>WNFC01005028.1_pt1 | contig 21535 bp, 17 predicted proteins | sample 5400541 | NCBI WGS metagenome assembly WNFC01 (sample SAMN13153342, study PRJNA577476) | soil metagenome | isolation source: 120 cm saprolite under Douglas fir tree site 2 hole 2 replicate 1 | place: USA:California | collected 2015-04-18
GAGTCGGCCCGAACACCGCCGCGCTGCTCCTCATCGCCGCCGGAGATCACCCCGGCAGGCTGCGCTCCGAGGCCGCCTGGGCGCACCTGTGCGGCGCCGCCCCGATCCCGGCCTCATCGGGCAAGACCGTCCGCCGCCGGCTCAACCCCGGCGGCGGCCGCCAGGCCAATCACGCCCTGTGGCGGATCGTCTTCACCCGCCTGGGCTCGCACCCCGCCACCCGCGCCTACGCCGTGCGGCGCACCGCGGAAGGAAAATCCAAGGCCGAGATCATCCGCTGCCTCAAGCGCTACGTCGCCCGCGAGGTCTACCCCCACCTCCGCCCAGCCGCGGGCTGACGCACCGACCCCGGGGACGGCCTGGCCCGAAAATCGGCTGCCGCGCCTGCTGGCCTTCGAACGATTCGCCGGCCGTCCCCGGACCATCACCAACCTGCTGGGCGTGACCTAATAAGAGCCTGCGCGCTCCACCCGGAGCGGCCCGTCCCTGTCCTGTCCGCAAATCCAGCAACCCCTCCCCAGGTCCAGAAAACTTTCTCGCCAAACCCTGAAAGAAGCCGTTGACAAACATAAGAGCATCGATCTGGACGCATGCGAAGCTACTTTGAAGGCAGGCTGCCCTGGAAGACGACATCTTCTGGCACCGGAAATTGCCTTTGTAATGCGGTCGACGCCGATTACAGAAAGTGACCAATCTTCATCACCGCTGGGCAACCTGTGCATCCTGGGCGTCTGAGCGTCTCCATGACTCGTTCCACGAACGCGACAAACTGGACCAGAACTAGTTTCGAAATCTGTACCACAAGCTGGGAGCCCCCTTACGGAATCGAACCGTAGACCTTCTCCTTACCATTGCCACGCTTAGCTACCCAGGAAGCACTACCTGCACCAATCGCACACCGGAATGCTCAGGAAGCACAGAATGCACCCAGTGTGCCCGGCACCCGGTCGGTGACGGGTGTTGAGGTCACGCTCAGTGAGCGCCGAACAGTCACGCACGCCCGCGCCCGAGAACGCGCCAACCAGGTCGCCAGGCGACCATTCAGAACGCGCTCCTACGGCTCGTTCTGTATTCGGCGCGTTCGCTTGCCGCCGGGGTGCGCAGAGTGCATATCCGGTGTTCTGGAACTGGCGGATCGTTCACTCAGGGGCGCAGGGTGGAAGGGCATCGGCGCGTTCTGCTGGCTGCGGATGCTGACCAGCGTGCCGCGTCGGTCTCGGCCACGAAGCGATGCCGGTCGCCGTGAGCGGGCTGTGCTGGATGGCGACGCGGTTCTGCCTTGATGGCCGCGCCGGATCGGGGCTGGCGAGTTGGCGGGGAGGCGTTCCCGGTTAGTTCAGGACGCAACGACCGGGGAGCATGATTAACCGGATTATCAGTGGTGCCGGAAACGCCAGAGTTGTTGCGGTCCCGGTGCCATCCGGATTGCCTGGCTCAGCGTCTTAAGGGTGTGGCCGTCTTGCAACCTGGCCATGGAAGCTGGTGGGTACCATGCGCGCAGTCCCGCATCCGGCCGGGCACGGCCTGAGGGCGATCGCTGTGGTCAGCTGCACCGTGTTGCTGGCCGGGGTCAGTGCCGGCGCCGCGGCCGCTGGGCCGGTCACCCGCGGGAACAGCGGGCCGGCGGTCCCGGGCGGCCAGCTGTGGGTCAGCCGCTACAACGGGCCGGCCAGCGGAGGGGAGCCGGCGACTGATGCCGCCATTTCGGTGGCTGTTAGCCCTGGCGGGAGCGCGGTGTTCGTCACCGGGATCAGCGTGGGGAGCGGCGGGTCCGACTACGCCACGGTCGGCTACGACACCGCTACCGGCGCCCAGCTGTGGGCCAGCCGGTACAGCGGGCCGGGCAACGGCGAAAGCAAGGCCCGTCAGGTGACGGTCAGCCCGGACGGGGCCACGGTGTTCGTCACCGGGGGCAGCACCGGCGCCACCTCGGGCGAAGACTACGCGACGGTCGCCTACGACGCCGCCACCGGCGCCCAGCTGTGGGCCAGCCGGTACAACGGGTCCGGCAACACCAGCGATGAGGCCCTCTCGCTGGCCGTCAGCCCGGACGGGGCGACCGTGTTCGTCACCGGGGCGAGCGCCGGCGCCACCTCAGGCCCGGATTACGCCACGGTCGCCTACAACGCCGCCACCGGGGCCCGGCGGTGGGTCCGCCGCTACAACGGCCCCAAGAACGGCCGTGACGTCGCCTTTGCGGTGGCCGCCGGCCCGGGCGGGCGCAGCGTGTTCGTCACCGGGTTCAGCACCGGCGCCACCTCGGGCCAGGACTACGCCACCATCGCCTACAACGCCGCCACCGGCGCCCGGCGGTGGGTCCGCCGCTACAATGGCCCCGCCAACCGCCTCGACATCGCCAATGCGGTGACCGTCAGCCCGGGCGGGCGCAGCGTGTTCGTCACCGGGTTCAGCGCCGGCGCCACCTCGGGCACCGACTACGCGACGGTCGCCTACAACGCCGCCACCGGCGCCCGGCGGTGGGTCAGCCGCTACAACGGCCCCGCCAACCGCAGTGACGTCGCCTTTGCGGTGGCCGCCGGCCCGGGCGGGCGCAGCGTGTTCGTCACCGGGACGAGCGCCGGCGCCGCCTCAGGCTGGGACTACGCCACCATCGCCTACAGCGCCGCCACCGGCGCCCGGCGGTGGGTCAGGCGCTACAACGCCGCCAACCGCCTCGACATCGCCCGTGCGGTGGCCGTCAGCTGGGACGGGGCGACCGTGTTCGTCACCGGGGCCAGCGACGGGGTCACCTCGGGCCAGGACTACGCCACGGTCGCCTACGACGCCGCTACCGGCGCCCGGCTCTGGGCCAGCCGCTACAACGGGCCCGGCAACGAGGGCGACCACGCTACGTCGCTGGCGGTCGGTCCGGCCGGGGACACGGTGTATGTCACCGGGGACAGCTCCGGAGGTGCCGGCACGGGCCCGGATTACGCCACGGTCGCCTACCGGGGCTGACTCACGCCCGGGCCGCGGGTGGCGGGCGGCAGCATCGCCGCATGGCACGCTGGCCTCGCACCCCGCCGCCTTTTCCCTGTGCCCGCCGGAGTCAGCAAGTGGGGCTAGGCCCGCATACGCAATCGCGCGGCCGCGTGCCGATCACCACCGTGTCGCAGTCGACGTGAGGACCCGGGACGTGCCAGCGGTCGCCCGCGCTTCGCGCAGCAGGGTCCCGCCGATGCCACGCCGGCGGCGAGCAGGCCGGCTCGGCGAGCGGCGCGCCGGGCTCATCGCCGGGGCAGGCCCCGGGAGCCGTCATCGACCCGGACCCAGCGCCCAGGTCGCCCGGCATTGCGTCCCGGCAGGCGCTGGCCGCGATCTTGCACGGCCACGGGCAAGGCGACCGGCGGGCATCGAAACCCGGGAATCCCGCGCCAGCTGGCCGCAGATTGTCCTGGAGCGAGTCGCCGTCGTCATGCAACCGCGCCGAGCACCGCGCTGGGCCTCTGCGGTCGCCGAGCATCTATAAGCATCCCCGCATGACAACGGCGGCCGGGGCTCATACCCATAGCCGCCCGTCACAGCGGCACACGAAGCGCACCGTAACCGGGCGTACACCCCAGAATGCCAACAACGCAGAATAGAACAATCGGCGCGCTTTCGTCCGCGTCGACGGCGCGACCGCTACGAATACGGAATCGGCGATAGGCGCGGTCGGAGTCCTAACCAGCCACTCGATCCGTCACTGAGCGTGCACCTGTCTGTGCGCTGTCCTGCCCGGCGCTGCCGTGACACGAAGGCAAGGATGACGGCGGCGGTCATGGCGGTGCGCAGGGTCTGGGCCGACGCTGGTACCAGCTGGGCGCAGCGGGGACGGAGCCCAGGTTCCGGACTCTGACTATGCAGACGCACCCGGAATGGGAGCGGTCTGTAATTTGGCACTCCGAGCGCGCGCAGGTCGCTGACCTGCGCGAATCTGGCTCAGAGCCTTTAGCCAGCGGTCTTGCAGACCGCTCCCTAACAGGCACCAGCCCGGTACGCATACCGGGTCTGACCTGACCCTATGGGGGACCGGGCGTGAGGCCGGACCCCCTTTCCTGCTCAGCCCGGCAGCGTGATGCTCCGGGTGATAGACGAGCTCGGAAAGGAGGCCGGCAATGTCTGTTTACGTCGGAATCGACGTGCACCGCAAGAGGTCCCAGGTGGCAGTCATCAATGGCGATGGCGAGGTGCTGGCGAACCGGAATGTGCCGAACGGGGTCGAGACGATCCTGGGCGTGATCGGCGGCTTGCCGCCGGGGACGCCGGCGGCGTTCGAGGCGGCCTTCGGCTGGGGGTGGCTGCTGGAGCTGCTGGAGGATTACGGCTTCGCCCCGCACCTGGTGCACCCGCTGCAGTGCAAGGCCATCGCCTCGGCGCGGCTGAAGAACGACAAGGTCGATGCCGCGATCCTGGCGCAGCTGCTGCGCGCGGACCTGCTGCCGGAGGCGTGGATCGCGCCGCCCGCGGTACGCCAGCTCCGGGCCGTGCTGCGCCACTGGGCGCAGCTGGTCCGGCTCCGCACGCTGCTGCGCAACCGGATCCATGCGGTGCTCGCCGACCATGGCCATGACCGGCCATCGGGATGCTGGAGCGGCCCGGGCCGGGCCTGGCTCGGGTCACTGCAGCTGCCGGTCGTCTCACGCGAGGTGATCGAGGACGCCCTGGTCTTGATCGACACCCTCCAGCAGCTGATCGACCGGCTTGACTGGGAAGTGCGCCAGCACGCCCGGGCCGACGCGCGCGTCAAGGTGCTCACCCAGCTGCCGGGCGTCGGCCCGTTCACCGCGCTCGTCCTGCTGGCCGAGATCGGCGATGTCAGCCGGTTCGGCTCGGCGCGCAAGCTCGCCGCCTGGGCCGGGCTCACCCCGACGGTGCGCGGCAGCGACCGCACCGTCCGGCACGGCCACATCTCCAAACAGGGCTCAACGTGGGTGCGGTGGACCTTGTGCGAGGCAGCGCAGACCGCCAAGCGGCATCCCCAGTTCGCTGCCACTTACCAGGCCATCGCGCGGCGCCGCGGCAAGAAGATCGCCACCACCGCGATCGCCCGCAAGCTCCTGACCCGCGCCTACCACCTGCTCTCCGAGGCCGCCACCGGCACGGTGAGCGCCACCAGCCGGGAGGGGTCGCCAAGCCCCGGGTGAGCTCGCAAAACCGCATGAGCCGGCCTAGCCGCGCTCGATGACCTGACTGAGCAGCCCGGCCCCGGATGTCACGGTCATGGCACCCGCCACCCCAGGCAGGTGCCGGATGGGTGCATGTGAGACCACTCCGACCACCACGCACACCCGGGAAGCCAGCCCCCGACCCCGAACCCCAGCAACCTCATAACCAGCAGGCTCTTCCTCGCTCCCGATCATCGGCCGCCGCTTGCCCGCCTCCAGCTCGTTCGTCCTCGCCCGGCGCCCTGACAGGCGCCCAGGCTCCGGGCGCTCCACCTGGACCCGGACCGCGCGGCAGCACGAAACCCGGCACCTGCGAGGAAAGTCAGAAGAACAGTCCACCCAGCCCGACGACCACCAGCCGGTCACCGGGCCAATCCACCACGCCCTCTTGACAAAGGAAACCCCATGGGTGCGGCTTTGCGTGGCAGGTCCAGGATTCGAACCTGGGAAGACTTCCGTCGACGGTTTTAACAGGCGTCTCCAATACCTGCTGTGACGTGGGCCGATGTTCGAGGCTTCCAGACTTCTCCGGCTATTCTCCGGGGCCGGCGTGCTGCCTCGGCATGCTAGGCAGTTCGCCGCTGCCGGTTCGGCGGCAGCTCTAGGTGCCGGGGCGCACCAGCGCGATGGTGATGTTGTCTGGGCCGCCGGCCTCGACCGCCGCCTTCCACAGTTCGAACACTGCCCGGCCATCCTGATGCTGGCGGAGCACCTCGTCGAGCACGTCGGCGGGCACGGGATCGGTCAGGCCGTCGGTGCAAATGAGGTAGCTGGTGTCTTCGGCGAGCGGCGACGTGATCAGGTGAGGATCCACCAGCTCTAGCTCGTCACTCCCGCCGAGCGCATGGGTGACGATGCCGGAAGGCAGGTCGTCACCCGACAGCCGGTCGTCGGTGCTCAGCTGGCGCACACCGCCGGGACCGGCCGCATACACCCTGCTGTCGCCGACGTTGAACGCCAGCACCGGATCCGCGGTGACGACGACGCCGGCCACGGTCGTGCCCATCGCCGTCAGCGCGCGGTCGCGCGCGGCCGCCGCGTGCACCTCGCGGTTGCATGCGTTGACCGCCTCCCGCACCCTCTCCTCGCTGTCCAGCAAGGGCCCGACCTGGGCGAGCTGGCGGGCCACCAGGGCGCTGGCCACCTCACCCCCCGGATGGCCGCCGAGCCCGTCGGCAACCGCGACGACAAGCGGAGTGCCGAGCGGGAAGAACAGCGTCTGCGGGCTCTCGGTGACCGTTGCGCATAGCGTCCACGGCCCGGCCACCATGCTGTCCTCGTGGTGGTCACGCACCGCCCCGATGTGGCTCAACGCGGACACCGCTACGTAGGTCACGGCGGCGTCGCTTCCCTACGGCTGCCCTCGTGACCTGCAGCTGAACGTTGGCAACCACCGCGCCATATCTCGCCGGCCATCCCCACATGCCGCTGCGCGCTGGCTTCAGCGATGTTTGCCTTGGCGAGGCGCTTCGATGCAGCGCACACCTTCGGCGCCGACGGTTGCCGCGTGAGGTATGTGCGGCGGCAGCACCATCCGGTCTCCTGGGCCGAGATCGATGTCGCCTCTGTCCGTGTGGAACACGATCCGGCCACGGACGCAATACAGCACCTTTTCGTAGCCGTGCTCGTGCCAGCCATAAGTGTCGCCTGGAGCATTTCCCCACCATGCGAGCTCAGGCCTTCAGCGCGCATCCGGGCCGCGAGCTCATCCTCGCCCGGCGCAGCGCGTTATGCCGATCGACCACAACGTCCATTGCGTGTCCTCCCGCTAGCCGCGAGTCTATTGACCTTCTGGCGGCCAAGGACGCGAGCGGCGACTCATCCGGATCTGCCGCGATGAAGTACATCCGAGCTCCTCGAGCATCTACAAGCAGGCCCGGCCACGGCGAGCACCGACCTAGCCGCAATCAGGGGACCCTGGGGCGACGCGGTGGCCGACACGGCTGACCGACGTCCGATTCTGCATGAGATGAGTGCGCCGCGCACATGTTGGGATCGCGTGCGGGGCCGTCCGCGGTGGTAGATGCCGATCTCGGAGAGGGGGATGTGGGCCGTTCCTACGTGTGACAGGAGGCGGCCGCGGCATCGGCCGCGTGGTCATCAAGCGACGCGCGCGGGATCCCGAAGAGACATGATCACGGGCGTCCCGCTGGCGGGATGCATGCGTCAGGACCGCCTAAAACGCGCCGTACAAGCCGCTGATCATCTACCCGGCAGCCGCCGGTTGAAGGAATACCCTGGGGGTGCCGGTGGGCACGCGATCAGTCCGGCACCGGTGTCTGGGAGGGCCAGATGCGTATCAGCGACGTACTTCGTGTCAAGGGCGGGCAGGTCGTCACCGTCACTCCCGACACCGACGTGCGGCACCTTCTCACGGTGCTCGCCGAACACCGAATCGGTGCTGTCGTCGTCTCTCACAACGGCACCTCGGTCGACGGAATCGCCAGTGAGCGGGACATCGTCCGGGCGTTGGCCGAGCGAGGCGCCGCGGTGATGTCTGAGCCGATCACGGCCATCTACACAGCCGAGGTGCACACGGTTACGCCACAGACCCAAGTCGAGGAGGTCATGCGCATCATGACCGAGCACCGGGTCCGGCACACGCCGGTCGTGGTTGACGGCGGCTTGCGAGGGATCGTGAGCATCGGCGACGTGGTGAAAAACCGTATCGACGAGCTCGAAACCGAGCGAGCCGCGTTGACCAACTACATCACAGGTACCCGCTAACCCGCCGAGGCAGCCCGCGGACGCCTCTAACGATCTCTGGAGAGCCCCATCGAGGCAACATCCGCATAATGCCGCGCGCGCCAGGTCAGGCGGGATCTACCCAGCGGCGGCCGCGGGTGCAGATCGACAAGCACCTCGGCCAGCGACCGACTGTGACCTTCAGCAGATCCCTCACACCGGACCAGCCCGAGGTAGGCCCCGGGCCATGTCAACCGGCAGCATCACGCTGAGTGACGGGGAACGTCAGGGGTAACGCTCACCGAGCCGCCGTTAGGAGCGGTCTCCATTGGGTCGTTCGACGATTTAGACCCGCGCCATAAGGATCATTCTGTGTGTGGCGGTGCTGGGCGAGCCCGGTAGCGGCGCAGGAGACGGCCGCCTCCAGGACCTACGCCCGTCTCATTTACACCCGATCTGGGAGCCACCTCCAGCACGGCTGTTCGCAGTTGGCGGCCACCGGTTTGCTTGGGCGAGAATTTAGTGACAGAGGCGAGTCACTGAGAGCAGCGAGGAGGTGCCATGTCGGTTGCGCTTCAGCCGGAAGCCGGGCCGCCGTTGCTGCCTACGCCTGAGCTGACCTGGGACGAGCTGGAGTCGTTCCTCGACAGTCTCCTTGAACGGCTTCAGCGGCTGCCGGGCGCGAACCCGCGGCTAACCTCGTCGTATCGGCATGGGCGCCGGGGCGATGATCAGGAGGGAATCGACCACTACGGCACTTACGATGACGGCTCTACGTCGACCTGGCAGTGCCGTGCCCGTGAGTCCCTCGGGCCTGCGGCCGTCAAGGAGATCGTCAGGGAAACCGAGGTCGAGGCGGACCGCCACGTCATCGTGTTCGGACGCAGGGCCAGTGCCCCGGCTCGCAGGGAGATGCGCAAGCACACGGGCTGGGAGATCTGGGATCAGCGTGATCTTACGAACAAGGTCCGCTCGCTGCCTACGCATGAGGCTCGCGCACTGATTGACGCCCATTTTGGTGGTGGGGTGCGGCGCGTCGTGCTGCCGGCGGCAGACTCAGACGCGTTCATCGGCCTGGATGACCACTTCGGCCCTCTGCTTACGCAAGGCCGCATCTTTCACCACCGAACTGATCTGCTCGGCAGGAGCGACGTACTGGGCCAGCTCAGCGAGGCGCTAGAGCCCGGCGCCGCGCGCAAGATCATCGTCGTCACAGGTCCAGGCGGTCGCGGCAAGTCCAGGGTGGCGCTGGAAGTGCTGCGTTCAGCTATCGGAATGCAACCGCAGCGGCCTGTCGTGGTCCGCAATGGCACACAGAGCATGAGCGCCGGCGCTATGCGTGAGCTGCGCGGTCTTCCGGCGATCGTACTGGTGGAAGATGCACAACGCGATCTGATGGGCCTGGAGGCTGTTCTCGGTTACGTCCGTCATGCGGCTGGTGCTCAGCTTCTCGCGACTTGCCGGCCGTCCGCAGCAGGGGCTGTCCGCGAGGCGGCCCTGCAGGCAGGGTTCGACAGCACTGAAATTCTTCACACCGAGTTGAAGCCCCTGGAACTTGATGTGGCGCGGGATCTTGTGCTCAAGCTAGCCGCTACATCTGGGCTGGCACTGCGTGAGGAATTCGTCGATGTCCTCGCTGACGCAGCACGCGACTGCCCACTTGTGCCGGTCGTCGCGGTGTCTATGGTCTCGTCTGGCAGCCTGAAGACCACGGCTCTGTCTCTCAACGCCGACTTCCGGCAGCAGATCCTGGACCGGTTCGGCGATGTGATGCGCACCGGCATACCTGGCCTCGCGAGCGAGCAGGCGGGCGAGATCCTGGCACTGTTCGGCGCGCTTGCACCTGTCAGCCTGGAGGATGGTGCTCTGCTCGATCTAATGGCCGATTTCCTCGGTGTGAATCGGGCTGTCTTCCTGGGACGCGTCCAGGCGCTCCTCGATCACGGCGTCCTCATACGGCACCTGAACATCATCAGGGTGGTCCCAGACATTCTGGCCGACGAATCGCTTATCCGGGCAGCTGTCCGCCTGGGACGCGACAGCGGGTACGTGGACCAGCTCTGGGCGGCGTTCGGCAATCAGGCTAGTGGCGTGCTTGTACGCAACCTCGCCGAGTTGGACTGGCGTGTTCGCAGCACAGGGATGGGTCCTGACCTGCTCACCAGGATCTGGGCAGATATCGAGCGCGACGTGATCGCGGCTGATGCCGCAGGCCGTCACGGTAGTTTGTCGTCGTTGCGCGACCTGGCCGGGCCACAGCCGGCGCGCGTGGTCGACCTTGTTGAGGTGCTGATAAGCAAACCCGCCGTCGCGGTGGAGCGATCGCCCGGTTATCACGTCACTGACGCTGGTGTGCGGGCAGGGCTGGCGCCGATATTGAGTATCTGTGCGACGACGGGGGCTGACGTCCGGGGTAAGGCCCTCGACCTGCTGTGGGCCCTCGCCCGTAATGATCACAGGCCGGCGAACCGGCATCCCGACCATCCGCTGCGGGTCCTGGCCGACTTCGCGGAATTCGACCGCGCGGGCTACAGCGAACGGCAACGGGCTCTCCTTGAGGCCGCGGCGCGCTGGCTGAGAAGGCCGGGCGCCGATGGTGACAGCGTCACCCCGCTGGCCGTCCTCGAACCCCTGGTGGCCAAAGAGGGGATGCGAACGCGGCAGCATCCCGGCGGCGATGCGCTCACTCTTATCCCTTACCTGGTGCCACCGGCCGCGGTGTCGGATGTGCGCGCCGGCGTCCGCGCCCTCGCGACGGAATACGGCAAGGACACGGACATCCGCAGGGCTGTCGCAGGGGTCAGGCTCCTTGAGTCCGCCCTCGCGGAGCCACACGGCTACTTCGACAACAAAGTAGCTGAGGAACACGTTATGCAATGGCACGACGAGGACACGGCCACGCTAGACGCACTGGTACCGGTAGCCCTAGAGACCGGTGAGCCCGTGGTTAGGCTGCAGGTCCGCGAGGCGGCATCCTGGGTCGCCCGCTACAGCACGGAACCGCTAGCGGAGCGCGCCAGCAGCCTGATCGCCGCCATAGACGAGCACACTGAAGACCTCCTCACCAGCGCGATCATCGCCAGCTTCCGTGATCTCGTTCCACGCGGAGCAGCCATGCTCGCCCTGAACCAGAAGCCCCCCGCCGCGGAGGAATTCACCGCAGCTGAATCACGCCATTCGGATGAACGACGCCGGGCATCACTGGCGCTCTGGGAGCAGTGTCCTGACGCCGTAGCGGTGGCGGCGCACCTCGCTGAACGGCTGAGGACAGTGCAGGATGCAGGCCTCCGGGCGGACGGAGCCGGCCTGGTCATGGAAGCCGTCTGCGCTGCGCGGCCAGAAGAAAGCGAAGCCCTCGTGGAAGCAATCCGAGCGCGGGGAAAGGGGCCTCTGGACAGACTCGTTCACATCCCTCTGGAGGCGCTGCGCCGCCGGGACGAGACAGCGTTCCTGCACCACCTCGACCTTCTTCTCAGTGGACGCGACACCGTAGCCACCGGAGCGGTCAGCGGATTCCTCTCCTACGACTGGAACGCAACCACCCCCGCGAGCGGGACACGACTTGACCAAGCGCTATCTCATGAGCCCGGTCCAGTCCAGCAGATGGCCATCCGTGCGGCAGGCACCCTGCTCCGCCAGTCGCCGAAACAGGCCGTCGGCCGGCTCCTTTCTCTCGCACCGTCCAACGGCTATGCCGTTATCCATGCCCTAAACGACGCTGCCCGCTACCGCTTCGAAACTTGGCTGGACTCGCTAGGTTCGGATGAGCAGGAAGCCGTTCTGCAGCTACTCGTCGCGGCGCGCCAGTGGGATGAATGGGAAGCGCGGCAGATGCTCGCCCACGTGGCGGCTCGCCAGCCCGCAATGGCTCTTGGTGCCCTCATAACAGATGTCGGCGAGCATGGCGCAATCGTCGAGTCGCTCGACGGGCTCGCCGAAGCCCTGGACGACCACCCTGACACGATCCGTAACGCCACCGCCCGCACACTCGGTATGGAAGAACAACCGCGAACCGCGCTGGGCTACTTGCTGCCCAGCGTTCTCGGTTCGCCGGCAACCGCCGGCTCAGCGAAGGCGCTGAAAGCTGTGGCAAGCACAACCAGCGCCAGCGAACTGGTGCGCCTAGCGGAACTCCTGCGACACTGTGATTCGCTCGTGCCCAGCCAGCCAACGGTCATCGAGACCATGCTGGAACGCGCTCTCGAACACGGCCATCCAACATATGACAAGGTCCAGGGACTCCTGCTCAGCTCTGCAGTTCCTGCGGTCGACACGGGCTGGGGCGACAGTCTGCCACCGAAACTGGCGCACCTCCGTGCACAGGCACAGAAGTACGCCACACGCAGCGGCCTCTCCGCAGCGACAGGCGACTTCTACGCCGCCATAACCCCACAGGACAGACCCGCAGCTGAAAGCTGACGCAGCCCCGAGTTGCATGGCTCGCGTGTCCAGCTCGTGGTCGCGATGATGGTCGTTCGAGAGCAGTCACAGAGCGTGAGTGGAGCCGCGGCACGAGTGGCGCGCCGACCCGCCGATATGGCGCCCGGGCGATCCCTCGGCGTTCAGCTCCGAAATCGCGCAGGTCAGGCCGATCTGGCGCCGACTTGCTGCCGTTAGAGTGTCAGCGTGAATGGTGAGCTGGCCTGTGCGGTTTGGCCATGCACTGGCTCAATCGGTGGTCTTGCACGTGGCGGCTCACCCTAGTTCCCCTGATTGAAGGGTCATCGGCGGTAAGCGGTCTGCGGGCGGCGCTGTCGTGGCGGTCGCTTGCAGTTTGGTGCCCAGCCGGCCGCCGGCCGGCGGGCCACGGCGGCGCCGGGCAGGGCCCTGGGCTTGAGACTGCGGTCAGGGTGTCGCGGTGAGGTGGACCCGGCGGGCGTAGCGGGTGTGGGCGCGGGGGGCCAGGACGGCGAGAACCGCTCGCCGACCGCCTGGGGCGCACACCATCAGACAGGCACGCCCATCTGCTCTTGGCTGACGAGCACCACCGGGCAGGGCGGGTGAGGCAGGCACGCCCGGGCCACCGGCCCGACCGGCCCGGACGACCAACTCGCCGCGCCGCCGAGCACCAGCAACCCGGCGTCGACCGCGCGGTCCAGCAGCACCCGGGCTGCCAGCCCCCTGGTCACTTCGACCTTCACCGGAATCTCGGGAGCCGGGCCGAGCGTGGTCTCCACCGCCTGCTCCAGCCGGGCCGCCGCCAGGCCTTCCTCTTCCCAGACCCGCCGACGGGCGCAGGGGGCGTAGGGAGCCGTCGCCTGGTCTTCCCAGGCACGCACCACCAGCAGACTGGTCTCCCGCAGTTTCGCCTCGCGGGCCGCCCATTGCAGCGCGGCATACGACGCAGCCGAACCGTGCACACCCACCACGAGGTGGCGCCGCTCAAGGTCCTGGTTCACCCCGGAATCTCCTTCGCGCGTTTCTACTCTTCCCCCTTCCTGGCGCTTTGGGAAGGGGTGGATCGCGTTTGGCATGGGGAAATGTCCCGGCCATGATGGTGATCGCGCAGGCGAACCCAGGGAGGTACGACGTCCGCAAGCGCGGGACTGGCGGCGCGGCGCGCCCCGGGGGATGGGGGATCGTGCCGCCCGGGGCGGCCCGCCATTCGACGTCCAGTGCCCGGCTGGGTTTCCTGAGGGACTGCTGGCTGCGCGGCATGTAGACCCCCGCGCACCGGCCCGCAACCCATACGCCTACCAGCTGAGCGCCGGGCGGTGGTTCAGCACTGCCGATACCGCAGCGGCCGGCCGCGTGGGCCACCCCGCCCGTTGTCCTTGGCCCCGCCATCGCCCGCGCCGCCCGCGCCCGGGTTGGGCAAGTCCTCACCCTCGACGTAGCCGCGGCTGGTCGATCTGGATCGGTGCCGCGATCTCCACCCGGATGACCGACGTCCGGGCCCCGGCGCAGCTCAGCGCACTGGCGAGTCTCCAGACGATCGCGGTGCCGTCGCTCATCGCGTTCAACGCGATCCACGCGACACTCGCCCTCGCCCTCGGCCTCGCCGCGGCGCTGCTGTTCCTCGACGGACTCGGCTGGCGGATCGTGGTGGCGATGTTCGACCGCGAACGGCTCATAACCGGTACTCCGGTGATCAGGGGCCGGGGCCCCGGCCCTCGCCGGCCATCAGGCGAAGAGCGCGCCATAAGCGCACATTCTGTCGTCACGACCGATATTGGGTTCCCGCGCCGCTCTCCGCGCCCTATTCGGCGATCCGTTGTTTCGTCTCGCTCGAGCTGTGTCACGCACCGTGACAGCGGGTCCACGCGCTGGCCCGATTTCTGACAGGCGCGATCAGCTGATACCGCAGCCTCCAGTACGCGGCTGCCGTGCTCCTGACCAAGCAGCGGCGACCCGATGGGCGTGCGTCGCCGTCATCAGTGGCGGGACAACGATCGCGGCAACCGGCTCCGCCTACAGGTTCCTCGGGTCCTCTCAAGCCATCCAGAATCCTGGTGATGGCCCGCTCGCTCTATGGCGCCCGGCCTGGGGTGCAGACGGTCGGGTATTTGCTCGCTCTCGCCGGGCTCGTGTGGGGCGCCGTACTGATCGTGCCTTCTTTGATAAGGCCAGGGCCATCTGCGATCTGTACCGCCACCCGCCGCCAGGGGCAGTAGTGCTCAGTGTCGATGAGAAGACCGGCATCCAAGCCAAGTCCCGCAAGCACCCCACCCGGCGGGCCGCACCGGGGCGGCGCGAGCGCCGCGAGTTCGAATACATCCGGCACGGCACCGTATCGCCGACCGACGTGAACAGGATTGCGGGCAAGACTGGGCGGCATGCAAACAGTCCCGCTCCTCCATAAAGTCGACGCCGTCACGATCCCCGTCCCGGACCTCGATACTGGCCTGCGCTTTTACCGTGATTCGCTCGGCCACCAGCTTCTGTGGCGCAACGACGCGATCGGGCAAGCCGGGCTCAGCATGCCCGGCAGCGACACCGAGATCGTCTTGACCACACGCCAGGAATACGCGCCGAACTGGCTGGTCTCCTCCGCCGACGAGGCCGCCCGCGCGGTCCAGGCCGCCGGCGGCCGTGTGCTCGCCGGGCCATCCGACATCCCCGTAGGCCGCGTCACGATCGTCGCCGACCCGTTCGGCAATGCCCTCGTCCTGCTCGACCTGTCGACGGGCCGCTACCTCACCGACAACGCCGGGCAGGTAACCGGAATCGCCCACCACCCCGCAACCTCAACGCCCTGACTCAGCCGCCCAGGCCTGAACCACCCAAGAGACAATACGGCCCTGCACTCGTTCCGGCATGATCGAAATGCGCACCACGCGGGAGGTAGGGCCATGGGCTGGAACGCCTTAACCGGCGCCCTGATCGGCGCGGGCATCCCCGCGATCCTGGTGTACGTGAGCGTGCACCGGCAGCGCCAGTCGGCTGACGCTGAGGCGTTCGGTCCCGCGGTCCTGCTGCTCGACCGGGTGAACCCGGACCGGCTGGTGATCAACCTGATCCACGATCCGGTCGCCGAGGCGGCCATGCTGGCCGACTTGCAGCAGCAGATCAACCTGGCGCGGGAGCGCCTGCTCGTGGTCAGCGCCGGGAGTCCGCGGCGCCAGGTCCGCAAGCTGGCCCGGATCGCCGAAGTCAAGCTCGCGAACGTGTTCTGCGGATCGTCGTGGGCGGTAAGGGACTTGCAGGTCAATCGGAACAATCCCGGGTGGATGGACCATGCCCGCCAGGCGCACGCCGAGGCCGTGGACGCGATGGACGCCCTGATAGCGGCGAACTTCGCCTGGAGCGTGTTCGGTCACAGGCCCCGGGCGATGCACGCCGCGGCGGCCGCCAAGGTTGGCCGGCGTCTCCCGTGGTCGCGACGGCACGACGAGGCGGACTGGAAGGGCGGCGCCCTCGGCGACGCGGGCGGCTAGCTGAGCCGGGAACCGGGGTCAGGACGATCCTCCTGCCGGCCGGGGTGGTCGGCATCGGCCTTGTGCGGGCACGGTCGATCCGGGCGGCCCGCGGGTTCACCGGCGGTGATCGCCGAGCGGACCTGATCGACGCGCGATCCCGCGAAGGCCTTGCTGGCGACCCGGCCCCGCCACGGCGGCACGCGCGGCGTCGGCGCTAGCCGGGACCGATCTGCCTCCGAGTCGCAGCGATTCAGCGGCGTCGGCGGCCCGCCGCGGTGGCTGCCAGGAGGGCGGGCCAGGCGCCGCTTCCCGGCCGCACGCAGGCCCAGTCTTTGGGTCCGTCAGGTGCTGACCGGCTGCGGAAGGTACGCGAATTCGGATCAGGGCCGCCCGCCGATGACACGGCGCTGATCGCGTTCCGCGGGCGGTAGAACGAGAGAGTGCCCACATCTTTGGTTAGCCGCCATCTGTGGCCGTCCTCTTCCTCGCCCTGGCCATGGGGGCGGCGCCGCGCGCCGCGAGGGAACCCTGCTGACCGTCTCCGATGTGCGCGCAATTCCAGGCCGGGGCGCAGGCAGAACGCGCACCCCGGCGCATTCAGGCGGCAGGATGCGCGGTCGGCCCCGATCCGTGCGTGACGTTTTCCGGGTCGGCCGCAGATCACTGCCGGAGGCCAGTCAGGAAGCGCGGACCCGCCTGTTCGCGTCGCCGCCGGTGCTGGTCCTGGCCTGCCCGTCACGCATCTGCGCGGCGGGTGTCCTCCGCGTCCGCGCCGGCCGCCGAGGTCGTGACCGGCTTCCTGCGGTTGAGGACAAGAGCCGCTGCCGCGCTGGCGGCAGCCGCAAGCACCGCGATGGCGGCCAGCTTGCGCCAGGGCCGGCGCCGTGGCTTGGCGGGCTCGAGCCGCTGCGCTGCCGAGGACAGCAGGGCCGAGACCTTGGGTGCGACACTGCCTTGCAGGACCTGGGCCATTCGCTCGGCCTGCGGGGCCGCCCAGGCGCGGGTTTTGTGCACGCGGCGCCGCGCAGCTGCTCCGGCGCTCCTGGCAGCCGGCCGCAGTCGAGCCGTAACCGGCTTCACCTGAGCCGCCGCCTGGCGCGCGCGGTCCCATGCGCCGTTGGCCGCCATATCGGCCTGGTGGTTTCTCTTCACTCGGGACATCGAGACCTCTGCGGGTGTGCTTACGCTCGGCACACTTCCCCTGGCGGGCTGCATCAACCATTGCCAGCAGTGGGCAGGAGGCCCGCGAGTTCGGATCCTGAAAGCTCCGCCGAGGTCGTCTCAGCATGGTTTCGGACACTCCGGCGATGACTGTTTCCGCCACACTGGCTGCACGTGAGAATCGGCTTCCGCGCCACGATTGCGGGCACGGATGCGCTACCGCAGGCTCGGGCGCTGATCTGTGCCTTTCGTCACCGGCGCCAGCATCGGATCCATCTGAGGATTTACACCTGCGTCCTTCCACCCCGCCGGCTCGCCGCTGACGCCTCCCAGCGACGCGCCCGGAGGCGGTCGCCAGACCGGAGGACGGTTGCCGCCGTCAGAGGTCCTTATTGCGGATGATCGGCTTGGCGGCGGGCGTCGGCTGCGGCTTGCTCGGCGGCATCGGCACCGAAGCCGACTCCGATGGCCTGGTCGTCGCCGCGCTGTTCGGCATGGACGATGTCGGCCAGGACCCGGCGGTCGGCAGCAGTTGGCTCTCCGCCCAGGGGCAGGGCCCGCGGATAGAGCGAGCGGGCCAGCACTGAGTTAAGCTCCGCCGCGTACATGCTGATCTTGGCCAGCAGGAGCAGGAACGCGACGACGCCTATCACCGAGCCGAAGGCCCCGTAGGTCGCTGAGGCGTGCCTAAGCTGATGGGTCACCAGCCCCGTGCCAATGGTGATCAGCGCTGTGAAGGCGACGGCGCCGAGGACGGCGCCGGGAAGCATCCAGCGCCAGGGCACCGTCTTCGCGGTCAGCACCGCGAAGCTCGCGAAATAGAGCCCGATGTTGACCAGCAGCAGGCCGATGAGCAATGGGATCCGGATGAGATAGCCGGAAGCACCGGAGGTTGCGTAGCCGGTCAGGAAGGCATTCAGGGCAAATGCGCCTCCTATTGTCAGCAAGCCGGCGAGACTGCGCCCAAGCCGGGGCAGGAAGCCACTGCGCCGCGTCTGGGGGATACTCCACACCGTGGCCATTGCCTGCTGTGCGGTCTGGGTCACCCCCTGCGCGCCATAGACCAGGCCGATAAGGCCGATGACCAGGCCGAGCGCGCTGCCGGGCAGCACGCTCCGGCTTGCCGGGTTGAAGCTGGAGCCCACTACCGGAAATTCGTGCAGCGTGCTGATGATGCCGGAGCCGATGGACCGCTGGCCGATGAAACCGAACAAGGTAACTACGACCAGCAGCAGCGGGAAGATGGCGGTGAACCCATACCATGCCAGGCTGACCACCAGCAGGTTGGCGTTGTCGTCGCTGAACTTCTTCACGGTGCCGTAGGACACGCCAGCCCAGCGCGTCCGCCGCTGCCAGCCATCCAGCCCGGCCATTACTGTTTGCAAGGCCCAGCCGGGTTCACGGCGCCGCCCTGGCAACGTCCCAGCCGACGGCGTGCGGTGAGGAAGTCCTTGCGTCAGACATCGTGGCAGTTTCAGTCACTACGGTCGCCTGCCGCGCATGGCAGCCTCCTTCCATCGTTTCACCTGAGCAAACATTTGACGGCACACACTTCGTTGCCATATGCGCATGCCGTGCCCGGACTATCCAGCACTAAGCCAACCCGCCACGCCGGGCACCTGGACGTCGCACGGGAACTGATAGACGGCACAACCGGAGAGTGACCGGCGCGCCGGCCGGCGTCTAGCGAGGCCTTGGCCCGCAGCTGGACCGCCACGATGCGCTGCACATCGCGCGGGCGCTTACCCGGCCGGCGAGTCAGCGCGCCAAGGGCTATTCTTCGTAGAACTCCTCCACCGTCTCCTTCGGCAGGTCCGGGCTCGGCCCGGTACCGTCCGCTTCCTCCGCAGCTGGGTCAGCGACCGGGGACGGCACCACCGCGGGACTCAGCCGCCGGCGGAACGCCTGGTTGACCGGCAGGTGCCGGCCACGGCCAGTCCTGGCCGCGGCGCCAGCGCGGCGGGTGACCCGCCGCACCCGCCGGTGACCGCGGCGGGGGATCACCAGCCCAGCGATGCCAGTCAGCATGATCACCCACCCGGCGATCTGGAAACTGAAGAACCGGGGGTGAGCGTGCACGGCGAACGCGAGGATCGCGCCTACCGCCATCAGCGCCAATGCGGACGCCGTTTTCATGGTCTTTTTATACTCCCTGCCAGGTCCGGATACCAGCAGTAACCGGACGGTACCTGTCGCCGCCGCTCACAACCGGGTCGGACATTGGATTCTCACGGATGCCTTCGAAGCGGTGAAGATTCATGACTCGGTGCTGGTGACCGGCGCTGACCGGGGAGGACTTCGCTCGGCTGTCCGCCGATGGCCGCATCAGCGTGCTCGTATCCTCCGACGGGAGCTGCCGGCCAGCGGGCTAGGCCCGCGGCTGCCTCGGGATCATGCCTGGTCCCGGTCGCAGGCTTGGACCTGGCGAACGTGGCGCAACCAGAACTCCGGCCGTTCTAGGCCGGACAGCGGGCCGTGGATCAGGCCGACCTCGCGAGCCAGGTTGAAGAACACCGGCCCGGCGTCGGCCCCGTCCCGGTAGCGGACCAGGGCGGAACTCAGCTGCCAGGAGATGGGCCAGCCAGCTTCGGGTTCCCGGAGAGGCCGAACAGGCAGCTCACCGCCGCGCCGCCGCTGTGCTTGCTGAAGTAAAACGCGGGCTGGCTCGTGCGATGTGCCTGTGGTACCTCGAGCGGGGCCGGCACGCCGGTCCGCTGGGCGACCGCTCGGCCGCTCACGCCTGGGGACATTGTGCGGGACGACACGTGCCTGTGACGAAGCTTGGTTGGCTGCCTCGGCCGCGGGCAGCTGTCGCCGCCTCGGGTGGGGAGGCAACTACCAGTGGATGCGACGCCGGCAGGGCCAGCGGGAATTCCTGACCCAGCCTGCGCCGGTACCGCGGCAGCCACGGTCGTGGCGCTGCCCGGCTGGGCCGAGGACGCAGTCGCCGCCCTGTACCAGAGGCATTACCGGCCGCTGGTTCGCCTGGCGGCGCTGCTGGCCGGCGACACCGCCGTGGCCGAAGATGTGGTCCAGGACTGCTTCGTCGCCCTGCACGGCGGCTGGCGGCGGCCCGGGCCGCCGACCGGGCCCTGCCGTATCTGCGCCGGTCGATGATCAACCGTTCCCGGTCGGTGCTCCGGCACCGGGCCGTCGCCGGCCGGCACCTGTCCCCGGGCGCCGATGCCCGACATCCCCAGCGCCGGGGACAGCGCGCTGGAATCGTGGCAGCGCTCGGAGGTGGTCTCGGCGCTGGGCACGCTGCCGGCCCGCCAGCGCGAGGCGCTGGTGCTCAGGTACTACGCCGGGCTGCCGGGTCCGCAGGCCGCGGCCGTCATGGGCATCAGCGAGGGGGCGGTGAAAAGACACATCTGGCGGGCCCTGACGTCGCTGCGAGCGGCCCTCGACACCGAGCCGTCACGTCCGCGGGGCGGCCGGCCTGCCGACCGGCACCAGGCAGTGAACCAGGTCAGCAGCCCGCTGGCCGGCGGGGAAGCAGGTGATCGGATTACTGAGCTGTCCGGGGCGGGACCGCGATGACGGTCGCGTCCCTGGTTACGTGGGTCATCACCGCGCTGGGCGGGCTGTACCTGCTGGCGATCTGGCTGATCGAGTACGGCCCGGACTTCTAGCACGCGGCCGCGACCAGGCTCCCGGTCCCGGTCGTCGCCGGGCATGTCCTGTTCGCTGCCGGCGGCCTGGTCGCGTGGGTGATATACGCGATCACCGACAAGAAAATGTTCAGCCTGGCAGCCGTGGCCGCTGCGGGCCTGGCCGCCGCGCTCGGGCTCACCTTGGCGGCGCGCTGGATCGGGGTCTACCAGGCCGGGCCGCCGCGGGCTTCGGCCATCGCCGGGCGACAGGCGGCCGGGGCGGAGTCGGGGGACGCACGGACCGGTCAGGCCAGGCCCGGGTGAGCTGGCCGTTCCGCCCAAGCGGCACTTTCCCGTCCCCGCCGTCATCGCCATCACCACGATCCTCCTCGTCGAGCTGCCCGTCCTGGGCGCCGGCGGGCGCTGAGCCGGGGCGCCCTCCCGCGGAGGCACCGTGGCAGACGCCAATACGGCACGTCGCCTGCATCGATGACAACCCAGGCTCCTGCCACCCGCCAACTAGCTCCCAGAGAACCCGGATCAGCCGACTGAATCAATCCGGATCGCCCGCTGGCAAGCAGTACAGAACAGTTAATCGGCGCCCAACATGGGCCAGTAACCTATGATTCTGATAGGGATTCCTATTCGGCGATATGGGCGGCGATGAAACGTCTCCCGCTCAGTGACGAGGCAGGCAGGCAGGGTAAAAGGACAGCTTCCGGCCACCAACCCGCTCTCATGATGGCCGGGCGGCGTCGATTACAGAGAGTGATCAACAATAATCCCTGCGAGCCCCCTTACGGAATCGAACCGTAGACCTTCTCCTTACCATAGACCAACAGGACGTCCCTGAAACTGCCGCAGCGTCCCTGGCCAGCCGGAACGCTAACTCTCAATAGCAGCAGCCAGCGCACGCGAGCGTCCGCGAGCGGCATTCTGCCCCCCAAACTGCCCCCGGAAATGATCTCCCATCCCAGCCCGCCGCCGTTGCTCATCGCCTCATCGAAAGCACGCTCGAAGCGCTCCTTGGGTCGGCGTCACGCCAGTGCACCGCGAGCATCCCATCCAGGGCGAAATGTCAGCCGGGTAT
>WNFC01006488.1_pt1 | contig 21535 bp, 21 predicted proteins | sample 5400541 | NCBI WGS metagenome assembly WNFC01 (sample SAMN13153342, study PRJNA577476) | soil metagenome | isolation source: 120 cm saprolite under Douglas fir tree site 2 hole 2 replicate 1 | place: USA:California | collected 2015-04-18
ACCGAACCGAGCTTGTTCAGTGCACCAAAGATTTCGTTGGGTAACGGCACAACGACATTTTCGACTCTTTTCGACATCTGTTTGACGTCGATCCGTTGCGGCGCCTGCGCGGCGTGAGCGTAGAGCGTCGCCCCGACCAGGGCGATCACGCTAAATTTTAAACTTCTAGAAAAGGCTGTCATTGGGAGCTTCGACTGTTGATTTCGGCTTCGTATTCAGGATTAATGAAGTCATTGTAAGCAGAACCTTGGTTCCACACAATCCCTGCGCCTAACAATTTTGAGTTTCCTACACCAGATTATTCTTTCCGCTGACCCTCGCACTTCGTCCTCCACATGGACTTAAAAAGGCTCCGACAAATTCTCGACCGCGCGGCGGGCAAGCGCATTCTGGTCATCGGCGACCTGATGCTGGACAAGTTTATTCGCGGACAAGTCAACCGCATTTCGCCGGAAGCTCCAGTGCCGATCGTGGAGGTTGACGGCGAGGACTATTTTCCGGGAGGAGCGGCCAATGTTGCACGCAATATCCAGGAGTTTGGCGCTCAAGTCGCGGTGGCGGGCATGATTGGCGGAGAATTGGATAAGAACGGACGACGCCTGCGAGAACTGTTAGCCGCGCGACACATTGATTCGTCTCTTTCAGTCGAACGCAAGAAATTTTGGACGACCGTCAAAACGAGAATCATTGCCAACCATCAGCAGCTCCTTCGACTGGATCGAGACACGCTAGTTACACCGACGGCGTCGGAGGTGAAGGATTTTGTTGGGCAAATAATAAAAAAGCTATCCGAGTTTGATGCCATTATTTTCGAGGACTATGCCAAAGGATTTTTGACCCAGGAGATAATTGATCGTCTCGGGCTGGAAGCCAGGCAAGCCAACAAGATCACCGCAGCCGATCCGAATCCACGCCATTCAATAAATTGGCACGACATAACCCTTGTTAAGCCTAATCGAAAGGAAGCTTTTGAGGCAGCGGGAATCCTTTATTCAAAACCCCAATTCCCATATGACCCCGAACAAGATGTAAACCTTTTGAAGGTCGGAAAGGTGCTGCTCGAAAAATGGCGGCCGAAATACCTTTTAATCAGCCTTGCGGAACAAGGCATGATTCTCTTCCAACAAGATCAACGGCCACATCACATTCCTACCAAAGCCAGAGATGTTTTCGATGTTTCGGGCGCCGGTGATACCGCGCTCGGATTATTTATATTAGCGCTCGCTGGCGAGGCCAATCCGGTTGAAGCCGCCGAGATTGCTAATCATGCCTGCGCCGTGGTGATTGGCCAGACAGGCACCGGAACCGTGACACGCGAGAAATTAGTCGACAGCTTCGAGCATGACCCCGACTAGGGCGAAGTCCCGCGCCGTCTTCATCGATCGCGACGGCACCATCATGCACGACGCCGATTATTGCTCGGATCCGAAACAAGTTCAGATTTTCGAAGGCACCGGCGCGGCATTGAGCCGACTCAAAAAAGCTGGATACAAAATCATTGTCATCACCAATCAAAGCGGCATCGGGCGCGGCTTTTTCACAGAAAAACAATATCGCGCGGTGGAGGCCGCAGTTTCGCGCCAGCTCGGAGACAACTTAATCGACGCGACTTATTTTTGCCCTGATCCGCCGGGACAACCTTCAAAATGCCGCAAACCCGCGCCTGGAATGGTTCTCGAAGCCGCACGCGACCATGATGTCGATCTTTCGCGTTCGTTTCTGATCGGCGATAAGGAGATCGACGTCGAATGTGCCCATAACGCTGGCGTCCGTGCGATTCGCGTTCGGACCGGATTCGACAAAATGACCGACGGCAGCCGCGCCGACTGGGTTGCTGAGGATTTGCCGGCAGCGACCGAAATCATTATCAAAGGGATAAATGAATAGGGCCGCAGGAATCATTCCGGCGCGCTGGGCTTCCACGCGTTTCCCGGGTAAACCGCTGCATCTCATTGCAAACAAACCGCTTCTTCGGCACGTCTGGGAGCGTTGCCGGCGGGCGAAAAAATTGGATGCAGTCATTATCGCCACCGACGACATGCGGATCGCTCGGGCGGCTTTTGATTGGGGTGCGGAGGTGGCGATGACCTCGCCGCTTCACCAAAGCGGAACTGACCGGGTCGCCGAGGTCGCCCGAAAAACGAAGCAGTTTGATTTCATCATTAATATTCAGGGGGATGAGCCGCTCCTCGATCCGGCGTTGATCGATCGCATCGTTAAAGAGCTCCGTTCGAATCGCAAGATCGACATCGTTACGGCAGCGCATCCATTCGAGAACGCTGCCGAAGCTTCATCGCCGCATCAGGTCAAGGTCATTGTCGATCTGGATGGCAACGCGCTTTACTTTTCGCGTTACGCGATCCCCTTCCCTCGCAATCGCTCAGCCCCTATAAAATATTTGCGGCATCCGGGAATTTACGGATTTCGCCGCAAGGCGCTGTTGGATTTCGTGAAGTGGAAACCGACACCGTTGGAGCGCGCAGAATCGCTCGAACAATTGCGCGCTCTTGAAAATGGTGTAAAGGTTCATGTGCTCGTCACGAACCATGGATCGCCTGGCGTAGACACGCCGGCTGACGCGAAAGCGCTGGAGCAAAAACTGGCTCGCGCGAAACGAGGAGTGTCTCGATGAAATACATTTTCGTGACCGGCGGCGTGGTCAGCTCGTTAGGCAAAGGTCTGGCGGCTGCTTCGCTCGGAACTCTTCTGGAAGCGCGCGGGCTGCGCGTTGTTCTGCAAAAGTTCGATCCCTACCTCAATGTCGACCCTGGGACGATGAATCCGTTCCAGCACGGGGAAGTTTACGTCCTGAACGATGGCGCTGAGACCGATCTCGATCTCGGACATTACGAGCGCTTCACGAATTGCGTTCTCTCGCGTCACAATAATCTCACCAGCGGCCAGGTCTATGAGAGCGTCATCTTGAAAGAACGGCGCGGCGACTACTTAGGCAAGACGGTCCAGGTGATTCCACACGTGACGGAGGAGATCAAAGATCGAATCCGCGAAATTTCCGACGAAACGAAATACGATGTCGTAATTACTGAGATCGGCGGCACCACCGGCGACATCGAAGGCCTGCCATTTCTCGAAGCGATCCGGCAATTCATTCTTGAAGTCGGCGCTGCGAACGTCGTGACCATGCACGTCACGCTCGTGCCTTACATCAAGGCGGCGGCCGAACTAAAAACTAAACCGACGCAGCAAAGCGTCGCCAAACTGCGCGAGATCGGTTTGCAACCACAGGTGTTGATTTGCCGGAGTGAGAAATCAATCGAGCGCGAACTGCGACAGAAATTGTCGATGTTCTGCAGCGTGTCGGAGAAAGCGGTGATCGAAGCGCGCGATGTTGAGCACACGGTTTACGAGGTGCCGCTGATGCTGCACGCCGAAGGGTTGGACAAACTCGTTTGCGATCTGTTGAACCTCAAGACGCCTGAACCGGATCTCGCTGGCTGGAAAAAATTTGTCGATTGTGTAATCAGCCCGCAAAAGCGAGTGAAGATCGCGGTCGTCGGCAAATACATTCATTTACAGGACGCTTACAAAAGCATTTACGAATCGCTCACTCATGCCGCGGCGAGCCAGGATTGCGGGATCGATTTGAAACTGGTTGATGCGGAATCGCTGCAGGATCGCGTCGGCGCACAGTTGAAAGATGTCGCCGGTGTTTTGATTCCCGGCGGATTTGGTGAGCGCGGCGTGGAAGGGAAAATTAAAGCGGCGCGTTACGCGCGCGAGCATGGGATCCCCTATCTCGGGCTTTGTCTCGGCATGCAGGTCGCGACGATCGAATTTGCTCGAGACGTTTGCGGGATTCAAAAAGCGAACAGCACCGAGTTTGATCCCGACACGCCCGACCCGGTGATTTCGCTGCTTGAGGAGCAACGGGAAAAAATCCACAGCAAAGGGGCGAGCATGCGGCTGGGAACTTGGCCGACCAAGATCGCGAAGGGAACACTCGCCGAAAAAATTTACGGCCAGTCAGAAGTGATGGAGCGACACCGGCACCGTTACGAGTTCAACATGAAATATCGCGACCGGATGAACGAGAAAGGTTTCGTGATTTCAGGCACTTCACCGGATGGGACACTGGCCGAACTGATTGAGCTCCGCGATCATCCCTACTTCGTCGGTTGCCAGTATCACCCGGAATTTCAGAGCAAGCCGAATAAGCCGCATCCACTCTTCAAGGGTTTCATCCAAGCCTGTCTCGCGTTCGACCCTAACCGTGAGACGCGCGCTGCAACCGATCCAAAATCGCAGCGCCGAGTCCCTCGCCAGGAACTCGTTCTGCAACGATAAGATCGACATCGAGCGCGTCGAGCTCGCGCAAGTAGCGAAACAGATTGGCGGCGGCTTCGCGAAGATGTTGTTGTCGACTCAAGTTTCGAATCGCGACGAAGCGTTCGTCGTTTTTAATCGGAGTCCACGCGAGCAGCGCGCAGCGTTCATTTGTCATCGGCGTAAACGATTTCAAGTTATCAAGAATGCGCAACGGCGTTTTCGGCGCGTAGTGTGACGGCAATTGTCCAGGCACGGAAATTTTCTCGCGCACTGTCGCGATGCCGACTTCACCGAACTTGGACAATTGCTCGGAAGTGATCGGCCCGCGGCGCAAGATGTCGATCTTGCTGTCGTGAACGGCGACGATTGTGGATTCAATTCCGTGCGTCGTCGGGCCAGCATCGATGATGAGCGGAATGTGACCATTAAGTTCATCGAGAACGTGCTTGGCGGTCGTTGGACTGATTCGACCGAAGCGATTTGCGCTCGGCGCTGAGAGCGGTTTCCCGAACGCGCTAACGATTTCAGAAAAAATCGGATGAGCGCTGATTCGAACTGCGACTGTCTCCAAACCCGCCGTCACGATTTCTGGAATAATATCGCGTTTTGGCAAAACCATCGTGAACGGTCCCGGCCAAAACTTTTCCGCCAGGCTTGAAACCAGTTGTCGATCTTGCTTCAGAGGATCTGCAACTTTTTCCAACCAACCGGGATCTGGAAGATGAATGATGAGCGGGTCGAAACGAGGGCGCCCTTTTGCTTCGAAAATTTTTGCGACTGCAATTGGATTGAGCGCGTCGGCCGCGAGTCCGTAAACTGTTTCAGTCGGCAACGCGACCGCTTCGCCTTGGCGCAGCAATTCAACCGCCGAGTTACGGTCGGTTGAAACTTGCGTCTTCACTTCGGCAGTTTCGCAGCGAGAACGCTCTCGGATTGCTTCTTACGGAACGCTTCCAACTTTCGCCAAAGTTTTTTGTCCGCGGTCGCGAGGATGGCCGCGGCAAGAAGAGCTGCGTTCTTCGCGCCCGAATCGCCGATAGCGAGCGTGCCAACTGGAATGCCGCCGGGCATCTGCGCGGTGGACAAAAGCGAGTCAAGACCGCGCAATGCTTTCGATTCAATCGGCACGCCGAGGACCGGCAAACAGGTATGACCAGCAATGACACCGGCCAAATGCGCAGCGCCGCCGGCGCCGGCAATGATCACCCGAAATCCACGGTCGGCGGCATTGCGTGCGAATTCTGCGGTCGCATCGGGCGTCCGATGGGCGGAGAGCACGCGCGATTCGTTTGGCACACCGAGATGGTCAAGCGTTTCGACGGCGTGGCGCATCGTCTCCCAATCCGATTTGCTCCCCATCACGACGGCGACCAAAGATTTCGGCTGCGGCATACGGGAGTTTGGTCGGGCATTACTTCATCGCAACTTCTTTTCAAGTCATCGCTTCGACGGCATATTGGCACGTGAACGCGGCCAAATCGATCGTGCTCATTGGAATGATGGGCGCTGGAAAATCTTCGGTTGGCCGTTGTCTGCAACGACGAACCGGGCTCGCCCGTTTGGACATCGACGAAATAGTGGCGGCCGAATTTGGAATTCCGATCGCACAGATTTTTCAAAACCACGGTGAAGAGAAATTTCGCGGCGCGGAAACGAAAGTGCTTCGCAAATTGTCTCCCGATAGACCGGCAATTATCGTGACGGGGGGCGGAACTGTATTGCGTCCCCAGAATGTCAATCTTCTAAAAGGCCTTGGCACTGTCGTCTGGCTCACTGCCGATGAGGCAACGCTTTTCGAGCGCGCTTCGCGACGGAACGATCGGCCTCTGCTCCAAAAAGGGAATCCGCGCGCAGTCTTTTCAAAATTATTCAGAGAGCGGGAATTGACTTACGCCGCGGCATCGGATTTATGCGTCGATACTTCCAGAAAGACTCATGACGAAGTGGCCGAAGCAATTTTGAACAAGCTGGAGGAATTCACCGCGCTCCAACAATGACCGCAACTGCTGAGGTGGACAATAAGGCATCGTTGGCCCCGGGGACCGAGGTCAAAACGCATCTTGTCGATTTTGCGCGAGAGCTCGGTTTTGATTCCTGTCGCGTCGCCGCATGTTCGCCTCCAGCGCATACAAGCGAGTTTGGTGATTGGTTAAAGGAAGGCGCGCACGGCGAGATGGAATACATGGCGCGCGGCGAAGAGAAGCGCCGCGATCCTCAAAGGATCCTTTCAGGCGCAAAGTCGGTGGTCGTTTTGGCGTTGAATTATTTTCAGGGCGAAAGACCTGCCGCCGAGACGGCGGCAGTTACAACGTCAGGGAGAATCGCGCGCTACGCGTGGGGCGATGACTACCACAATGTGATCGCAGCGAAGCTGGACAAGATCGACATCTTCCTTCGCGAATTCGGTGGCCAGCAAAAATGTTACGTCGATACCGGTCCGGTTTTAGAGCGCGATCATGCGGCACGGGCCGGGATTGGCTGGCATGGCAAGAGCACGATGCTGATCCATGAAAAACTGGGGACGTGGTTTTTCCTCGCGGAAATTCTGACGACGCTCGAGTTACCGCCCGACGAACCGGCGCGAGACCGTTGCGGCACGTGCGAACGTTGCATCAACGCTTGTCCAACCGGTGCGATCACAGTACCGCATAAATTGGACGCGCGCCGCTGCATTTCATATCTGACGATTGAATTGAAAAGCTCGATTCCGCTCGAGCTTCGCCCGTTGATCGGCGACCGAATTTTCGGCTGCGACGATTGCCTTGATGCTTGTCCGTGGAATCGGTTCGCTCAAGTCTCGCACGAGACTGCATTCGCCGCGCGAAGATCGACAACCGCATTTGCGTTGCGCGATTATTTGAATCTCACCGGCGCTGAGTTTCGCGATCTCTTTCGCGATTCGCCGATTAAGCGAATCAAGCGCCGCGGATTCCTGCGAAACGTCTGTGTTGCGCTCGGAAATGTCGGCACCAAAGAAGACTTGCCTGCGCTGGAAGTCGCCGCCGCCGATCACGAACCCTTGATCGCAGAGCACGCGGTTTGGGCGATCGGCCAAATTCGCCAGCGCCTGGCAGGCGAAAAGAAAACTCGTTGAATCCAACGGGTCTGGTTTCCGCATCCAATTGGCAATCCCGTGAACCTGTTTTGCTTGCAAAGGTCTAAACTAAGGTTACTTCTCACCGTTTCCCGCCCCTGAGTTCCATGCATCAAGCCTTAGCCACCCCCGAAACCGCCCCCAAAGTCGAGCGGAAGCGTCGCAGCACCCGCAAACGCCAAATCATTGTAGGCGTCGTCGGCTTTTTTGTGCTTTGGCTGATCATTTCGATCTTGTTGTCCAAGCGCGAGAAACCGATTCCGGTCACGACCGAAAAGGCCGCCCGCAAAACCATTCTTCAGATCGTTTCCGCCACGGGCAAAGTCCAACCGGAAACCGAAGTGAAAATTTCACCGGAAGTGGCATGGAAAGGGGGTCAACAAAGGCGATCTGCTCGTGCGGATAAAACCGGACTCATACAAGGCGTTGCTCGAGCAACAGGAGGCGGCAATCAGCACAGCCAAGGCCACGAACCTTCAGCAGAAGGCGACAATGTTGAAAACGGAGCAAGATATTAAACGCGCGGAGGACATGTACGCCAAGAAGACGATCTCGGTTCAGGAATACAACGCGGCGCAGGCCGCCTACGACGTCGCGAAGAATACTTACGAAAGTTCGCTGCACGAAATCGAACGGGCGCAGGCGGGCTCGAGTCAGGCCCGCGATCAACTTTCAAAGACGACCGTTTATTCGCCGATCGACGGGACGGTAACAATTTTGAACAGCAAACTCGGCGAACGCATCGTAGCGACGGGGCAATTCGCTGGCACCGAAGTAATGCGCGTGGCCGATCTCGGGCACATGGAAGCACGCGTAGATGTGAATGAGAACGACGTCGTAAACGTGAAAGGCGGTGACAAAGCCAACGTGAAGATCGACGCGTACGGCGACCGGAAATTTCACGGCACCGTTTACCAGATTGCGAATACCGGAAAGACGACCGGCGCGGGGACGCAGGAGGAAGTGACCAACTTTGAGGTAAAAATTCGAATCGACGATCACGATGTCACATTGAAGCCCGGACTGAGCTGCACCGCGGACATTGAAACAAGCATGGTGAAGGATGCGGTCGCAGTGCCGATGCAGGCCGTGACGATTCGAACCGGCGATAGCAATTTGAGCCCGGAGGAAATCGAAAAGAAAAAGCAGAAGACAGCGCAACGCGACAAGGGCGACAACAATGCAGAGTACGTGAACGAGCGTCAGGAGAAGGCCACGCAAAGAGAAGAACGCGAAAAACTGGCCAAGGTCGTGTTTCTGAAAAAGGGCAGCAAAGCGCAGTCGGTCAAAGTGACGACCGGAATTTCGGACGACACTTACATGGAAATCAAAACCGGCGTCCGACCCGGCGATGAAGTGATTTCCGGCAGTTACAGCGCGATCAGCCGCAAACTCAAGGACGGCGCGAAGGTGGCTTATGATAAGGAAGTCACAAAGTAGGACGCGTCGCTAAGCAGATGTCGATCTAACGATGGACGGGCGGCAATCAGTCAGACAACTCGGGCCGGTCGTCATCGACATTGAATGGGGCCGAGCGGCAGCGGCAAATCAACGTTGATGAACATGCTCGGCTGCCTCGATACTCCGACCTCAGGTCGTTACGAATTCAATGGACGCAATGTCGCTGAAATGGACGACGATGAATTAGCGGCGATCCGCAATCGCGAGATCGGATTTGTTTTTCAAACGTTCAACCTGCTTCCGCGCGCAACCAGTCTGCGCAATGTCGAGTTGCCGCTGATCTACGCGGGAATGGATCCGGAATCGCGCGAGGAGCGCGCCACGCAGGCGCTGACCGACGTTGGTTTGGGTGATCGCATCCAACATAAGCCTAACGAATTGTCCGGCGGACAACGCCAGCGCGTCGCGATCGCCCGCGCGCTGGTCAACAATCCTTCCATCATCTTGGCCGACGAACCAACCGGCAATCTGGATTCAAAGACCGGGGAGGAAATCATGGCGTTGCTCGAAGACCTTTATCACCGCGGCCATACCATCATTTTGGTCACGCACGAGCGCGACATTGCCGCGCACGCTCGTCGCACCATTCGTCTGCGTGACGGAGTGGTCGAAAGCGATGAACAAACTTTTGTCCCGCGCCTCGAATCGGTCGCGGCTAGCTAAATCGACAATTGGAGGATCCGACATGAAGCGTTTTATTTACGAACTCGAGGAAAGTTGGAGGATCGCTTATGCGCAGATGCGCTCGAATCTGACGCGGTCGACGTTGACGGCGCTCGGCGTCATCATCGGCATTGTCGCTGTAACATTGATGGGCACGGCGATTAGCGGAATTCAAGTCGGTTTCGACAAAAGCATGGCGGTTCTCGGCGACGACGTGCTTTACGTGACGCAATGGCCATGGAAACCGGTGGACGATTGGTGGAATTATCGTGACCGGAAAAAAATCCAGACCGAGTACGCCGAAACGATCAACCGCATCATTGCCGCGACTCCGAATTCGAACCTGATGGTGGCTGTGCCGACGTCGAGTTTGATGCGCTCAATCAAATATGGCGGCAACGAAGTGGAGAATGTTTTCACGCTCGGAACCACGTCTGATTTCACCGTCACATCGACGATCGACTGCAAGGAGGGCCGGTTCTTTAACGAAATCGAATCGCGCGGCGGCGCGCAAGTTGTCGTGATCGGTTACGATGTCGCCGACGTTTTGTTTCCATCGGAGAGCCCGATCGACAAATTTGTTCTCATTAGCGGTCACCTGTTCAAAGTGATTGGCGTGAACGCACGCCAGGGAACTTTCCTTGGATTGTTTAGCTGGGACTCGATGGTGGCGATGCCGTTGGCGGCCTTTAACAAATACTTCAGCTTAAAAAACGAATTGGACGTGCGGGGAGAAAATCAAGGCGAATCGGACGTGCGCGTGAAGGTGAAGGACAAAACTAAACTCGCCGAGGCCAAGAATGAGCTGACCGGAATCATGCGGCGCGTGCGCGGTTTGCCGCCGGAGAAAAAAGAAGACTTCTCGATTAACGAGCAGCAAGCCTTCAAAAGCACGCTTGATCCGGTGAAAAATACCATCGCTATCGCAGGCCTCTTCATTACCGGCCTTTCGCTGTTCGTCGGCGCGATTGGCATCATGAACATCACGTTCGTGAGCGTGAAAGAGCGGACGAAAGAAATTGGAACACGCAAAGCGCTCGGCGCGCGTCGTCGCACGATTTTGTTGCAGTTCCTGATCGAATCGACCGCGCTTTGTCTGCTCGGCGGATTTATCGGCCTGACTCTCGCCTATTTCATGTGCTTCGGAATCGGCAAAGCCTTTCCTTCGTTTCCAATTCAGTTTTCCTTCGGGCTAGTCGTTGCCAGCATGATAGTCTCGGTGCTGACGGGTTTGATTTCAGGTTTCGCGCCGGCTTGGTCGGCATCGCGTCTCGATCCCGTCACCGCGCTTCGTTACGAATAGAAGATCGACATGCAATTTAGTGAAACCATCACGATGGCGCTGAGTTCATTGGGCGTGAACAAACTGCGCTCCGGCCTGACCATGTTTGGAATCACGATCGGCGTTTTCTCAGTCATTTCGGTCATGACCGCGATCGGTGCGTTGCAATATTCGATCGAGAACGGTCTCAGTTTTCTCGGCTCGAACATTTTTCAGTTCGCAAAGTATCCGGCCAATGTGAGTGCCGGCGGCAACGTGAAGAAAAAATATCAGAACCGCCGCAACATCACTTATCAGCAGGCGCTCCATTACCAGAAACTAATGGAAGCAAATGCACGGGAAATCTGCCTGAAATGTTTCGGCTACGAAGTAAAAGGCCAGGCGGTTTATAACGGAGTAAAGACGACGCCGAATCTCCTCATTGTCGGCGCAAACCGAGGTTTTTTGACGGCCAACGCTTATACGCTCGGTTACGGAAGAAATATAAACGACGAAGATGTCGATCTTGCCCGCAACGTCATCGTCGTGGGGAAAATGGTCGAGAAGCGTTTGTTTCCACACGAAACGCCAATCGGCAAAATGGTGCGGGTGACCGGTCACACTTACACAATCATCGGAGTCCTGGCCGAGAAAGGAACGGCGTTCGGCCAAAGTCAGGACAATCTTTGCATCATGCCAATCACCCGCTTCTTCGAAGATTTCGGCTCAGCAAAACGAACAGTAAACATCGCGACCCAGGCGTTTTCAACCGAGACATATAATGGAACCTTCGATAAAGCGGTTGGCGCGATGCGGATCGCGCGGGGTTTACGCGCAGACCAGGAAAACGATTTTGAAATTTATTCCAACGATTCGCTCAAGAGCGCGTTCGTTTCGGTCGCAGGAATCGTCCGGATCGGGGCGTTCGTGATTAGTTTTATCGCGCTGGTCGCGGCGGGCATCGGGATTATGAACATTATGCTTGTGAGCGTGACCGAGCGGACAAAAGAAATCGGCGTGCGTAAATCGATCGGCGCGCGCAGCCGCGACATTCTGCGGCAATTCCTGACCGAAGCGGTGTTTATCTCCGAAGCAGGCGGAATTCTCGGGATCGTTCTTGGCGTTATCGGTGGCGATTTGCTAGCCGCCTGGTTGAAGGTTGATCTGATTTTTCCCTATGGCTGGGCGATCGCCGGTCTGGTGGTCTGTTCGGCGATCGGGATCGGGTTCGGCCTTTATCCGGCGTATCGCGCGGCCAGCCTCGATCCGATCGAAGCGCTGCGCTACGAATAGATCGACATTCGACAGCAGGTGTCGGTCCGAGGGGACGCAATCTGCGCCTGCTTCCCTTTGACCAGCTCTTTAGCTTTGTCGTACTCTAGAAATTTCGAAGTCTTGCCCAAGTGCCTACTCGTCGTAAATCTGCAAGCGCGGATATGCCGCAAAGCAACATTCTTCTTCTCGAAGAGTACGACGCGCTTGCTGTGGCGATCAGCTTGGCGCTAAGAAAATTCGCGCCGCGCACCCGAACGCGCGCGCACTCGTGATCGGCGGCGCGATTCCTTCCGAGATTGCCGCGGAACGCAGATCGTCTGGCGCGCTCCAATTCGTCGAAAAGCCGTTTGATCTGGCGGTGTTCGGCGCAGCGGTCCAGGCTTTGCTGGGACCGTGGCTGGAACAGGAAGGTCGCGGGACACTCGGCGCTCTCAACGCGATTGATGTCCTCCTCGCGCATTGCGCCGCCAATTCCCGCGTCAATATCGAACTACGTTCCGGGACGAGAACGGGCGAGATCCAAATCGCCGGCGGCCAAGTGTTGCATGCCGCGACTGGTCGGCTCAAAGGCGAAGATGCGCTCCAGGAAATTCTGAATTGGTCCAAACTGCGACTCGGCGAAACAAAATTGTCCGGCTCCACTCGCCGAACGATCACGAATTGGCAAGTGATTGTGGCTGAAACCTTGCGCGAGACCGCGACGGAGATTTCTCAGCCGCGCAGGGTGCGACTGGAAACAACTCCGCCAGTCGCTGGAAAAACAATCGTCGTCGACGACGATACCGAGATGCTCTTAATTTTCGTGGAAGACATTCTCACGACCGCCAATCCGGAGTTGCAGATCACGACTGCGCTCAGTAGAAGCGAAGGTTGCGGGAGATCGAACGCGTGATTCCCGACCTCGTGCTCCTCGATTACAGCTTGCCCGATTTTAACGCCGACGAACTTTGCGCGCTGCTTCTGCAGAATGAGCGGACGGCGCACGTGCCGGTGCTGATGATGTCCGGTCACGTGCCAGAAATGACGGCTGCTGCTGCGCGCTTTCCAAATATCGTCGCAACAATTGAGAAACCGTTCCTTTCCGATGCGTTGATGAGCCTCGTTCACCGAACACTTAAAGCTTCGGCGAAAAAAAGAGCAAAAGCGATTGAATCCGCGCCGACGGCCGAGCCATCAGACGAGGAAGTTCGTCTTCGCGCTTACTTCATTTCGGAACGGCGACGAGAATCTGGTCTCCAGGGTGACGCAAGGTCTGATTGGCTGGAAGCGAAGCAGCAACTTCTCTCCGAAACCGGACCTCGCTGACGATTGTCGATCTTGTTGTTGTCGATTTATTCCAGGCCGAGCGCTTTGAAGGTGGCGTCCACGTGCTGGAAGTAGACATCCAATGAGCAAAGGCGGTCGATCTCACGCGCGGAAAGCTTGGCCGCGATCTCCGGTTCGCGTTTTACGTTGTCGGCAAATGTCCCCTCGCTGTTCCAAGTTTTCATGGCCGCGCGTTGCACCGCTTCATACGCTGTTTTGCGCTCGGCACCGGCGCGTGTGAGCGCCAGCAAAATCGACTGGCTGAAGTAAAGCCCCTTCGTCAGATCGAGATTTTGTTGCATCCGTTCGGGATAAACTTGGAGTCGCTCGACCGAATTGCGCAACTCCACCAACATGAAATCGAGTAGAATGCACGAGTCCGGCAAAATAATCCGCTCCGCGCTCGAATGACTGATGTCGCGCTCGTGCCAAAGCGCGACATTTTCCAACGCCACCATTGAGTTGCCGCGAATCACACGCGCCAAACCACTCAAGCGCTCGCTCGTGATCGGGTTGCGTTTGTGCGGCATGGCCGAGCTCCCTTTCTGTCCTTCACTAAAATATTCTTCCACTTCGAGGACTTCAGTTCGTTGAAGATGACGAAATTCCGTTGCCCACCGATCGATGCTGGAAGCGATCACAGCCAGCGTAGTCATAAATTCGGCGTGACGGTCGCGTTGCACGATCTGCGTCGAAAGTGTCGCCGGTTTCAATCCCAGCTTTTCACACACCGCGCGTTCAACTTTTGGATCGACATGTGCGTGCGTGCCGACGGCGCCACTTATTTTCCCGACGCGGATGCGCTCGAGCGTTTGTCCCAGTCGCTCTTCCGCTCGACCGAATTCGTCGAACATGAGCGCCAGCTTTAGTCCAAACGTGATCGGCTCCGCGTGCACACCGTGGCTGCGACCGATCATCGGCGTCATTTTGTAACGGCGCGCTTGCGCGGCAATGACGCTGCGCAATTGCTTCAAATCATCTGCCAGGATTTTAGTCGATTCCGTGAGTTGAACGGACAACGTCGTGTCGAGAATGTCCGACGACGTTAATCCTTGATGAATCCAACGCGCCGCCGGACCAACTGATGCCGCAACACTTTCAAGGAATGCGATGACATCGTGATTGGTGCGCTTCTCGATCTCGAGAATTTCCGGAATGGAAAAGCGCGCCCGCTTTCGGATTTCAGTCGCGTCCTTTTCCGGAATCTGGCCGAGCTCGGCCATCGCCTCGCAGGCGACCAGTTCAATCTCGAGCCAGATCTGGAATTTGCGCTCGTCTGCCCAGATGTCGCGCATTTGCGGCCGCGAATAACGATCGATCACGCCGCAAGATAGAATGGCGCGCCAAACACGAAAGTGTTTTGTGGCGCAAAAGAAAATCGCTCCGGCAGACAAACCACCGGAGCGACTTTCGAAAGTCGAATTACCTTAGCAAACCTTGGCGCGCAGGAACTTGCCGTCGCTCTGAACACGCACTTTTCCGCTGGCCAACAGATCAGCCACGGTCGCGACCGTTTCCTTCGTGTTCGTGGTGCAGGAACTGACAGCGAGGACGAGATCGCCAAGAGAAAGTTTCGGACGCGGTTTTAAGATCTGGCTGTTTTTCTTCATTGCTTTGTATCCCTTTGACAGCAGCTTCAATGCCTTTGTTCAATCAAAGTTCGCCCGTCGCGGCGCGGACGGTTCGATTAATTTTGCTTGTCGAAACGTCAGTTAGATTTCCGTTTGGAAAGCCAAACTGACACGATGTAAAGAGCTGCAAATGCAACAACTACCAGAAGCAGCCACTTCGATTGGCCGCGCACGAATTGGATCAGCGCGTCCGGATCCTTAAGTAAATCGGGCGCAACATGCTGAGCGCGAACCCCAAGATAAGCGAGAATTGAACAGGAGATCGCTGACCCGATGATCGTCCAAATGCTGAAAATCGCAAAATTCATCCGCACAATGCCGGCTGGGATGGAAATCAGATGCCGCACTCCGGGCAAAAGTCGCGCAAAAAAAACGCCCCCGGCTTCGTAACGGGCCAGCCAATGCTCCGCTTCCTCCAATTTCTTCGGCGGAAAGAGAATGAATCGGCCGAACCGCACGACTAACGGACGGCCGAGCCAAAGTGAGAGCCAGTACATCAACGCCGCGCCAAGATATGCACCGAGCGTGCTCGCGAGGATTACACCCGCCAGACTCAACCGGCCTTGCGCGGCCAGAAAAGCAGCAGGCGGCACCACCACTTCAGCCGGCAACGGTAACGGCGTGCTCCCCATCGCCATCAACACGATAATTCCGAGATAACCCCCGGTCAGGACCCATTGCGACCAAAATTGAAGCAAATGATGCATGCGAAGAATTTCGGATTTCCGATTTCCGGTTTCGGATTTAGCCTGAGCGGAAATTCGAGCGTGTGTAGTTCAATCTGAAATCGGCAATCTGCAATCTCAAATTATCATGTCGATCTACCGGCGCGTCTTTCGTTATTACCGCCCATTCCTTCCACAGACGACTGCGGGCTTGCTGCTCTCCCTAATCGGCATCGGTCTAAATCTACTCAAACCGTGGCCATTCAAAATTATCGTTGATGATTTTCTACGGCCGAATCCAACGCCGCGCGGCGATTGGCACACTTGGATTCCCCTACTCTGCCTTGCGCTTGTCGTAATCCAATTTCTCTGGGGCCTCGTTAATTGGATTACGAACTACATTTTTGTGAAGATTGGACTGCAGGCGCTGCTCAAACTCCGCACCGATCTTTATGCGTATTTGCAATCGCTCTCGCTCAAATATCACGATGTCCGCCGTTCGAGCGATTCCAGTTTTCGCGTCGCCTACGATTCACAATCGATCCAGACGATTTATAACAAAGGCTTCACCGGCATCTTCGGATCGGTCATCACCTTGATCGGCACATTCGCGATCATGGTTCGGCTCGATTGGCAACTCACATTGCTTTCGTTAGGCATCGTGCCGCTCATCATCGTGGCGATTTATTTTTTCGCGCACCGCATTCGCCGCGAATCGACATTCATTCAAGAACAGGAAAGCGCCGTACTGGCGCAGGCGCAGGAAGGGCTCAGCTCCATACGCATGGTACACGCGTTTGGTCGCGAACAATTCGAAGTGATGCAATTTCATCAGCAAGCCCGGCAAAGTTTGCAGGCGAACCTGCGCCTCACGCTCACAAACGTGAACAGCGCGCTGGTAATCAGCACGCTGATGGTTTTCGGGACGGCGGCGATGTATTACGTCGGAACGCTGCACGTTCTCGCCGGCACGCTGACGCTCGGAACACTGCTCGTTTTCAGCGCTTACTTGCTGATGCTTTATCAACCGCTGGAATCGATCACTTATACCGCGTGGGCGATGGAAGGCGCAACCGCCGGCGCGAAACGTTGCTTCGAAGTGCTCGATAGAGAAGACGACGTGGTCGATTCGCCGAATGCAGTCGCAATCGAATCTGCCAAAGGCGCTATCGGATTTCACAACGTATCGTTCGGCTACGCGCAAGATCGACAAGTGCTGCACGCTGTCGACCTTCGAATCGAACCGAATCAAATGATCGCTATAGTCGGAGGCACTGGCGCCGGCAAAAGTACGCTGTTGAGTTTGGTCCCGCGCTTTTACGATCCGACGTCCGGCTCAGTCACGCTCGACGGCCGCGATGTTCGGGAGGTCAAAAAGAAACCTTTACGCGCGCAAATCGGCATCGTTCTTCAGGACACACTGCTCTTTTCGACGACGATTCGGGAAAACATTGCTTACGGCCGACCCGAGGCAACGGACGACGAAATCATTGACGCCGCCAAACGGGCGCAGGCCGACGAGTTCATCCAGCAACTGCCAAACGGTTACGGCAGCACTGTGGGCGAGCGCGGTGGACAATTGAGTGTTGGCCAGCGCCAACGCATCGGCATCGCGCGCGCATTTTTGAAAAACGCGCCGGTACTGCTTCTCGACGAACCGACTTCGGCACTCGATCCCGCGACTGAAGCGGCGATCATGGAAACGATCAAAGAGTTGATGCGCGGCCGGACGACTTTGATCGCCACGCATCGGCTCGCCACCATTCACGACGTCGATCGGATCGTCGTGATCGAACGCGGGCGCATTGTTGAACAAGGCCGCGGAACGGAATTGCTCGCGCTCGGCGGCGTTTACGCGAAACTGTTCGCCTCCGGAAAATTTCCAACGTGAGCAACGTCAAACAAGATCGACATGTGGAGGAAGATTGGTGGCCGCACCCGATCCCGCCAAACGTCGAATTCGGCGAAGGCTTCTACTGCGAGAGCGCGCAGATCTTTCGCAAACTCGTCAGCACGAAGCCGCACGCGGTTGTTATCGGCAAACATGTTTCCTGTTATGCCGGCTGCTCGTTCGCGATTGGCGAAGAAGGCCGCTGCACCATCGGCGATTTCACTTTGCTCAATGGCGCGCTCATCATGGCCGAGGAGAAGATCGACATCGGCTCACATTGCCTCATCTCCTGGAATGTCGGGATCGCCGATTCCGATTTTCATCCGCTCGAACCGGCGCAGCGAATTATCGATGCACAGGCGCTCGCGCCTTATTTCAAGGGTCGACCGCCGCGTCCGAAATTGAAAACCGCCCCGGTAAAAATCGGCACGAACGTTTGGATCGGAATGAACGCGGTGATTCTGAAAGGCGTAACCATTGGCGACAACTCCGTAGTTGCAGCTGGCGCGGTCGTGACGAAGTCGATCGCGCCAAATACGATAGTGGCCGGAAACCCCGCCGTCGTTGTTAAGATATTTTGAAACGCAAGCGCGTCGTCGTGATGGGCTTCATGGGGTCGATGCCGATTGCCGGCGTGATCTGGCAGCACGTTCATTATGTCGTCGGACTGCAACGACTCGGGCATGACGTTTACTACATCGAAGATTCGGCGCGGCTTCCCTACAACCCGGAGACGTTTGAGGTAAACAACGAGTTCGATTACGCGGCGAAAGTTCTCAATCGCTTGGCAGGCGAATTCGACTTCAAGAATCGCTGGGCGTTCTGTGCGCGTTATTTAAGAAAGAATCCCACGGCCGGGCTGCCGTTAAAAAAAATTCGTCAGCTTTATCGCGACGCTGACGCCATCCTCAATATTTGCGGCACGCAGGAGTTCAACGACGATCTGCTCAAGAGCGATCGAATCATTTATGTCGAGAGCGATCCAGGCGTCGAACAAATCAAGATCGATAAAGGCGTAAGATCGACAATCGACTACTTGAGCCGGCATCACGCGCTTTTCACATTCGGCGAAAATGTCGGCACGAAAAAATTTCCGGTCCCTCCGCACGGATTGAAATGGCACGCGACCCGGCAACCGGTTGTGACCGATCTTTGGAAGACTAACCAAGCACCCAAACCGGCGGCTGTTCTCACTTCCATCGCGAATTGGTCCACCAGTGGATTGAAAGACATCACCTGGCGCGGCCGGAAATATCTCTGGAGCAAATCGCGCGAATTTTTGCGCTTCGTGGCCGCGCCGAGAAGATCCGGCGAAACTTTCGAACTAGCGACAAACATTCAGGACCGAAAGACGCGAGAGAAATTTGAGAGCAACGGTTGGCGTTTCACGTCGCCGCTGCAAATGAGCGTCGATTACTGGCTCTACCGCGATTACATCCAGCAATCGAAAGGCGAGTTCACCGTGGCGAAGGACCAGTACGTCCAGTTGAACACAGGCTGGTTCAGTGATCGGAGCGCGTGCTATCTCGCCGCCGGACGCCCCGTGATCATGCAGGAAACCGGGTTCACAGAAAATTATGGCGCCGATGCCGGCCTGCTGGCGTTCCGCTCGTTAGGCGAAATCGCCGAGGCGGTAAAAATGATCAAGGCTGACTATTCGAAACACTCAGGTGCGGCCCGACAAATCGCACGCGAAATTTTCGAGGCCGAGAAAGTTGTGAAATCGTTGCTCGACCGCGCCGGAATTTGAGCGGTTGCTTTTCAATTAGTTCGTTTCATCTTCCAGACTTTCCAGGATGAAGGGCGTTCCCATTTTTATTTCTGTTATCGTGCTCGCTGCATCGACGTTGTTCGGTCAGCAGAACGCTCCCGAGCCGCCCGCATCGCCGGGACAGCCACGACCGCCCGGAGTCGGGACAAAACCCGGGACGCCCGCGCAAAACGTGGTGGCCGTTCCGATACCAGTCCCGCCACCGCAACCGAATGGCCCAATTCAAAAAAGCTTGGTGCGCATCACCGCGACCGAAGTTGCGCCTGATTATCGAGCGCCGTGGAACGCAGGAATGCTCGGCCGCGGCATCGGCGCCGGTTTCGTCATTGAAGGCAATCGCATCATGACGAATGCCCACGTGGTCAGCAACAGTCGCTATCTCACGGTCGAACGCGACGACGACCCAAACAAATATCCGGCCAAAGTTCTGTTCGTCGCGCACGATTGCGACCTGGCGCTGATCACCGTCGATTCGCCGAACTTCTACAAGAACATGGTACCGCTGAAGTTTGGCGGTATTCCCGAGCTCGAATCAACGGTTTCGGCTTACGGTTATCCAATTGGCGGTGAGCGAATGTCGGTAACTACCGGTATTGTTTCGCGGATCGATTTCCAGCTTTACACCCACTCGTCGATCGATCAGCACCTCGCGATTCAAATCAGTGCGCAAATTAATCCGGGCAACAGCGGTGGCCCGGTGATGCAAAAGACGAAAGTGGTCGGGGTCGCGTTTCAAGGTTACAGCGGCGACGTCGCGCAGGGTGTCGCTTACATGGTGCCTACTCCGGTAATCAATCGTTTTCTCAAGGACGTGAGCGACGGCCATTACGACGGGTATGTCGATCTCGGAATCACTTACGGAAAATTACAAAATCCGGCCCAGCGAAAATTTCTTGGATTGAAAGACGACGGCCGCGGCGTGCTGGTCGAGACGGTAGTGGCAGCAGGGCCGTGCGCAAAAATTTTGCGGCCGGGCGACGTTTTGCTTGCAATCGATAATCATCCGATCGCGAGCGACGGAAACGTGGAGCTGGAAGGTGAACGGGTGGAGATGCCCGAGGTGGTGGAGCGAAAGTTCAAGCACGACAGCGTGAAGTTCGACATCTGGCGCGATAAGCAATCGACCAGCGGGAGCGTGCAGCTCGACACGGTGCCGCCGTATTTAATGCAAAGTCATAAGTACGATGTCCGACCGCGATATGTTGTTTACGGCGGGTTGCTTTTTCAACCGCTGACGCTTGATTTGCTCGAAGCGTATCAGCCGACCGATCTCCGGCTCCGGCATTTCTTCGATTTCTATGTGATCGACCAACTTTATCTCGAGCACCCGGATGTGATCGTGCTGACGAACATTTTGCCGGACCCGATCAACACCTATCTCGCGCCTTACCGCGGCGGGATCGTCGATCAAATCAACGGCAAGAAAATTCATACTTTGGAGGAACTGACCAAAGTGCTGGCCGAACCGGCCGAGCGATTCGTGATCGACATGATTGGCGACGGCCCGCCGCTGGTGCTCGATCCCAAACAAGTCGAAGCCGCGCGCGAACGAATCAGGATGCGTTACAACGTCGTCCGGGAACAAAATCTCCAGGAGCAGCCAACCGCAAAAACGCCTGATCTCCAGACAAAGACTTAGAAATGCGAACATTATTCATCAGTCTTGCTTTGGTTTTCTTTGTCGCCACTGGCGCGACAGCGAAAAAGGAGTCGGCTTCGCAGCCACCGAACAAGGACCTTAAGCAAAAGCTGCTCTCGCTGGTGCGCGTGAACGTGACCGGTCAGCCTTATGATTATTTTCGACCGTGGCAAAAGAAAGCGCCGCTGTCGAAACGCGCGCTCGGCGCAGTTTTATCAAAAGGACGCGTGCTCGTGACCGCGGACCTGGTTACGAACCAGAATTATGTCGAACTTGAGCGCGCAGAATCGGGCGAGAAAACGGCGGCCAACGTCGAGGTGATTGATTACGAAGCGAACCTCGCGTTACTCGAACCCAGTGAGAAAAATTTCCTCGATGGAATTGCGCCGCTCGAGATCGCCGGCGATACCGTCGTCGGCGATCGTTTGGCGGCGTGGCAATTAGAACAAACCGGCGCGCTCGTCGCAACTGAAGGTTTGGTCACCACGATCCAGGTGACACACTACCCGGTCGATGTTGGGCAGTTTCTCACTTACCGCATCAGCATACCGATGCAGTATCGCGAAAACAGTTACACCATTCCGCTGGTCAA
>WNFC01008131.1_pt1 | contig 21535 bp, 22 predicted proteins | sample 5400541 | NCBI WGS metagenome assembly WNFC01 (sample SAMN13153342, study PRJNA577476) | soil metagenome | isolation source: 120 cm saprolite under Douglas fir tree site 2 hole 2 replicate 1 | place: USA:California | collected 2015-04-18
GCGGCCCAGTTTGAGCGCCAGCGTCATATCGACCGACCCTTGCTCGATCGGATTGTTGCCGAGCTCGCCGTCCTCCGCGTCGCGCCAGGTTCCCTGCGCGCCACCGACATCCTTCTTGCCGCAGGCATACCCGTCCAGTCCAATCCGATCGCCGACCTGGCCACAGGCGGCAAAGCAACGCTGGCCCTTGTAGGCGACGAGACCCTTGACCGCCGGGTAGTACATGACCGTGTCGCCGACTTCGGTGCCGTAGATGTGCCAGTCGAAATGAAAGAAGAGGCGAACCTCCCTCTCCGGCCCCTCATTCAGGACGCGCACCCGTCGCATCAGCACGTCGCGACCAAGGTCGACCGCGTCGTTGAAGGTCAGGCTCACCAGGAGGTCGGGATGTCGCAGCGTGACGTTGGTGACCAGCGTGTTCGCCATGTATACGAGGTTGCGGGACCACGCGGGATCGTCCAGCCAGGTGAACCGTCCCTCCACCCAGATCCCGAACCGGCACGGTTCGCCGCTGGTGTGATTCTCCTGGCCGACGCGCGGATAATAGATGTCGCGCAGCTGGTATTGGCGATCGAACGTAACCAGCAGGGATCCATTGGCGATCGGTAGGTCGCGTGACACGTCGGCCCATTATCGGGTGCCGGTCTCCAATTTGGGAGCCGCCGGGATCCGTTGTTACGATTCTGTGCATGACGAGCGCGGCAAAAACGGACACCCTGACCATTCAGTCGGGCAAGCGCGCGGACGCGATCGACATCACCGAGCGCGTGCAACGGGTGGTGCGCGAGAGCGGCGTGGAAACCGGGCTCTGCCAGGTTTACGTGCCGCACACGACCGCGGGCGTCTTCATCAATGAGAACGCCGACCCCGATGCCCTGCGCGACATCCTCAACACGCTCGAGGCGCTCGTGCCCTGGAAGAACGACTACCGGCACGCCGAGGGCAACGCCGCGGCCCATATCAAGGCCTCCCTCGTCGGGACCTCGCAGACGGTGCCGGTCCGCGGTGGGCGACTCGTGCTGGGACGCTGGCAGGGAATCTACTTCGCCGACTTCGACGGCCCGCGCGAGCGGCATTTCCAGGTCACGGTTCTAGCATGAGCGCGCTCCGGTATAAGCGGCCCCGGTGTGGACAGGCCGCGTGATGGAAGCGCGCGATTAAGTTCAGGAAACGGTCCTGTTGACGCTCAGTGAAAAGCCGTAACCAGTGCGGAGATCCCGGTATATACTGGCTAGATTCTTTAGCCGGGGAGACGCATGCTTACCAGCATCAAGTCGGTCGGCAGCTATGTTCCGTCCGGCATCCTGACCAACGCCGACCTGGAAAAAATGGTCGAGACCTCCGATACCTGGATCCGCGACCGCACCGGTATCGTGGAGCGGCGGATCGCGGCCGTCAACGAAACCGCGACCGACCTCGCCGCAGAGGCGGCCAAGGATGCCTTGAGAGCCGCGGGCTTGCGCCCGGAGGACACCGACCTCATCGTCTGCAGCACGTCCACCCCGGATTCGATGTACCCCTCGGTTGCCTCACGCGTGCAGGAACGCCTGGGCGCCCATGGCCCGGCCTTCGACGTGCAGGCGGCGTGCACCGGATTTCTGGTGGCGATGAGCGTGGCCGATCGCTTTGTTAGCAGTGGCGAGTCGAAGCAGGCGATCGTAATCGGCAGCGAGACCCTCACCAAGATCCTCAACTTCAAAGACCGCGGCACCTGCGTCGTCTTCGGTGATGGTGCCGGCGCGGTGGTCCTCGGACCCGGCGTCGACGGCGCCGGCATCAAGGCGTGCGTGCTCGGTTCGGATGGCTCCGGCGGCGACCTCATCTATGTCGCGCCCGGCGCCGACGGTCCGGAGGGACGGGGCCGGCCGGAGATCCGCATGGACGGACGGAAAGTCTTTCGCTTTGCCACTGAGATCCTGGCCCAGGCGACGCTCGAGGCGCTCGAAAAGGCAAACGTCCGCCTTGAGGACGTCAAGCTGATCGTCCCCCACCAGGCCAACGCCCGCATCATCGAGGCGGCCGGCAAGCGGCTTGGGGTCGGCGCCGACATCATGGTCAACGCCATCGCGAACTACGGCAACACGTCGACCGCCTCGATTCCACTGGCGCTCAAGGATGCGCTGGCGGCCGGCCGGCTGCGGCGCGGCGATAATCTCGTCCTGGTCGGCTTCGGCGCCGGGTTGACCTGGGGTGCCTGCGTGATCGAATGGGAAGGCGCGCCCGTCAGGGTCGCGGCCTAACCCATGTTTCGTCCCAAGACGCGGTACGTCGCTCTGCCGTCGCCGCGGGCCGGCGTCGGTGAAGAAATCGACCGGCTCATCTGTCCAAAATGCGACACCTCGCTCGAGCCGGCGCGCCTGACCGCAGCGCTGGGCGTCTGTTATCGGTGCGGGTACCACTTCCGGTTGCGCGCGCCGGAGCGGATCGCGATGCTGGTGGAGCCTGCGTCATTCCACGAAGAAGACCAGGCGATCACGGCGACCGACGTCCTCGGCTTTACCGATTCGCAACCCTATGCGAAACGGATCGAGCAGAGCCGCGCCAGCACCGGCGCCAACGAGGCCGTCACCTGGGGTGAGGCGATGCTCGCCGGACACCGCCTGGTGCTGGTCGTCCTGGACTTCGCCTTCATGGGCGGCAGCATGGGAGCCGCCACCGGCGAGAAGATCACCAACGGCATCGAGCGCGCCACGCAGAGCCGCCTCCCGCTCCTCATCATCTCGGCCTCCGGCGGTGCGCGGATGCAGGAGGGCATGCTCTCCCTGATGCAGCTCGCCAAGACGTCCGCCGCGCTCGGGCGGCTGGCCGCGGCCGGCGTCCCCTACATCTCGTTACTGACCGATCCGACGATGGGCGGCGTAACCGCCAGCTTCGCATCGTTGGGCGACGTCATCGTTGCCGAACCGGGCGCGATGATCGGCTTTGCCGGGGCGCGAGTGATCCAGCAAGCCACCTACGAAACGCTTCCCGATGGTTTCCAGACCGCCGAGTTCCTGCTCGCGCACGGCATGATCGACCTGGTGGTGCCACGCGCGGAATTGCCCGCCGTGCTACGCCAGTTGCTGGACCTCTACGCCCCGAATGGGGCCGGCCCCGAGCTTCAGTTGCCGCGGCCAATCCAGACCGCAGCCCCGGCGCCCGCCGCCACCCGGTGAGCGACAACGGAACCGTCGCCGCCGCCACCTGGGAACAGGTGGAGCTGGCGCGCCATCCCGATCGTCCCTACGCGCTCGACTACGTCCACGCCATCTTCAGCAACTTCTTAGAGCTTCACGGCGACCGTGTGTTCGGCGATGACCACGCCATCATCGGCGGGCCGGCCAGCTTCGACTCGAGAACCATCATGGTGATCGCGCAGCAAAAGGGCCGCACGACGTCCGAACGTGCCATGCGCAACTTTGGAATGGCCAATCCGGAGGGTTATCGCAAAGCGCTGCGCCTGGTCCGCCAGGCCGAGCGCTTCAAGTTTCCGATCGTGGCCTTCGTCGACACCTCGGGCGCATTTCCAGGCGCCGGCGCCGAGGAACGTGGTATCGCCTGGGCGATCGCCGAAAACCTGGTGGCGCTCTCGGCGGCACGCATCCCCATCCTGACGCTCGTGATCGGTGAGGGTGGTAGTGGCGGTGCGCTTGGCATTGGGGTCGGGGATCGGCTGCTCATGATGGAACACTCGATCTACAGCGTCGCCATGCCCGAGGCCTGCGCCTCGATCCTCTGGCGTGATATCGCGCGCAAGGTGGAGGCGGCCGAGGCGCTGAAGCTCACCGCCGCCGACCTGAAGCGGCTCGGACTCGCGGATGAGATCATTCCCGAACCGCCGGGCGGCGCGCAGAACGATTATGGCCTGGCGGCCGACACGGCCGCAGCCGTGCTGCGTCGCCATCTCAAAAGCCTCGAGTCGATTGACATCGACCGGCTGGTCGAGGAGCGTTATCAGCGGTACCGGATGATCGGCGCCACCTCCTGAGGCTGCTACCGTAGAGTCACTGCCGTGGCCACGGAAGCGGTAACCCAAGCCCCCGCCCGCAAACGCGAGCGTCTCGACCCATCGGTGTTCCGCCTACCGGTCGAGCGAATCCGCGAGGGCTATTACAGCGACGTCTATTTCAATCGCACCGTCGATGTGTTGCGCTCGGACAATCGCCATCCGCACGTTCTGATGCAGGTCTTCCAGAAGCAGCAGGCGGTGATCGGCGGCATGGATGAGGCGATTGCCATCGTCAAGCTCTGCTCCGAGGATTTCTCCCAGCTGCGAGTCCACGCCCTCTACGACGGCGACGAGGTGGCGCCGCGGGATACCGTGATGACGATCGAGGGCGACTATTCCCTCTTCGCCCGGCTCGAGACCGTCTACCTGGGCGTCCTCACCCGCCGCACCAAGGTCGCCACCAACGTGCGCCGCGTGGTCGACGCCGCCAAGGGCAAGCAGATCATCTTCTTTCCGGCTCGCCACGATCATCACCTGGTGCAGACCGGAGACGGATACGCGGCCTACATATCGGGCGCGATCGGCGTCTCCACCGATGCGCAAGCGGCCTGGTGGGGTGGCAAGGGAACAGGTACCGTCCCCCATTCGCTGATCGCTGCCTACAACGGAGACAGTGTGCTCGCCGCGCGCAAGTACGCCGAATATGTCGACCCATCGGTGAACCTCGTGGTCCTCGTCGATTTCGAAAACGATTGCGTCCGGACGTCGCTCGAGGTGGCGCGGGCCCTGAAGGACCGCTTATGGGGCGTGCGCCTGGACACCTCCGAGACGATGGTCGACGTCAGTGTGCAGAAGCTGATGGGTGACTTCGACCCGCGAGGAGTCAACCCGCAACTCTGCCAGCTGGTCCGCCGCGCGCTCGACCGCGAGGGCTTCCAGCACGTGAAGATCGTGGCCAGCGGCGGCTTCAACGTCGAGAAGATCGCGCGCTTCGAACGCGAGCATGTCCCAGTTGATGCCTACGGCGTCGGCAGCGCCTTCTTCCGCGGCAACTTCGATTACACCGCCGACGTCGTGATGGTCGAGGGACGGCCGTGCGCCAAGGTCGGTCGCCGCTATCGCCCAAACACGCGGCTCGATCTGGTGACCTAGCGATGGCCAACGTCACGATCGTGGTTGACGTCCTCAACGGTTTTTGCAAGCAGGGCAACCTCGCCTCGCCTCGCTGCGACGCCGCCATTCCGAAGATCCGCGAAGCCATCGAGGAGCGTCTAAAGTCCGGTGACCACCTGATCTTCCTCGCGGATACGCACGACCCGAACGATCGCGAGTTCGAGGTCTTCCCGGTGCATTGCGTGCGCGGGACCATCGAGTCCGAGGTGGTTCCCGAGCTCCAGCCCCTGCTCCACGATGCCACGTTGATTCGAAAGCGGCGCTACTCGGGTTTCTTCGAGACCGACCTCGACGAACGGCTCAAGGCGGCGCAGCCAGAACAGGTGACCGTGGTCGGCGTGTGCACCGATATCTGCGTCCTCCACACGGTCGCCGACCTGCGAAACCGCGATTACCGGGTGGTGGTGCCGGCGGCGGCGGTTGAGACCTTCGACGGCCCCGGCCATCCGGGCGACGAGGCGCAGCACTGGGCGCTCGCCCATATCAAGAGCGTTCTCGGCGCCCGGATCCTGCAGCCCTAGATTCGCGGTTAGGTCACCGCGTAACTTTGTCGGCCTTGAGCGATTCGATCTCGCTCTTCAGTTCCGCGACTTGCCGTTCCAGGCTGGCGATCTGATCGCGCGTCGCCACCGGCATCGACGAGCGCATGCTCTCCGAGACGCGGCGGCCGAGGTCCTCGCCCCGGCGACGGGTGTTGGATGCAAACTCCTCGAACCGCCGGCGCCCCTCCTCGCGGCTGACGTGCCCCTGGTGCAGCCAGGTGTCGATCATCCGATCACCCTGCTCGAACGCCCAGCTGGCGGCGCCCAGCATGATCGTGAAGCTGTCGCGGACGACCTCGCGAACGCGCTCGCTTCCTTCGGAGTGTTGATGTTCGTGCGGATCGTTGTGCTCTGCCATGCGCTAAGTTTAGGGCTACGCCATGCCCATCTACGAATATCGCTGCACCGACTGCGGCAAGCGACCCTCCATCTTCTTTGCGAGCTTTGCCGCGGTGGAGGCGTCGCCCAGCTGCCCGCTCTGTGGCGGCCCGCACCTGACTCGCCTCATCTCGCGAACCGCGCAGGTCCTCTCCGAGGACAGCCGGCTCGATCGCCTGAGCGATAGCGCGGACCTGTCCGACGTCGACGAGAACGACCCGAAGAGCATGGCGCGCTGGGCCAAGAAGATGGGACAGCAGATGGGTGGAGACGAGCTCGGCGAGGACTTCGACCAGGTGGTCGATGAAATGGGAGACGGAGATCCCGATGGCCCGGCCGGAATGGACGACGACGACCTGTGAGCAGGCCCCGCATCGACCACATCCGCGGCCGCGAGATCCTCGACACGCGCGGCAACCCCACCGTCGAGGTGGACGTGCTCCTCGAGTCGGGCGAGTTGGGCCGGGCGGCGGTGCCATCGGGCGCCTCGACCGGGGCGCACGAGGCGGTCGAGCTCCGCGATGGCGATCAGGCGCGTTATGCCGGCAAGGGCGTGCTCACGGCGGTTGGACACGTAAACGACGAGATCGCCGCGGCCTTGCGGGGCGCCGATCCGAGTGACCAGCGGGCGGTCGACGAACGCCTCATCAATCTCGACGGGACCGCTAATAAATCACGGCTGGGCGCCAACGCGATTCTTGGCGCCTCCCTGGCGGTCGCTCGGGCCGGGGCATTGGCGGCCCGCCAGCCACTCTATCGCTATCTCGCCGGCGATCGCGAGCCGGTAATGCCGGTGCCCATGATGAACATCCTGAATGGCGGCCTGCACGCCCAGACAAAGGTGGACTTCCAGGAGTTCATGGTTGTGCCCGCGGGCGCGCCGAGCTACCGCGAAGGGCTCCGCTGGGGCGCCGAGGTATTCCATGCCCTCAAGGACAGCCTGCATCAGCGCGGCCTGAGCACCGGGCAGGGCGACGAAGGCGGATTCGCTCCGGAGCTTGATACCAACGAGCAGGCGATGACCCTGCTGGTCGACGCCATCGAGCGCAGCGGTCACCGGCCCGGCCAGGAGGTCTTCATCGCGCTGGACCCGGCCGCCTCTGAGTTCTATCGCGATGGGCGTTACGTGCTGACCGGCGAGGGACGCAGCCTCCAGGTGGAGGAACTGGTCGATCGTTGGGCCGCCTGGATCGATCGCTACCCGGTCATCTCGATCGAGGACGGTCTGGCGGAAGACGATTGGGAGGGCTGGCGCTTGCTGACGAGCCGGCTGGGGAAGCGCGTGCAGCTGGTCGGTGACGACATCTTCGTGACCAATGTGGTCCGCCTGCGGCGCGGCGTCGAAGGCGGTATCGCCAACAGTATCTTGATCAAGGTCAACCAGATCGGCACGCTCACGGAGACGCTGGAAACGATGGCAGCCGCGGAACAGGCCGGGTACTCCACCGTGGTGTCGCACCGATCCGGGGAGACCGAGGACACCTTCATCGCGGACCTCGCGGTCGCCACGGGTGCCGGGCAGATCAAAACAGGTGCGCCATCACGGTCGGAGCGAGTCGCGAAGTACAATCGGCTCCTACAGATCGAGGAAGAGGTGGGTAACTCCGCACAGTATCCAGGGCGCGCTGCGTTCGTCGGCACGCCCGGATCGCGGGTCGCCGGTGTCTAGGCGCGTCCCTCCGGGCGGATTCTTCGAGGGCGGACAGTCCCCCTTTGGCCGCCTGCCGACCGAGCCCAGCTTTCCGACCATCCGAATCTCCCCGCGGGGTGTCTTCTGGATCGTCGTCACCGCCGTGGTGCTGCTGATCCTGTTTCTGCTCAAACCGTTCGCGACGCTCTACACGGATTACCTGTGGTTCCGCGCCCTGGACTACGGCGGCGTGTTTGGGACGCGCTTCGCCGCCCAGATCTGGTCGTTCTTCATCTTTGCATTCCTCTTCTGGGTGATCGGCGGAGCGAACGTCCTGTTGGCGCTCAATTCGAATACGGGCCGGCGCCTCTCGTCGATCGGCATCCGCCAGCAGGCGCTCACAGCGCCCTCCACCATCCTTGCCCTGCTGGCTGTCTTTCTGCTCGGCCTGCTGTTCGGCCGGATCGCCGCCGGGTCGTGGCAGACGATCCTGACCTACTTCAATCAGAAGCCCTTCAACGTCCAGGACCCGATATGGCACAAGGATGTCTCGTTCTACGTCTTCACCCTCCCCTTCTACCGGTTCCTCTGGGGCTGGCTGTTGTGGGTCGTGATCCTGATGATGCTGGTTGCGGGAGGTCTCTATGTGTCGCGGACTGGCCTGCAGAACTTCGCGTTGCCGGTGCGCGCGATCCGCCATCTGTCCATCCTGGCGGCCGCCTTTGCCCTCCTACTCGCGGTCCATTACCGGCTCGACATCTACGAGTTGCTGCTCAGCAAGCGGGGGTTCGTCTACGGCATCGGCTACGCGGACGCGGCCGCCCGCATCCCGGCGTACTGGATCATGACGGTGCTGATGGCGTTGATCGCCATCGGCCTGGTGGTCAATGCCGTGGGCGCCCGACTCATCGCGTTATCGGCGGCGCTGGTTGCCTGGCTTGGCGCGGCGTTCATCCTTCTGGTCATCTTCCCGGGCGTCATTCAGCGGTTCGCGGTCGCGCCAAGCGAGCTGTCGAGGGAGACGCCATACATCAAGAACCAAATCGACTTCACCCGGCAGGCGTGGGGCCTCAGCGCGATCGCCGATCGGCCGTTCACGCCGCAGGACACGCTGACCGCCGACAAGGTGGCGAACAATCCGCAAACGGTTCAGAACGCGCGCCTCTGGGATCCGCAGCAGGCGCTCCCCGCGACGCTGGAGAACCTGCAGAGCTTGCGCACCTACTACCAGTTCTACCCGGACGAAGTCGCGGTCGACCGCTACCAGCTCGGTGACCAGTACCTGCAGCTGCTGCTCGCCGCGCGTGAGTTGAATCCGGACAAGGTGCCGGCCAGCACCTGGGTCGCCCTCAAGTTGCAGTACACGCACGGCTACGGCGTGGTGGCCGCGCGCGCCAACGAGGCAACCGCCCAGGGTGACCCTGTCCTGACGCTGCAGGACATCCCACCGGGCGGTGTTCCCACCGTCAGGCAGCCCGCCATCTACTTTGGCCGGCACACCTCGAACTACGTGTTGACCGACTCGAAGCAACCCGAATTCGATTACCCCTTCACCACCGACCAGTACACCGAGTGGAAGGGCACGACCGGGGTGCCGTTGTCGTCGGCGCTGCGGAGCCTGGCCTTCGCCGTTCGTTTTGGCGACATCAACATGCTGATCAGCCCTCAGCTCACCTCCCAGACGCAAGTGCTATTCAATCGCGCCGTCCTGGATCGCGTCAGCACCCTGGCACCGTTCTTGCAGTTTGACCAGGATCCTTACGTCGTCGTCGTCGATGGCCATATCTACTGGATCCTCGATGGCTTCACCACGACGGACCACTTCCCCTACAGCGAGATGCCGCCTGATGATGGTGGTCCGTTGACGGGCGTCAACTACGCGCGTAACTCCGTCAAGGCGGTGGTCGACGCCTACACCGGCAACACGACCTTCTACCAGATCGACACCAAGGATGCGATCGCGAACACGTACGCCTCGATCTTCCCCGGACTCTTCAAACCGTTCAGCCAGATGCCCGCCGGACTGCAGGCCCACATCCGCTATCCCCGCGACCTCTTCAACCGGCAGGCGGAGCGGTTCACCTACTTCCACATGACCGACCCCACCGTCTTCTACCTCCGCTCGGACCTGTGGAACATCGCAAAGGAAAACCTGGCGCAGGGCGCTGCTGCCTCGCCAATTCGACCCTTCTATGTCATCAGCCGGCTCCCCGGCGAGCCCAAGGAAGAGTTCCTCACGATCCTGCCCTACACGCCCAACGGCAAGACGAACATGATCGCCTACCTGGCGGCCCGTTCCGATCAACCTGATTACGGGACGCTGTTCGATTTCCGGTTCCCTAAGGACAGCCTGGTCGTCGGCCCACAACAGGTCGAGGCCAACATCGATCAGGCGCCGCTGATCAAGTCTCAGTTCACGCTTTTGAATGCCGCGGGCTCGAGCGTGATCCGCGGCAACCTCCTCGTCCTTCCGATCGCCGCCACGCCCACCACTCCGACGGGCCCTGGCACGGCGCCGAGCGGCACCGTCGCCCAGCTGATTGCGCAGGCGAAGAGCCATTACGACGCAGCGCAGGCCGCCTTGAGGGCCGGTGATTTCACAACGTATGCGAAGGAAATCCAGACGGTTGGGAGCATCCTGAACCAGCTGGCGGCCCTGCAATCGGTGGCGCCGTCGCCGAGCGCCTCCCCCAAAGCCTCACCCTAGACGCCCCCACCTGGTCCGCTGGCTTTCACGAAAAAGGGCGCTTGCCCGCGGCAAGCGCCCGTCCAAAGCCCCCGGAACCTCGTGTCTAGTGACCACCTGGCAGGATGTCGGCGACAGCGAGAACGACAGCGGCGGCGGCGGCGATAAGGGCGATCAATCGGTTCATGAGCCTCTCCTTCGCACCGGGTGCTCCGACCGATTGGCCGGAAACTTAACATCCGGTTTACTCCGTGTCAATATACTTTCGGCAAGGGGTGTAGTGGGGCTATACTTGATTTAACTTTATGAACTCGGTCGGTGAGCGTCTTCGAGAAGCGCGGCTGGCTCGGGGACTGACGCAAGAAGAGCTCGCTCGCGGGGTGGCGACCAAGGGGTTCATCAGCCAGGTCGAGTGCAACCGAGCCACCCCTTCACTCGCCAAGCTGCGCCTGATGGCGGAACGCCTCGGTCTGCCGCTCGGCCACTTCACCGGCGATCATTCACCGCTGGAGTTCACCTATCTGCGCAAGAGCGCCGAGCTCGCGGTCAAGGCCAAGGAGCCGGCGCAATCCCTGCTCCTGGTCGACGAGGCAAGCCCCCTCACCAGAACCGCGAATGAGCGCGCTGACCTCCAGCGGATCCGCGGCATGGCGCTCGACGCGCTCGGACGGTTGCCCGAGGCGCTGGTCGCGTTGCAGACGGCCACCGCCGATGCGCCGCCCGACGACCCCGAGCTGAACGGCGCGATCTACACCGAAATCGCCACCGTCCTGAATGAGCAGGAACAGTTCAACTTCGCCGTCGAGGCCGGTCGGCGCGCCCTGCTGTGGTTAAGCCGCGCCAGACACGGCGATCCCGTGGTGCGAGCCCGGGTGCTGACCAACCTCGGGCGTTCCTCCTGGGGCCTCGGACAGCTGGAGCAAGCTCATCGCTTCTCGCAAGAGGCGCTGGAGGCGGCAACCGACGCCGAAAGCCTGTTCCGAATGGCGAATGCGCACATGTCGCTGGGCGTTACCGCCCGGGCCAAAGGCCTGTTCGATGAGGCGATCGAGCATTGCAACCGCGCGCTCGAGATCCACGCTCGCATAAAGCAGGAGCGTGCAGGCAATCGGATCCTCAACAACATCGGCGATATCCATTACGCCGCGGGACGGAAGGCGGAAGCCTCGGATGCGCAGTCTCGCTGCCTTCATCGCGCCCGTGAGCTATCCGATGATTTCGCGGTCGGCGTGGCCGCCGGAGCACTGGCCCGCTACGCGCTCGACGCGGGAAGGGATGCTGACGCCTTGCAGCTCGCTCGGGAGAGCCAGCGCGCCGCGGAACGATCACAAGACCACCTCCACCAGGCCCTTGCGACGGCGGTCGAGGGAGCCGCCGCTGAACGGCTCGGTCACCCATTGATCGCCGATCGGCGCTTTAAGGCGGCGACCAGGATGCTGGTCGATCGTGAGGCTGCTGGAAAGCTCAGCGAGGTCCTGGCCATGTACGCCGAGGTGCTCCGCCACCGTGGGGAGCAGGACCGCGCCTTCGCCGTCATGCGGATGGCGGCCGAGCGCGATTTCACCAGGCTGCCGGCCCTCCTCAGGACATGAGCGCGACCGAAGCTCAGGACGCGCTGCCGACGGTGCTGGTGGCCGGCGATGAGGAGGCCAGCCAGCGGGAACTCCGGACAGTGCTCGAGCGCGGGGGGTATCGCGTGATCACAGCCCGCGACGGGGCGGCCGCGTTACGCACCCTGGCGGCCCACGAGTGCGAGCTCGTCCTCTGCGAGGCGGTGCTCCCGGACATGGATGGCTTCGAGGTCTGCCGGGCGATCAAGCAGGCACCCGCCACCCGCGACATCCCGGTGGTACTCCTGATGTCCGGGGACGACGAGGTTCAGCGCGAGCGCGCCATGCAGGCGGGCGCGGACGATATCGCCGTCAAGCCGGTCGACCACGCCCGGTTGCTCACGCTGATGCGCGTCCAGCTGCGCATTGCGGGGCTCAACCGTCAGCTCAATAAGCTCGAGAGTGTCGTCGTCACGCTCGCGCGCGCCGTCGAGGATCGTGACCACACCAGCGCCGGACTCGCCGAGAAGGTCGCCCATTGGGCGATGCAGCTCGGCGCCACCCTCGATCTACCGGATGACCAGCTCACGCTGCTGTACCGGGCCGCGCTCCTGCATGACGTCGGCACGGTGAGCGTGCCGGTCGACGTCCTTTCGAAGCCAGGCCGTCTCGATCCCGGCGAATTCAGCCAGGTGAAACAGCACCCGATCGTTGGCGAAGAGATTCTCGCCGCGCTGCCGAGTGCGGAGCAAGTCCTGCCGGCGGTCCGCCACCACCACGAACGGGTCGACGGGGCCGGCTATCCGGATGGGCTGGGCGGTGAGGATATTCCATTGTTCGCGCGCATTATCGCGATTGCCGATGCCTACGTGGCGATGAGCAGCGATCGCGCATACCGCGCCAGGCGGCCGCGCGACGAAGTGATCCGCACGCTCCGGCAGGGTGAGGGCAAGCAGTGGGACGCTACGCTCGTCGAACGGTTCCTGCGGCTCGTGGAAGAATCCGATGCCGCATCCCTTCCTGAGGCGCGGACCGCCGGCTAATCGCCCGCAGCGCTCCCCAGCAGGCGCTCGACGATCACGCAGTCCATCCATCTTCCATCCAATTGCCCGTGCCGGCGATAGACGCCAACCTCCCGAAAGCCCAGCGCGGCACACAGCCGGCGGCTCGCGACGTTTTCCGGAAAGATGCGGGACACCAGCTTCCAGAATCCACGCCGCTCGGCCTCCGTCATCAACGCCTTAAGGGCGAGCCGGCCGACTCCCTGGCCACGCGCCGTGCAGGCGACGTAGATGGTGAATTCCGCCACACCGGCATAGGCGGCCCGAGGCCGGTACTCGGACGTCCAGGCGAAGCCGAGGACGCGGTTACCGTCCTCGACGACCACCGCCGGATACCGAGCTGCTCGCGTCCGCAGGAGTTCCTCGACCGCCTTGGCCGTTCGCGGCTCGGTCTCAAAGGTGGCTGTTCGATCCTCGATGCCCTGGTTGTAGATCTCCGCAATGGCTGGGGCGTCTGGGAGCTCCGCCAGCCGGGCTTTCAGGCTGGTCGCCACTCTCTCAGGCTCCTCTCATCCCGCTCAGCGTCAGCGCTCATTCAGGGGCGCGATCCTCAACTAAACGGAAATGATCACTCTGCATTCGCTCCTCGAGCACGTCGCGACCGCCGGCAGCCTCTATGGCTGGCGGGTGGACGCGATCCTGCTCGGCAGCATGCTCTGGGCCCTGACGGCGGGTTCGGCACATCTCAGGCTGGCGATTAGCCGTTAATCCGGCCAATCTTCGGGCCGGTCGACATCGGCGCCGATCTCCTCCGCGAGGCTGACCTCGACGACGGCTTCCGGGTGTGCGTTCACGACGACCTGGCCTCCACGATCGCCGCGTAGTTGCATCAGGTCGACGAAGAATCGGCGATCGAACACCGGCGGATTGCCGCGGTGGTCGCCGAAACGAGGGACGACGATCCGACCGAGCGAGAACGCGTCGAGTAGCGCCTGGATCGCGTCCGCTGTGAGATAGGGTTGGTCCGCGACGCCGATCAATGCGGCGCTGGACGTTTCCGGTAGCGCGCGAAGTCCAATGGCGATCGAGGAGCTGACGCCGTCTTCGGGACTCGGGTTCTCGACCATCGTCACGGGCAGGCCGGCGAGCGCATCACCGAACGCGGGGGCGTTCGACACGACGGCGACGACCGGTTGCAGGCCGGCATCCAAAAAACAGCGCGCGGTTTTCCGGACTAGGAGTTCACCCCGGTACGGTTGGAGTAGTTTTTGACGACCGAATCGAGTCGATAATCCCGCGGCGAGCAGGATCCCGGCGATCAGGCGAGGGCCGCGGCCTTCAGCTCCTGGTCGACGCAACTTGCAAACCGTTGGGCCATCCGCTGCGCGACCTCCTGCATGATCCCGGTGCGGCCGAACTGGGCCACCACGCCGCTGACCGCCAGGTCGGTGTTCATGACGACGCTGGTCCCCTTCTCACTCGGCTCGAGTTGCGCCGTCATCGTCGCGGAGGCGCCGCCCCGTCCACGCGTTTCATTGCCCGCCGCCTTGACGGACAGGGTGTGCGTCGTCTCGTCCATGCTCTCGATGCTGATCTGACCCTTGTACGAAACGCCGATCGGTCCGAGCTTGACCTCGACCTTGCCCTCGTAGGTCTTGTCATCGATCACCTGGGTGAGGGACGCGCCCGGGACGCAGTGCGCGATCTTCGGCACGTCGAGCAGGTAGGCCCAAGCGGCCTCTACGGGAGCTGCCAGTTCGAACCTGGTCGTGATCACCATGCAGTTACCATACCGATTTCCCGGCTGAAGTGCGAGAATCGGTGCTGCCGCGCCGTCGGCCTGAGCCTTCCGCCGGAAATAAAACGGCCGGCACCTTTCGGTTGCCGGCCTCGAGCGCCTGTTGATGCGAGTTTACGTCAGGACACGGTGATGGGCGTGCCTGGATCCACCAGGTGGATCCAGGTGAGGCCGGGCGGCAGATGCATCGGCTTGCCGTCGGCTCCCAGGAGCTTCAGGGGCTGCTCGGTGTCGGTGAGATCCCACGTCGCCGTGTAGCGATGGCCCTGGGTGAAGACGTCAGCGGGTCCGGTCCCCTGCAGGTCGAAGTCGACGGCGGGTGCGCCCAGCACGTCGGTAAAGCCGGCGTCGTGATGCGCCACCTGGATCAGGATCACGTTCACCGGCTTGATCGGCTGGCCGGTGTTCCGGTCGATCAGCGGACCCAGCTCGGTTCCGTATGAGTACGCGGTGTCCGCAGCGGAGTAGGTGTAGGTCACGCGATGGAAGTCTGTCTGATCGAACGCGAAACGGTTGGCCACAGCCGGCGCCGGGCTGGCCGGCGGTGTGCCCGGCGCGGGCAACTGGTAGGTGACGCGCGGCGCGTACTTCTGCACGCCCTGGGCCAGGCGGTCGCCGTCGGTATAGAGGTTGTGGGGCGCACGGCGACTCGGGTCGCGGGAGAAGTAAATGCCGCCGTCGCTGCTCTCGCTGAGCGCCGGGATGTGCTCCGCCGCGATCATGTCCAAGACCTTTTGATTGGCGCCCGAAAAGAAGATCACGCCATGGTAGGCGTGCCAGAGGCGGATCGTGACCGGGCGGGCGCTGCGCACGGGCTCGATCCGCTGGTTGCCGGACGGCTTGAAGTAGATCACCGTCATCCGCGTGATCCCGCCTTCGGCGAGGTACTCGTAGACCAGGTCGGCCTGCTGCAGCCCGGCCTGGGGCCGGGCGAGGATCGAGTTCTCGATCTGCACCATGGCGGGGCCGGGGCGGCCCGGCGTGGGTGTCGGGGTCGCGAGCGGCGCGGCGGTCGCGCTACACGCGGCCAGCAGGCTCAGCACCAGGCCGCCGACCAGGACGGAGAGACGTCCGTTCAGTCTCTTCATTGGTAGCCTCAGTATAAGAAAAGGCGATAGTGTAGCGCGCCTCACCGTGTGGTACGTTCCAAGCGATGCTCCCGCACGAGATGCTCCAGAGTCAGACCCAGGTCGAGCGGTCGCTGCTCAGTCGCACCATGGGCTGGCTTGCCCTATCGCTAGCGCTGACCGTGGGTGGCGTGTCCGCCTACTACGCCGGCATCGCACCGAAACTTCCGTGGTTTCTCTACTTCATCGTCGCGCTCGGGTTGATCTTCGGGATCCAGGCAACCGCGAACAGCAAGAACACCGGCCTGGCAGTCGGACTGTTCGCCGTCTTCTCAGTGGTGGAAGGCCTCTTCATCGCGCCGGTGCTTTCGTTCTATCAAAGCGACGCGGTCATCAACGCGCTGCTGGGTACTGTCGGGATCTTCCTGGTGGCGGCCGCCGTCGTCTACCTGACCAGCATCAATCTGGCGGCGTGGGGCCGGTATCTCCTCGGAGCCCTGCTCCTCGGCATCGTCGCCAGTCTCGCCACGCTGATCTTCCATCTGCCGATCAGCCAGCTGGCGATCAGTGCCTTCCTCGGCGTAGTCTTCGTCGGCCTGACCTTCTTCGACTTCTGGCGGGTCAAGGCCCAGCGCGCAGGCGACAACAACTCACTGTTGCTGGCGCTCAGCCTCTACCTGGACTTCATCAACCTCTTCCTCATCCTGCTGCGCATCTTCGGCGGCCGCCGCAACTAATTCCGCAATCGCGGGGCCGGTTTCGCGAAGGTTTTGCCTAGGCGGCGATGCCGATCTTGCGCAGGGCGGGACCGAGTTCGCGCAAGTCGCGCTTGTGGCGTTCCCGCCAGTCGAGGATGAGGTCGGCAAAGGCCGACTTCGACAGCCGCTCACGGCGAACGGTATTGGTCTTCGGATCCGTGATCTCCAGTTCCACCCAGACGACTCCGGACGAAACCAGGCGCGCGGGGTAATCGTTCTCTTCGATCAACCGAATCAGCTCAAGCTCTCCAAGCATTTCCATCCACCTATCGACGAAAACACGGTTCCGACGGCTCTTATTCGTACCCAACGGGGATGCCGCGGAAAACCGTCACTGTTTGAAATCAGGCCGTCGCCGGATGCTTGAAGACGCCCGGTAAACTGAGGCCCGTGCTGGCCGATCTGCACATGCACTCCACCGTCAGTGACGGCTGGCGCGACCCCGACGAGGTCGCCCACCTGGCCGCCGACCATGGCGTCCGGGTGATGGCGCTCACCGACCACGACACCTTTTACGGCGTGGGCCGGGCAAGAGAGGTGGCGCATCGTCGCGGCCTCGGTTACGTGACCGCCCTCGAGGTCACGACTTATCCGCCGAACCAGATGCGGCACATCCTCGGTCACGGCGTCGACCCTAGCCATCCCCGCCTACTTGCGATCCTCGATCGGACCCAGGGCGTCTTCCGCAAGCAGACGGATGCGTGGATCCGGGTTCTGGAGGAACAGGGCATCGGTCGCGAGCTGGGGTTGGGCGCCTTTGCCTACAAGCCCACCGTGATGCCCGGCGCCGTGCTCAAGGTTGTCCTTCAGCACGGCTTGATGACCGAGGCCGACGCCTGGGCCAGCGTGCGCAAGGCGGTCGACTTCATGCCGGCCGAGTTCTATGCCCCGCTCCCCTCGCCGCGCGAGGCGATCGATGCGATCCACGCGGCGGGCGGGCTGGCCGTGCACGCCCATCCCGGCTCCGTACCGGACCAGGCGATGATGAAGGAGGTGCTGCCGATGCTCGACGGGCTGGAGGTCTACACGCGCCGGCATAAACCCGAGCAGATCGCGGTCTACGAGGAGCTGGCCCGCCAGCATGGGCTGCTGATGACGGTTGGCACCGACTATCACGGCTTCAACGGCGACGACTACGCCGCCCCGAAAACGATGATCGACATCCGCTACCTGGAAAAGCTGGGCTCCCGGGTGGAGTGGCCGGCGGTGGAGCAAGCAAGCTGAGTCCCACACTGGTGGCAGCCCCGGTGGCCGACGCCCGGGCGGCGCTGCTCGAGGTGGGCGGGCGCGAGTCGACCGGCATCGCCGCCGCCATCGAGGGCCTGGGCGCCGAGCCGGCCTTCCAGGTGATGGCATCCGCATCGCAGGCAGCGCGGCCACAGTGGGCGGGACTGGTCGACGACCTCTTCGAGCGACCCCTCTTGAAGAACGCGAAGGCGGGCCTGCGCAACGCCCTGATGTCGACGCTCACCGGCGACACCCTCTACCGCAACGTCTTCTTCTCCTTTGCCGACGCCGTCATCCTCTGGCACTACGGTCACACCCAGGAGCGGACTGGCAGTGCCCGGCTCGACGCCACCTACGACGTGCTGCAGCGACTGCTGGCGGGCGCCGACGCGTTCCTGGCAACCGCGCCACCGAAGGTCGAGCCCGACGTCGAATACTTCCACCGGCTGCGACGCGTGCGGCTCACTCGTGACAACGCCTACCCGATGCTGCGTCGGGCCGGCCGGCTGCTGGGCGCGGTCGAGGCGGAGGTCACGCAAGAGAGGCTGCACGCGGTGCGTGGCAGCATGCTGACCAGCTACGTGACCTTCAGCGCACAGGTGATCGCGATGGCTCGCGCCCACCGCGCTGACCGTGACGCGATCGATCGCAACGACGTCCTCAGCGGGCTACGCGCGATCACGACCCTGCTGGTGACACCGCCGGCTGCGCTGGCCGGCTGACCGAAAGCCGGGGCAGCGTCACGCCGAGGCCGATCATGGCCAGCGCCCCGAGGGCCATTGGTAGCAGCGCGAACCGGAAGTGGCCGCTCCAGTCCCAGGCAAAGCCGCCAAGCGCCGGGCCGAAAAATGCCGCCCCGTAGCCAATTGTCAACATCAGCCCGGTCGTACGGGCGACCTCCGAGGGAGCCATCAGCGCGGGTAGACCCAGGTTGAGGATGAACGCCATGCTGCTGCCGGCTCCCGCGATCCCGGCCCAGATGGGCGCCGTCTCCACCGGCGCCAGGATATAGCCGGTGACGCCGACGACCGACCCCAGTCCAGCGAGAACGAAAGGCCATCGCCGTCCGACCATCGCATCCGCGGCGATCGTCAGCAGCAGGCTGATCGGCAGTTGCATGAAGTTGAGCACGCCGAGCGTGAGCGGAATCAGGTTATGGGCATGACGCGCGTCGAGCGTGTCAGGGATCCAGGTATTCATGCCGAAGTACACGATGCTGGCGGTACCCATCAAGAGCCCAATGCGCAGCATGGGGCGGCTGCGCCAGTCAGGAAACCAGGCCGCACCAATCTGGGGACTCGTTTTCATCGCTGGCGTGAACGCCAGCCAGAGCACCAGCACCATCGCTACCGGCAGCGCCCAGATCGCGAGCGCACCCTGCCAACCAAGGGGGTTGAGCAGGAATGGCAGCGTGATGGTTGCCGCGATGACCTCGCCCACGAAGATGCCATTCGTGTAGATGGCGATGCCCCGACCGATCCGCTCGGGCAGCCAGGCCTGCACCAGGCTCGGGACGGCTGGTTGGCTGACCGCGATCCCCAGGGACAGAACCGCCGTGAAGATAAACAGTGCCGCGGCGCTCGGAAATGCACCACGAAGGGCGGCACCCACGGCAAGCAGCGCAAGGCCATAGGTCACCGCCTGGCGCGCTCCAACCCGGCTCACCAGGTAGGCGCCCGGGATCGCGCCGACGGCCATGATCAAGACCGGCAGGGATGTCAGCAGCCCGCCGGCACTATAGGAAAGCGCCAGCGCATGGTGGAGCGCGGGCAGGGTCGGCGGGACACTGAGGACCACCGTGCGCAGGTTGATGCCGACCAGCCAGAGGAGGAGCAGCGTTATCGCCGGGTTCACCCGGCTCCCGCGGTTAAAGACCGCCGACGGTCAACTCCTCGATCAGCACCGTGGGGCTGCCGCAGAAACCGCCTGCGAACATGAAGCGCAGGTCGTCCGCCACCGCGACGACTTTTTGCAGCAAGGCGATCACGTTGCCCGCGACCGTCAACTCCTTTACCGGCCTGGTCAACTGTCCGTGTTCGATCCAATGCCCGGTCAGTCCCAGGGAAAACTCGCCGGAGACCGGGTTGACCGTGTTGAGACCCGAGAGCTGGGAGACGTGCACCCCGTTGTCGACGCGTGCCAGCAGCGCGTCGCGAGACAGTTCGCCTGGCGTGAGCACCAGGTTCGAGACCCCGACCTCCGGCACGCTCTTGTAGGAGCGGACCGCGCTACCGGTCGACGCGCTGCTGGTTCGCTTCGCCGTGTAGGTGTTGTGCAGGTAACCCTTGAGGACGCCGCCGGCGATCAGCTCGGTGCGGCGCGCCGGCACGCCCTCGCCGTCGAAGGGCCGGCTGGCGAGGCCTTCGGGTAGTCGCGCGTCGTCGGTGATGGTGACGATCGGGGCGGCAACTTTCTCGCCGACCTTCCCCGCAAGCAGCGAGCGCCGCTTGATGACGGCATCGGCGCTGAAAGAACTGGCCAGCACCCCGAGGATCATCGCCGCCGCATGCGGGTGCAATACCACCGGGACGATCGCGGTCGGCACTGGCCTGGCGCCCAGCAGCCCGGCCGCGTTTTCGACCGCCTCCATGACGACGCCGGGCAGGTCCAGCTCCTCCATGTCGCGACCGTGCGTGAAGGCGAAGCCCGACTGCATCTCCGAGTCCTGTTCCGCAATCGCCTCCAGCACGCCATAGGCAACCGTGCGTTCGAAGGACGCTTGCAGTCCCCGCGAGTTGTAGATCTCGACGTGGCCGGTACCATCGCTGTAGACGGCGTCGCTGACGCGCCGAACCCGCGGATCGAGCGAGGTCGCGCGCCGCTCCATCTCGAGCGCGAAGTCGATCTTCCGCTGCGGCTCGACGCGACTGAGTGCGGGCGAGGCCAGGCCCGGTAGCGGCTGCGCGGCCATGGTCTCGGGCAGGACGTTAGCCTCGTCGTCGTGGTTGAAGCGGCCGTTCTCGAGCGCCTCATCGACCAGGGCGTCGAGCGCGGCGGGCTCGGTGCCGGAGGTGTAGGCAAAGCCGACGCGATGCTCCAAAAACGTGCGCACGCCGATACCGCGGCTCTCGGCCGACACCAGCGACTCGATCTCACCCTTGTAGACGCGAACCGTGAACTCGGTCCCGCGCGAGATATAGACCTCGGCATCCTCGGCGCCCCGCGCTTTGCAGCGCGCCAGAACCCGCTCGCCGATCGGGCTCACTGGCGCATCGCGCCGCCGGGAACCACGCCGGTACCGCCGACCGTCAGTTCCGAGATCCGGATGGTTGGCTGACCGACCGACACCGGGACCCCCTGCCCTTCCTTGCCGCAGGTGCCCGGGGCAAGCTTGAGGTCATTGCCGACCATGTCGATCTTGTGCAGCGCCCGCGGACCGTTGCCGACGATGGTGGCGCCCCGCACCGGCCTGCCGATGCGGCCGCCCTCGATCATGTAGCCCTCGGTGACGGCGAAGACGAAGTCGCCGCTCGTGACGTCGACCTGGCCGGCACCCAACTTCTTGGCATAGAGCCCTTGCGGGGTGGTGGCGATGATGTCCTCCACCGAGTGTGCCCCGGCGGCGATGAAGGTGTTGGTCATTCGCGGGATCGGCAGATGCTGATACGACTGGCGACGACCGTTGCCGGTGACCGGGTGGTTCTGCTGGCCGGCACGCAGCCGGTCGTACATGTAGCTGACCAGGATGCCGTCCTGGATCAGCACGTTGCGGCGGGTGGGCACGCCCTCATCGTCGACGGCCAGCGTGCCCCAGCGGCTGGGCATCGTCCCGTCGTCGATCGCAGTCACGATCGGGC
>WNFC01002063.1_pt1 | contig 21530 bp, 19 predicted proteins | sample 5400541 | NCBI WGS metagenome assembly WNFC01 (sample SAMN13153342, study PRJNA577476) | soil metagenome | isolation source: 120 cm saprolite under Douglas fir tree site 2 hole 2 replicate 1 | place: USA:California | collected 2015-04-18
TAAACTGCTCCATGCCGTCTACCGCGTCGCCACCCATCGCCGGCCCTTCGTGCCGCACGTGGTGGCCCAGGAGGCGCGTCCGTGAAAAACATCCTTGACGGCCATCACGGTATCTGAGTCGCGACCCGATGCGCCGTCTCGATCGGGCCACGAGACCGAAGGGTTCAGCCTTCGACGGCGCGCAGAAGCCACGATTCCGGGGAGGGTGTGCCCCCCGCCCGGCCCCGCCGCCCTCGTGCGCTGCAACCCTAGGGTGTCCGCTCTCGCTCGCGCGTCGTTCTTCTCTGTTCGTCTTCAGCGGGAGAGGATGAGGGGTTGGAAGCCGCGGGTGGTGAGGGAGCGGGCGGTGGAGGTGGCCTGGGCGCGGTCGGGGAAGGAGCCGACGCGGACGCAGTAGAGGGTCTCCCCCGCGACGGTGGATTCGGCGATGACGGCGTCGGCGCCGACCATGTCGCGAAGCGCTTCCGCGCGGGCTCGGCTCGTGAACGCGCCGACCTGGACCGTGAAGCCTCCGTCATCCGCGGGTCCGTCTGCCCGGGTGCCAGGCAGGGCGATCACTCGCAGCCGAACCGGGAAGATCCCCGCCCCCAACGCGCCCAGCTGCCGGGCCGCCGCATAGGAGACGTCCAGGATCCGGCCCTTCACGAACGGGCCCCGATCGTTCACCCGTACCTCGGCGGACTGGCTCGTATCGCGGTTGGTCACGAGGAGCCGGGTGCCGAAGGGCAGGGTACGATGGGCGGCGGTGAGCTGGTTCATGTCGAAGACGTCGCCGCTGGCGGTGCGACGGCCCTGGTGTTGCGCCCCGTACCACGAGGCGAAGCCGACCTCCTCGATCCCCGCGGTGGGCGGCACCGGCGGGGTCGTCACGACCGCGCGCGAGCAGCCGGCGAGGAGCGCTAGGACCGGCACGACCGAGGTCAGCAGGAGCCGCGCGCGGGGCATGCCCTATCCTGCCATCGGGGCCCGGATAGGGCCAGGGGTGCCCCCGGCCGCCGCGGGACCCCTTGTCTTGCGAGGGCTTTCCTGATACTCCAGTAGCCCAGCTTCGACGCGAGGGAGGGCGCTTCCGTGCGGCTCAAGCGGGAAGACGTGGAGCGGTTGATGGAGGGCCGGCCGGCGGGCAGCACGCTCGAGGAGGCCCTCGAGGTCTTCGAGGTCTTCGCCAGCGGCAGCCTCGCCGATGAGGTCTACGTGCTCGACGACGTCGGAGGCAAGCGCATCGCCATCGCCCCCGCCGCGTTGAAGGCGAAGTACCGGAAGGAGTGACACGCCATGGCCATCGTCACCATCTCCCATGAGATCGGCGCCGGCGGCCCGGAGATCGGCCAGCTGCTGGCCGAGCGTCTGGGTTGCCGCTACGTGGACCACGAGCTCATCTCCAACGCGGCCACCCGCTACGGCCTGCTCGAGGAGAAGCTCTCGCACCTGGACGAATCCAAGCCGTCCCTCTTCGAGCGCTTCGACGCGGAGACGCGGCGCTACATCACGGTCATCCAGACCGCGCTCTACGACTTCGCCGAGCAGGACAACGTGGTGCTGATGGGCCGCGGCGGCCAGTGGCTGCTGCGGGGCATCCCGCACGTGCTGCGCGTGCGGGTGATGGCGCCGTTCGACGTGCGGGTGAAGCGCCTGACCAAGAAGCTCGCGGGGCCGATGGGGGAGCAGACGAACCCGCGCACCGTCACCGAGCTGGTGCGCCGCGACGACGCCGAGAAGGCCGGGCGCATGCGCTATCTCTACGAGGTCAGCGTCACCGATCCCTCGCTCTACGACCTCGTCATCAACACCGAGAAGCTCTCGATGGGAGCCGCGGTCGGTCTGCTCGCGGGAGTGGTCGGGCAGCCCGAGCTGGCCACCACCCCCGCGAGCGCCCAGCTGGTGGCCGACCGCTCGCTCGCCTCGCGGGTCCAGGTAGCGCTCGCCACCCACCCGGAGACGCGCAAGTACCGCATCACGGTGGAGGCCCGGAGCGGCGTGGTCACCCTCGAGGGCACCGCGGCTATGGACGAAGCGATGGACGTAGCGCGGAGCGTGGAGGGTGTGCGGGACGTCAAGGCGCGGCAGGTCGACATCCCGCCGATCCCGCCGTTCGTGGCGTAGGCGGTCCCGACCGCTCGATCAGTTCTTGGGGGGAGGGCCGGGACGTCGGCCGGAGTCTTCCGGCACCTCGGCGATCATGACGGTCACGTCCATCTTCTGCTTCTTGCGGACGATCTGGAGCGTGACGCTCTTGCCGACCCGGGTCTCCGCGACCAGCCGCTGCACATGCCGGTAGTCTTCCACCGGGGTCTTGTCGAACGCGACGATGACGTCGCCCTGCTCGAGCCCCGCCTGCGCGGCGGGACTGCCGGTGATGGTCGAGCCCACCACCGCGCCGTTGGTGCCTTCGAGCCCGAGGCTCTGCGCGAGGTCGAGGGACAGCGGCTGCAGCGCCACTCCGAGCCAGCCGCGCACCACCTTGCCCTTGTCGACGAGCTGGTCCACCACCCGCTTGACCATGTTGATCGGGATGGCGAAGCCGATGCCCTGGCCCGCGGCCACGATGGCGGTGTTGATCCCGACCACCTGGCCCTTGAGGTTGACGAGCGGACCGCCCGAGTTGCCCGGGTTGATGGAGGCGTCGGTCTGGATGAAGTTCTCGTAGGTGGCGATGCCCACGTCCGAGCGGCCGGTGGCGCTGATCACCCCGACCGTGACCGTCTGGTCGAGACCGAAAGGGTTGCCGATCGCGATGGCCCACTCGCCGACCCGGAGGGCGTCGGAATTGCCCAGACTGGCCACCGTGACCTCGTGGTCGGGCTGGAACTTGACCACCGCGAGGTCCGTTTTCGGGTCGGTCCCGAGGATCTGTCCGCGGTATTCTCGTTTGTCGGAGAGACGGATCAGGATCTCGTCCGCGCCCTTGACGACGTGGAAGTTGGTGAGCACCAGGCCGCGCTTGTCGATGATGACGCCGGACCCGAGACCGGGCCGGCGGAACTCGGAGCGCGAGTCGGGACCCTCGGAGCCGAAGAACTGATTGAAGAAGTCGCGGAAGAACGGGTCGTCGTTGCCCTGGGGCAAGTTGGGGCCGCGCCGGGACTTCGCGCGCTGGATGGTCCCCAGGTGGACGACCGCAGGCCGCACCTGCTGCGCCACGTCCACGAAGCCCATCTGAAGCGCTTCGGCCAGCGCGACGCCGGTGGCCGCCTGCGGGGTGGTCGGGGCGGGGGCCGCGCTCGGGCGCCCCAGGTGACCGCGCACGAGGTAGCCGCCGCCCGCCGCGGCGATCAGCAACGCGGCGACCACGGTGATCAGTACCAGGCGGCGGCTCATGTCTGTACTCTAGCAGGGGGCCCGCGCGACAGCGACCGTCGGGGTGGCCGCCAGAGCGAACGCCAGAGCGATCGGATGATAGCGACTGCCGTCTTTCACTGTCAAGGAAGCCAGTGAGATACCGACACGTCTGGCCGGGTGTCCTCCTGCTCGCGGCCCTGGCGCTGCTGCTGGCGGGCCTGCTGCGGTGGGGCGACCATTTCCTTTCCCCCGGGCCGAGCGGCGGGATCCACCGCCTGCTGCAGCTCTGGGCCGCCTCGCGCCCGCCCGACGAATCGGTCGCGGCGCCGCAGGTCACCTCCGCCCCGTCGCCGACGACCGACGCTCCCGCGAGCCCGCCCGGCCCGTCGTCTCCCCCGGTCGTGAGCCCGGAGCCACCCGCAACGCCGCCGGTGGCCTCGGCCTCCTCTCCGTCGGCCACGCCTCCCGCTCCGGCTTCGCCCCCGGCCGCGGCTCCGCCCGCGTCCCCCACTCGCGCGGAGCCTCGCGAGGCGGCCGCGCCGGCGCCCGCGGCCCCGGGCCCGCCGACGCCCGCCCCGGTGCGCTACGCCCTGGCCCTCGGCACCTTCGCGGTCTCGGAGGACGCCGAGCGAGTGGAGGCCAAGCTGAACCAGGCCGGCTTCTCCACGGTGCGCTTCCGGCAGCAGGTGCCCGCCAAGCTCTTCGCGGTTCTCATCGCGTCCCTCAAGGACCCGGAGGAGGGGCAGGCGACGGTCGAGAGGCTCCAGAAGGACGGCTACGCCCAGAGCGTGCTCCTGGTGGGCCGCGCCGGGGTGACCGTGCGAGTCGGCACGCCCACGCCGCTGCGTACCGCGGTGCAGCTGGCCGAGAAGCTGCGCGGCGCGGGCTACGATGCCCGCGTCTCCACCGAGCCGACCCGCGCGGGCCAGGTGAGCCTGCGGCACGGCAACTTCGCCTCACGGGCCGAGGCCGACGAGGCGAGCCGGGAGGTCGCGCGTCTGGGCGTTCCGAACGAGGTGATCCAGATCCGCTGAGCCCGTCGCACAGTTTGACCGAAAAAGCGGGGCAAGGGTACTATCGACCATGCCCGCCAAGAAGATCCTCGTGGTCGACGACGAGCCCGAGGTTCGCAAGCTCATGGAGCACTTCCTGACCGGCAAGGGCTACGAGGTCCGGCTGGCCGAGAACGGGCGCGTCGGTCTGGCCGCGCTCGACACGTTCGCGCCCGACCTGGTGCTGCTCGACATGCACATGCCGGAGATGGACGGGGCCGAGACGCTCCGGGAGCTGGCGCTGCGCGCTCCGACCCTGCCGGTGATCATGGTCACCGTGAACGAGGACGTCGAGACGACCTCGCACCTGCTGCAGCTGGGCGCCGCCGACTACGTGCCGAAGCCGTTCAACCTCGACTACCTCGAGCAGGCGATCAACATCCAGCTATCGGTGGCGCGCGGGTAGTTCCTCGCGCGACGGGGGGGTGGCCGGGCTCCCTCCCGGGAACACGCTGCGCCGCAATCCGCGATTCCGTCTCATACGAGCCACGAGACGGACCAGGTTTCGCTTCGCTCTCCCGCAGAAGACACGGTTCCCGGGAGGGAGCGCGGCCACCCCCACCCCCGTCGCGCGAGGCGTCGATCTATCTGATTCGTCGCCCGATCATTTCCGCTTCCCGGCGTTTCCCTTCGAGTGCGGCGGTGGGGGGTTAGGGGTGGGAGGTGAGGGTGTCGAGGGTGGCGCGGGCGGCGGGGGAGAGGTCGACGAAGCGGAGGCCCGCGGTGTCCTTGCGGGACCACATGACCTCGGCGCGGTCGACGGTCACCGCGGGCGCGCCCGGCTCGAGCTCCATCTGGAGCTTCACGATCTCGCCCGGCTCGAGCCGCCGGGGCACCGCGCGCAGGGCGATGCCGGTCTGCGAGAGGTCGCTCGCCTCCGCGACCACGGTGAGCTCGCCGTCCGAGATGGAGACGCGCCCCTCCTGGTGGCGGCGCGGGGCGGTCCGCGAGTTGAACCCCGCGGGCTCCCCGTGGGCGGCGGCGGGCGCCTGGCCGATCTCGCCCAGCACCGCGTAGATCTTCACCGGGATCGCCTTGCCCTTGACGGTGACCTCGCCCAGGTCGCGAACCCCGAAGTGCTCGCGGACCTCGGCATAGGTGGCCTCGCTGATGATGATCGGCACGCTGAACTCCTTGGTGATGCCCTCGAGCCGGGAGCCCAGGTTGATGGTGTCGCCGATCGCGGTGTACTCGAGGCGCTGCTCGGAGCCGATCGTGCCCACGACCGCGTCCCCGGTGTGGATGCCCACCCCGCAGGCGAGGTGGCCGCCGTGCCGGGCCGCGAAGCGCTCGGCGAGGGGCCGCACCCGCTCCTGGAACTCGAGCGCGGTCCGCACCGCACGCAGCGCGTGGTCCGGGGCCTCGAACGGCACGTTGTAGAGCGCCATGATCGCGTCCCCGATGTACTTGTCGACGGTGCCCCCGTGCTTGAACACCGCCTCGGTCATCACGGTCAGGTACTCGCGCAGGAAGGTGACGACCTCTTCCGGCTCCATCTTCTCCGACATGGACGTGAAGCCGCGGATGTCGGAGAAGAGCACGGTCATGCGACGCCGGGTGGCGGCCAGCTTGCTGTCGTCCTTGTGGCGGACGATCTCGGCCACCACGTCGGGCGAGAAGAACCGCGAGAGCCGCCGCTTCTCCCGTTGCTCCTGGGTGAAGTTCTTGGCCACCGTGCCCGCGTAGGTGACGAGCATCGCCAGCGGCACCGGCACCACCTCGACCCAGTAGCGGGCCCAGAGGAACGCGGCGTGGCTCGCGGCCAGATAGCCACCGACTACCGCCGCCACCACCCCGAAGGCGGGCAGGGGACGGAGCGCGGTGGCGGTCCACGCCGCGACCGCGGCCGCGAGCACCGCCACCACCGGCACGAGCAGCATCGGGGCCCGGCGGAGGGCAATGCCCTGCAGCAAGGTCTCGAGAGTGTGGGCGTGGATCTCCACGCCCGGCATGCCGGACTGTGAGGCGAACGGGGTGGGGAAGATATCGTGCAGCGTGGGCGTCGTCGCGCCCACCAGGACGATCTTCCCCGCGAAGACCTCGGGCGGGACCTCGCCGGTCACCACGCGATGATAGGCCACCATCGGGAACGTGCCCGGGCCGCCGCGATAGTTGACCAGGAGCTCGCGCCCCGAGGGGGCGGGAGCCCGCGTCAGCCCGGCCTTCTCGGCGAGGCGGTAGATCAGCATGTCGAAGCCGAGCCAGTCGCGGTCCTGGAAATCACGGCGGAGGGTGGCCCGGCGGACGAACGCGTCCGCGTCCGAATCATAGTCGGCCGAGCCGAACGCGGCCTTGCCGCGGATCTCCGGGATCGGCGGGTTCAGCGCCTGCTTCACGAAGGAGGCGTCGCCGACCGTGGTGAGGGCCGCGGCCAGGACGATCCGATCCCGGATCCGATCGACCGCGGCTCCGAGCGCGAGATCGTCCGGCGGGCCGTGCAGCGAGGGCTCGGTGAACAGGATATCCATGCCGATCGCGGCCGGGTTCCCGCGCCCCACCAGATCGAGGAACTTGGCGTGCACCGCGCGGGGCCAGGGCCAGGCGAGGTTCAGCCCGTCGAAGTCGTCCTCGTCGATGGTGACGACCACGATCGGCGAGGCGGGAGGCTTCGGGCCGCGGATCGTGAACTGGGCGTCCAGGGCCTTCAGCTCCGCGATCTCGAAGAAGCGCAGGGGGTTGACGGTGGCCAGCACCACCACGGCCAGGCCGACCAGGCTTCCGGCGAGGAGCACGCGCCAGGAGGCGGTGAGGGATCGCACCGACGTCAAGCGTAGCACAACGGAAGTTGCCGCCGCCGCGGGGAAACGTCTACACTCGTGTCATGCGGGTTCGTTCGATCCTGCTCGCCGCGTTCTGGGTCGCGATGTTCGTCTGGGTCGGCTACAACGGCATGCAGGCGGTCTCGTCCTACTTCCAGACCAACGACGTGGCCGAGCAGGCGTTCCGGGACGCCTCCGACAAGCAGCGCCAGCGCAATCCAGGCGAGGTGTTCTCCTCCGATTTCCTCGCCGATCTCCGGACCGGCGTGCTGGCCGGCGCCCGTCGCCAGGGGGTGCTGCTCGACCCCGCGTCCCTCAAGGTGACCGCGGAGGGCGGCCTGGTCCGCGTCAACCTCGGCTGGACCTATCGCACGTGGCCGCTCACCGTGGGAGGCTGGGACACCGCCCTGCCGGTGCCGATGTGGCTCGGCCGCAGCTTCGACCCGCAGCTCGGCATGCGCCGCCTGTTCTGACCCGGGAGGGGCATGAGCGAGCGCATCATCATCGCGGAGGACGACGAGGATCTCGCCTTCGTCCTCCGCGAGGCCTTGCGGCGCCAGCGCTATGACATCGACGTCGCGCCCACCGCGGGCGGCCTGCTCGACGGGCTCAAGGCCGCCCCCTACGACCTGATCCTCCTCGACGTGCGCCTGCCCGACATGGACGGCCTCGACGCCATCCCGCGCTGCCGCGAGCTGGCGCCGGACACGCCCATCATCGTGATGACCGCCCACGGCACTCGACAGACCGCGATGGACGCCATCACGCGCGGGGCCTACGACTTCTTCACCAAGCCGCTCAAGATGGACGAGTTCCAGGTGGTGGTCGCGCGCGCCCTGGACCGTCGGCGTCTGCAGAAGCAGGTCAAGGCGCTGCGCGACAGCCAGCCGAGCGGGCTCGAGGGGCTCATCGGGCAGAGCGAGGCGCTCAAGCGGGTGGTGGACATGGCCCACCGCGCGGCGCCGACCGACCTGACGATCCTCGTCCAGGGCGAGAGCGGAACCGGCAAGGAGGTGCTCGCCCGCGCGATCCACCGGCTGAGCGTCCGCAAGGACGGGCCGTTCGTGCCGGTCAACTGCGCGGCGATTCCGGAGGGCCTCCTCGAGTCGGAGCTGTTCGGCCACGAGCGCGGCGCCTTCACCGGCGCGGTGCGGGCCCGTCCCGGCCGCTTCGAGCTGGCCAAGGAGGGCACCCTCTTCCTGGACGAGATCGGCGACATGCCGCTGTCCATGCAGGCCAAGATCCTGCGCGTCCTGCAGGAGCGCGAGTTCGAGCGGGTGGGAGGCACGCGCACCATGACCGCCGACGTGCGGGTGATCGCGGCCACCCACCGCGACCTCGATGCGGCGGTGGCCCAGGGCACGTTCCGGCAGGACCTGTTCTACCGGCTCCAGGGCGTGGGGATCGTGCTCCCGCCGCTGCGGGAGCGCGTCGACGACCTCCCGTTGCTGGCGACCCACCTGCTGGAGCGGGCCGCCCAGCGTCTGACCCGACAGCCCGCGGTGCTGTCCCCCGAGGCCCTGCGCTGCCTCTGGACCTACGCGTGGCCCGGCAACGTCCGCGAGCTGCAGCACGTGCTCGAGGGGGCCATGGTGCTCTCCGACGGGGTGATCCGTCCCGATCACCTCCCGCCCGCGATCCAGCGCGCGGCCCAGGCCCGGCCCGCGGCCCCGACCGGCCCGGTGCTGTCGGGCTCGCTCGACGAGGCGCTCGAGGAGTGGGAGCGACGCATGATCCTCGACGCGCTCCAGCAGACCCAGGGCGTGCAGACGCGCGCGGCCAGGATCCTCGGGGTCTCGGAGCGCAGCCTCTGGTACCGGATCAAGAAGCTGGGCATCCAGGTGCGCACGCCGGACGACGCGCCGCCGGCCTGACCCGGTTTCATTTCCGATTCCCCTCGTGTATTGTCAGGCTCGATGAAAGTCCGAAAGGCCGTGTTCCCCGCCGCCGGTCTCGGCACTCGCTTCCTGCCCGCCACCAAGGCCCAGCCCAAGGAGATGCTGCCGCTGGTGGACAAGCCCACCATCCAGTACGTGGTGGAGGAAGCGGTGGCGTCCGGTCTCGAGGAGATCATCCTGGTGACCGGGCGGAACAAGCGGGCGATCGAGGACCACTTCGACGCGGCGTTCGAGCTCGAGTACTACCTGCAGGATCGCGGCAAGATGGAGGAGCTGGCCCAGATCAAGACGATCTCCGAGCTGGCCTCCGTCTCCTACGTCCGGCAGAAGGAGCCGCTCGGCCTCGGGCACGCCATCCTGTGCGCCAAGCCGCTGGTGGGCGACGAGCCGTTCGGGGTGTTCCTGGGTGACGACATCATCGTCTCGCGGGTGCCGTGCATGCGGCAGCTCATCGACGTGTTCGAGCGCCACGGCGGGCCGGTCCTGGCCGTGATGCGGATGCCGCGCGAGGAGATCGGCCGCTACGGCGTCATCGCGGCGCGCGGCCTGGGCGCCAATGTCTACGAGGTGCAGGACCTGGTCGAGAAGCCGGATCCCCGCGACGCCCCCTCGGACCTGGCCATCATCGGGCGCTACGTGCTCACGCCGGATCTCTTCGGCATCCTGAAGGAGACCGCGCCGGATTCGCGGGGAGAGATCCAGCTCACCAACGGGCTCCGCGTGCTCCGCGGCCGGCGGCCGATCTACGCGGTGGAGTTCGAGGGCAAGCGCCACGACACCGGCGAGAAGCTGGGCTTCCTCAAGGCCACCGTCGAGTTTGCCCTGGCCCGGCCCGACCTCTCCGACGCCTTCCGCGAATATCTGAAGAGCCTGCGGCTGTAGGGCGGGGCAGATATGCTTTGTGGGGCGCTACTTTGCCCCTCGTTCTCCCGCGGCGATTGATTGACTTCCCCCGGGGATTCTGGGACAATCCCTGCACTTTATTTCAGGGCCGGGAGGTGTCGGCACCTACATGAAGAGCCAGCCCAAGCGCACCTTCCACACGGCCTCCGAGCCCGAGATCAAGGCCGGTGAGGTCTCGGACGTCTACTTCGACCGCACCGTCGAGATCCTTCGCGCCAAGGGTCTCAACACGCACGTCAAGGCCGAGATCCGGCTGAAGAGCTTCCCGCAGCCCGACTGGACGTTCGGGGTCTTGGCCGGCATCGAGGAGGCCGCGGGCCTGCTCGAGGGCCTGCCGGTCAATGTCTGGGCCATGGACGAGGGCACGCTCTTCGGTCCCGAGGACACGGTGCTCCTCATCGAGGGCATCTACCCCGAGTGGGCGAAGTACGAGACCGCGCTGCTCGGCTTCCTCTGCCAGGCCTCCGGCATCGCCACCAAGGCGGCCCGGTGCAAGCGCGCCGCCGGCCCGCGCCAGGTCATCTCCTTCGGCGCGCGGCGCATGCATCCGGCGCTCGCGCCCATGATCGAGCGCAACGCGTTCGTGGGCGGCTGCGACGGGGTCGCGGTTACCAAGTCGGCCGAGCTGATCGACGCCGATCCCACCGGCACCATCCCGCACGCCCTGGTCCTCCTCTTCGGAGACACGGTGGAGGCGCTCCGTGCCTTCCACGAGGTGGTCGACGCCAAGGTGCGCCGGGTGGCCCTGATCGACACGCTGCAGGACGAGAAGTTCGAGGCGATCCGGGTGGCGGAAGCGCTCGGCCGCGATCTCCACGCGGTCCGGCTGGACACGCCCTCCTCGCGCCGCGGCGACTTCTTCAAGATCCTCGAGGAGGTCCGCTGGGAGCTCGACCTGCGCGGCTTCGACTACGTGAAGATCCTGGCGTCGGGCGGAATCGACGAGTACGAGATCCTCAAGCTGAACCCCCTCGTGGACGGCTACGGCGTCGGCACCTCCATCGCGAACGCCCCGGTGCTCTCGTTCGCGCTCGACATCATGGAGATCGAGGGCGTGCCGATGGCCAAGCGCGGCAAGCGCTCGGGGGCCAAGCAAGTGTGGCGCTTCCCGGGCAGCGTCCACAACACGGTCCTCCCCGCGGGCGCCCCCGCGCCGGTCGGGCCCGACGGCCGCTCCGCCGAGGCGCTGCTCAAGCCGCTCATCGCGGGCGGCCGGCTCGTGCGCGACCTGCCGCCCCCGCGCACCCTGCGCGAGTACGTGATGGAGCAGATGGCGCGCATCGACATCACGGCGGGGCGGAATCCCGGGCTGCGCGGCGACTACTAGCCGCATGGGCGTCCTGGATGAGATCGTCGCCCACAAGCGCGCCGAGGTGGCCGCGCTCAAGGCCCGGCGGCCGGTGGGGACGGTGGCGGCGGCCTGCCGCGGTCTCGCCCCGGCCCGCGACTTCGAGGCGGCGCTCCGGCCCCCGGCCGGGACGCGGGTGCGGCTGATCGCCGAGGTCAAGCGTGCCTCGCCCTCGCAGGGGCTCTTCCGCGCCGATCTCGACCCGATCGCCCAGGCCACCACCTACGCCGCCGCGGGCGCCGCCGCGGTCTCGGTGCTGACCGACGCGCGCTACTTCCACGGGAGCCTCGACGACCTGGTGCAGGTGCGCCGCGCGGTCCCGGTGCCGGTCCTCCGCAAGGAGTTCATCGTCGACGAGTACCAGCTCTGGGAGGCTCGCGAGGCGGGCGCGGACGCGGTGCTGCTGATCGTGGCCGCGCTCGAGGACGCGGCGCTGCGCGACCTGCTCTCGGCGGCCAAGGGCGCCGGGCTCGCCACCCTCGTGGAGGTGCACACCGCGGGCGAGCTGGACCGGGCTCTCCGCCTGGGCGCGCCGGTCATCGGGGTCAACAATCGCGACCTGCAGACCCTGACCACGACCCTCGCTCCGTCCATCGCCCTCCTGCCGCAGATCCCCCCCGGGCCCATCGCGGTGAGCGAGAGCGGGTTGCGCACCGGCGCCGACGTGGCGCAGGTGGTGGCGGCCGGGGCCCACGCGGTGCTGGTGGGCGAGACGCTCCTGCGCGCGGACGACGTGGCGGCGAAGGTGCGCGAGCTGTCCCTCGGATGAGGATCAAGATCTGCGGGATCACCAATCTCGACGACGCCCGGCTCTGCGTGGAGGCGGGTGCCGACGCCCTCGGGTTCATCTTCGTCCCGAACACGCCGCGCCACGTGACCACGGAGGCGGCCGCCCGCATCATCGCCGCGCTGCCGCCGTTCGTGACGCCGGTGGGCGTCTTCTGGGATTACGCGCCGGGGCAGGTGAAGGCGGTGGCGGAGGAGTGCCGGCTTGGGGCGCTGCAGTTCCACGGTGACGAGTCGCCGGAGGATCTCCTCGAGCACCGGCTGCCGGTGATCAAGACCCTCAAGGTGGCCGGGGCCGCCGACCTCGCCCGGATGGCCGACTACCGGGTCGCCGCGTTCCTGCTCGACTCGCCGGCGCGCTGGAGCGAGGGGGAGGCCCGCCCGCCGATTCCCTGGGACGTGGCCGCGGCCGCCGCGCGCCGGCACCCGGTGCTTCTGTCCGCCGGGCTCACCCCGGACAACGTGAGCCTGGCCGTCCGGCGCGTCCGGCCCTACGGGGTGGACGTCAACTCCGGGGTGGAGGCCGGTCCGGGCCGCAAGGATCCCGTCCGTGTGCGACGCTTCGTGACCGAGGCCCGCGCGGCGGCGGAGCAGCCGTGAGCGCGACCCGCGTGCGGCCCGCCGCGCTGCCGGACGCGAGCGGCCACTTCGGTCGCTTCGGCGGCCGCTTCGTGCCCGAGACCCTCATGCAGCCGCTGATCGATCTCGAGAAGGCCTATCGGGCCGCGCGCGCGGACGCGCGCTTCCGCCGGCGCCTGCGCGAGCTGCTCTCTACCTACGCGGGCCGGCCGACCCCGCTCTACTTCGCGGAGCGTCTCACCCGGCACGTGGGCGGCGCGCGCATCTACCTCAAGCGCGAGGACCTGTGCCACACCGGCGCCCACAAGATCAACAACGTGCTGGGTCAGGCCCTGCTCGCGCAGCGGATGGGCAAGCCGCGCGTGATCGCGGAGACCGGCGCGGGCCAGCACGGGGTCGCCTCCGCCACCGCGGCGGCGCTGCTCGGCCTCGAGTGCCAGGTCTACATGGGCCGGGTCGATGTGGAGCGCCAGGCGCTGAACGTCTTCCGCATGAAGCTGCTCGGCGCGAAGGTGATCCCGGTGGAGAGCGGCTCGAAGACGCTCAAGGACGCGGTCAACGAGGCGCTGCGCGACTGGGTCACCAACGTGCGCACCACCTATTACCTCCTCGGCTCCGTGATGGGTCCCCACCCGTACCCGATGATGGTGCGCGACTTCCATCGCGTGATCGGCGAGGAGACGCGGGTCCAGGCCCGCCGCGCGACCGGCCGGCTCCCGGATCTCCTGGTGGCCTGCGTGGGCGGTGGCTCCAACGCGATCGGCCTCTTCTGGCCCTTCATCGGCGACCGCCGGATGCGCATCGTGGGCGTCGAGCCGGGCGGCCACGGCATCAAGAGCGGCAAGCACGGCGCCTCGCTCGGCTCGGGCGCGGTCGGCGTGCTGCACGGCAGCATGAGCTACGTGCTCCAGAACGACGACGGGCAGGTGGCGGAGGCCCACTCGATCTCGGCCGGCCTCGACTACCCGGGCGTGGGGCCCGAGCACTCCTACTACAAGGACACCGGTCGCTTCGAGTACGTCTCGGTGACCGACCAGGAGGCGCTCGAGGGGTTCCAGGCCCTCACGCGGCTCGAGGGCATCATGCCCGCGCTCGAATCCGCCCACGCGGTCGCGCACGCGATGCGGGCCGCCGCGCGGATGAAGAAGACGCAGACGGTGGTGGTGGGCCTGTCGGGTCGCGGCGACAAGGACGTGCACACCGTCGGCGAGGCCCTCGACGGGCACGCGGGCCACCCGCGCGTGGCCGGTGGCCACGGAGGCGCCGCGTGAAGGCGGCGGCCGGTCGCGCGCCGTCGCGCCTCGACGCCACCTTCGGGGCGCTCCGCGCCCGCCGCGAGCGCGCCCTCGTCGCCTACTTCACGGCCGGCGATCCGTCGCTCGCGATCACCCGGAAGCTGGTGGTGGAGGCGGCCCGCCGCGGGGCCGACGTCATCGAGCTGGGCATCCCGTTCTCGGATCCGCTCGCGGACGGACCGGTGATCCAGCGGGCCACCCAGCGCGCGCTGGCGGCCGGAGTGACCCTGCCGAGGGTGCTCGAGCTGGTGCGGGAGATGCGGGGCGAGGTGTCGGCGCCGCTCGTCTTCCTCACGTACTACAACCCGATCCTGGCCTTCGGGCTCAAGGCTTTCTGCCGGACCTCGGTGGAGGCGGGCATCGATGGAGTGATCGTGGCCGACCTGCCGCCCGAGGAGTCCGGGCCCCTGCGGGCCGAGGCGGTCGCGGCGGGGCTCGATCTCATCCACCTGGTGGCGCCGACCTCGACGCCCGAGCGCATGCGCCGGATCGCGCGGGCGAGCGAGGGCTTCGTCTACATGGTCTCGCTCACCGGCGTGACCGGGGAGCGCGCCGCGCTCGCCCCCGAGCTGACCCAGCAGCTCCGCGCCCTGCGCGCGATCACCACCAAGCCGGTGTGCGTGGGCTTCGGCATCGGCACGCCCGAGCAGGCCGCCCTGGTGGGCCAGCTGGCCGACGGGGTCATCGTGGGCTCGGCGATCGTGCGCCTGGTGGAGCAGCACGGGGCCTCGGCCGAGCTGCTGACCCGGGTCGGTGACTTCATCGCGGGGCTGAAGGCCCCGCTGCGGGCGGGGAGCTAGCGCGTGGCGTGGTTCTGGAAGAAGAAGGAGGATGGCGACGAGGACCGGCCGAAGAAGGTCGTGATCGCCGAGGGCCTGTGGGTCAAGTGCGACTCCTGCCGCGAGATCGTCTACCGCGCGGAGGTCGAGCGCGCGGGCCGGGTGTGTCCCAAGTGCGGCTACCCGTTCCGCATCTCGGCCCGCGAGCGCATCGCCTCGATCGTCGACGAGGGCTCCTTCGAGGAGCGCGAAGCGGGCCTGCGCTCGAAGGATCCGCTCGGCTTCAAGGACACCAAGCGCTACTCGGACCGGCTCAAGGCGGCGCGGGCCAAGTCGTCGATGGAGGAGGCGGTGCTCACCGGGACCGCCCGGATCGGCGGCTACCCGGTCGCGCTCGCAGTGTTCGAGTTCGCGTTCCTGGGCGGCAGCATGGCCTCGGTGGTCGGCGAGAAGCTCACCCGCACCATGGAGCTCGCTCTGCAGAAGCGCGTGCCGCTCCTGATCGTCTCGGCTTCCGGCGGGGCGCGCATGCAGGAGGGGATCCTCTCTCTCATGCAGATGGCCAAGACCTCCGCCGCGCTCGCGCGCCTGGCCGCCGAGCGGGTGCCCTACATCTCGCTGCTCACCGATCCCACCACCGGCGGCGTCACCGCGAGCTTCGCGATGCTGGGAGACCTGATCCTGGCCGAGCCCCGTGCCCTCATCGGCTTCGCGGGGCCCCGGGTCATCGCGGAGACGATCCGACAGCCGCTGCCCGACGGCTTCCAGCGCTCGGAGTTCCTGCTCGAGCACGGCCAGCTCGACCTGGTCGTGGAGCGGCGGGAGCTGCGGGCCACGCTCCGGAGGATCCTCGCCTTCTTCGGCGGACGCGACCCCGCGCCCGCCCCATGACCTATCCGGAGGCCGTGGCCCGGATCCTCGGCCTCCGCGGCGGGGAGCGGGTCGGCATGCGCCCCGGCCTCGAGCGCATCGAGGCGCTGCTCGACGCCACCGGCCGGCCGGAGCGGGCGTTCACCATCGCCCAGGTCGGTGGCACCAACGGCAAGGGCTCGATCTCGGCCATGCTGGCCGCCATCCTCCAGGCCGCGGGCCGCCGCGTCGGCCTCTACACCTCGCCGCACCTGCGGCACTACCGCGAGCGCATCCGGGTCGACGGCCGCCCCATCTCGGAGGCCGACTTCGTGGATGGGGTGGACGCGCTCGGCACCCTCATCGCGCGCCTCGACGTCACCGTCTTCGAGGCCGGCACCGCGCTCGCCCTCGACCACTTCTGCCGCTCGAGGGTCGACGTGGCGGTGCTCGAGGTGGGGCTGGGCGGCCGGCTCGACGCCACCACGGTGGGCCGGCCGGAGGTGGTGGTGCTGGGGCCCATCGACTACGACCATCAGCTCGAGCTGGGCGACACCCTGACCGCCATCGCGGGCGAGAAGGCGGCCATCATCCGGAGCGGGGTGGCGTTCTCGGCCCGGCAGGACCCGGAGGCGGCCCGGGTTCTCGAGGAGCGGGCCGCCCGGGTCGGCGTGCTGCTCGCGCGCGAGGGGCACGAGCTGCACGTCACCCCACGGGGCTTCACCCTCGAGGCGCAGCGGCTCGACCTCGCCGGTCCGGACTGGCTCCTGGCGGACGTGGCGTGTGGGCTCCTGGGCGTCTTCCAGCCGGGCAACGCGCTGCTGGCCGCCGCGGCGGCCCGCACGCTGGGGGCCGACGAGCCCGCGATCCGGGCGGGGCTGGGCGGCGCGCGCTGGCCGGGGCGCTTCCAGGTCTTCCGGCGCGACCCGGTCGTGATCCTGGACGGCGCGCACAATCCGGCCGGCGCGCGGGCCCTGGCCGCGTCGCTGCGCGCCTACTTCCCGGGCTGGCCGGTCACCTTCGTGATCGGCGTCCTCGCGGACAAGGACGCGGCCGGGATCCTCGCCGCGCTGTCGCCCCTGGCGGTGCGGGTGGTGCTGACCGCCTCCGGGAACCCGCGGGCCGCCGCCCCGGCGTCGCTCCGCGCGCTCCTGCCCGCGGACCTGCGCGTGGAGGTGGCCTCCTCCCCGTCGGAGGCGCTCGCCCGGGCCACCGCCGAGGCGGCCGGCGGGCTCGTCTGCGTGGCCGGCTCGCTCTCCCTGATCGGTGACGTCCTGGCCGCCGCCGGTGACGGGCAGGATGTCCTTTTCACCGCGGGGGCCCGCTGCTAGCATGGGGCCTCATGCCGCCGGTCTCGGCTCCCGCCCGCTCGATGTGCGGCCCTAGGCGGCTCACGCGCCTCGCCCTGCTCCTCCTGTCGGCCCTCGTCTCGACCTGCATCGGCGCTGCGCCGGGGTGGGGGCAGCCCGCGAGCCCCGCGGGCGGCGTTACGATCGGCGCGGGGGGAGAGGAGGCGAGCGTGGTCGCCGATCAGATCCAGCAGGTGGGCGGCACCTCGGACCTGCTGATCGCGGTCGGCAACGTCGAGATCACGCGGGGCCAGAGCCGGCTCCTCGCCGACCGGGTCGAGCTCAACCGCGACACCGGCCAGGCGGTGGCCCAGGGCAAGGTGGTGTTCTACGACGGGCCGGACCGCCTCGTCGGCGAGCGCATCGACTACAACCTGAAGACCGGGACCGGGGTGGTCTACAACGGCTCTGCGGTGTCCGCGCCCTACTACCACCTCTCCGCGGAGCGGATGGACCGCGTCGGCGACAGCGTCTACGAGGTGCGGCGGGGCGTCTTCACCACGTGCGAGGGCGACGACCCCGCGTGGTCGTTCCACTTCGCCTCGGGCAACGCCGACCTGGACGACATCGTCTACGGGCGGGACGCCTCGTTCTGGATCAAGAGTGTGCCGGTGTGGCCGTGGGTGCCCTTCTTCGCGGCCGCGCTCCGGCGCGAGCGCCAGTCGGGCTTCCTCTTCCCGGAGTTCGAGCAGTCCTCGCGCAAGGGTTTCTTCACGCGGGTGCCGTACTTCTGGGCGATCGACGACAGCCAGGATCTCACCGTCACGATCGACGCCTTCAGCCGGCGCGGGCTCGGGCTCGAGGGGCAGTACCGGTACGTCCTCTCGCGCGAGCAGCGGGGCGACCTGAACGTGTTCGGGGTGAACGAGGCCCTGCGCAGCGACGTCCACGCCCGCGTCCCCGAGAACCGGGGCTGGGGGTCGTTCCACCACGACTGGCAGATCACCCCGCGGCTCTCGTTCAAGGTGAACGCCAACGTGGTGAGCGACGACCTGATCTTCCGCGACTACGGCAACCGGCTCCAGGACCGGGCCACCCAGCGGGCCGAGACCAACGTCTTCCTGCCCCAGGCGTGGGATGCCTGGAGCTTCGTCGGCAACGTGAAGTGGTACCAGGACCTCACCCCAACCCCGCGCCGATTGAGCTCCAGCGGGTGCCCGACCTCCAGCTCGTGGGGATCCGGCAGCCGGTACCCGGGCTTCCGGGCCTGCTCTACGAGACCAATGCGAGCTTCGTCAACTTCATCCGCTTTCTCGGGCCCCAGGGTGTTCGGGCCGACTTCCATCCGCGCCTCCTCATGCCGATCCCGTTGGGCGGGCTCCTCACGGTGACCCCCTTCGCGGGCGGCCGGCTCACCTACTACGACCAGCGCGTGGTCGGCCAGCACATCTCGGCGAGAAGCGGCCAGTTGGTCGAGGATTCCGTGGAAGATCCGCGGGTCCGACGCCAGGTGGAATGGGGCGCCGACGTCGAGAGCCGGATCTCGCGCGTCTACACCACCGACGGCAGCGGGAGCGTGGCCGCCTACCAGCACGTCATCGAGCCGCGGGTGCGGGTGATCGAGATCCGCGGCATCGACCAGAAGGCCTATCCCGGCTACGACCCGGGGATCAGCACCGCCACCGGGATCGACCCCGGCTACGAGCGACGGACCGGGATCGACCGGCTGGGCAAGGCCAATGAGATCACCTACTACCTCACCAACATCCTCAACGCCAAGACGATGTCCGGGCCCGACCAGGCTCCCGTCCGCTGGGAGATGATCCGCTTCACCCTCAGCCAGACCTACAAGATGGATCCGGTGGCCCAGCCCTTCAAGGATCTGTACGGCGACCTCACCGTCCAGCCCAACCAAAGGATCGGCTTCCACGCGGATGCCCGGTACAATGTGTACAACTTCGGGCTGCGCGAGGCCAACGCGGACGTTCGCCTGATCTACCCGCGGGTGACGTTCTCGGTCGGCCCGCGCTTCAACGAGCAGGGCAATTCCCGGTACCTGCGCGCGGAGACCCTGGTCAAGGTGATGAACAACCTGGATGTCCGCGGGTCGACCTCCTGGGACGTCCTGGCAGGGCGAGCCATCGAGAATCGCGTCAGCATCGACTGGCGCTTCAGCTGCTGGTCCGTCAGCGCCGAGTATGTCAACCGGCACAGCGACGAGAGTGAGTTCCGGATCATGGTGAATCTCCTGGGCGTGGGTCAGGTGGGCACTTCGGCCCGGGCCGGCGGCTTCTGATGTCGATCCCCCAGATCGACCTCAAGCGCCAGCACGCGGCCCTGCGGGCCGAGCTGATGGATGCCTCCGCCCGCGTGCTGGACTCCTGCCGCTTCATCCTCGGCCCCGAGGCCCAGACCCTCGAGCGGGAGCTGGCCGCCCTCTGCGGCGCGCGCCTCGGGGTGGGGACCGGCTCCGGCACCGACGCGCTGCTGCTGGCGCTCAAGGCGGTGGGGGTCGTGCCGGGCGACGAGGTCATCACCTCCGCGTTCTCGTTCGTGGCCTCCGGCACCACCGTCGTGATGGCGGGAGCGACCCCGGTCTTCGTGGACGTCGATCCCGGCACCTACAATCTCGATCCGGCACGGGTGGAGCGGGCGATCACCCCGCGGACGCGGGCCATCGTTCCGGTGCACCTCTACGGTCAGCCCGCCGCGATGGACGCGATCTGCGACCTCGCGCGGGTCCACGGCCTGGCGGTGGTGGGCGACGCGGCGCAGGCGGTGGGCGCCGCCTACGGCGGCCGGCCGGTGGCCGCGTGGGGCGACGCGTCGATCCTCTCCTTCTATCCCACCAAGAACCTGGGCGGCTGCGGCGACGGCGGCATGGTGCTGACCACGCGCGACGACGTGGCCGAGCGGGTGCGGCTGCTCCGCGATCACGGCGCGCCCCGTCGCTATACCCACCTCGAGCTCGGCGGCTGCAGCCGCCTCGACGAGCTGCAGGCCGCGCTGCTGCGGGTCAAGCTCACGCGGCTCCCACAGTGGAACGAGCGCCGTCGCGCCATCGCGGCCCACTACTCGGCCGCCTTGGCCGGCCTGCCCCTCGGGTTGCCGGTCGAGCACCCGCCCGCGTACCACATCTACCACCAGTACACGGTGCGGTCCGCCAAGCGGGACGCCCTGGCGTCGGCCCTGGCCGCGGTCGGCATCGGGACCTCGATCCACTACCCGAGCACGATCCCGGCCCAGCCCGTCTTCTCGCGGCCGAACGCGGACCGCGAGTTTCCGGTGGCGACGCAGGCCGCGGCGGAGGTACTCTGCCTGCCCTGTTTCCCGGAGCTGACCGACCCCGAGGTGGCCGAGGTGGTGGAGGCGGTGAAGCGGTCCGTCGCCGAGGTGATGTGAGGTGACGCCGCTCGGCGCGCTCGGGTCCCGGCTCGAGGAGCGCCTGACGACGCACGCCGCGACGGTGGGGGTGGTGGGCCTGGGTTACGTCGGCCTTCCGCTCGCGGTGGGCTTCGCGCGGGCCGGCTTCGCGGTCATCGGCGTCGACGCCGATCCGGCGCGCAGCGCGCTGCTGGCGCGCGGGACCAGCCCGGTCGAGGACGTACCGACCGCCGAGCTGGGGCCGCTGGTGGAGAGCGGCCGCCTCGTGGTGCGCTCGACGCCCGAGGCCCTGGGCGAGGCCGACGCCATCATCATCTGCGTGCCCACCCCGCTCGGCAAGTCGAAGGAGCCCGACATCTCCTTCATCGTGGCCGCCGCCGAGGGGGTGGCCGGGGTGCTGCGGCCGGGCCGGCTCGTGGTGCTGGAGTCCACCACGTATCCCGGCACCACCGACGAGGTGCTCCTGCCGCGCTTCAGCCGCGGCGGCCTGCGGGTGGGGGAGGACTTCTTCCTCGCCTTCTCGCCCGAGCGCATCGACCCCGGCAATCGCACCTGGGGGCTCTCGCGCATTCCCAAGGTCGTGGGCGGGGTCACCCCGGCGTGTCGTCACCTGGCCGAGACGCTCTATCGCCAGATCATCGACCGGGTGGTCCCGGTGTCGACCACCCAGGTCGCGGAGATGGTGAAGCTCTTCGAGAACACCTTCCGCAGCGTGAACATCGCGCTGGTCAACGAGCTGGCCATCATGTGCCGCCGGCTCGGCATGCCGGTGTGGGAGGTGATCGGGGCCGCCGCGACCAAGCCCTTCGGCTACATGGCGTTTCAGCCGGGGCCGGGCATCGGCGGCCACTGCCTGCCGAGCGATCCGCACTACCTCTCCTGGCGCAGCCGGCTGGCCGGGTACGAGGCCAAGTTCATCGCGTTCGCGGACGAGATCAACGGGGGCATGCCGCGCTACGTGGTCGAGCTGGTGCGCGACGCGCTCAACGAGCAGACCCGCGCGGTGAAGGGCTCGCGGATCCTCGCCCTCGGGGTCGCCTACAAGGCGGGGGTCGGCGACATCCGCGACTCGCCCGCGCTCGAGATCATCGAGTCGCTCCAGTCGCTCGGAGCCCACGTCGACTACGCGGACCCGCGGGTGCCGCAGGTCACGGTGGGGGGCCACCTGCTCAAGGCGGTGGCGTGGGAGCAGGCGGACCTCGGCGCGTACGACCTGGTCCTGCTGCTCACCGCCCACGCGGAGTTCGACCCGCAGCGCCTGGTCTCCGACGCGCGGCTCGTGGTGGACACCCGCAACGCCACCGGCGCGCTCGGCGCGCTCCCCCACGTG
>WNFC01002334.1_pt1 | contig 21527 bp, 17 predicted proteins | sample 5400541 | NCBI WGS metagenome assembly WNFC01 (sample SAMN13153342, study PRJNA577476) | soil metagenome | isolation source: 120 cm saprolite under Douglas fir tree site 2 hole 2 replicate 1 | place: USA:California | collected 2015-04-18
GACTTTCCCACCTCGTTTGGAAATCCCGCACACCCCGCGGGATTCCCACTTTCCCACAGCCCCGACTGCTGCTGGATTAACTCAAACCGGACAAGTCACGTGCTAAGAAAACCGGACATTTTAACTTGCTAACGACAGGTATTTCTTCAAAGTGGAGTTGCCTGGATGGGTGCGGCCCCCCGCCACCCTTCCCATATTGGGCTCGGGGGCGATGAATACAGGGATTTTCGTATTGACAGAACTCCCGCGGATCATCACTATTCATGCGTTTTATTAAAACCATTCACTAAGGGGCCCATGGCAGCTCATACCATGGCAAGTCCACCTGGGCATTCCGCCCGTATTCTGTCCCACCTCTTCTTTGTGGCGCTTACGGTTTTCGTGGGAGCCGGTCTGGCCCACGGGGCGAGCGCCTATATCCGCGTCAACCAAGTTGGTTATGTTGGAAGTTCGACCAAACGAGCGTACCTGATCGCGAGCGCAGCCGAGACGGGTGCTACCTTCGCCGTGAAGAACGCTGCCGGCACGATAGTTTTCTCGGCCTCCGTTGGAACCAGCCTGGGGGCGTGGGGCACGTTCACCAGCGTGTATGCGCTCGACTTCAACACAGTCTCGACGGCGGGTACCTACACGATTTCGGTGGCTTCACCCATAGCCGCAACCTCACCTGCATTCAAGATCGACACCGGAGCGAATCTCTACGCCACGCCTCTGGCGAACGCACTTTACTACTACGAGACTTCACGCGACGGACCGAACTATATCCCGAACGCTTTGCGCACGGCGCCGGTCCACCTGAACGATCAGAGCGCCAAGGTGTATTTCACCCCCACGTTCGACAAGAAAGACAACGCAGGCCCGCTGACGCCGACCGGGGCGGTGATTAACGCTTTCGGCGGCTGGTGGGACGCCGGTGACTACTTGAAGTTCGTCGAAACCCACAGCTACACCGTGGCCATGATGCTGGTGGGCGTGCGCGACTTTCCTGGGCAGATGGGCTCGGGCTCGAGCGCTTCGAATTTCACCGCCGAAGTGAGATTCGGCCTGGATTGGCTCCAGAAAATGTGGGCCGACAGCAGCAAGACTCTGTATTACCAAGTGGGGGTACGTCGGGCGGGCACAACTATTCCGGCGATCACGACATCTGGCGACTGCCGCAGGCCGACGACAGCTACCAGGGATGCGTCGCACCTTACCAATACATCTGCAACCGGCCGGTCTTCCAAAACACGGCGGGAGGCGCGGGGTCTTCCAAAACACGGCGGGAGGCGCGGGAGCGTTGATCAGTCCCAATATTGCGGGACGGCTGGCGGCTTCGTTTGGCCTTTGCTACAAGGTGTTTGCGGCCAGCGATTCCGCCTATGCGAATCAGTGCCTGCTTTCGGCAGAACATATTTTTGACTTGGCCAACACGGCGCCGACGGGAAGACTGCTGACCGTGGGTCCGTTTGATTTCTATCCTGAGACAGAATGGCGCGACGATCTCGAGCTCGGAGCGACTGAGTTGTACTTCGCTCTGCAGGGCGCGATCACCCTGCCACCCGGGCTGCCGCACACCGATCCGACGTATTACCTGCAAAAGGCGGCGACGTGGGCCAATGCCTACATTACCGGTCCCAACGACGCAGCCGACACGTTGAATCTTTATGACGTGAGCGGGCTGGCGCACTTCGATCTCTACCGCGCCATTGTGCTGGCGGGGAATCCACCGGGACTGGCTACGTCGGAAGCCGCGCTGCTGGCCGATTTGAAGAAGCAACTGGACAAAGCTGTGACGCAAGCCGGTAAGGACCCGTTTGGTTTCGGATTTCCGTGGAACACTTACGACACGACCTCGCACGGCGGAGGGCTCGTGATCATGGCCAACGAGTACGACAACCTGACGAGCTCGACCGCATATGCCGCATTCGGGAGCCGCTGGCAGGCCAACGTCCTCGGGGCGAACGCTTGGGGTACGTCGCTGATTGTGGGCGATGGCGGCACTTTCCCGCTATGCATGCAGCATCAGGTGACGAACCTCGTTCCCTTACCGCCCAATGGGCCTCCTTTCCTTCTCGGCGCAGCCGTGGAAGGTCCGAATTCGTTCGCGGCAAAGGGCACTCTGAGCGGAATGGTTGCTTGTCCCCCGAATGGCGTGGATACGTTCGCGCCATTCAACGGGAACGGAGCAGTCTTCCAGGACAACGTTCAGTCCTACTCCACGGTAGAACCGGCTATCGATCTCACGGCGTCCTCGTTTCTTGGGTTCTCGTGGGAAATCGCCGGAGCGCCGTCAGGAACCCCGTAAAGGTACCGTCGAGGGAGCGATCGGATCGCTCCCTTCGGCATTTCCCATCGCGCGACGGATGCTGTCCAGCCCGCGCGGCGATCGAAAATCAGAAGGTCAAAATCAAAGGAGGCAACATGATGCGAAGAGTCGCAGTGCTGCTGTATGTCGGCGTGACGGGCCTGCTCCTATGGGGACTGCTCGTGATGGTTCCACGCGCAAACGCACAGACCCAGTTGCAGGTTTACGGGCTGTGGCATTGCTCCCCCGACGCTTGCAGTTGGGCTTCGGTGCCGAACATGACTACATTCGACACGCAGAATCATTGGATCATCGACCGCGGCAATGGCTCGCCCTCGGTGAATCTGGTAGTGCTGAGCTTCGTAAACCCAGTTAAGCTGATGAATCTTACGACCGATTCGACTACGGTCAAGGGCATTCCCATCGGCATGACCACGGCAGTGGTGAACTATTTTGAAAGCAAAGGCGTGCGGGTCATGATGTCGATCGGAGGATTCAGCTATACCAAATACTGGGACAAAGCCCTGGGAAGCAATCCAACGCAGCTTGGAATCAACGCCGCGAATGCGGCCAAGCAATTCAACGTGGGAATGGAAATTGACTATGAAAAAAGCAGCAATCCCAACCTGACCGGTTTATAGCAGTTCGTCTCCGCCTACCGCTCGGTGATGCCTTATGACGCGACCGGTGCCAATCAAGCGGCGCGTCTCACCATCGATCTGGGCGATGGCGATACGTATTTGACCGCGTTGGCGAACTATGCGACCACGAACTGGCTTACGACTTCGAATCCGGTGCTGGACTATGCCAATGCCATGGTCAGTTCCCAGAACACCAGCATCTCGACATCGGAGAGTCTGTGGAAACAACACATCGACGGACTTTCCGGGTCGGTGCCCCCGCAGGCCCCGGCCAAGCTGGCCGGAAGCGTCTGGGTTGTGGGGAACACCGTGATAGCAAACTGCAACAACTACCCGACCTCAGATCAGGAAGTGGCGGCCAACTTTGTGGAGACCATCGCTCCCGCGGGAGCCGGGACAACTTCAGGAATGCTTGGCTACATGTTCTGGGGCGGAGGATGCCAGGGGAACGGCACGGTTTGCACCTTCCCACCAGATACATGCGAGGCAGGAGTGGGTACAGGCGCCACCGCGCTGAACATCCCGATACCCATGCCGGCTTTGCGGCAGAACTAGGTCGAGTCCTTGTCCGGCCCGCACGCTCTCGAGGAATCGCGGGCCGGCTTCTTCATCCGTAGAATTGAATCCACTAATGCTACGCCCAATAAGTCCGATCCAGGCTGCGGTACTGGATTGCTTCGGCGATGTGCTTGGGTTGGAGTGGAGACGAGTCTTCCAAGTCGGCGACGGTGCGGGCTACCTTCAGGATGCGGTCGTGGGCGCGGGCACTTAGACCTTGCTGGGTCATGGCGCGCTCGAGCAGGCGCTCGCAATCGGGCGAGAGTTCACAGAAGGCGCGAATGTGGCGGGACGACATTTGGGCATTGCAATAGAGCTTTTCTCGCGACGAGGCGAAGCGTTCGAGCTGTTTGTGCCGGGCGCGCAGGATGCGCTCGCGAATTTTTGCCGAACTTTCCGGCTCGCTGGTGGAGCGCATCTCTTTGTAGTTTACGGCGGGAACGTCAATGTGAATGTCGATGCGGTCCATGAGAGGCCCGGAAATTTTCGAGATATAGCGCTGGATCATTGGGGCCGTGCACTGGCAGTCGCGAGTGCGGTCATTGTGGAAACCGCAAGGGCAGGGGTTCATCGCTGCCGCCAGCATGAAGCGCGCGGGAAACGTCAGCGACATGGAGGCACGGGCGATGCTGACTGTTCCATCCTCAAGGGGCTGGCGCAAGACTTCGAGCACGTTGCGGGGGAACTCCGGCAATTCATCGAGAAACAGTAGGCCATTGTGCGCCAGGGAGACTTCGCCGGGACGCGGAATGGCGCCGCCGCCGATGAGTCCGGCATCGGAGATGGTGTGGTGAGGGGAGCGATACGGGCGTTTTCCCACTAGACCCGTCCCCTGATCGAGGACACCCGCCACGCTATGGATCTTGGTCGTCTCCAGCGCTTCCTCGAAGGTAAGAGGCGGCAGGATGGTGGGCATGCGCTTGGCCAGCATGGTTTTTCCGGAGCCGGGCGGACCGATCATCAGGATGTTGTGGCCTCCGGCGCAGGCAATTTCGATGGCGCGCTTCGCGGTCTGTTGGCCACGGACGTCTTTGAAGTCCACGAAGAATTGCTGAGATTCGCGCAACAAGGAATCGCCATCCGCTTTCATGGGAAGGATCCCGTTGCCGGAGTTGATGAAGTGGATTACGTCCAGCAGCGACCGCACGGGATACACTTCAACGCCGCCCACCATCGCCGCTTCTTTAGCGTTGGCTTCGGGTACCACCATGCGCAAAATCTTCCGCCCTCGGGCCTCAAGGGCAATGGGCAGCGCGCCCCGCACCCCGCGGACACCGCCGTCCAGGGAAAGTTCTCCTACGAAGAGACAGTCGGGGATTTCTTTTTTGGTGAGGCCTCCGTACGCGCCGACGATGCCGAGCGCCATTGGCAGGTCAAAACCTGAGCCTTCCTTCTTGATGTCGGCTGGCGCCAGATTGATGGTGATTTGTGTCGGCGGAATGTCGTACCCGCAATTTTTCAGTGCGGCCCGGACCCGGTCGCGGCTCTCGCGCACAGCGGCGTCAGGGAGGCCGACGGTGTGGAAGTGATCCTGGTCGGTCTTAATGCCGGAACAGTCGACCTCCACCTGGATGATGCTAGCGTCGATCCCGTAAACCGCGGCACTGAGGGTCTTGTAGAGCATAGCCTCCGACCTGCCGGTGACGAATCGCGCTTGTCGTCCGTCAGCAGGTGTCAGCAGGCACACGACGGCCTGATCGTACAAACTACTCACTGTACGGTTGACGGCTGCCTTCTGGCTGTGACCGATGTCACCGACGTGCCTGTGGAAATGACGGGAACCGCTAAGGCATGGCGTGTAAGCATGGGACTCAATGCCCGGCGAATCATGTTCGGCAAATCTGGTTTTTCCGACCAGGCTGACCGTTTGTCGGCTTGCTGCGGGTAGAATGAGGAGGGCCAAAGTAAGGAGCCCATTGTTTCCCCTATGTCTTCAGATCAGCCGGCACGCTCACCCCGCACGCCCAGCAACCTGGAACGCGAAGAGTCCCAACTTTGGCGTTGGGTGCTGGGCTTTCTGATCCTGCTCGCTGTCGCTTTGACCGGCCTGGTGTGGGAGCGGCTGGAGAACATCCCCTATCAGCTGCGGGCGATACCGATCGGGATTCTCGTTCTTTCAATCCTGTTCGCGGTTTACGCCTATGGCCGCCGCCGCGAAGTAGCTGACCTGAAACAACTGCTGCAGGGATTGCAGGAGCATGTTGGCGCGGCTCCCTCAGAAGAGCAACTCGATCAGCTAGGTCAGATGATCATGCGCTCGCAGCGGAACTTCAAGGAGCTCATCGACTCGCTGGACGATGCCGCTTGCGCTGCCTCACTCGATGGAACGTTACGCACCGTGAACAAGCGGGTTGCCGAGCTTACCGGGGTGACTTATTCCGACCTTGTGGGTCACAAGATATACGAATTCCTTGACGAGCCCACCCGCGAAAACGTGGAACGTGGTATGGGACGTTTTCTGGAAAAGAAACATTGGGCTGGAACCCTGCGCATCCGGCTGAAGAACAGTACCCGCCAGCTTTACTTCGACTGCGTGCTCAACGGCATCGTCAAAGGCGACGAACTCGTGGGCGTGAGCATGCTGGGACGCGATGTGACCGAACAGCGGGAGAAAGAGTTACGTTTCACCGAACTATTCGAAACCTTGCAGGAAGGGGTTTACTTCAGCACGCCGGAGGGCAGGCTTCTGGATGCTAATCCTGCACTGGTCAACATGCTGGGATATTCGAAGAAGGAGGAGCTGCTATCACTGGAGGCTGGAGCGGTCAACTTCGATCCGGGCCAGCAGCCTGCCCTGGGCCGAGCCGCCGACGATCGCGGCGTCGTGCGCACTCGCGAAGTCAAACTTCGCCGCAAAGACGGAGCCCCTGCAGTATTTCTCGACTCCTCACGGGCGGTATGGGATACCTCAGGCAAGATCATCCGCTATCAGGGTACGCTCGTCGATATCACTGAAAAACGAAAGATGGAGCGGCAACTACTGCAGCAGGAAGAGTTTCGCCAGCGGCTGCTGGAGAGCTTCCCCGATCTGATTCTTGTGGTGGACGTGGAGGAGCGCTACACCTTCGTCAGCTCACGAATCCATGACTTGCTGGGATATCAGCCGGAGGATCTACTGGGCAAGAAGATATCCGATCTCGAAGACCATTCCCCGGAGCTGGCTTCTCTTTATCATGACGTTTCTTCGAGCAAGCAGGTTTTTGCCGCAGCTGAATATGGCGCCCGCCATCGCGACGGATCCTGGCGTACCATGCGCGCCTCGGCCAGCCAACTTTTCGACGCGGAAGCGAAGCTCAGCGGGGTCATTATTTCGGTGCGCGACATTACCGTGGAGAAGAAACTGGAGCAGCAAGTGGTGCAGAGTGAGCGATTGGCCGCAATGGGACAGATGATCGGAGGCGTCGCGCATGAACTGAACAATCCTCTGACCAGTATTCTGGGAGTCAGCGAGTTGCTGCAAGATGGCGAGACCAACGAAACCGCGCGCAAACAGCTTGGCATGCTACAGCAGCAGGCGCGGAGGGCGGCGGAGATCGTACAAAATCTGACCTACTTTGCCCGGCCGCCGGCTCCGGGCAAGACTCGAATCAACCTGGTCGAAGTGGTCGAGCGCACGCTGAACCTGCACGCCTACTCACTGCGAAAGAACAACATCACGGTCGATTTTTTGAAAGAGACAGGACTGCCTTACGCGCAGGGAGACCCGCATCAGCTGATGCAGGTTTTTCTGAATCTGATTTTGAATGCAGAACAGGCCATCCGCGAAGTCCGAGACCGCGGAACTTTACGCATTCGCCTGGGGAAGTCGAACAATTCCGTGTGGGCCAGCTTCCAGGATGACGGTCCCGGCATTCCAGCGCAGACGCTCCCCAGCATCTTCGATCCGTTCTATACCACGAAGCGGCCAGGGCGCGGGACGGGACTCGGGCTTAGCATCTGCAAAGCCGTCATCAAGGAACACAGCGGAAGCGTGGAAGCGGCGAACGCTCCCGGTGGGGGTGCGGTGTTTACTGTCACCCTGCCAACTGCAACTCTGAGTTCCGCGTAGGCGTGGACACCGAGGACGTCGTCCCTACTTGCACGGCTGCGTTCACTCTAGCGCTCTACCGCCATCGCCACCGCATTTCCCCCACCCAAGCAGAGTGCGGCAATCCCGCGCTTCGCATCGCGGCGGATCATTTCGTAAATCAGAGTCACGAGCACTCGTGCTCCGCTCGCCCCAATCGGATGCCCGATGGCTACGGCCCCGCCGTTCACGTTCACCTTATTTGGATCCAGTTTCAGTTCACGCATCACGCCCAGCGCTTGTACTGAGAACGCTTCATTAAGTTCGTACAGGTCGACATCCTCGTTCTTCCACCCTGTTTTTTCCCAAATTTTGCGAACAGCGTCCACCGGAGCCATCATCACCCACTGGGGATCGATGCCGCTGGTGGCCTGCGCGACGATCCGCACCATAGGCTGCGCGCCGAATTCCTTTGCACGCTGCGCGCTGGTCACCACCACCGCAGCCGCACCGTCATTCACTCCTGGTGCGTTGCCCGCGGTCACGGTGCCATCCTTCTTGAAAGCAGGCTTCAACGAACGGAGCACTTCGATGGTCGTGTCCTCGCGGGGCGATTCATCCTTTTCGAAAAGCACCGGTGGCTCGCCTTTTTTCTTCGCAGGAATCTCTACGGGAACGATCTGCGACTTGAAGCGGCATTCCTTGATGGCGGACAGCGCTTTGCGATGAGAGTTCAAGGCGAACTCATCCTGCTCCTCACGCTTGATGCCATACTTCTCGGCAACATTCTCACCCGTGATCCCCATGTGGTAGTTGTTGTAGATATCCCACAGCCCATCGTTCACCATGGAGTCGACGATTTGCGCATTGCCCAGGCGATATCCCTTGCGCGCCTGCGGCAGCAAATAAGGAGCGTTGGTCATGGATTCCATGCCGCCCGCGACCACGATGGAACTGTTTCCGGTTTGCACCGCTTGTGCCGCAAGCGCCACTGCTTTCAATCCCGAGCCACAAACTTTGTTGATTGTCATGGCACCTGTGGCGGGAGACAATCCGCCGAAGATCGCAGCCTGTCGCGCCGGATTCTGACCCAATCCTGCCGATATAACATTGCCCATGATGCATTCATCCACTTGCGCGGCATCGACGCCGGCGCGCTTCACCGCCTCGCGCACGACCATCGCGCCTAATTGCGGAGCGCTGAATTCGGACAAGCTGCCCTGAAATTTTCCAACCGGCGTGCGGCAGCCGGAGATGATGACAACATCGTCAAAAGAGGCCATGAATCAAGCTCCCGCGAAGATTTCGCAGTCATAATTATAGATGGGTGAAACAAAGAATGCTTGCCTTCGTGGGATAGCGGCGCAGCGAGCGGTAACCGACGCTACCGTCATGGCCGTGGACTCCGAGCGCAAAGCATCTTCAACATCCACGATCATCGTCAAGAAGAAAATTCGAGTAAGAAATGACACGCATGTCGCTGCTCTGAATATTTCTCTTGCAAAACTTCTCGCGGAGTGACTTTGGTACCGCCAGTTCATGCTCCTGCATCATCATTTTTTTCTTGACTTCATTTTTCATTAACTCTATACATCAACTAGTTGCAACAAAATAGCGTTGCAGATTTTCCATGAAAAATGGAAGGGAGAATAGAACCAATGGCAACGAAGAAAAAGGCGAAAAAGAAAAAGAAGCACTAAGAAAGTAGTATGAAGTTAGAAGGGGGACGCAGATTGCGTCCCCTAAGTTTTTTGGTGGATCGATTTCCTGGCAAGGTCAATTTCTGGGCAACTGCTATCCGCCCAGCCCGCGCACGAACCTAGTTAAGCCTCTTCGCAGCCGCTGGCCGATTCGGAATCCGTTTCTCCTTCGCAGGACACAGACTGCGGTATGAACAGAATGCGCAGTGGAAATCGACCTTCGGTTTGAAGTTTCCATCGGCAATACCCTGGGCCGCAGCCTCCACTCGATCGCAAGCCTCTCGCAATTGCGACTCGCTGCGCCTCGTAGAAACAGCAACGTTGTCTTCCAGGTTATAGAAGACTAGATAGCCAACGTCATATCCCCATTTCTCGCGGGCCGCGATGGCATAGAGAGACAACTGCAGGCTGTTGTCGGCATCCTCCTGATCGCGCGCCCTGCCTGTCTTGTAGTCCACAATTGCCACGGTACCGTCGGAGCAGCGATCGATTCGATCGATCCTTCCGACAACAATCGTGTTTCCGACGCGGATTTCAAAACCTTCTTCGGTGTGGAGGACTTGCAGTGCCGGCTTCGATCGCGCCGTCACCAGGAAATCCTTCAGCTGCGCGATTCCCTGCTTCTCGTACAGCTCATGCTGGTACTGCTCCTGGATTCCGAGCGATGCAAGATCGTTCCGAAACAGATCGATCAACTCCTCGTCAGTCTTAGGACGCCCGAGCCGTAGCGCATCGTGATACGTGCGAAGGACACGGTGCATCGCCGCACCGTACTGCATTGCGGCCGGGAGTTCACGCGCCATCCTCCAGTCCCGCTCCAGCTTGAATTGCAGAGGACAACGTTCATAGGTATCCACGGCTGACGCGCTGAGCCTGGTATGCAAGCTTTCGACGGCAGGGAGCTCCAGCCATTCCGCCGTCCGCGACGTGGCGGGGTACGCCAGAGATGCTGCGGCGAAGATTTCAATCGTGGTCTGCGAACCACGGGCAGGACGTGAACCGAGCCAGTCACGCAACCTGTTGTTCTGAAGCAGTTCGCGCATTAACCCGGCGGGAGTTTTTTCCTTGCCTGTGCCCTGCTTGGCATAAACGTGGAGGGAATCGCGCGCGCGAGTCATGGCCACGTAAAACAAGCGCCGTTCTTCCTGGTCGTGAAGGGTCCGATCGTCGTCCTCTGCGGCCGAGTCGGGATCGCGTAGCTCGTTGGGAAATTCCGCCAGCGTCTCGCGGTAGGAACACGGAAATGAGCCCCGGTTCGCGCGCAATACGAAAACGTGAGGAAATTCCAGTCCTTTAGCAAGATGCACGGTCATCAAGCGGACTGCATTTTCGTCTTCGTCCGACGCCATGGGGATCACGCCCCCGGCTTCTCGAAAATCTTTCAGGTACTCGATGAACTCAGTGAGTTCGCCGGTCTTGGTCAACGGCTTCTTTTCCCACTCGTCAATAAACTTCAGGGCAGCCTGGAGAAGGGATGAACTCGTATCAAGTGCGAAATGATTCGCGATGATGGTCAGGGCTCTTCGTCCCTTCGCTTGCGTACGCCCAATCTCTTCCCGCGCAGCATTTACGACTTCAATCACCGCCGGACCGCCACGAACCCCGTCCAGCACCGAGGCCAGCGACACTACCCGGCCGTCTTTCGATTCTTTCGCAATGGTCCGCATCGCTCCCCGAAGTTGCTGGGGATCGACATTGAACTGTGGAAGTGCGGCCACGCGAAAGAGGTTGATGTCATCTCCGGTTGACGCTACCGCTCCCAGGCAGGCAAACAGATCTCGCACCTGGGGCGTGTCGGAAACGTCCATGCTTTCGACGGCAAAGGGAATGTTCGCCTCGGCCAGCTCACGGAGAACGTCATCGCGATGTACGTGCGAGCGATACAACACTCCGAAATCACTCCACTTGCAGCGCAATTTTGCCCGCGACTCACGGATCACGCTGACGACGTCAGGGCCCTCGGCGTCTTTGCCCGCAAACGACACCACGGCCACTGGAGGACTGGGCAACGGCTTCCCTTCTGCGACGGCTTTCTCTTCTCGCGCAGACTGCAGCGGCGTGCGGCGGTAAGCGATCGCGCCATTAGAATTTGTGGCAAATACGGGCGGATTCTTGTCGATCAGAGCGAAGGCGGAACGCAGGATTGGAGTTGTGGAACGCCAGTTCTTGCCCAACACAACCAATTTGGTAGCAGGAAACTGGCGGTAAAACAGCTCAAATGCGGCACTGGAGGCTCCTCGAAAGTGGTAAATCGCCTGGTCGGGATCGCCGACTGCGAAAATATTTCCCTCCTGGCCGGCGAGCGCAGCGAGGATCTTGACCTGGGCAAAATTCGCGTCCTGAAACTCATCCACCAGGATGAAGCGTGCCCTCTCGCGCTCGACAGCGAGTAAATTCTTGTTGCTCTCCAGGAGAGCGTGGGCACGGGTGATCATGTGGCTGAAGGTGCCAAGATTCTCTTCCAGCAACCAGCGCTCCGTGGTCGCAAAAACACGCGCAATCTCCTGACATCGACTGAGGACCTCAGCATCGCTCAATTGATTTGTCGATTTGGCGACGCGAGGGATGGGCAGTTCACCCTGCTCCAACTGCCGCACGTATTCTGCGTAGCGTTCAGGAGTTACCAACTCGTCGTGGCAGCGGCTGAGAAACTCCAGAAGATCTTTCAAAAACTGGCCGACATTGGCCGCGCGGACGAAATAATCGAGCCGAAGGTCACGGATGCGCCGGCGCAAGTAAATCCAAAGGTCGGTGTCATCGAGAACGCCAAACTTCTGGCCCGCGCGTGCCAGCAGATCATTGCAGAAATCATGAAAAGTGGCGGCGTGAATGTCTTTACCGCCCAGCAGTCCACGGACACGATCGCGCATCTCGGCCGCGGCATTTTTCGTGTAGGTGAGGGCGAGAATCTCCTCCGGGCGGGCGTGGCCGCCCTCGACCAACCGCGCAATGCGGTTCGTCAAGACCGAGGTCTTCCCCGTGCCAGCGCCCGCCACCACCAGCATGGGGCCGTGCACGTGCTCGATGGCCTGACGCTGCGGATCGTCGGGAATGAAGGGCGCAGGACGTGAGAGCGATCGGGAGTGAGATTTCAAGACAGCCATTGCGGGTCAGAATACCATCACCCGAGCCGAGGGACGCGGAGACTAGCTCAGTTGCGAAACAATGATTGCGGTCGCGGCAATAGCGGCAGTCTCGGCGCGTAGAATCGTGCTGCCCAGCGATGCGGAGACCCACCCAGCTCCGTGGAATAGTTCGAGTTCATCGTCAGCCCACCCGCCCTCGGGTCCGATCGCGAGAGTAATCTGGCTTTCGGGCGAATGAGATTCGAGAACATAAGATTCGAGAACATCGCGCAGAGGCTGCAGTTCCGACTCCGCGAGCACAATCCGCAAAGCACCGGGAAGAGCCATAGCGTCCGAAAACTTCAGAGGAGCCGTAATCTCCGGCGGCTCCGCGCGGCGGGACTGTTCTGCTGCCTGCAGGGCCAGGCGCCGCCACCTCTCCGTTCTTTTTGCCGAAGCGGCGGCAAGGTGCGCATCGGTGCGTCGAGCGATTACGGGCACGATTCGTGAAACGCCCAGCTCCGTGCATTTCTCGATGGCCCATTCCATACGATCGAACTTGAAGACAGCGAGAACCAGCGTGATGTTCGCGGCGCTTGCAGCAGGTAACTCTTCACCCAGGTCGAATTCGACCCGCTGGTTGGCTATGGCCGCGATACGTCCCCGCCGCACCACAGGTCCGGTTGCGATATCAAATTCCTGCCCGACGCGGGCGCGAAGGATGCGGATGAGGTGATCGGCGTGCTCGCCGGTGAGGGCGGCACGGTTCCCGGAAACTTCGTCGGCGATCCATCGACGGCGGGTCATGAAATGAGGCACTGACGGGAAAAGAAACCGCGTTCGCCGGCCTATACATCCTCGAACTACCCAGGACTATCCGAAGATATCTTTCATCTTGCCCAGCAGCGAACGCAGCAATGGCTGGTTGTCCACCTTCGTCGTGCTCTCGAGTTCCTGGAGCAATTCGCGCTGACGTTTGTTCAGCTTGGTTGGAATCTGGACCCGGACCTGCACGTACAGATCGCCTTTGCCATGTCCATTTAACACGGGCACGCCCTTGTTGCGTATGCGAAACGTCGTCCCAGGCTGCGTTCCATCCGGTACCTTGAGCGTGTGCTGTCCTTCCATCGTCGGTACCTCGATCTCCGCACCTACCGCCGCCTGCGTAATCGAAATTGGCACGACGCAGCGCAAATCATTTCCTTCGCGCTCAAAGAATGGATGCTCCTTGACGTGCAGCACGACGTACAGATCGCCCGCTGGACCGCCAAACTGTCCCACCTCGCCCCCTCCGGCAAATCGGATGCGAGTGCCGTCCTCTACTCCCGCGGGAACCTTTGCATCGACAGTTCGCTGCCGTAGCACACGGCCTTCTCCCTTGCACTTTGGGCAAGGATCAGTAACCACGCTGCCCGTTCCCCGGCACGCCGGGCAAGTCCGTGCAATGCTGAAGAATCCTTGCTGATAGCGCACTTGTCCACGCCCGGAACACGAGCGGCAAGTGGTTGGGCCTTTTCCTGCTGCGGCACCGGAGCCGCGGCATTCCTCGCACGCTTCGTGGCGGCGAACCGTTACGGTGGACTCGGTGCCAAAAAATGCTTCTTCAAACTCCAAAGTCAGATCTTCGCGCAAGTCGGCCCCGCGTTGAACCCGGCTGCGTCGCCGCCCGCCGCCACCACCAAACATCTCGCCGAATCCAAAGAACTCGCCAAAGATATCGCTGAAGTCCTGGAACACGGTCGGGTCGAAGCCCGCACCGGCCCCGCTTGCGCCGCCTAGTCCGGCATGGCCATAGCGGTCATACACCGCCCGTTTGTCAGAGTCGGCGAGGATTGCATAAGCCTCGCTCACTTCCTTGAACTTCTCCTCGGCATCCGGATTATTAGGATTCCGGTCGGGATGAAGTTGTAAAGCAAGCTTCCGGTAAGCGCTCTTCAGTTCTTGTTCGGTCACGGTGCGGGTGACGCCCAGGACCTCGTAGTAATCGCGTTTTGCGTTCGTGGTCAGAGAATAGGCCTTTCAACTCAAGAAAATATAAATTTGGTGTTGGCTCTCAAACTGGTTGCGTGGGTCATTCGCTTTGGCGGCCGGAATTCCCTCCGGGACTAAAACCCCGAAATACCATCGCGAACTCGCAGCACGACTGAGTCAGTTCTATTACCCTGGGTTCTTTGCGACCTTCACCATGGCGGGCCGCAGAAGCCGGTCCTTGAACTTATAGCCGCGCTGCAACTCCTCCAAAATCTCGTGGTCGGGTACGTTGGTGGTCTCGACCAGTTCAATGGCCTCATGGTAATGCGGATCGAAAAGCTCGCCCTTCGCGGGGATGGGACGCACACCAAGCTTTGCCAACGCGTCCTGCAGCTGCTTGTAGATCAATTCCACGCCACTGCGGAAATCCCCACCGTCGGATCTGCCGCTATCAGATGTAGTGTGTAGAGCCCGCTCGAAGCTGTCCAGAGCCGGCAACAGGGCTTTGATGGCATCCGCCGTGGCGTAGTCGCGAAAATCCTGCTGCTCCTTGCTGGCGCGCCGGCGTGCATTCTCAAACTCCGCCTGCGCCCGCGCCAGCCGATCGACCAGCGAGTCGCGCTCCGCCTTTACCTTCTGGAGCTCGGATTCAAGACCAGTGGCTGCCTCCGCCGCTGACGGATTTCCCCGCTCCGCCGTCACTCCAGACGAGCTTTCATCGCCGTCCCCCGCAGGGAGTTCATGCTCCAGATCAAGCTCTGCAGACTTCATTTCTGATTTTCCATTTGCTTTTGCCACTTATGAATTACTCCGATTCGTTCAAGATCTTGTCAAACAATCGCGCAATATAGGAGACCGCAGTCATGGTGTGCTGATAGTCCATGCGGGTTGGGCCGATCACGGCCAGCGACCCCATCATATCTTTCCCCACTCGCGCAGGCGCTCCGATCAGCACGAAGTTCTGCATGGACGGCATCGCCTGATCGAGCCCGATTACCACGCGGACTGCCTCCTGTTTCACGTCAAGGTAAGCACCAAGAAGCTGGACTACCTTTTCTTTCTCTTCCAGCGTCTTGATCATCTCTTGCAGTCGCTCGCGGTCATGGTCGCCGGTCACCAGGTTCGCCGCGCCTTCGACGAAGACCACTTCCGCCCCCTGTTCGGCGGCCAGAGCGCCCTGCTTATAGAGCTGTTCGATCGAATGCATGAGCCTGTCGTATTCGCTGCGCTCCTGCTCAATCCTGCGGGCAATCTCGGTGCGCATCGCCTCCATCGTCCAGCCGCGGAAATTTTCATTGATATACCGCGCTGCCAGATCCAGATCGTCCTGCTGCAGATCCAGACGCAACACACGATCCCGCACCAGACCCGACCGCGTAACCAATACAGCCAAGACTTTATGGTCGCCGAGGCGTGAAAAATACACATGTTCGAGAGCATTCTTGGGAGCACTGGATGCCACGGTCACGCCTACATTCCGTGAAATCAGCGAGAGCACGTGCGAAGTGCGCTCCATGAACTCCTGCACATCGCTAATCCCGGCCAGCGATTCTGAGATCATGTTCTCTTCCTGCGGCGCCAAACTCGCGTTCCCTGTGATCTGTTCGACGTAGTAGCGATATCCCTCGGTGGTGGGAACACGGCCCGCGGAAGTGTGCGGCTGCTCCAGGTATCCCGCATCCGATAACTCCGCCATTACATTGCGAATACTGGCTGGGGACAGGCCTTCGCGATTTGACCGGGCCAGGGTGCGCGAACCGACAGGCTCGCCCGTGGAGATAAAAGTCTCCACAATCGCGGTCAGGATTTCGCGTTCCCGTTCTCCGATATGAGGTTCAGCGGGCATTCAGAGTACCGTAAGTCAACTTGATCCAGCGGCGGTCGCAGGGGAAGGAACTGCTTCCAGCTGTTCCGTTTAAGTATATTAGATGCAAAAACTTAGCTTTTGGATCCGATTCACGTCCCCGTTTGGATTCTAGGAATGGGGTCGGGGGCTGTCAAGCGCTAGCCCTTGAGGTATGTTCTGAATTCATCAAACACCAAGGACACGAAGTCACACAAAGCTGAAACCGCTGATGATTTCCTTCGTGCCCTTCATGTCTTTTGTGGTTAATTAGGAAACTGCGCAGACATTCCAGCATGAAATCCACACCTCATGTGGCAGTGATTGGAGCCGGCGCCTTTGGCGGCTGGACCGCCCTTCATCTGCTCGAAAGCGGAGCCCGCGTCACCTTACTTGACGCGTGGGGCCCGGGCAACTTGCGCGCTTCGTCCGGCGGGGAAACCCGTGTCATGCGCGGTACTTACGGTCCGAATCAACCCTACACCGCCTTGGCCGCTCGCGCCCTCAAGCTTTGGCAGAAGCACGAACGCCGGTGGAAGCTCCAACTCCTGCACCGCACCGGCGTGCTGTGGATGGCGACTGGCCGCGATGACGACTTCGAGAGCGGCTCGGTCGAGATGCTGCGTGAGGCTAAAATCAAGTTTCAGGAACTCTCCGCGGCAACGATGAAGAAACGCTGGCCGCAGATTAACTTCGATGGCATCCGCTGGGGCATTTACGAACCGGAATGCGGATACCTCGAAGCCCGCGCCAGTTGCCAGGCGGTAGTGGATGCTTTCGTCGCACAAGGCGGTACCTACAGGCAAGTTGCGGCCCTACCCGACAAGCTGGAGAGCCCGCCTCTTCGCAGCTTAACTCTCTCCGACCGTTCGCGGTTTGCGGCCGACTGCTATGTTTTTGCCTGTGGCCCTTGGCTTGGCAAACTGTTTCCGAAAACCATTGGCGGTCTGGTTCGTCCCACCAAACAGGATGTGTTTTTCTTCGGTACACCGCCTGGGGACAATCGTTTCAGCGACGCACAGCTGCCGGTCTGGGGCGATCACCGTGATCGCTTCATGTACGGTATCCCGGGAAACGGCAGCCGCGGCTTTAAGGTATCGGATGACACTCGCGGCCCAACATTTGACCCCACTTCCGGGGAACGAGTAGTCAGCCCAGGGACATTGCGCGCAGTCCGCGAGTATCTCGCCTTTCGCTTCCCGGCCCTGAAGAATGCTCCTCTTATTGAGACCCGCGTGTGCCAGTACGAGCAGACTCCCGACAGCCACTTCATCGTGGATCGTCATCCTCGGATGGACAACGTCTGGTTGTTGGGCGGCGGTTCCGGGCACGGATTCAAACATGGGCCGGCCATTGGAGAGTTGGTGGCGAAGTTAATTCTGAATGATGGCGAAGCGGATGCGCTCTGGCGGTTGTCGCGATTCTCGCGCGCCAAAAGAGCTTAACCACAGAGGTTCACAGGGTATTGCCTCTGTGCTACTCTGTGTCCTCTGTGGTTAAGCTCTTCTCTACTGAATAGAAATCACGCTGGCGGGTGCGCTCGCTTTGACCTCTTCGACCCGCGCGATCACTCTGCGGGCGAACGCGAACAATGACTTGGCATGCGAGGAATTCTCGCCTTCCAGGACCACCGGCTTGCCACCGTCTCCAGACTTGCGCACTTCAGGATCGAGCTCGATATTTCCTAGGAACGGTACGGCAAACTTCTCCGCCATCTTCTCCGCCCCGCCCCGCGAAAATATGTCCACTTCGTTGTGGCAGTGCGGGCAGACAAAATAGCTCATGTTCTCGACCACGCCCACGACATCCACTTTCATCTGGCGGAACATCTCGATCGCCTTGCGCGCGTCCTGCAAGGAAACGTCGGATGGAGTCGACACCACCACCGCACCCGTCAGGGGAACCGTCTGCACCAGCGAAAGCGCGATATCGCCAGTCCCCGGCGGCAGGTCCACGATGAGATAGTCGAGTTGTCCCCACTCCACGAGCCCGAGGAACTGCTTCATGATCTGATGGAGCATCGGACCGCGCCAAATGATCGGCTTGTCTCCCGGATTCAGAAATCCCACGGAAATTACCTTGACCCCAAACGCCTCTAGCGGCTCGATGCGATTCTCGCCCACCATCTTCGGTTGGGCGTTAACACCAAGCATCAGAGGAACGTTAGGACCGTAAACGTCTGCGTCGAGCAATCCGACTTTATGGCCGAGTTTCACCAGCGCGACAGCCAGGTTGACAGACAGCGTGGTTTTCCCGACGCCGCCCTTACCGGAACCCACGGCAACGATTGCATCCACTCCGGGCAACGGCTGCGGTCCCTGCGCCGGGGCCTGGCCGGGACGAGGAGGCATATGTGCATTCAAAGGATCACACTCCAAGGATGACTGCGAAGACGGGCAGGACCCTGCCTCGATTATACAAGGGCATGGAGACGCGCCCCGAAGAGCTCACAGTACGATCAGCGGGCGCGGCGTCGGCGTTCCAGTTCGGCCCGCCGGATTTCGCGTCGACGTCCGGCATCGTCATAGCGCCGTCGTTGCTCGTCGGTCTCAGGAATGACCGGCGCGACTTTCAAATGATGCCCTGCTCCATCAATCGCCACAAACGTCAGGTAAGCGGATCCGACATGTTGCGCCGTATCGGCAATGTAGTTCTCGACGAACACTTTGACGCCGACTTCCATCGAGGTGTGGAACACACGGTTCACCGACGAACGGAGAATCACCAGATCTCCCACTCGCACCGGCACCAGAAAATCAATGTGGTCCACCGACGCAGTGACCACGTAGTTACGCGAGTGGCGGTGCGCTGCCATCGCGCCTGCCAGATCGATCCAGTGCATCAAGCGCCCCCCGAGCAGAGCCGCAAGCGGGTTGGCGTCATTGGGCAGAACAATCTCCGCCATCTCCGACTGCGAATCCCGCACGGGGCGGGGGGCAAGCATGTCGTCGCTCATATCCTCTTTCTGTCGTCCACCTTCTGTCGTTCAGCAACTGCCGCAACTTCTTGCGGTTGGCCTATTACTTTGCGCTGCCCTCCGCCGGTTGCAACTTCCTTTTTGCCAAGTAGGATTCCGTGAAGCACTCCGCCATCTTCTGCACACGCTCGTCGGCGTGACGCTGGTCCCATCTGGCTCCGCCGGCGTCGAACTCCAGCCTGCCATCTTCCACGGGCTGATGGTCGCGCTCGCAGACATAACGAAGCTGGACGATGCGATTCGATAAACGGCGCGTGCCGTCGTGATGGTTGCCCTTGCCGCCGTTGCTTTGACACCCTTGGCCGCTCTTAGCCTGAGCGCCACCGGCCACCGCAAACCGCACCGCATCCCACGCTCGGTCCGGCGGCAGCCGTCCGCAACGCGCGGCATAGCCGAGATTACAGAATTCTTCCAGCGCCGATTGTGTTGGGATCTCGCCTTCATGCCCCGGCGCCGTGCAGCGTCCGCTCCATCCGCCACCGAGCGGAAGTCGTGCCGGATGCGGCCAAGCCCCGTTCTCAAGTTTCTCGACTGGCATGAAAAACGGGCAGGCCATTCTCTTGTCTCCAGCAACCGGTTAGAATTTTTTCAGAAGGCGCTATTGTACTCACCGCAACGAGCGCGCGCCAATTCCGCATTGAAGAACCGGCGAGAGCGATGGCCCAGGCTTGTAGTACCCCCTTTCCTATGACGACTCGCCACCGCACTTCAGAGAAAGGAACCGCAGAGCTAAGACGTTCCCGGTGACTCATGGACCGCATCGCCACACTCAACGAAATATTGACCGAAAATCCCAGTGACGCCTTCGCTCGCTACGGCCTCGCCATGGAATACTCTAAGCAAGGCGATCTCGATCGCGCCCTGGCAGAATTCTCGATCTTGCTGGAGAAGAATCCTGACTATACCGCCGGCTACTTCATGGCCGCGCAGACACTGGCGCGGGCCCAGAGAGTCGAAGACGCAAAGAAGATGCTCACTGACGGCATTGCGTCCGCCCGTCGAACCGGCAACCTGCACGCGCAATCGGAAATGGAAGCGATGCTGACGGAGTTAGGATAGTCTTCTGGCCCCGCAGAACGGCAGAGACCCCAAAGAACTCTCCCCAGCCCATCCGCTCTCAGCTAAGCGGAACATAAGGCAATTTCCGTAGACATGGTGCTGATGGCACACGGGTAGGCGCGCTCCAGATAAAAATCGGTGCCGCGAGCAGGCGAGGCGAGTATAGAATATTTTCCGTCTCCCCAGTCACCAACGAAAATCCCCACCTAACAGACGTCGCGCGCAATCTCTCACGGCGCACAGGAACCGGCGATCAGCATTTTCGGCCCGCAACTTCAAACGAACAGGAGGATAGTCCCATGATCAAGATATTTCGGTTCTTGGCCATGTGTACGGCCAGTGTTGCATTTGCAACATTGTCGATCGCGGCGGCACAGGTCTATACGAGTATCGACTTCCCTGGCGCGATTGACACCAGTCTAAACGGCGGTCCCAATCCGGAGGGCACGAACATCGGTAGTTACCTCGACACATCTGGTGTCGTTCATGGTTTCGTGCTGAAGAAGGGCGTATTCACGTCGTTCGATCCTCCGGGCTCCACGTTGACGGTTCCCAACTGGATCAGTCCGCAGGGAGTTATCGTGGGCGGCTACAACGACTCGACTGGCGTCAGCCACGGTTTCATTCTGGATGGAGGGAAATACACAACGGTTGACTTCCCAGGCGCGGCTGGAACCGTTCTCACTAGTCTCAACCCCTCAGGTCAAATGTCAGGAGAGTTGTGTGCCGTAGCTTCGTGCTTGAGCGGTACCACGCACAGTTTTGTAGTGTCCAAGAAAGGCGTCTTCACCAGTTTCGATCCACCCGGCGCAATCAGCAGCCTTGCCGCCACTGTTAACCCGTCTGGTGCGGTCGTCGGTGCTTACACGGATAGTGGTGGAGTGGGACACGGATACCTACGGTACCACGGGACGTTCACCACGATTGATTTTCCGGGCGCTACGTTTACGTTTGCTGGAGCGAATAACCCCGAGGGTGACATCGTAGGGTTATACTTCGATACTGCGGGCGTCGGACACGCTTTTCTGCTGAGCAATGGCGCTTTCACGTCGTTCGACTTTCCCGGAGCCATCTTCACGGATGCAGCCGGGATAAATCCTGGCGGCATCATCGTGGGTCCCTATGTGGACTCCGCGGGCGTTGAGCACGGATTTATCCGGACGCCGTAAGCGATGACAGTTGGCCTCACTCGTTGGCATTTTCTTGATGGCCTCTCGTCAATGCACTTTTCTGCATTGACCTGAGGCCGTTCTGGCGTCATGTCCCGCAATAAGTCCTAGTTACTTTCCGTCGCAAAAGTGAGGTGTGAGAGGACCGTAAACAGCGAGGCTGGAGCCGAGGGTTGGAGTCAGAACGTTCAGTTTGCACAGTGGTATTCAAGAAAGTAATAAAACATTTTGAAGGCATATTGTTTTGGGCA
>WNFC01002066.1_pt1 | contig 21521 bp, 21 predicted proteins | sample 5400541 | NCBI WGS metagenome assembly WNFC01 (sample SAMN13153342, study PRJNA577476) | soil metagenome | isolation source: 120 cm saprolite under Douglas fir tree site 2 hole 2 replicate 1 | place: USA:California | collected 2015-04-18
GCTCAGCACCTTGATCTCCGCGGCCCGGACAGAGGGAGCCACTGCGCATGCAGCCAGGGCCACGGTGAAGGCCACCGCCCATCGTCCGGCCCGCGTCGATCCTCCACGCATGCTGACGCTCCTTCAGCCGCGCGACGGGCAGCCGCGCGACGGGACGACGTACCCGTAGCGGAGATTGCTGCGGGCCGCGCCGTCCTTCTCGTATTCCCGCTTCATCGCGGCGATCCGGTCGGTCGCCAGCGCGGCGCGCTTTTCGTACTTGTAGAGGCGCGCGTTGTTCTCGCCGAAGATCGCGCTCTTGACCGGTCCGTCCGCCGGCCCGAGCGGCTTCAGGCCGTACGTCCCGGCCAGCGCGGGATTCCAGCCGGCCTTGCCGACGGCCTGGCGCTGGAGCACGAAGGTCATGATGCGCGTGTCGTCCCTCAGGAAGTGGGTGTGGCAGTCCATGATGAACTGCCCCTGCAATGACGACGCCCGCTCGGCCGCCAGCTCGCGGTCGGCGGCCTCGGCGCGGCTCGCGCTGTACTCGTCGTCGCTGAGCAATCTCATGAGGCCCCCCTTCCGTGATGGTTGGTGGAGGGAACAGTATTGCAGGCTCGAGGGCCTGTCAATCGTCGGGCTACGCTCCGGGCGCGAGCTTCTCCAGCACGAGGGCGCGGAGCGAGGCGGCGTCGAAGGCGGTGGCCTCGCGCGAGGGCGGGGGCGCCTCGGTCTTGAGACCGGTCTCGCTGACGATGACACAAATGGTGGAGGCGGGGTCGACCTGCCTGTCCGCGAGCAGGCGGGCCAGCACCGCGAGAGAAGCCGAGCCTGTCGGCCCCGCCCATATGCCCTCGGTCCGCGCCAGCATCGTTTGCGCGGCCAGGATCTCCTCGTCCTCCGCCTGGCCCGCCACGCCGCCCGTCTCTTGCAGGATGCGCAGGACCCAATCGCCTTTTCGTCCTGGATTGCCCGCGGCCAGTCCTTCGGCAACGGTGTAGCCGATCTTGAGCGGGGTGATCGCCGTCTTGTCCCGCCACGCTTTGGTGATGGCGTTGGCGCGCGCGGCCTGGGCGGCGGCCATGACTGGCCGCTTGGGGATGAAGCCCCAGCGCTCCATCTCGGCGAAGCCGCGATGCGTGGCGATGAAAGTCTCGCCCACAGCCACGGGTGCGACGACGACATCCGGTGCCCGCCACCCGAGCTGCTCGGCGATCTCGTACGCGATGGTCTTTTTGCCCTCGTGCTTGTACGGATTGCGCGTGGCGCCGCAGTCGAAGAAGAGGCCCTCCTCGGCCAAGTGGTCCCAGTGGGCGATCAGGTCGTCGTACACGCCTCTGTAGAGGACGAGGTCGCTGGCCGTGGCCGCCATGTGGAGCATCTTGGGCGCCGAGGCCCGCTCGTAGCAGAAGATGAGCGATCGCAGGCCGGCGCGCGCCGAATAGGCGGCGATGGAGGAGCCCGCGTTGCCCGAGCTGACCACCGAGGTGGCGGTGAAGCCGAATTGCAGCGCGGCGCCCACGGCCGTGGCCGACGTGCGGTCCTTGACCGTGCCGGTGGGGTTCGCGCCCTCGAACTTGACGAGCAGGCGCTTGACGCCGAGCTCTCTCCCCAAGCGCGGGCACTCGAGCAGCGGCGTCTGCCCTTCGCCGAGCGAGACGCGGTGGGCGGGGTCGGCGATGGGCAGGACGGACGCGTAGCGCCAGAGACCGCCGCCCGTGAAGGCTGCGGTGCCGAGGCGCTGGAGCGTGGCGGCGTCGTAGACCAGCTCGAGAAGGCCGCCGCACTTCGGGCACTGCAGCGTGTAACCGAGCGGCTCAGCGCGGTCGCAGTCGATGCAGCGAAGGCCCGTCGCCAGCGAGTCCGTCACGAGCGCCTGCCGAAACGCTGTTCGATCACCGCCAGCATCTCGTCGATGCGGTGACGAAGCGTGTGCTCGCTGAGCGCGCGCTTGAGCGCGTTCTGCCCGATGGCGCGCGCCTCGTCCGGGTGCGCCAGGTAGTACGTCAGGTGCTTCTTCATCTCATCCAGGTCCCGGTAGGCCACGACCTCCTCCCCCGGCGTGAAGAGGGCAGGCAGCTCGTCCTTGAGGTCCACCACCTGGCAGGCGCCGCTCGCCGCCAGCTCGAAGGCGCGCGTGTTGACGCCGACGATGTCGTTCATCGGGTGGTGATGGTTGAGCGAGAGCGTCGAGCCCGAGTAGATGGCGAGCTTTGCGCGTCCCCACACGGGGCCCCCCGCCACGAGCGCCCGGATGTCGGGCGACTCCGCGCGCCGCCAGCCGCCACCCCAGACCTTGAGAGGGAAGTCGAGCAGCTCCTTGACCAGGCGCTCGCGGTAGGCGTAGCGGCTGCCCACGAAGCTCATGGGCCCGGCGTAGCGCAGTTGCTCCTCCGGCGTGAGCTCGACCGGATGGTGCATGGCCGGCACGCAGTACATGGGCAAGTAGTGGAGGTTGCGAAGGCCCACGCCCTCGAGCGCGCGCAGCGCGTACCGCTCCTTGGTGAAGAAGAGGTCGTAGGCCTCGATGCCGTCGAAGGGCATCATCCAGAGGGGATTGTCGGGGAAAAAATTGACGAAGAGGGTGTCCTGGCGCCGCTTGACCCGCCGCACCACGCCCGGCGTGATGGGGCCGCCCTTGATCACGAGGACGAGGGACGGCCGCCACTCGATGCAGAGCCGCTCGAGCCGCCGCAGGATCCAGACCTGGTAGGCCGCCTTGGTGCCGCGGTTCTTGTAGAGCGGGTTGTCCCGTCGATAGGCGAACGTGCGGACCTCGTGTCCCATGGCCTCCAGCTCGTCGCGGAAGTCCACCCCCATGTGCTCTGGGCGGTCGAAGGGCAGGACGATGAGCCAGCGCATGGCCGAAGCCTAGCACACGCGGGGCCGGCCGCCGATAAGGGCCCAGCTGGGTCATTGAGCTAGAAGCGTGTCGGGGCGGCCGGCTAGCGGTGGGACCTGAAGCGCGCTGCGAAGAGCGGATCCACGAGGGCTGCCGTGGCAACCATGGCCGCATTGGCGCCGGCCGCCAGCGTTTCTCGCGCGCGCGCGACCGTGGTGATGCCGCCCACGGCGAGGATCACCTTGTTCCACGCTCCCGCCTTGCGCCAGGCGCAGAGCTCTTCCACCTGGATCCGGCAGGGATCCCACACGGCGGCGCCGGAGATGCCCGCCAGCTCGCGCCCCGCGCCCGGGAACGCCGCCGTCCCGTCGGCCTTGACCACGCGGCGCTGCAGGCCGTTGACGAGCACGAAGCCGTCCACCCAGCGTGCGATGGCGGTCGCCAGGTCGTGCAGCGCGCGGGGACTCCGCGAAGCGCCGAGCTTGGCGACGACGGGTCGCGCGCCGACGGCGCGGCGCACCCGCGCGACGATGTGCGCGGAGAGGGCCTGGTCCTCGAAGACCATCTGCGGTTGCTCGGCGACCGTGTCGGGGCTGGAGAGGTGGACCTCGACCACGTCGGCGCCCGCCTCGGCCGCCCAGCGCGCGGCCCGCGCATAGTCCTCCGCGAGCTGCTGGCCGTCGCCCCCCGGCGCGGGCGTGCCTGCCACGCTCACGATGAGGACCTGTCCGGGTCCGAGCTTCCCCCTCGCCCGCTTGATGTCGGCGCGCCAGAGATCCGGCTTGGTCGACGGCAGGCCCAGGGAGACCGCCCACATGACGGTCGCGGGGTCGAGGCGGCGCGGCGCGGGCTCGACCACCGCGGGGTCACTGAGGCGACAGAAAGCCACGTTGGGCGCGGTGAAGGCGGTGCGCTCGGTCGTGCGCACCGTCGTGTACGTGAGGAGACCGTAGCCGAGCCGCGCGTACGCCTCGATCCACCTCGAGTTCGGCAGCGGGCCCGCCGCGATGCCCACCGGGCACTCGAGGGCGCGGTCGAAGAGCCTGAGGGGCGGGGCTGCGGCCAGCCGGCGCGGCCGCGGCGGCAGCTTGGGCGGATGCGTCGCGTTCCAGACGAAGGAGCGGTTGAGGCGCCAGGCGATCAGCGTCTGGCCTCCAGCGATTCGAAGCTCCACTGCTCGAGCGGCATCATCGACGCGAGGTCGGGCTCGATGGCGCCCCCGTAGCCGGGGGTGCCGAGCGAGGCCACGCGCAGCAGCCCGCCCTCGATCCGCAGCCGCGCCTCGTCCTCGCCGCCGCGGTACAGGTCGCGGTGCAGGCGTGTGGCCTGCTGGCGCTCCCGCCGCGAACAGTGGGCGAGGCCCTTGACGTAGTGGTGGCCGTTGCGCTCGACATGGGTAATGCCGAGCGCCCGGACCGTCGCCAGATCCTGCTGCAGCGGGATGAGGGGCAGCGTCGTCAGGTCCTCGCCGGTCATGAAGAGCGCGGCCCCGGGTTTGTGCCGCGCGTTCCACCGCTCGACCAGCGAGCGATTCAGGAAGGACTTGAAGATGCCCTTGCAGTTCTTGGTGCTGACGCCCCGGTAGCCGAGGGTGATGGCCGTCTTGAACGAGCCGAGCTCGCCGTCGCTCTCGTCGATGATGACGGGCACCCCGAGACTGCTCAGGCCCTTGGTGGCCTCGGGATCGAGGGCGACGGCGCGGTCGAGCGGCTGTTCGACGAAGGCGATGGCCTTGCGGAAGCGCGCGAGCGCCGACACTTTCGCCATCGCCTCGAGGAGAGAGGCGAAGTCGTCGAGCACCTTGTACTGCTCGTTGCCGTCGAGGGAGACGACGTAGGGATCGGTGATGAGACGGTCGAGGGTGGCGGCGACGGCCCTGAGCCGCGCGAGATCTTCGGCATGCCGGCCGCTCACCTTGACCTTGAAATACCGAAGGCCATGGGCGACGACACACTCTTCCAGCGTTTGAGGCAGGCCGTCGCCCAGCCAGCCGTCGGCCGGGACGTCGGCGGCCGCGATGGGGTCGAGGAGCCCAACGGTGTGGCGCACCGAGAGCGTCTGGGGCGGCGGTTCGCGCGTCCAGCGCATGAGGTCGTCCAGCTCGAGCTCGCGGTGGACCGCGCCCGGGCGGATCTCGAGCAGGTCCTGCCGCAGGAGCGCGACGGCGTCGGCGCCCGCCAGGCGCGCCGCGGCATCCGCCAGCGCCCGCTCGAAGAACGACGAGCCGAAGGACACCGTCAGCTCGTTGAGCTTCCTCTCGGGGCCGCGGCTCCGGCACTCGGCAAAGGCGTCGAGCCAGATCTGAAAGACGGAGCGCGGCACCTTGGCGGCCTCGATATAGGCCTGGTGGGCGACGCGGATGGCGATCAGCTGGTCCTTGACGTTGTCCCGGAAGCTTCGGCTCGGATCCTTGTCGAACCATTTGGGCTGGAGATTGTCCGCGGCGTAGCCGTACCCCCGCCGGCCGTCGGCCGCCTCCACCTCGACCCCCACGTGCAGCACGGGGAAGCGCGTGAGCGTGCCGATGCCGTACCGGAAGGGCAGCCTCGTCTCGAGGTTCCGGACATGAAAGGAGGCGGACTTGAACGACAGTCTTACTGGAATGCTGGCATGACCTCTTTGGCGATGAGCTCCAGCTCGCGCATGATGTGCCGGTGCGGCATGCCGGGGAAGAAGAGCCGGCAGATGAGGTGCGTCAGGCCGTACTCGGTCACGAAGGGCTCGAGCGCCTTGCGGACCTGGTCCGGGCCCCCGATGAGGAAGCGTTGCTTCATGAGCCCATCGAGATCCGTGGCGATCGAGGCATCGATGAACGGATGCTTCCAGCCGCCGGCGTACTCCTTGCGATACGACACCATGATGTGGCGCTCCGCGAGCTCGCGGGCTTCCTTGTCGGTGTCGGCGATGATGACGTCGCGCGTGAGCGGCCACTCCGTGATGGGCGCCGTAACGCCGACCGCCGCGCGGTTTTTCAAGAATTGCGCTTTGCCCTTGAGCAATCGCGACAGGTCGGCGGTCGGCCCGGGGATCCAGTTGTCGGCGAGGGTGGCCGCGCGCCGGAGGGTGATGTCGCCCCACCCCCCGATCCAGATCGGCGGGTGGGGCTTCGCGACGGGCTTCGGCTCGAGCGTGCCCTCGACCTGATAGTACCGGCCCTTGAAGGCGATCGCGTCCCCCGTCCACAGGCCCTTGATGATCGCGAGCTGCTCCTCGAAGCGGGCGCCGCGCTTCTCGAGCTCGGCGCCGTAGAGGGCGAACTCGTCGGGTTTGTAGCCGATGGCCACGCCCAGCACGAAGCGGCCGCCCGACATGACGTCGATCAGCGCCGCGTCCTCGGCGAGCCGCACCGGGTGGTAGAAGGGCGCCACCAGGATGTCGGTGCCGAGCAGCACACGCGAGGTGCGCGTGGCGAAGCCCGCCAGCACGGGCAGGGGAGAGGGCCAGTAGTGGTTGACGACCGAGTGGTGCTCTTCCATCCACACGGAGTGGAAGCCGAGGTCTTCGCCGCGGACCACCTCCTCGAGGGCGTCCTTGAAGTAGTGGCCGCCCTCGATGGGGATGAAGCCGACCCGGAGCTTGGCCACTAGTCGCTTGCCAGCTTCCCGTTCACTCCCCAGTTCGACTTCTCCACGTCCTGGAACACGATGTGGACCTGGTCGGGCGTGGTCTTGCCGATCTTGACCATGGCGTCGGTGATGGCGGCCGTGATGTCGCGCTTCTGCTGGGGGGTGCGGCCGGCGTACCACTGGACGGTGATGTTGGGCATGGGGTCTCCTTTCTACTTGAGCCGCGTCATGTCGTCGGGAAAGTTCGAGGTGAAGGCGTAGGACTTGACTCTGCCGTCGCTGCTGAAGCGCACCGAGAGGTCCTTCGTCTGCTCCGCACCCCAGCCCCGCTGGCCGAAAAACCAGCGCCACGTCGCATCTCCGCTGTCGATGCCGACCTGATAGGGCTCGCCGAACAGGCGCCGGAGCTCGCTCTTGTCGGTCTTGCCCACGGTGATGCCTCGCGAGTCGGGCGAAGGGAACTCGCGGCCGAAACTGGTGGAGAGGCACCCGGCTGAGAGCGTCGCCACGAGGAGAGGAATCATCACGAGGGCCGGACGCATGGATCGATTATCACACGCGGCCTTCAACCGGGTCAACGAGACGACGGGGTCAACGAGGCTTGACTTGCGCGGAGGCTGCCGCTAGCCTCGTGCTACCCGGCGCCAGACACACACGGAGGCGAACGCGTATGCCGATTCCCGTCATGAAGGGGTATGCCAGCCTCGACTCCCTGCCCGAGGAGAAGATCGGCGACAAGATCAGCCGCAAGATCCTCGTGGGCGACAAGGAGATGGTGGTCTTCTGGAAGATGAAGGCGGGCGCGCACGCCGCCATGCACCAGCATCCACATGAGCAAATTTTCTGGATGCTCTCCGGCCGGATGGACTTCAACCTGGCCGGGGAGAAGTGCACCTGTGTGGCCGGCGACCTGGGCGTGGTCCCGGGCAACACGCCGCACGAGGCCTACTTCCCGGAGGACACGGAGGTCATCGACATCTTCGCGCCGCCGCGCGAGGACATATTCACGGGCGGCGACACCTATCTCGCCCGCTAGCAGGGCGCCGCCCTGCGCCGTATCTCAGGGAGCGCGTGCCCGGCGATCTACCCGGTGCTAGGATGTCGGCGTGGACACGTTCAGCGCCGAGGAGCGGGCCGCGCTCGCGCCCTACTTCACCAACCTCGACGGGCCCGTCTTCGCCCTCGTCAACCTGCCCGAGGTCGTCAAGGGCGCGCTCTTCGCCCGCTACTCCCGATCGGCGAAGTCGCTCCGCCGGCTTTTCCTGGATGAATTCCTCGAGCGGTCGCCGGGCGGAGTCGCGACCCCCGCCGTCGGCACGGCGCGCGCCGAGCAGCTCTACGAGCGGGTGTTCTCCGAGTACGGCGACGACTCGGTAGCGCAGCTGGGCGGCGTGCACATCGCCTGCGAGGGGGCGTCGAACATCTTGACCAAGGTGCTCGAGTGGGGCCGCCTCATGGCCTACCTCGAGCAGTCCACGCGGTACATCCCGTACACCGACAGGCCGGACGGCCGCTGGAAGTACCACGTCCCCGCCGAGCTCGATGGACACGCCCTGCGGCCGCGCTACGTCGAGACGCTCGACCGTGCCTTCGAGACCTACGCGCGCTGGATCGAGCCGATGCGGGAGCACTGGGCCGCGCGCCTCCCCAAGCCCGCCCGCGACAGTGATGCCGCCTGGCGCGCGACGATTCGCGCCAAGGCTCTCGACAGCCTGCGCGGCCTGTTGCCCGCGGCCACGCGCTCGAGCGTGGGAATCTTCGGCACGGGCCAGGGCTACGAGGCGCTGCTGCTGCGAATGCGCACCCACGCGCTGGCCGAGGTACGCGATTACGCCGAGTCCATGCTCGGGGAGCTCCGCAAGGTCATCCCCGCCTTCCTCACGCGGCTGGACCGGCCCGACCGCGGCGGGGCGTGGAGCCGCTATCTCGAGGCCACGCGACGGGAGACCGCCGAGGTCGCCGCGCGGCTCCTGGCCGGGCTTGAGCCCGAGCCGCGCGGCGAAGTGACGCTGACGGACTTCGACCCGGAGGGGGAGATCAAGGTCGTGGCGGCCGCGCTCTACGTCTCGTCCCGCCTGCCGGACGACCAGCTGCTGGCCGTGGCGCGCAAGCTCGGGCCCGAGGAGCGGCGCCGCGTGCTGGAGGCCTACGTGGGCACGCGCGCCAACCGCCGCCACAAGCCGGGCCGCGCCTTCGAGCGGACGTCGTACCGCTTCGACGTGCTCGGCGACTACGGCGCCTTCCGCGATCTCCAGCGCCACCGTCTGCTGTCACTCGAATGGCAGCTCCTGTCCCCGCGCCACGGCTGGGTCGGCTCCGACGAGATCGAGGCGGTGGGGGCGCTGGCCGACTGGCGGCGCGTGATGAACGATTCGGCGGAGCTCTACGAGGGGCTCGTGGCGGCGAGCCTCCCGGAGGTAGCGCCCTACGTGGTATCCATGGCTTATCGGGTGCGCTTCTACATGGAGCTCAACGCGCGCGAGGCCATGCACATGATCGAGCTGCGGACCACGCCGCAAGGGCACCCGGCGTACCGGCGGATCTGCCAGGCCATGCACCGGCTCATCGCCCTGGAGGCGGGCCATCCTGCCATCGCCGTCGCCATGTCCTTCGCCGACCTTTCGGACACCGAGGAAGGCCGGCTGGTGTCCGAGCGCGCCACGGAGCGGAGGCGCGCCGGGAGCTAATTCCCGCTGATCGTCAGCTTGGTCGCGGCCCCGTTGACCTGGATCAGCGCCTTGTTCGGCGTGATCGTGCCGAGGCTGGCGTTCTTGATCGGTGTGCCGGTTATCTTGACGTTCGCAGCCAGCGCCCCGTCGGTGAGCGCGACGGGGATCCCGCCGATGTTGACGAATGCCAGCGAATTGGCGACGTTGACCGTGTTACCCCCCAAGCCGCTGAAGGCGATCAGCGCGCCGCTGATGTTGACGATCGAGCCTCCGGCGACCGAGAGCAACACGCCGTTGTTGATGGTCAGCGTGCTCCCGCTCGCCAGGTTGACCAGATTGCCGCCGGCCTGAAGGAAGCTGCCGCCCGCCACCCTGATCAGGGCCCCGTTGTTCACGATGACGCGGCTCTGGTCGAGCGCGACGTAGGCGGCGGAATTGGTGATCTTCGACTTCGACGTCAGGTCGATCGCATTGCCGTTCGTCGTCAGCTGCGCCCCTGCGCGGAGATTCAGGAGGAGCGCGCTGGCCTGCAGGAGCGCCACGTCGATGGTCACCGCCCGCTGCGTGGTGACCGTGGCGCCGCTCATGTCGAGCAGGCCGCCGCCGTGCTGGATCGGCTCTTCCGTGCCCAGCCTGAGGCCGCTCACGCCGTCGACCGCCGTGGCCGTCCCAATGAGGTGGAAAATCGAGCCTCCGGTGGCGATCTGCGAAGTGCCGCCCGTCAGCGACAGCAGCGGGGCCGCCGGGGCTGTCACGATGAAGCGACCGTCGAGCGTCCCGAGGACGAAGTCGGCCGTCGAGGTGATATCGGTGCCACTCGCCGAGAGGAGTCCGCCCGAGAGGTATGCGGTGCCGTGATTGGTGACCGTGAAGCCGGTGGCCGCCCATCCAAGCCGGAGCGTCCCGCCCGTGAGGCCGACCAGCGGCAAGGCCGTGGTGTCCGTGATCGTGGCCGATTTGACGGTCACGAAGTCGCTCGATCCCGTGATCGGCGTGCCGTGGGCGGTGAAGAGCGGACCCGCCAGGCTCGCCGTGGAGCCCGAGTCGAGGCTCACGCCGTTCGTGTGGGCGCCCAAGGTGAGGGACCCGCCCGTGAAGCTCACGAAGGGCGAAGAGCCGGTGCCGGTCAGCGAGCTGTTCGCCTGCGCCGCGAGGAGCGCAGGGCCCGAGAACGTGACCGCGCTGTTGACGGCGTCGAAGAGCGGACCCGTGAGCGAGAGGGTGCCGTTCCGGAGCAGGGTCGCGGTCTCCGCAGCCGACGCACCGCCGTTGAGGCTTATGAAGGGAAGCGCTGTGCTGCTGCTCAGGCTGCCCTTTACCTGGAGGATGTCGCCCCCGAAGGTGAGCGTGCTATTGGTGGCGCGAAGCAGGTCCGTCGAGAGGCTCCGGTTGGAGGCGGGCGGGACCTCGTAGAGATCGCCCGGGACATTTACCGTCTGATTGCTGTAGATGAACGGCAGCGCAGAGGCGTCGCCGCCGCTCGACGTGCCGGGGTCGCTCGGTGTGGTGGGCGTGAGCGGGGCCTTCGTGTCCACGGGCGGCGCCTGCGGAGCTTCGAGCGACTCCTCGGCCGCTCTGGTGATGATGCGACCTAGCGCGGCGGCCCTCGCCTGCTCACCGAGCACGAGAGCGTCCAGCAGCCGTGTCGGATTCGGCCGCGAGGACTGGAGATCGCTCAGCAGCGCTGCCCGTGCCACGGCATCGAGGGAGACAGCCTTGTCCATGGTGTTGCCGGTGACCGTGACGCTCGAGGGCGCGACCATTCTCAGCGGCGGCGCGCCCGGATTGCCCGGCGTGGTGACGTCGATGGAGCCGGACAGGACGTGCAGTCGCGTGACGGGCACTGAGCTGCCAGGCGGTGTCAGCATTTCCGCGACGACGACGGTGCCGCGGATGGCAGCCACAGCGTTTTGGGTGCGGATCTCGACCGTCTCGCCGGGGCTCATCCGCTGGCGGGCGACGCCGATGGCGACCTTGCCCAAGAACAGCTGGACCGTGGAGATTCCGGACTGGTCGACCAGCTCGAGCTCCGAGAGCTCGCGCACGGTCAGGAGAGCTTTCTTCCCGAGCAGCAGCCGCGCCAATGATTGGGCGGCCGTGCTGATGCGGTCCCGGAGAAAGACCTCGTCCTTGAAGCGGAGCGGTTGCGGCGTCGACGAAGCCGCGTGAGAGACTGTCACCTGGCCGGTGACCGCAGTGGCCACCCCTGCTCCCGCGGGGCCGGAGGCTTGCACTGTCGCAGCGGGGATGATGAGGAGGGCGAGAGCGAGGACACCCGCAGCCTGCCATCCTCGCTGGACCCGTCTCACAATTCGCTCCGTTCTTGGCTGCAACAGCGGGGGGATCGACCGGGCTCTCGGACCCACACTCGCGCGATCGTTTAAAGGGTATGCACCTCGCGTACCATCCGGGCTCGCTCCCGAGGGGCAGGTAAGTGGGTGTAATAGTGGAATTCATTTTTGAGGCAGGGTCCTGCGGAGGGTTGACTGTCAGCCTCGGTCAACAGAAAACGTCGCTTGACGGCGAGGATTGACAGTTCGGCACGGCCAAGGACGGGGTGGCTTGACCTGGGTCCGCGACGCTCTATAGTAGGCCCCGTGACCCTGAGGCCCGAGCAGGTCAAGGCGAAGGAGTACCTGCACGCCAAAGGCACCCGCCTCGCGGCGCCCCAGATCCACGAGCGCGTCGCAGCCGGCTTCGCCGCCCTCGAGGAGTTTCTGGACGGGGTGACCGAGGCAGAGGCTCACGCCCGGGCGCTCCCCGGCGAATGGACCATCCAGGAGGTGGTGGACCACCTCGTCGAGACCCATGGGCCGAGCCTCGAGGAGCTCCGCGATCTCCTCGCGGGGAGGCGTCCCCCGGGAGAACCCATCCCGGCCGGGCTTCAGTCTCGTGATCCGTTGGCGCGTCCGTGGCCCGAGCTTCTGACCCAGCTCAAGCGGCTCCAGGCGGAGGTCGTCGCGACCCTCGGAGCGGCGCCGGACAGTCTCACCGAGGCGCGCGCGCCGGTAGTCATGGTCATCAACGTGAAGGAAGCGGACGGTCCCGAGGCGCCGCTGCACTGGATCGAGGAGCTCGACTGGAAGGCCTACGCGATCATCTTCAGGCTCCACGTCCTGGACCATCTTGGCCAGACGCGCAAGGTCCTCAAAGCGGTCCGCGGTTCCTGAATCTACTCAGCACTCGCCTCGCCGCTCTGCGGCCTACCGCGGCCAGCCGCGTCTCAGCTCGAACCTCGGCCGCGCTCTAAACGCTCTTCGCGAACTCTTCCTTCGCTTTCTGGAGATCCCCCGGTCTGGCCAGCAGGTCGAGCGCCGTCAGCGCGAGGGCCTTGGCGCCGGCGATCATCCCGACGCGGGCCAGCGGCGACTTCGCCCACTCGGCGAACTCGCGCGAATGCCCCGGAATGCCGTCGGGCGAGATGCGGATGTAGGGATGGATGGTGGGAATCGCTTGGCTGACATTGCCGCAGTCCGTCGAGCCGTAGCCCGCCTCGCCGTCGTCCGGATCGACGGGGAAGTCGATCCGCTCGAGGTTCTTGCCAAACAGTTCCGCCATCGTGAAGTTCGCCTTGAGCGGCTCGTGGACGGTGGCGTCCGCCGTCACCTTGACCGTGCAGCCCGTGGCGGTGGCCGCGCCCTGGGCGCACCCTTCGAAGCGCCGCAGCAGCTCCTGGCAGTAGTCTTTCGTCGGCGCCCGGAGATAGAACTCGGCCGTCGTGTGCTCGGGAATGATGTTGGCCTGATCGCCACCCTTGGTGATGATGCCGTGCACGCGCGCGTCCGGCTTGATCTGCTGCCGCATGAGGTCGAGCGAGACGAAGAGCTGGATCATGGCGTTGAGCGCGTTGACGCCGCGCCACGGCCACGACGAGGCGTGCGAGGCCTTGCCGAAATACTCGCACTTGACCTTGATGATGCCGAGACTCGGCCGCCAGACCTGCGTCCCGCAGCGGCCGTGGATCATCATGGCGGCGTCCACGTCCTTGAAGATGCCGGCCTCCATGAGCCTGACCTTGCCGGCGCCGCCCTCTTCGGCCGGCGTCCCGATCACCTGGATGCGTCCCGCGAAGGGCACGGTGCCGAGCGCCGCCGCGATGGCCGCCCCCGCGCCGGTCCCCGCGGTGGCGATCACGTTGTGCCCGCAGGCGTGCCCGATATTGGGCAGGGCGTCGTACTCGGCCATGATAGCGATGGTCGGTCCCCGGCCGCGGCCTGAACCCGCGTCTATACCCTCGCCCGCGTCTATACCCTCGATAGTCGCGCGGAAGGCGGTCGGCAAGCCGCCCACGCCGCGCTCGACGCGCGCGCCCTGCTTTTCCAGGAAGGCGCTGAGCCACCCCGCCGCCTTCTCCTCCTTGAAGCAGAGCTCGGGGTTGCCGTGGATCTGCAGCGATATTTTCTCGAGGTCGTCGGCGAGGCGGTCCACCGCCTCCGCGACCTTCGTCTTCGCCTGATCGAGCGTCTCAGCTGGCATCCGCGAACTCCTTCTTGGCGGCCTTGACCCGCGCGGGCTCGGCGAGCAGATCGAAGGTCGTCATGGCCATGGTCTTGGCGGCGGCGACCATGCCCTGCCTGGCCAGCGGCTTGACCGCCGCGTCGGCGAAGTCGCGCGTGTGGATGGCCATCCCCACCGGCGCGATGCCGATCATCGGCTGGATCGTCGGCAGCACCTGGCTCACGTTGCCCACGTCGGACGAGCCCTTGCGGTCGGGGATCGGCTCGCCCTCGCGGAGGCCGACGGTGGTCATGTTGGCCTGGAAGAGGTCGAGCAGCACGCGGCTCGACTTCATCGGCTCGTAGACGCTGTCATGCTGGATCACCTTGAGCTCGCAGCCCGCGGCCCTGGCCGCCCCTTCCGCGCAGGCGACGACGCGGCGGTAGAGCTCCCACATCGTGTCGATGCGCGGGGCGCGCATGTAGAAGGTCGCCGACGCGAACTCGGGGATGATGTTGGCCGCCGCCCCGCCGCTGGTGATGATGCCGTGGATGCGGCAATCGGGGCGCACCTGCTGGCGCAGCATGGCGACGGCGTTGTACGTCTGGACGCAGGCGTCCAGCGCGTTGACGCCCTCCCACGGATCGGCGGAGGCGTGCGAGGCCTTGCCGCGAAACTCGAGCGTGGCGCGCGCGATGCCGAGCAGGTCCTGGTGCAGGAGCGTGCGGTCGAAGCCATGGATCATCATCGCGGCGTCCACGTCCTTGAACACGCCCGCCTGGATGAGCTTGATCTTGCCGCCGCCCCCTTCCTCTGCCGGCGTCCCGATCACCTGAACGCGCCCCTTGGGGAGCTGGCCCTTGACGGCCGCGAGCGCGGCGCCGGCGCCCGCGCCCGAAGTCGCGATGATGTTGTGGCCGCAGGCGTGTCCGATACCGGGGAGCGCGTCGTACTCGCAGAGGATGGCGACGGTCGGGCCTTCTCCGGTCTCGAGGGTGGCCCGGAAGGCCGTTTCCACGCCGCCCACGCCCGGCTCGACCTTGAAGCCCTGCTTGCCGAGGAACTCGCAGAGCCACGCACTGGCCTTGACCTCCTGGTACGCGAGCTCCGGATTGTCGTGGATTTTCTTCGAGAGCGCATCCAGCTCGTCAGCGAGGCGGTCCACTGCTTGCGAGATGGCGTTTTTGACGGTGCTCATGCGGGCCTCCGAGAGTGAGAGGGTTCGCGCTCCGGCGACGACCCGTCACTCTACCGCCCGGCGATTCGCTTGTCGAGGGGGACTCTTACAAGCGGGCGGCCGCTACAGACGCCTTGACTCGAACCTCAGGGACTCGCGGGCCGGCTCGGGTTCGCCGATCGGCAGATCGATCTTGAGGACCGCGCCGCCTTCCGGAGCGTTCTCGGCCCAGATGCGGCCGCCGTGCTCGGTGACGATGCTGTGCGCCACGGAGAGGCCGAGGCCGCGCCCTTCGCCCGGCTGCTTGGTGGTGAAGAAGGGGTTGAAGATGCGGGGCAGGTGTTCGGGCGGGATGCCGGGTCCGTCGTCCGCGACTTCGATGCGCACGCCTTCCCCGAAAGGCTTGACGTAGATCGAGAGGACGCCGCCTCCGTGCGTCTCGCGCATGGCGTGCTGGGCATTCTGGAATACGTGCAGCAGCACCTCCTGCAGATGATTGTGGTCTGCCCAGATGTCGGGCACGGGCTCGAAGTGCACGCGCACCGTGATGCCCTCGGCCTCGAGCCGCGCTTCCTCGAAGGCCACCACTTCCTTGATTTGCTCCGCCACCTGGCAGCGCGCGCGCCGGGGCGGGCGGTGCTCGGCGAAGAGGATCAGGTCGCGCACGATGGAGGCGGCGCGCTTGGCGGCGGCGTCGATGACTCCCATCGCATCCTCGATCTGGGGATCCAGATCGCCCTGAGCGAGCAGGTGCAGCTGGGCCATGATGATGGTCAGCGGGTTGTTGATTTCGTGCGCCACGCCCGCGGCCAGGCCGTTGACGGCAGAGAGCCGCTCCGCCCTGACCACCTCGACCTGGGCCCGGCGGAGATCCTCGAGCTGCCGGTTGATCTCGCCGTAGAGGCGCGCGTTGTCGAGCGCGAGGCCGATGTGGTCCGCGACGCACTCGAGCAGCGCGACCTCCTCGTCGGTGAAGCGGTCTTCCGTCTGGCGACCCAGCGATAGCGTGCCCAGGATGCGATGGCGGGCCCGGATCGGCACGCAGACAAAGCCGCGGATACCGTCGGTGCTCACCGCCGCGCGGGCGGCCGGCAGCAGGTCCTCCGACGTGCTGGCGTCGTCCACCCGACGCGCGATCCCCGACAGTGCGACGAGGCCGATCAGGCCCTCGCCCAAGGGAAGCTCGAGGTTGACCCGGCGGAGCTCGTCGCTGAGACCGCGGTCTCCACGGAGAAGCATGTTGTTTCCGTCGGCGGAGATCAGATGAAGGCTCGCGATCTCGTGGCCGGTCACGTGGGTGAGGGCCACCAGCGACCGCTGCACGACCTCGCTGAGGTCGAGCGACCGGCTCACCGCTTCGGTGACCGCGCGGAGCACTTCCAGATGCCGGATCAGGGACATGGATTCGGGGTTGCGCATGATCACCTAAGGGTAGCAAGTCTGGTGCCACAAGGATAGCGAAAGCATGAGGTTCTGCCCAGGGAGTCCCGGATGCCTGGTGCGGACACTCGGCCCCATGTGTCAGGCCGAAAGATCGAACACTGTCAGCCTCCTGACCACACCCCGGCTCTCGCTCGGGCTATCCGTCGGTCCACCGAAGGGTGGGAATGCAGCAACAGCTCCTTCAAAAAGGAGGGGTCGCGCTCTGAAAGGTTGAGTCCTGCCAGCCGCTCCATGGCTCCGATGAAGGGGTCGGGGCTTCCCGTGAGCCTGAGCGCGAAATCGTCGGCCCGCGTTTCGGCCCGTCGCGACCAGCCATTGACGACGGGGAGCGCGATGAGGCTGACAGCCATCGTCACGAGACCGAGGAGCGGGAGTCCCGCGAGATCCCAAGGCCCGGAGAGCCCGAGCGCTCCCGCCGCCGCGTTGAGAACGCGATCGGCGACCCAGAAGGCGGCCAGCGTGACCGCGCCGTGGACGGCGAGGCCACGCCAAACGTCGCCTGCGACGTGGTGCCCGAGCTCATGGGCGAGCACCGCTTCGACCTCCTCTGGCTCGAAGTGATCCAGGAGCGTGTCGAAGACCAGGATGCGGCGCGTGCGGCCGAGCCCCGTCACGGCGGCATTGGCGGTGCGGCTTCTGCGGGACTGGTCGGCGATCCACACACCGACGGCGGGCACGCGGGCGCGCTCGGCCAGCCGGAGGAGCCGCGACCGCAGGTCGCCCTCGGCGAGCGGTGTCAGCCGGTAGAAGAGGGGCACGAGCCATATGGGCATCACGAGGGCCAGGAGCGTGTAGCCGGCGGCGAAGGCGGCCGCGGCCCAGAGCCACCACCAGGGCGTCGAGCGGAGCAGCGCATACACGACGAGGGCTCCCGCCACCGCGAGGCCGCCCCCGATCAGGCCGCCCTTGACCCTGTCGCGAAGCCACTGCCCAAGCGTCTCGTGACTCAACTCGTAGCGCCGTGGCAGCTGAAAACTGCCGAGCCAGGCGAGTGGCAATGTCAGGACCTGCTGGCCCGCGGCGAGGGCGATCACCGCGGACGCCACGGCGAGCCACCAGTGGGATGTCCATGCCGCGAGGAAATCCCGAAGGCGCGCGGAGGCGCCGGTGGCGAGGAGCGCGGCGAGATATCCCGCCGTGAGGATCATGCGAAGCACGCCCAGTCTGAATTGCCATCGGTGGTAGGTGCGGGCATCGCTCATGGCTTCGAGTATCGCCCCGGGAAACGATTGCGCCAAACGGCCGGCGCGGGAACTCCACGGCGCGCAAGTGTGCTACACTTCTCGCCAATTCACTCAAACAGGAGCCCACATGTTCCAGTCGCCGGAGGATGTCCAGCAACACTTCAAGAACGCCCGCTACATCGCCAACCGCCGCATCTGCACGGTGGTGTTCCTGGCTGAGCGCATGGGTCGCCCGGTGCTCATCGAGGGCCCGGCGGGTGTCGGCAAGACCGAGCTGGCCAAGACGCTGGCCGAGATCACCAACCGGCGGCTGATCCGCCTGCAGTGCTACGAGGGGCTCGACGAAGGCAAGGCGCTGTACGAGTGGAAATATGCCAAGCAGCTCCTCTACACGCAGCTGCTGCGCGAGCGCATCGGCGAGCTGATCGCCGACGCGCCATCCCTGCCGGATGCGGTGGCGAGGATTTCCGGCCAGGACGATGCCTTCTTCTCGCATCGCTTTCTCGCGCCTCGGCCGCTGCTCCAGGCCATCGAGTCCGTGGACCCCGTGGTCCTGCTCGTGGACGAGATCGACAAGGCCGAGCCGGAATTCGAGGCGTTCCTGCTCGAAGTGCTGTCCGACTTCCAGGTCTCGGTGCCGGAGCTCGGCACGATCACGGCGACCAACATCCCGCTCGTGGTGCTGACCTCGAACAACGCGCGCGAGCTCTCCGACGGACTCAAGCGGCGGTGCCTGCATCTCTTCATCGACTTCCCGCCGCCTGACGAGGAGCTGGCCATCATCCGGCTGAAGGTGCCGGAGATCTCCGAACGCCTGGCCCAGACCGTCGTGACGACGGTGCAGCGCATTCGCGGGCTCGATCTGCGCAAGGCGCCCTCCGTCTCGGAGAGCCTCGACTGGGCGCGCTCGCTCGTCATCCTGAACGCCGACAGCCTCGATCGCGACCTGGTCGAATCGACGCTGACCATGCTCGTCAAGCACGAGAAGGATCTCGAGCGCGTCAAGGGCGCGCTCGACAAGGTGCTGGCCGACCTGGACTAGGCGGGGACTAGGCGCCATGAGTCTCTCCGAGTTCCGCGAGCTGTGGTTCCCGTGCCCGCGCATCCGGCTGCCCGAGCTCGGGCCGGGCGGGCCCGTCTTCATCGAGGGCGGGCGCTGCATTTCGGCCGCCCTCGGCGAGTACACGAAGCTGTGGATCCACGCGGCGGGGCGCTGGCACTTCTACTATACGCATCCGGCCCCGCGGGAGTTTTTCCGCGCCGCCATGCCCGAGGCCGTTCCGCACCTCCTCCAGCCCGGCGAGATGACCGTGGAGACCTCCCGCCAGGACCCGGCCTACAAGGTCGTGCTGGGGCTTCGCTGCTCGGAGGGACCCGTGCGCGTGCTGCACCTGGTCGGCGACGCGCCCGACGTGACCCGCGTCGCGGAGCGCGAAGAGGAAGCGCCGGGGGAAGGGCTCGGCTGGAAGCTCAAGATGACCCACTTCATCGCCCCCGGCTCCTTCCACGGTCTCCTGCGGCTCGAGGACGGGCGGCTCTGCCCCATTACCCGGGACGGCGGCGAAGATGTCTTCAAATCCTCCTGGGTCACCTTTTCCCGATGAGGGCCAAGGGCCCGAAGAGGCCCTACGGTAGCCACGACGCCCCGATGAGGGCCAAGGGCCCGAAGAGGCCCTACGGTAGCCACGACGCCCCGATGAGGGCCAAGGGCCCGAAGAGGCCCTACGGTAACCGCGACGCCCCGATGAGGGCCAAGGGCCCGAAGAGGCCCTACGGTAACCGCGACGCCCCGATGAGGGCCAAGGGCCCGAAGAGGCCCCACCGCCAAACCAATCTCTCTCACATTTAAGCAAGAAGAATGGATCAAAGGATACTGGAGTTCATCGGCGACCTGAGGCGCGCGGAGCTGCGCATCTCGCCCAGCGAGGCCATGGACGCGCTCTCGGCTTCCTCGGAGATCGGTCTCGAGCACCGGGACACGTTCAAGTCCGCGCTCGCGGCCACGCTCGTCAAGGAGTCGCGGGACCTGCCCACGTTCGATCGCATCTTCGATCTCTACTTCCTCGATCTGGAAGCGCTCGGGGCCGGGCTCAAGAAGGCGCTGGGACCCGAGGACCCGCGCATCCAGCAGATGCTCGACCAGCTCATGGCGCAGGAGAACATGGAGATGGACGAGCTGACCGAGCTCATGCTGCGCGGCGAGGGCTCGGACATGGAGATGGCCATTCGCGGCCAGGGGCAGGGGACCGGGCTTGAGCGACTGATGTACTTCCTGCAGATCGGCTACTTCTCGCGACGCATCTACGACAAGTTCGATTGGGAGGCCATCGAGCGCGATCTCTCGCGCATCATGCAGCTGCTCGAAGCCCAGGGCATGGACCCGGGCATGCTCGCGCGGATCCGCAACTATCTCGACCTGCGCCTCGAGGCCTTCCGCCGGATGATCCGCCAGCACGTCGAGCGTGAGCTCGAGCGCCGCGCCTACCGGCAGGGCGAGAAGCTCACCCGCGAGGTGCTGACCGACAAGCCGCTCTTCGCCCTCTCGCCCGACGAAGTGGCGCAGATGAAAGCGGTGGTCGCGCGGCTCGCGCGCAAGATCAAGGACGCGCTCGCCATGCGCCAGCGCCAGGAGGAAAAGGGACGGCTCGACTCCCGCCGGACCATCAGGAAGAGCCTGCAGTACGGCGGCGTGCCCATGGAGCTGCGCTTCCGCCGGCGTCACCGCGAGAAGCCCAAGCTCGTCACTCTCTGCGACGTCTCGGATTCGGTGCGCAACGCCTCGCGCTTCATGCTCCAACTGGTGTGGAGCCTGCAGGAGTGCTTCTCACGCGTGCGCTCCTACGTCTTCGTGTCTGAGATCGCCGAGGTGACCCAGGCCTTCAACACGTACCCGGTGGACCACGCGATCGAGTGGGCGCTGAAATCTTCGTCTGTGGACTACCACTGTCGCTCGGACTTCGGCTACGCCTTCAGCCGCTTCGTCCGCACGGAGATCGAGTCGCTCGACCGCAAGACGACGGTGCTCGTCCTCGGCGACGCGCGCAACAACTACAACGACCCCCAGGCGTGGGCGATCCGCGAAATGCGGGAGCGGGTCAAGGGCATCATCTGGCTGAATCCCGAAGGGCAATGGGGCTGGGGCATCGGCGACAGCGTGATGCCGCTCTACTCGCCCGCCTGCGACATCGTGAAGGAGTGCCGCACCGTGGGCCAGCTGGTGCAGGTCGTGGACCAGCTCGTCCACTCTTGGTGGCGTCGCGGGCGCTAGCGCAGTGGCCTCGCGTCTCGTCACGGCTGTCCTCGCCGCCGCGCTGGTAGCCGCCCCGGCGGGGGCCCAGGAATGCGTTACCATCGACAACTTTTCCAAGGGCAAGGTGGGCGAGTTTCCACCGGACTGGAAGGCGCGCAAGGACTCCGGGCTCGGCGTCTACTCGATCCAGGAGATGGACGGCCTGCGCTTCCTGCACGCGCTCTCCAAGGGTCTCGGCATCCAGGCGGCAAAGCAATACGAGTGGGATCCCAAGGCCTACCCGATGCTCGCCTGGTCCTGGCGTCCGGTGGAGTTCCCGGCCGGCTCGGACGAGCGCCAGTCCAAGACCAACGACAGCGTGGTCTCCGTCTACGCGGTGTTCCCGCACTCGCCCTGGTCGGTGAAGTCGCTCAAGTACATCTGGAGCGCCGTGGTGCCGGTGGGCACGCGGCTGTCCTCGAGTGGCGGCTTGACCCAGGTGCTGGTGATCCGGAGCGGGACGGAGAAAAAGGGCGCATGGACGGAAGAGCGCGTCAACGTCTTCGAGAGCTACAAAAAGTTCTTCGACGAGACCGAGACGCCGAAGGCCTCAGGGATAGCGGTGCTGACGGACTCCGACGATACCAAGTCGATCGCCCAGGGCGACTACGCCAACTTCCGCGTCTGCAAGCCCTGAGCGCGCGCCCGTGACCGAGTCTGACCGGGATCCCTTCGAGATGCTCTTCGAGCGCGGCGTTACCGATGGCCTGCCCGTCATCCCGCCCACGCGGGAGCGGGTGACCGCCATGATCGGGGGGTCGGGCCGCGAGGCCGCCGACCTGGTGGCGCTCGTCCCGCCCAACTTTGGCCGCGCCACCGTCGAGAAGATCGCGATCAACGCCGTCATGGCGGGCTGCCGGCCGGAGTACCTGCCGGTGGTGATCGCCGGGGTCGAGGCCATGTGCGAGGACGCCTTTGACCTCCACGGCGTCTCC
>WNFC01002819.1_pt1 | contig 21521 bp, 16 predicted proteins | sample 5400541 | NCBI WGS metagenome assembly WNFC01 (sample SAMN13153342, study PRJNA577476) | soil metagenome | isolation source: 120 cm saprolite under Douglas fir tree site 2 hole 2 replicate 1 | place: USA:California | collected 2015-04-18
ATCTTCGGGAATCCGCAGGATCCTGAGGGCGACACGCGGGATTGCATCAAGTTCATTCGTCAACTCAAACAGCTCAATCCGGACTCCGAGATTGTCGTCGAGCATTACACACCTGTTCCGCAGCGCGCTCAGATGTACGGTGGTGTGGAGGGGCAGTTCAAGTTTCCCGGAACGCCCGACGAGTGGGCGACCGAGCGTTGGCAGCGGTTTGCGACGCAGAAGGACCCGAAAACTCCATGGTTGAGACCCAGGACGAAACAGTTAATCGACAACTTTGAACTGGTGGTGTCTTCTCGCTGGCCCACAGAACAGGATATTCGGCTCCCGAGGTGGGGGCGGTTAGCGCTCAAGGCCCTCAGTTGCTGGAGATATCGGCTGGGAGTTTATTCTGCTCCCATGGAATTAAAGTGGGCTCAGCGTGTGATCGCATTGCGGAAGCCCAAAGCGGAGAGCTTGTGAAGGTCCTGGCAACCCAAAAGAGGCAGTCGCACCCGTTCAGCGATGAGGCCAATGTATCCTTTCCTCTCCCGTCCCGGGCGGCATGCGTTTCAGTTCAAGAGGGCTATGACCGTTGGGCCCGAACGTATGACGAAACTCCTAACCCACTCCTGGCACTGGAGGAACGTTATCTCACGAGCATTCTTCCGGATGTAGTGGGAAGCGATGTTCTTGACCTGGGATGTGGTACTGGGAGGCGGCTCGCCTCTCTGCTGGCGCGGGGTGCCAGGTCGGTGGTTGGAATAGATCTCTCGGCAGCCATGCTCGGGGTCGCCCGAGGAAGGGCAGGAATCCGTGACCGCCTCGTGCTGGCCGACGGTGTGCAACTTCCCTTTCGAGCTTCCGTATTTGATTTTGCTCTGTCTTCCTTTGCCCTTAATCATATTAAGGATATGGAAGCGATCGCACAGGAACTGGCGCGGGCAATGAAATTGAATGTCCACCTCTTGATTTGTGAAATGCACCCGGAAGCTTACGCCCAAGGTTGGCGGCCAGGCTTCCGCGATGTCCGCAGTTCGGTGCAGATCGAAACTGTGAGCCACTCCGCTGAAAGTGTCCTATCATGTTTTCGGTCGGCTGGGTTTGCGTGCCTAACGTTGCACGACCTCTTCTTCGCAGAGCCGGAGCGCCCAATTTTTCTGGGCGCAGGAAGGGAAGAGATGTTTGAGAGTGTCTGCCATGTTCCAGCAATTCAGATTTACGAATTCAAGAAGATGGAACCCGCCACCGAGTCTTGAGGCGCGTTGGATGCTGAACCATTCCAGGAACGGAACGCCCCCTATCGATCCCACTCTGCCAAATTTCTTCATTGTGGGAGCTCCGAAGGCTGGTAGTACGTCGCTCTACTACTATCTGGGCCAGCATCCGGACGTGTACATGAGCCCAATTAAAGAGCCGAATTATTTCGCGTGAAGAAATCAGGCTCGGCAACATCGATGCGCAGTGGCAGCATTGGGCGAAGCGAGATGCGCGCGCCGGTGGAGCTAGCTTAGCTAGACGAATCGCGGAGTTTTTGTCAAACTGAGGACCCTGATGCGCGTGGGGATCCTAAGAATGGCAGCGAAAGCAAAAAATAGCACATTGAAAAAGCCGAATCTCTTCATTGTCGGCGCGCCCCGGTGCGGCACGACCTCCTTATGGAGCTATCTGAAGGACCATCCTGACATCTTCATGTCAGCGGAGAAGGAACTCTATTTCTTCGACTCCGATCTATGGGCAAGGGAAGCGTGGGCACCCACCCTCGAGCAGTATCTGGCGAATTTCTCCGCAGCAACAGACGAGAGAATAATTGGTGAGGCAACTCCCAGTTACCTCCGCTCCAAACGTGCCCCAGCGGAAATCAAGTGTTTCAATCCCGAAGCGCAGATCATCATTATGCTCCGGAATCCGTTGGACGTGATGCATTCACTCCATAGTCAGGGTCTGCGTTATGGCACCGAACCCATCGGCGACTTTGAAGCCGCATTGCAAGCGGACACGGCACGGGTCGGCCGAGAGTCGCTGGGCTATCATGCGTTTACAGACTTCCCCAACCAGGTTCAGAGGTATTTCGACGTGTTCGGGCGCGAGCATGTCCATACCATTATCTTTGACGACTTGAAAGATGATCCGGCCTCAGTCTACCAAGACACCCTGCGTTTCCTGAACGTCGGCCTCAACTTTGCGCCCGGATTCAAGATGGCGAATGCGAACTTGCAGGTCCGCAACGCACGACTGCAGAGAATCCTGGTGCACCGCCCCCGCGCTTTTCGCGGCATCAGTCGCGCTCTGCTACCCAAGTGGCTCCGTACTCGAGTCTCGCGTGCTCTCTTAAACTCCAATGTTGTTTCGAAGGCCAGGCCGCCCATGGACCCGGAATTGAGAAGGCGTCTCCAGAGGGAATTTGAGCCCAAGGTCCAACAACTTGGCAAGCTACTGGATCGCGACCTTTCCGGATGGGTCCAGGGCTCGAACGGAGAGTATGCTGAAATTCGGGGATACAAACGCCAGTTGATAGCCCCGGACTCGAACCTGCGTCGGTGATGATCAACCGGATGCAAACAGATCCGATTTCGGTGACTCTGGCTCTTGGCTCTGATCCGTATCAACAGCGTCTTCCGGCGGCTCTGTTGCGGGAAGGCATGCTGCGCCGGGTGCTGAGTTTCCATCCAGAACCGGAGGTTGCGGACCCGAACGGGGCCGGATCGTTGGAGGTGGTCAAACGATTCCCGGCTTTTAAAGCTGTGAACCGGACTCTATGGGCAGCGTGGCGACGCTTACCTGGCACCGGGCATTCCCACCTGCCGAAGGTCGCAACCACCTGGCTCGCTGACCGCCTGGCATCAACCTATGTGCCGCCGAGCAGCATCTTTCACGGATTCTCAGGGACCTGTTTCGCTTGCATGGAGGCGGCAAAGCGGGGCGGCGCTGTAACCATCCTAGAAAGCCCGACCCTGCACCTTCAGCACTGGCAGGACGCGGTGATGGCTGAATGCGCGCATTTTGGCGTCAATCCGCGAGACTGTGCCAGCGTTCTCCCTGTGCCCTTGATCCGGCGCGCGCAGCGCGAGTATGAGCTGTGCAACAAGATCATTGTGCTTTCCTCGGTGGCGCGTCAAAGCTTCGAACAGTTTGGATATGCCGAGAAGGCAGTGTTGGTGTGGCCCGGCGTTGATCACCTCTTCTTCGCCCCTCGACTCGAGCTGGGCCCGCCCCATTTGTTTCGTGCTTGCTATGTGGGACGAGTGGAATTGGCCAAGGGAGTCGGGTACCTGCTGCAGGCCTGGAAGAGGGTTGGACTAGCGGGAGCGGAGCTCCTGCTGATTGGAGAGATCCACCAAGAGATGGAAGCCTTGTTGAAACGCCACGCGGACGCAAGCATCAGGTTGCTGGGAGCGCTGCCGTCGTCCGAAGTGGCAAGGTGCTACCGCGAGTCGAGCCTCTTCGTGTTACCGTCCCCCAATGAAGGCTTCGGCATGGTGCTGCTGGAGGCGATGGCTTCCGGGCTCCCGGTCATCGCCAGCGATAAGAGTGGAGCCCAAGACTGCGTGGCCGAAGGACGGGACGGATTTGTGGTTGCGGCAAGAAACGTTGACGCCCTGGCCGAGAGAATCCTGTGGTGCTACCAGCGTCGCGACGAAACCAGAGCCATGGGCAGGGCTGCCCGAATGAAAATCGAGCAGCAATTCACCCTTGCTCACTATGCGGAGAGGCAGATCAGTTTGTACCGGCAGGTCAGCAAAGAAGCGCCAGGTCCCGCCACAAATGTCCCACCCGAGACAGGGCTCATTGGTTGATTGCCGCGCGCGAGGCCCTGACTTTTCCCAGACTTGGCGGAAGCGCTGCTGTCAGGGCGCCCTTTGTGGCTTCCACCAAGCTCGTGAGACGGCTGAGTTGATGGCTCCCGATTGCATGGGCTTTGTCCGGAACAAGAGGAGGTGGTAGTCGGGATCGAAGTTCCAACAGCTCAACCGCTCGAAATGGTTCTGAAGCTCCTTGTCAGCGTAAACTTTCCCGTCGATTCCCTGAGGGGAATGGTCTGGTTGCGGCTCACAATCACGCACTCGCAGAACCGCCGCCCGAAATATTGCGTCAACTATGCCGAATGCCAAAATCATAATGGTATTAAGAAACCCGGTTGACCGCGCATTTTCGCAATACAAACAGGCCGGCGGACTGGTAGGAAAATCATTTCGAGATCAGGTTCGGACCAGTCTCAACAACAAGTCCGACAAATTCGAATTGCTGAATCCATTCCTTGCATTCGGCCTTTACCATGAGCAGATTAGCCGTTATATGGAACTGTTCCCAGCGGAGAATCTGCGGATTTATTTGTATGAGGAATACAGGCACCCACTGAGACCTTGGCGAACATTTTCCAGTTCCTTGAGGTCAATCCACGATTCTTCCCCGACATCTCTGAGAAATACCTGCAGACCAGCGTCCCCAGGTTTACTTGGGTCAGCTACATGCTCAAAAAATACGGCGTTTGGTCTCCCTTGAAAAGTGCTATTCCGGCGCTTCTTCTTCCCGTTCTTCGGAAATGGGTTTTGAGAAACAGCCAAACAGCGGAACTAGAAAGTGCGGGTAGGCCTCTATTCGGTCAATCTCACAAATCATGGCAATTTTCATGACGTGTACAACAACGAGGCTTCGCCTTTATTTGGCAAGTTCACTGGTTTTCAGCGCCGCGTGGATGGCTTCATTCTTAGTTTCGGTGACTGAAAGTATGCGCACAACCACGAAAGGGGAAGATAAGAAGGGAGGAGGGCTCAGAGGTTACGGCAGCGCACTGGCAAGACGGCGCGTGATGGATCGAAGCATATGATCGGCGAAGGAGTGTCATCCTCCCGCTCGACGATATTTAGTAATCCAGTCAAAGAAACGCGGATCACACCCCCCACACGACAGCGCGTACACCGGACACCGGACTCACAAAGGCACCCTGAATTCGAGGCGATTCGGTTATGAGCTTATGCAACACGTCATTCCCTTCCTGCCGCGAAAGCGACTCTGGCGGCATATTTCTCCAGGTGCTGCTGGGCACGCAAACCATACGGCGAGCGACGCTTCAGCCTTCAATCTTCGCCTCGCGCAGATGCTTTACTGCGGCTTCCGAGCTCACAGGCGAGTAATAAACTTCTTTGAACGTGTACGACCGCGATTTGGAACCGATGACGGGCAGTATCTCGATGTGCCAGTGATAGTCGTCCTCAATGGTCTTCCAGAAACCCAAGGTCTTCGAAGGATGCAAACTGTTGGGCGAAGTGTGCAGCACCAGGTGGAAGTCCTCGCCCATGGTGCGTATGCGCTGCAGGGTGCGGCGCAAAATCGCGGCTAATTCACCTAGCATATCCGGCCGGACCAACGCCGTACGCTCGAACCCGGCCTCATGGGTACGCGGGAGAATCCAGGTTTCATAAGGAACGCGCGGCGCGTAAGGACAAAGGACAACATAATCTCCACGAGCTTCCACGACGCGCACGGCTTGACGTTCCTCCTGGTTCAGAATGTCGCAGAAAACGCAACGTTCCTTGCTTAGGAAATATTCACGGCCGGCACGCAACTCATAGAGCACGCGGCGAGGCACGAACATAGTCGCCGTAAGCTGCGAGGTCGGATGATCGAATTCCTGCCCTGCGTGAGAGCCGTAGTCCTTGAATAGACTCACGTACTTGATCCGCGCATCATTCTTAAGGTCGAGGATGCGCTCCGCCGCGAGGCGCAGAAACAGCTCGATTTCGCGATCCGTCGCCTGCCACAAATTGCGCTGATGGTTAGGGTTCTCGACCAGCACCTCGTGCGCGCCGACCGAGCGCATGCGGTCGTAAAGACCGTCGCCGCGCCGGCCCGGATCTCCCTCGATCCGATAAAGCGGAGTGGGGTGAACCACGGCGCGTGCCGCCCAGGCAGTACCCTGAGAGCCCATCTGGGTCGAAATGATCTGCGCCGCATTGGGGGAGTCTGGGCAGAACGGACACGCGCCACGCGGGCGAGGATTGCCATCGCTGGGATCGTCGCCGGTGATGACCCAGGAGCGGGTGATGGGATCTTTGCGGAGTTCCATGGGATAGGAGAACACTGAGCCGAAGCGGGCGTCAACTCGGATTTCCACTTCGGTTATGTGACGTGTGCTGCAGAAGATGGGCATGAAGCTTTGTTATAATCCGCGCTCGAAGCCCATCCGAAATGTCCGAGCCGTCCACTCCGCTCATGCGGCAGTATGCCGCGGTCAAGAAAGACCATCCCACCGCGCTGCTGTTCTTCCGTTTGGGTGATTTTTACGAGCTTTTCTTTGACGACGCCATTGTGGCATCACGCGAGCTGCAGATCACCCTAACCTCACGGAACAAAGAGAAAGGAATTGCGGTTCCCATGTGCGGCGTGCCGCATCACGCGGCAGAAGGATATATCGGCAAGCTCATTCGCAAGGGCTACAAGGTTGCGATTTGCGAGCAGATGGAAGATCCGCGACTGACCAAGAAGATTGTGCGCCGGGAGGTGACGCGGGTAGTCACGCCGGGAACGGCGGCGGACTCCTCGCTGGGCTCGGAAGAGAACAACTTCTTAGCGGCCATCGCGCAAGTTGGCGATCGGGTGGGATTTGCGGCATTAGACGTCTCCACAGGCGAGTTTCGCGCCACTGAGTTCAGCGGCGAGAACGCACTCCGGCGTGTGCAGGAGGAGCTGGAGCAGTTACGGCCGAAAGAGGTGCTGTATGGATCGGAAGCACCGTTGTTCGATCCTCAGGACAGGCCTGCTCCGCTCGGAGGCGCTGGCGAATCCGTCGCGTCCATAAAAAAGCCCGGAGCGTCTGCAGAAGGAGATGCGACAGTGCCGAGCTTCCCTCGGTCGGACAGCTTGGGGCGGCCGTTCCCGCATCATTCATTTCCGCGGCCACGCGCCGCAGGAGCCATGTGCACTGAGACTCCGCTGGACGATTGGATTTTCTCTCCTGACCATGCCATCCCTCTGCTGGAGAATCACTTTGGGGTTCTGTCGCTCGAAGGGTTTGGGCTGGCCGGGCGGACAGCGGCCGCGGCCGCGGCGGGGGCCATTCTTCATTATGTGCGCTCCACGCAACGGGGATCGCTCCACCATGTAGATCGCATTGGCGTGTATGAGCGACAGAATTATCTGGTGCTGGACGCGGTGACCGTCAGAAACCTGGAACTGATTGAACCGCTGTTCGCGGGAACGGACGCAGGGGTCACACTGTTCCGCTCGATGGACTGTGCCGTTACGCCCATGGGTAAACGATTGCTGCGGTCATGGTTGCTGCGGCCATCGCTCGATCTAAGCGAGATCCAGGCGCGGCTGGATGCGGTGGAAGCGGGAGTGAAGGACACCATCTCACGGGAAGAGCTGCGACGTGCTCTCGACGGGGTGCTCGATCTAGAGCGACTGCTCAGCCGCGTCACGCTGGAGACAGCGAATCCGCGCGATGTGCTTGCTCTGGCGGCATCGCTGGGGAAGATTCCCGCAGTCAAGTCCGCTGCGGGCCGCCTGGGTGGGGAGCGACTGAAGACTCTTCACGGAGCCCTCGATGAATTGAGCGAGCTTCGGCAGGCCATCGATACCACGATCGTTCTCGAACCGCCCCTGAGTTTCTCCGATGGTGGCGTGATCGCTGCGGGCGTGGATCGCGAGCTTGACGAACTCCGCGACCTGAGTCGCAACAGCAAGCAGGTGTTGGCGCAGGTGGAACAGCGGGAGCGGCAGCGGACGGGCATAACTTCTCTGAAGGTTAAGTTCAATTCTGTCTTTGGTTACTACATCGAGATTTCGAAGCCGAATTTGCATCTCGCTCCTCAGGACTATGAACGCAAGCAGACGTTGGTGGGCGCGGAGCGCTTCACTACTCCGGAACTGAAGGAATATGAGGCCAAGATTCTCGACGCACAGGAAAAGATCACGGAGATCGAGAGGCGGCTGTTTACCGACTTGCGGACGGCGATTGCCGGTGAGGCGAAGCGCATCCGCCGGACGGCGCTGGCTTTGGCGGAAGTGGACGTGCTGGCTTCTCTGGCTCACATCGCAGCGCTCAGAAACTACTGCCGACCCAAGTTTGTGGGTTCGCAGAACCATGACGCTGCCAGCGCCGCTCGCCGCGATGAGGACGCCGGAGACTTGGAGATCATCGAAGGCCGGCATGCCGTAATCGAGCAGCAGGAATTGGCCGGGGGCAGCGAACGTTTCGTGCCCAACGATCTTTATTTAAATTCCTCAACTCACAATATTCTCCTGCTGACCGGACCGAACATGGGCGGTAAATCGACTTATTTACGGCAAGCGGCGCTGATCGTGATTCTGGCGCAGATGGGGTCATTTGTTCCGGCGCGATCGGTACGTCTGGGCGTGGTAGACCGCGTTTTCACTCGAATCGGCGCGAGCGATAACCTGGCGCGCGGGCGCTCCACATTCATGGTGGAAATGACGGAAACGGCGGCGATCCTGCACACGGCGACGCCCCGTTCACTGGTCTTGTTGGACGAAGTGGGCCGGGGCACAGCCACCTACGACGGACTGGCAATTGCGTGGGCTGCCGTCGAGCATCTGCATTCGCGCGTACGGGCTAAAACGCTTTTCGCCACTCACTATTTCGAGCTCACGGAACTGGCCGAGCAGCTTGCGGGCGTGAAGAATTATCACGTTTCGGTGAAGGAGACCGGCGGCGGGATAGTCTTTTTGCGAAAGGTCGAGGCGGGCGCAGCCGACCGCAGCTACGGCATCGAAGTTGCCAAGCTGGCAGGTCTACCGAATGAAGTGATCACACGCGCGCGGGAGGTGCTGGCGGAACATGAGTCGGCGGAACGTGAACTGACCGGGCACCTATCGCCGGGGGCGGATCCTCCTCCCGCCCAGTTGACAATCTTCACTCCCCTGTCGCAACCGGTGCTGGAGAAGCTGCGCGAAGTGGATTTAAACCGCCTCACGCCCCTGGAGGCGTTGAATTTGCTGGCCGAGCTGAAAAAGGAAATCTGACACCGCCACAGAGGACATAGAGAACTTCATCCTTCATTCACACAAATGTCAGCAAAGAATAAATCCTCGAACATCCATCACGTTGGACAACTCCTGATCGTCGGCTTCGAAGGTACGGAGATCACTCGACGGCTCAGTTCCCTTCTCACGAAGTTGCAGCCAGCAGGAGTGATCCTATTCGCTCGCAACATTACAGGAGCTGAACAGACGTGGCGGCTGCTCGAGGACTGCCAGAAATGCGTGACTACGCAGCTCTTTGCATGCGTGGACCTCGAAGGTGGGCGCGTGGACCGCTTTCGCGACGTGCTTGGTCCGGCGCCATCGGCGGCGGATGTGTTCGCCACTGGCGATCGCAAGCTTTTCCGCAGACACGGGCAGATCCTCGGCCAATGCTGCCGGGCGCTAGGCTTCAACACAGACTTCGCTCCCTCGGTGGATCTAGCATTCGAGGCTTCGCGCACGGTCATGGGTTCGCGCACGGTTTCCGACGATGCTAAGAAAGTGGTCAGCTATGCGCGCGAGTTTCTAAGGGGATTGCGGGCGGCGGGCGTGATGGGATGCGGCAAACATTTTCCGGGCCTGGGCGAGGCCAATTTCGACACGCATCACGGGCTGCCGTCGGTAAGCAAATCTTTTCGTAAGTTGTGGAACGAAGATTTGGCTCCCTACCGTGCGCTGCGGCGTGATTTCCCCATGGTGATGATTTCGCACGCGGCTTATCCGGCCGTCACCCGTGCGGGCATGCCGGCTTCGCTTTCACAGAAATGGATTACCGATGTGTTGAAGAAGAAAATCGGCTACCGCGGGCTGATCGTGTCTGACGATCTTGAGATGGAGGCGGTGCTTACGGCTGCGTCGATTGGCGAAGCTGCGGTTGGACATATTGGTGCAGGAGGAGATTTGTGCCTGATCTGCCAGCGTGAAGACTCCATCACGCAAGCCTACGAACAACTCGTGCACACGGCGGAACGAGATCGTAAGTTTGCCCAGCGGGTCGAGCAAGCAGCGGCGCGGGTTATGGCTTTCAAGAATAGATCGAAAGAGTGGAAGAACAAGGCGAAAGTGCCATCTCCGGGCAGCACCGACCGGCTATCGCGACAATTGTGGGAGTTCGGGGAGCAGGTGCGGCTTGAAGTTCTGCACCGCGTGGAGAGCGCGCGGCGGCGGCTGCGAACATGAAACCCAAAGGTACGCTGGTCGTGGCCGGAGTGATGAGTGGGACCTCGGGGGACGGAATTAATGTGGCGCTAGTGCGGGTGGGTGACACGCGTGGCGGCGCGCGGCGACGGTCGGGGACGGCTTCCATCGTTCGCGGGCAGCAGAGTCCTGGCCACACAATCAAGCTCCTCGGGCACGTCGAGTTCCCGTATGCGAAGCAAGTGCGGTCAGCGGTCTTAGGTGCAATGAATGCGGGGGAAATATCGGTGGCCGACTTGGCGCGTCTGAACTTTTTGCTGGGAGAATTGTATGCCGACGCCGTGCTCTCGGCACAGCGCCGCTTTCGAGTGAAAAGTGAACTCGTGGGTTGTCACGGGCAGACGCTTTATCACCAGGGCGAGGCGAAGCCGTTCCTGGGTCGCAAGGTGGCGACAACGTGGCAGACGGGCGAGGCCGCAACCATTGCGGCGCGGGTAGGTGTGCCGGTGGTTTCCGATTTTCGTCCGGCGGATATGGCAGTGGGGGGCAAGGGCGCGCCGCTGGTTCCCTTCCTCGACTATCTGCTGTTCGCCGATTGCCCAGAGGGACGCGTCGTACAGAACATCGGCGGCATTGCGAATCTGACGGCCATTCCCGCCGGGGCGGCGGCCAATGACGTTGTTGCCTTCGATACTGGTCCGGGAAATATGGTGATGGATGCGGTCATGGAAGAGCTTTTCGGTCGCCCCTACGACCGTGGCGGAACGATCGCCGCTTCCGGAGAGGCGCTCAATCGGGTGATCGACGATATGCTGCGCCGTCCTTTCTTCCACAGGACGCCGCCGAAGACGGCAGGGCGCGAGGAATTTGGCCGTGAGTTCGTGCGAGAGTTTTTGCAAAGCTGCGGTCGCGCCCGCAAACAGGATGTTGTGGCCACGGCTGCGACGCTGACCGCCAGGTCGATCGCGGATGCAGTGCAGCGATTTGTGGTGAAAGCTTCCCCAGGCGGGCGGAAGCGACCCTATGCCGAGATGATTCTCTCCGGTGGTGGGGCAAAGAATCCGACTCTGGTTCGAATGTTGTCTAACGAACTGGCTTCACTGGGTATAAAGATTCGATTCTCGGATGAGTTCGGGTTACCGTCAGAGGCGAAAGAGGCCGTGGCTTTCGCGATGCTGGCCTACGAGACCTGGCATCGGCGGCCTTCGAACGTGCCATCGGCCACAGGAGCGAAACGGGCGGCGGTGTTGGGTAAGATTTCATATCCATAACTTAATTGCGAAGAGTGCTGACTATGGCGGTTTATGTGGCGATGTTGCGGGGCATTAACGTTGGCGGACACAAGCGGATAAAGATGGATCAACTTCGAAAGTCATTCGAAGCGTTGGGGTTTGATCAGGTGAAGACTTACATCCAGAGTGGAAACGTGGTCTTCAACACCGCGAAGCTTTCCCCGGCCGGACTGTCGAAGCGAATCGAAGAAAGCATCCTCCGCGACTTCGGCCATTCTGTTTCGGTGATTTCGCGGACGCTGGACGAAATGGGGGAAGCCATTGCAACCAATCCATTCTTGAAGAAGCGCGGAATCGACCAGGCGAAGCTGCATGTGATGTTCCTGCCTGAAAGTCCCGTGCCATCTGATCTCAAGCAGTTGCAAGGACTGACTGCGGCGCCGGATCAGTCCCGTTGTTTGGGCAAGGAGATTTACCTCTACCTCCCGAATGGAGTTGCCCAAAGCAGTTTGGCGAACAATCCCTTGGAAAGACGGCTATTGAAACGTGCCACAATGCGCAATTGGAACACCGTGAGCAACCTCTATCAGATGTGTCTGGACTGCGGATGATTGCGAGCGGGCGCTCAGGACCGAAGCCAGACGCTGTTTTGACGGTGAGGGGCTGGGCGCAGTTGTGTTATCCATTCGCGATCGTGGCGATTCGAGCAATGTTCTCCGCGGTCACGGTTGCGACGTTCTTCTTCCTGCTTTCCTGCGCGGCCAAGCCCGATCCCAACACACTGGTGATGATCATCGAGTCGAGCCCCATGAATCTGGACCCGCGAGTGGGAATCGATGGCTGGTCCGAACGGATTGACAACCTGATTTTCGACGATCTTCTATCCCGAGGAGACGACTTGAACGTGGCCCCAGGCTTGGCCGAGCGCTGGGAGATTCCCGATCCACTCACCTACATCTTCCACTTGCACCGGGGGGTGAAGTTTCACGACGGCCGTCAGCTTACCGCACGCGATGTCAAGTGGACCTTCGATTCCCTGCTTCAGGGCAAGATTCGCAGCACCAAGACGGCGGTCTACCGCTTCGTCGATCACATTGACGCGAGCGACGACTTCACCGTCGTCTTCCACCTTAAAGAGCCCTTCGCCACCCTACTGTGGAATCTTTCTGATGGCGCCATTGGCATTGTGCCTTATGGCAGCGGCGACGAAGTATCACGCCAGCCGATCGGTTCGGGGCCTTTCAAGTTTGTCAGCGCCGAGACGGATAAGCAGGTCATCATCGAGCGCAATGACGAATACTGGGGGGAGAAGGCGCATCTGGCTCGCGTGCGATTTGCGGTGGTGCCGGATGCGACCACGCAGGCTCTTGAACTTCGCAAAGGCAGTGGAGACGTGACCATCAACTCCCTTACTCCGGATACCGAGCTTACGTTGCAGCAGGACCCGCGGCTAGCAGTGGAGCGGGGGCCGGGGACAAGGCTGGCCTATCTGGGATTCAATTTGCTCGATCCCATTCTTAAAGATGTTCGGGTACGGCAAGCAATCGCCTACGCTCTCGACCGGAAGCCGATGATGGAGTATCTGTGGCGCGGCGAAGCGCAGCCGGCTCGGAGTGTTCTTCCCCCCCAGAGCTGGGCCTACAACGGCGACGTTCCCTCCTACGATCACGATGCTGAGAAGGCTGAGAAATTGCTCGATGCGGCTGGCTACCCTCGGGTGAATGGGCTGCGCTTTCACATCACCATGAAAACCTCGACGGACGAGAACACGCGGCTCATGGTTGCCGTGATTCAGCAGCAACTACGGAATGTGGGGATTGCGCTCGATATCCGCAGCTTCGAGTTCGGCACTTTCTTTGCCGACGTGACCCATGGCGCATTTCAGCTTTATGGCCTGCGCTGGATTGGGGGCAACGAAGATCCGGACATTTTCGAATACGCGTTTCACTCGTCAAAATTTCCGCCGCATGGGGCCAACCGCGGGCATTATGCCAACCCCCGGGTGGACGTGCTGATTGACCAGGCGCGTGCCCAGGTGGATTTGAAAGTACGCAAGCAACTCTACGCCGAGGTGCAGCGGGTGCTGGCCGATGAACTACCCTACATCGATTTGTGGTATCTGGATAATGTGCTGGTGCACAACCGGCGGGTTCGGAACCTTAAGCTGAATCCGGCGGGAAATTACGATTTTCTGCGGACTGCGGAGCTAGTGCCGAACTCGGAGTCGGGACAAGCCCAACCTTAAACCCGGAGAACATCCGCGGAGCACGCCGAGAAAGCAAATCGACAGAAACAAATGCGCTGCGCCCCCGCCGGGACCCGCGTTCTCGCGTGTTACCATCGAGGTTGACCCCTGAAACTGCATGCGGATTCTCTTCATTGGCGACATTTTCGGACGGCCGGGACGAAATATCGTTAAGGACCGCTTGCGTGGCCTGGTTCGAGACCACGCCATCGACCTTGTGATTGCAAACGGGGAGAACGCCGCTGCCGGTTTTGGAATTACGCCGTCACTCGCCGAAGAATTGTTCGACCTGAATATCGACGTGCTCACCACCGGAAATCACGTGTGGGACAAGCGCGAAATCCTCGATTACTTCCAGATGGCGAATGGCGATGCCCACAGTCCGGCGAAGCGATTGTTGCGGCCGGCAAACTACCCGAATGACATGCCCGGATGGGGGCTGTACGAGGGACGCAAGGGGCGGGTGCCTTATGCGGTAATTAACCTGCAGGGTCGCGTGTTCATGGCCTCCAATGACGATCCGTTTCGTACTGCGGATAATCTCTTGAAGCAAATTGAGGCCAAAGTCATTGTCGTGGACCTGCATGCGGAAGCGACCTCGGAGAAGATTTCACTCGGCTGGTATCTCGATGGTCGCGTCACCGCGCTGGTCGGCACGCACACCCATGTTCCCACGGCGGACGAGCGCGTTCTGCCCAATGGCACCGCGTACATTACCGATGTTGGCATGACGGGTCCCTACGACGGAGTAATTGGTGTCAAGAAGGAATTGGTGGTGGGAAAGTTTCTTAACGGAATGCCCGTCCGCTTCGAGCCCGCGACCGGCGACGTACGCCTTTGCGCGGTAGTGGTCGATTGCGAGGAAAACACGGGGAAAGCACGCAGTATTGAGAGAATCATGCTGCAGGAGAGATCTGGCAAGCAACCGTAACTGGGACGATCTAGCTGCGTGACCGCTTACTTATTTCCGCCAGCCTGAACCCAGTGAAATCGAAGGTACCAGGTACAACTGGAGTGTCCACTCGACCTCTCTTCCGGGTTAGAATCAAGCGAATGCAGCGGGCGTTCTTCATCCTTACGGCGACTATTCTGGCCGCGTTATCGGCTTTTGCCGGCAGCGATGCGCCCAGCGGGGCGTCTCCACCTGTGTTGTGCGCCAGCGGACTTCCCGGAGGCACCAACTGCGTAGTTTCTAAAAAAGATCTCAAACAGGCACGCGTAGCCTTCCAGCGCGCGCTGAAGCTGGAAAGTGGTAATCACCTGGAAGAGGCTTTCGCGCAATTCGACGAGGCCTTGCGCCTGGTTCCACAGGACACACAGTTCCTGACGCATCGCGAGTTGGTGAAGGCGCAGCTGGTCTTTAATCATATGGAACACGGTAACGCCTTGTTCGCGGATGGCCAACTTGCCCCGGCGGTAGCGGAATTCAAGCGCGCGTTGGAACTGGATTCGGGAAACCCGTTCGCGCAGCAAAGGCTCGCCGATGCTTTGCAGCAATCTGCGCCGCCTCCTACGCCGGTGATACCCACGGCTTGGACGGATCTGGGCGAGATCCATCTCAAACCCAAGGACGACCGCGCCACCTTCCACTATCGGGGCGATGTTCACGGCCTGTTTGGAGAGCTAGCTTCCGCGTACGGCGTGACGGTGACATTCGACGACTCCGTAACTCCGCGGCAGGTGCGCTTTTTCGTCGACGACGTGGACTTCTTCACCGCACTTCGCCTAGCCTGCGAGGTGAGTAAGACCATGTGGTCTGCGCTGGATGCGCACCAAGTTCTGGTCGCTGCCGACAGCGCGGAAAATCACAAGCAGTTTGACCGTATGTCTCTGCTTACGTTCACCTTGCCTTCGCATACCACATCGCAGGAAGCCACCGAGATCGTGACCACCATGCGCAACATGTTTGACCTGCACTTCGTTAGCTCCGGGCAAACCGCCGGCACGGTTGAAGTAAGGGCTCCGCAAGCTGTTACCGGGGCGTTGACGCGGCTCATGGAACAACTGAATACGGAACGGCCCCAGGTGATGCTCGACCTCACGGTTTACGAAATTAGCCACAACCTGGCCCGCAATATCGGCCTGCATATTCCGGATCAGTTCAACCTGTTCAATATTCCGGCAGGAGCACTGGCGGCCCTGGGAGGACAGAACATTCAGCAACTCATCAACCAACTGATTTCCTCGGGCGGCATCAACCAGGCCAACAGCACATCCCTATCGGCCCTGCTCGCTCAACTCGGGAGTCAACAGAGCTCCATCTTCAGCCAGCCGCTGGCCACCTTTGGCGGCGGCCTGACCTTGATGGGTTTGAGTCTTGATCAGCTCGCGTTCCAGCTGTCGGTGAATGAATCGTGGGCTCAAAGCCTGGATCACTTAACCCTGCGCACCGGCCAGGGCAACGAGGCAAACTTTCATCTGGGTACGCGTTATCCCATCGTTAATGCGACGTATGCGCCTATTTTTAATTCGTCCGCGATTTCCAAGGTACTGGGAAACCAGTCTTACATCCCGCCTGTACCGTCGGTCTACTATGAGGACCTTGGATTGAACCTCAAAGCCAAGCCGACCGTCCATGGCAATGGAGATGTAAGTATCGAGTTGAATCTGCAAGTCCGCTCGCTCACGGGTAACAGCACGAACGGACAACCGATCATTTCCAATCGCGAATACCGGGGGAGCATCAACTTAAAAGACGGTGAACCCGCCGCCGTGGCGGGGCAGGTCTCCCTCACCGAACAGCGCTCGCTGAGCGGAATCCCGGGGTTGGGACAAGTCCCCGGCCTAAATCAGGTCATGGTGAGCAACAGCAAGAGCGAACAAAACGATGAACTGCTCATCGTTATTACTCCTCACGTGCTCTCCAATACCACTCGCTCGACTGAAGAGATTTGGATAACAGCAAAGTAGAACCAGGAGCCGGTTGGCATCCGGTTCTAGCGCACGGGGGGTCTCGACACAGAGAATCGGGCTTCGGAACGGCACCGTGGTGCCGTGACCGAACTTACTTTCCCTGTTTTCCCGCAAACTCAACTAGTTGCTTGAGCACGTCTGCAGGAATCTGGCTGACATTACCGATCTTGCGGCCATTGATGAAGAGCGTGGGCGTGCTACTCACATCCACCGACTTGCCCAATGCCATCGACGCGTCCACCCGCGCTTTGGTCGCAGGCATAGCGGCGCACGCGGCAATGTCGGCGCCTTTCGTCCCGGTGGCTTCGGCGATGGCCGCAAGTTTCTGGTCCGCGTTCTCTGCCGTTATGTCAGCCTGTTGCTCATAGGTCTTGGCGATGAATTGCCAGAAAATGTCATTGGAAGCACGCCCGACACAGTCGGCGTACGCCGCGCCCTTGGCTGCCCAGTTATGCATCTCCAGCGGATAATTCTGGAAGACGAAGCGGGCGTTAGGTTCAGCCTTCACCAGGCCTTCAATGGCAGGTTGCGCGGCCTTGCAGGCTGGACACTGCAGATCGCCGAACTCAACAATCGTAACCGGCGCGTCCTTGGGTCCACGCGCCGGGCCAGTGATCCCTTTGTCCAGCAGCTTGCGAGCGGGGGCGAAGGGGGCGGCGCCGAACGGAATGATATCGCCCACAACCGCGTGTTCACCATCGCCGGTCACATAGAAACGGCTGATCTGCTGGCCTTGTGGGCTCGCGAGTGTAACCAGCACTTCGGCCAATCCCGGAACAGGGGCGGGCCGAATGCTAGTGATTTTCCAGCTTACTTGCGGATCGTAGCCGAAGGTTTGCTGCATGAACCCATCGACGGTTGGTTCCGAAGGCAGGTTGATTGCGGGTGCCGAAACCGCAGCCTTTCCCGGTAAATTGTCGGCGGGCTTTTGGGCAGCTGTCTTTTGCCTGGCCACGGACAAAACCGAGACGAGGAGAATGATGACGGTCAAGTTGAGATAACTGCGCATGGTTCCTTTCGAATGCGAGTGAAATCGGAGTCGTGTGACGCTTTCGGCAAACGCGATATCAGATATTTCAAACCTCGCACTTTGCGGCAATGGGAAGGCGGCGGCCGTAGCCGAAGGCCTTAGCGGAAATTTTAATGCCCGGTGCCGCTTGCTGCCGCTTGTACTCTGCGCGATCCACCATGCCGATTACCCGGCGAACGATTGCGACATCAAAGCCGTGATCGGCGGCAATGCGCTCGGGCGGATGCGAGTCTTCCACATAGTCTTCGAGTACGGCGTCGATTACTTCGTAGGGCGGCAGCGTGTCGGTGTCTTTCTGATTTGGCCGTAATTCGGCCGACGGCGGCTTTTCTAGCGTTGCCGGCGGAATTACGGGCCGGCGCGAGTTGACATAATGGCTCAAACGATAGACAAGTGTTTTGGGCACATCCGAGATCACTGCCAGCCCTCCCACCATGTCTCCGTAGAGTGTACAGTAGCCAACGCCCAGCTCACTTTTGTTCCCTGTCGACAGCACGATGGCGGACAACTTGTTGGACAGCGCCATCAATAGTGTGCCGCGCGCGCGCGATTGGAGGTTTTCTTCCGTGACGTCTTCTTTTCGGCCCGCGAATACTTCTTGCAATGTTTGACGGTAAGCCTCGAAGACATGGTTAATCGGAAGCAACTCGAACCGGATGCCGAGGTTCTGCGCCAGTGCGCGGGCATCCTCGATCGAGCCTTCGGAAGAGAACGGTCCCGGCATGCCAATGCCCAGGACATTTTCCGGACCCACCGCTTCAGTGGCGATAGCGGCGGTAAGCGCCGAATCGATACCACCGCTTAGACCTACGATCGAGTTCTGAAAGCCGCATTTATGCATGTAGTCGCGCGTACCCAGAACTAGCGCGGCGTAGACGCTGGCCTCTTCGCCCGCGACCTGCTCGTGCACTTCACCGGTTAAGGTTTTGGAATCGAAATAGATGAGGTCCTCCTCGAAGGAGCGGCCTTGCGCGACGACTTTGCCCTCCGCGTTGAGCACCAGACTCGAACCGTCAAAGACCAAGCTGTCGTTACCTCCGACTTGGTTCACCATGGCGACCGGAACTTTGTAGTTGCGGGCAATCGTGGCCAGCATGTCGCGGCGCAACTCGCGCTTGCCCATCCAGAAGGGCGAGGCCGAAATGTTAAGCACGAAGTTCCCGCCCGCGCGCATGAGAGCTTCCACGGGATCGAAGGTGTACAGTCGTTTGTTCCAGAACTGCTTGTCGGAATCCGCCGGAGTGACCAAGCCACATATCACGGCGATGCCGCGGGTTTCCGCGGCGATGCGATCGACGGTTTCACGATTGCGCGCAACGAAAGAAGAGCGTTCCACGAGATCGCGTGGCGGATAGCCGCAAACGGCGAGCTCAGGGAACAGGATCAGCCCTGCGCCATGGGATTGAGCGCGGCGCGAGTAATCGATGATTTTCGCGGCGTTGCCGGAAAAGTCTCCGACGGTGGGGTTGATCTGGCCTAATGCTACCTTCACATATTTAGTGTAAAGGTAGGGCGGGTAGACTCCAAGTGGCCGCCAGGTAGAACGGCACTGAATCGTATGCGTTCGAGCAAGTACACCCTTGACGCGTAAGAGGTAGTGGCTGAATTTGACAATTCAAGCCCTTCCTCTTGGGGTCACCGACTCAACTCGCGTCATGTTTGGCGCAGGCGCTCACCGAAAGTCCGTCACCGTCGGGGTCACGCGAGGATGAAGCGAGGTCGCCTCGCCCGTGTCGTCGATCACATGGCTGATCCCGCCGTGATCGCCCAACGCCACGGTGATCACGTCGTGGAACCGTACCTCCGGGCTCTTCGGCGTCTCGATTGCCCGGGTCAGCACCACGTCTGGATGCTGGAAGACGCTGTACACGCCCAGCCCCCACGCCTCATGACTCGTCACTCCATCCGCCACCTTGTACGAGGCCCAACCGTTCACCCCCGGCGCACTCGTATAGCTCGCCTGGTTCGGAGGATCGTAAGGAATCTCGGACTGATAAAAATACGTCCTCCCGCCATTGCCCTTCCACAGAACCTGGAATTGCTGGTGATGCTCCACAAACAGGCCATAGATCGTGACCTCGTTTCCATTCACCACCAGCCCGTTCTCGCTGGTATTCAGCTCCCAGCCCACTCCGGCGCCGTGGTCCGCTCTCCAGATCCACGTATGGTCCACCAGTGTGTCGTTGCTGTTGATCCTCAAATTCACCTTGGCCCGGCCCACTCCCGCGCCGCCCACGCGAAAGAAAACATCGTGCAGTGTGATCGGGCCCTTCGCATGGCGCGCCCGACTTCCCTCCGGCCCCACCTCCAGCAGCACCGGAGACTCGCTCGGCCCCGCATCGAAGAGTAGTCCCGCAATCTCGATCCCGTCCGCATCGGCGGTGGTCATCGCCGCCGTGCCCTTCTTCGGACGTAGCGTCGCAAACCCCAGCCCCAGCACCACGGCATGCGGCCGTGTCACGCGAATCGGAGCGGTTAGTTCGTAGATCCCCGGTGTCAGAATCAGGTTCTTGCCCCGGGCAAGCTGCGCGCTGATCGTCTCCGCCGTATCAACACCCGGGCGAGCAATATAAAACCGCGCAATCGGAATCGTCTCTCCCGCCGTTTCCCCGCCGCGCCACGTAATCCCGAAGCTGTCGCTGTGCAGCTCCGGAACCCGCACGCTGAACTCGCCCGCAGCATTCACCTGCAGGAACGGCTTCTCGCGCACTACTGGCGTATGCGCCACCTTCGTGTACGGCGGCGAAGGCCATGCGCCTTCCGGCGGATGCACCACGCCGACAAACACCATGTTCCAGTTCGCACCCGTCCAGCTCTTCCAATCGCAGTTGCGCGAGATCCACTGCTGCTGGCTGCCGGAGTCGACATTCCCGTCCACAAGCGAATCCGACATCCAGCCGCCGCTTGCCCAGCCGCGATTCTGGTGCAGCACCAGGTCGCCGCGCACATGCATGCGCCGCAGCGACACCGCCTGCGAGACCGCCCACTGCATCGTGCCGCCCGCCGGCCCTACCGAGAGCCCTTCCGCAGCTCTCCAGAAGGTCGTCGTCGCATTGTTGTGCTCATGATTCGCATCCGCATGCACGTTGCCCGCAATCCGCGTTGCATCGGGCGACGCGCCCAGCCCCATCACCTCCGTGTAAAAGCCCACTGGCACGTCCACCGAATAGCTTCCGGGCAGGAACAGCAGCGCATTCCGCTGCGGCCCAAACTCGTTGTGCTCCTGCGTTGCATACATGGCATCGATCTGCTTCTGGATCGCCTGCGATGGCATCGACGGATCGAAGATTAGTACATTGGGTCCGAACTCCGGCTTCGCGCCCTTCGCCGCAAGCGCCGGCAGAGCCGCTGCCAGCAGCCCCGCCGTGAAGCCCAACCGTCTTAGAAGCCGAAGCGCGCGCCTACCAGACATAAGTCCCCACTGACTCCGAGGGTATCACCGTTTGGAAGACCTTTCCGTGGTACTTGACCGACTTCGGAAGTTTTCCGTGTTTGAAACCACGGCGGCGACGGGATCGGAGTGAGCTACCTGCGGGTCAGCATGGGGGCCTCCAACATGAATGAGCGCGTGTTTGAAGCAGAGCTGCAGAAACGCGGGAGTGCGCCGCCCCAGCGGTTGAGCGATAAGCCTCGGTGCCGCCCTAGGCAAACTTTCGGGCAAATTCCACATCCGCTTTCATGTCGCGGTTCACGTCACCTTCTTTTTCGTATTCGATCGCGATCAGCTGAGCGAAATTCTGGCGATGCAGTTCCCGCATGACTTCAGGAATCTTCGAGATCCCTTTTCCCAGCAAAACATTGACTTCGTCGCCGGAAGCCTCAACGTCTTTAAGATGCACGAGTTTCAGGTGGGGACCTAGTTTTCGGATCGCGTCGACGGTGTCGTAGCCGCAGGATGCGAAATGCCCAACATCCGCGGTGGCGCCGACGGTGTTCGAGAGTCCTGCCAACGCTCTGAGAACATCCTCCGGGTTCTCGTACGCGAATTTCTCTCCTTTGAAGA
>WNFC01006078.1_pt1 | contig 21519 bp, 17 predicted proteins | sample 5400541 | NCBI WGS metagenome assembly WNFC01 (sample SAMN13153342, study PRJNA577476) | soil metagenome | isolation source: 120 cm saprolite under Douglas fir tree site 2 hole 2 replicate 1 | place: USA:California | collected 2015-04-18
AAGCCCTGGCGCAAGACGCTCGACACCAGCCATCCTCCCTTCTGGAAATGGTTTGTCGGAGGAAAACTCAACGCCTGTTACAACTGCGTCGACCGCCATCTCGCCAAATATAAGAACAAGGCCGCTCTGATCTTCGTCCCCGAGCCGGAGAACGAATCCCCCGTCGTCATCACCTACCAGGAGCTTTACAAGCGCGTAAACGAAGTTGCCGCCATGCTGCGCGATTTTGCCGGACTGAAAACCGGCGACCGCGTCACCATCCACATGCCGATGATTCCAGAGTTGCCCATCACCATGCTGGCCTGCGCGCGCCTCGGGGTGGTGCACTCCGTCGTCTTCGGCGGGTTTAGCGGCGAAGCCTGTGGCCTCCGCGCCGCCGATTCCGGCAGCCGCGTCCTTATCTATGCTGACGGCTACAGCCGCAATGGCAAGTGGGTCGATCACAAAGCCAGCGCGGACATCGCCGTGCACACCGCCACGAAAGAGGGCCAGGCCATCGACAAGGTCCTCATCTGGAAACGCTATGCCGGTAAATTCACTTCCGACTCGCCCATGATCATGGGCCGCGACTTCTTCGTCGACGAAGTCCTTAAAGACTATCGCGGCCAGACCGTCGAGCCCGTCTCGCAAGACGCCGAAGCTCCGCTCTTCCTCATGTACACCAGCGGCACCACCGGCAAGCCCAAAGGCTGCCAACATCGCACCGGCGGCTATCTCGCTTACGTCACCGGCACCGCCAAGTATTACCAGGACATTCATCCCGAAGATGTCTACTGGTGCATGGCCGACATCGGCTGGATCACCGGCCATTCCTACATCGTCTACGGCCCGCTCGCGCTGGCCGCCACCAGCGTGCTTTACGAAGGCGTCCCGCAATTCCCCGACGCCGGCCGCCCCTGGCGCATCGCCGAACGCCTCGACGTCAACATTTTCCACACTTCCCCCACCGCCATTCGCATGCTTCGCAAAGCTGGCGCCGACGCGCCGAAGAATTACAACTACAAATTCAAGCACATGACCACCGTCGGCGAACCTATCGAGCCGGAAGTCTGGAAGTGGTATTACCAAACTGTTGGCAAGGGCGAAGCCGTCATCGTCGACACCTGGTGGCAAACGGAAACCGGCGGTTTCCTTTGCAGCACCAAGCCGGCGCTTGATCTCATGAAACCCGGAAGCGCTGGCCCCGCAGTGCTCGGAATTTATCCGGTCATTTGGGATGAGGAGGGCCATGAAGTGAAAGCGGGATCAGGAAACGCCGGTAACATTTGCATCCGCAATCCCTGGCCGGGAATCATGCAGACCATCTGGGGCGACCCGCAGCGTTTCGTCACTCAGTACTACAAAAAGTACAACAAGAATCCCAAGAGCAAGGACTGGCGTGATTGGCCCTACTACGCCGCCGACGGCGCGGTGCTCCCCGCGGACGGCTACTATCGGATCCTCGGCCGCGTCGACGACGTGATCAACGTCGCCGGCCACCGCCTCGGCACCAAGGAAGTCGAATCCGCCTGCCTCACCGTCGCCGAAATCGCCGAAGCCGCCGTCGTCCCCGCTGTTGACGAAGTCAAAGGCCGCGTCCCTGTCGTCTACGTCTCCCTGAAGCCCGGCGTTCCCAACGCAAGAGCGATCCAGGACAAAGTCGTCTCCGCCATCGAAACGATGATCGGCAAAATCGCTCGCCCCAAGGCCATCCACATCGTTCCGGACATGCCCAAGACGCGTTCCGGCAAGATCATGCGCCGCGTCCTCGCCGCCATTTCCAACAATATGGACACAGGCGACATCACCACGCTCGCCAATCCTGACATCGTCGAGCAAATCCGCGAACTCGTCCAAGGCCGCGCCGTCGGCCCCCTCAAAGAAGGCCCCGAAGACATCAAGCGCTTCGGCGACGAACGCTAAAGAAGCGCAAGAAGCAGATGGGTTCGAGCATGACCGGCTCCTTAGTCCCAAAAACGACATCACACTTGCTAGCCTGCAGCGCGCGGCCGCCATGGTCGGACGGCGGGTGATGATCGAGTTGGTTTGACCATCCTCGGGCAATTCCGAAGGGGTAGTTCGCGCGGCACCTACACAAACCATTACTTTTAGCGTAGCCTTACGCCCAATAGGCAATACCTTGCTTGGAGCTTCCGATGCCCGATAACGTCCCCGAAAACAAAGCAGGAGAGTCCTGGCTCTCGAAAGAAATCGTCACCATCACTGCGATTGTTGTGGCGCTCACGGGATTGGTTACCGCGCTCGTACATTTTCGCGATTCCATTCCCTGGCTTACCCCGGTCAACGCCATCGAACTCACGCCCAACCCCGTGAATTTGGACATCGGCGACAAATTTCAGGTCGTCGCCACGGTACTGGACGCCAACAAGAAACCCTTGGGAAAAAAGGTGAGCTGGTCCATCGCCAATCCCGCTCTCGTGCAGGTCGATACCGACGGCATCGTGACCGGCAATGCTCAGGGCGACACCACCATCACGGCCTCCATCGGTTTCGTTAAGGGTTTAGCCCCCGTGCACGTCCGCCGCGTCACCGTCGCCACCGTGGACGTCTTTCCTCCCGCTACCACACTGCTGGTGGACGATCATCTCAAATTCGATGCCACTCCTTACGACAGCGAAGGCAATTCTCTGTTGGGCAGGTCCGTTCGCTGGGCCAGCGAAAACAATTTGGTCGCGGCTGTGGATCAGTCCTCCGGCGACGCCACGGCAAAGTCTGCTGGTACTGTCAAGGTGACCGCCGTGAGCGAAGGAAAGGGCAGCACCGCGCAGGTCACCGTCAGCCCAAGATCGGCGCAGCCCACAACGGAGCAGCCTGCCCCTGCCTCCGCGCCTGCCCCCGCCCCTCCGCCGCCCGCCCCCTCACGGCCGGGAGCCAATATCGGCGCCAGGATCGGGAGCATCGTCGCAGTCCGTCCTCCGATGGCTGGCGTCGTACGCCTCCCTGCGGCTGTCACCTTAGGTTCTCGTGCCGTGACGCTTGCCTTCGCCGAAAAAATCGTCATCGCCAACGGCCTCAAGTTCGGCGACTGCCCCGCAAGCATTCGCATTCTCATCGGGGAATCGCTGATCGACCTCAAATCCGATCCCCAGGAAGCGCCCCGCATCTCTCTCGGCGACGTGACCTACAATCTGCACGGCACCGTCTCCTGTCCCCGCCAAACCGTCGCCGCCGTCAACGGCCACGGAACCATCAGCATCGTAAACGGAAAGACCTACCGCTGCGCCTGGCGCCAGAAAGGCCCCAAAGACTTCGAGATCACCCTGCAACCCCAATGAATCCTAGAACTCTAAGGGTTGTCACCGCTACTTGCTTTGTGGCTTGCCTCGCAGCTCAGACAGCTTGCCTTGCTGCTCTGGCGTCAATTTGTTCTTGATTCGCACGAGCAAGGTTACTTGTTCCCTTTTGATTTCCCGTTCCGCCGCCAGCACCTTCTCTAATTGCGCAAGTACCTGTTGCTCATCTACGTGCGGCTGCTTGGCCAGCGTAACCATCTTCTCCATTTCATCCTGCAACTTCCATTGCAACTCGGTGAACTTCAACTGCGCCTGGCGGATTTCTGACTTGAAATATTCCTTTTGCTCCGCGCTCAGCCCAATCGCTTCCTGGTGCTGGATCACGAGCTCCGGCGCAAAGAAACTCTGTCCGATCGGATCCTGATCGGGCTGCTGGGCGCGGATTGCACCCGCCGCGAAAAGAAATATTGCGCAAATGCAGAGAACTCGCGTCCTCATTTCATTCCTCCTCATCCGTCTTCACCGTAAGATTCAAATACGATTCTCCGAGTCTCGGCATCGTCCGCAAGATCTCTTGCCCTGGAGTCACCAGCAGACCATCGCTGGGCGCTCGCCATTCCGCCAGTTTCTGTGCAGCGGCCAATTCGTCCCCCGGAATCATTCGCACTGTTCTCCGCTGCAATGTCACCGCAATCATCAGAACCACCACAACCATAGCAGCCGCTCCGGCCAGCGTCCATACTCGCCACGGCCTTGCGCGCTGCCTGTCATTCGCAGCCCCCGCGGCAGCAAGCACCCGCGCTCTGAAGTTCGCCGAGGGCTCGGCTCCTTGGCCCACTAACGGCAGCAGCTCGTCCAACCGCGTATTGCGCGCTCGAAGCTCGTCCAGCTCAGCGGAGCATTTCGCGCAGCTTCGCAGATGCTCCTCAAGATCCTTTGCCGTGGCCCCCGTCAGCGCCGCCTCCAGCAACTGGTGTTGCCATTTTTCGCACGCGTTCTTCATTTCATCACTTCCAATAATAGTTTCCGTGCCGTGTGCAACCGCGACCTCACCGTCCCTGCTGGAATGCCGAGCACCGCGCCCACATCGCCAGCGTCCATCTCTTCAACCAGCGAGAGCTGCAGAACGTTGCGCAGTTTTTCCGGCAAGCGTTCAATTTCTCTCCGCAGCCGGTCCAGCATCACCCGCTGCTCGGCGTCCTTCGCTCCGTCAACCATCACGGGTGTTTCCGCGATGTGCCAAGCGGTATCTCGCGCCAGCCGCCGCCGGTAGCCTCTCAAGCGGTTCAACGCCAGCCGGAACACGATCCGGTTTACCCACGCGCGGAATTTTTCCGCCTCCCGGAGCGAGGCAAACTTCTGGTAGGCGCGTAAAAACGCTTCCTGCGCGACATCTTCCGCGTCGGCGGAATTGCCCAGGACGCTGTAAGCGATCTGAAAAACGCGCCGCTGATTCGCAGCAATGCACTCGCCAAATCCCGCCTCGGGATTATGCGCTTCGGCTCTGGCAATCAACGCACTCACGCACGCGCCTGTCACGCCTCTCCTGCCCTTCACGTATAGACACCGCGCCCCGGCGGCTCGTTCAGAAAATAGCACGGCTGGCGGCCATGGGCGGCGAGCAATTCGAACGACTCGCAAGACTCCCGCTGCGGACGGTGGGCGGCACCGCCGCCCACATCCAGCCGCTTGCCGCGCCTTCCCAATCAGAAGAGAAAGATGGGTTGGAATGCCGGCAGAATCGGTTGCAACTGGGCGGCAATCTGCACGGCTTGAAGTTTCTGCAACTGCTCAGCATCGAGAATCGCCACGAAGTGGCCGAGAAAACTCTGCTGTGCCTGGGCCATCTGTTGCTGCACGGCGTGAATCTGAATCACCACAGCTCCGACCTGCGCCGGGTTCCCGCCGGAATTCAGCAGATTACCAAGCTGCTGGATGAGGGCTTGCGCTGTTTGGAGAAGCGGTACAAGTGTTGCCTGGCGCGCCTGAAGCAATTGATCCAGCTCGCTCACCTGACCGGGCTGCAATTGGAGAAAATCAGCCACAACCTGTAAGGGCGACGCTTCTTGCGCGCTCGCCTGAACGTTTGGCGTCTGCAGTTGTTGCAGTATTTTCTCGATGTTTAGCTTCGAAAGGTCGGGTGCTGTCGTCAGCGGCGCGGATTTTGGTGCAAGCTTTTGTGCGCGCACACCGGCACAGGTCATCAGAACGATCGTAAGCACTGCAAAGGCAGCTCGGAACTTTTTCATGGTGGTTCTCCTTGAAGTGCGCGCATTGTGCGCCTTCACTTATCTAGACACCGCGCCAGCGTCTCCCGTTCGAATTGAACCTGGCAGGCTCGAGAAAGGAAGCCCACATCATTGTCCTATCTAGCGCTTTCGTGATTCCGCATTCTGCCGCCATGATGAACACCAATCGCAAACAAGTCCTATATACTGCTTGCCACCGCCCAAAGCGGTATTACGTCTTTCCGTGTGAGGATTCCGACCGTGAAGTCAAACATCGTATTCCGACAGGTGTTGGCCACCTTGATGGCTGCCCCGCTCCTGTGCCCTGCGGTTCGCGCCGACGAAGGCATGTGGACCTTCGACAACCCTCCCGTCAAGCAGCTTCGAGAAAAATATAACTTTACGCCCACGCAGTCATGGCTCGACCACTTGCGGCTTTCCAGCGTGCGGCTGAATGACGGTGGCTCAGGTTCGTTTGTCAGTCCGCACGGCTTGCTGCTGACAAATCATCACGTGGCCCGGGGACAACTGCAAAAGAATTCGACGGCGGAGCGTGACTACATCCGTGACGGATTCTACGCGGCGACGCCTGAGCAAGAGATGAAATCGCCGGATCTGGAGGTGAACGTTCTGATCTCCTTGGAAAACGTGACCGGTCAAGTAAATGCTGCGGTGAAGGGCACCAAGAACTCTGAGGAGGAATTTGCCAAACGAAAAGCCGTCATTGCCGATATCGAGCGCACCGCCAGCGAGAAAACGGGCCTGCGCTCCGATGTGGTGACGCTCTATCAGGGCGGCGAATACTGGCTGTACAGCTACAAGAAGTATACGGACGTCCGGCTGGTCTTCGCCCCGGAGGAACAGATTGCTTTTTACGGAGGCGATCCCGACAACTTCACGTATCCGCGGTACGACCTGGACATGGCGTTGTTTCGTGTGTATGAAAACGGCAAGCCAATCGAGAGCAAAGACTATCTGAAATGGAATCCCAAAGGCGCAGGCGATGGCGAGCTCGTCTTCGTCTCCGGCCATCCCGGCTCCACGCAACGTTTGAGCACCTACAAGGAGCTCGAATCCGAACGGGATGTCTTCCTTCCGCTGATTCTTCAAGTCCTCAAGCGGCGCCTCGCCGTCCTGCAAGAGTATTCAGCGCGCGGACCAGAACAGGCCCGCCAGGCTGGATCGATCATCTTCAATCTGCAAAACAGCTTAAAGGCCTTTGCGGGCGACTCCCTTGGTTTGCAGGACAAGCATTTGATGGAGAAAAAGCACCAGGAAGAAGAAGAGTTCAAGGCGAGGGTGATGGCAAACCCGGAATGGAAGAAAGAATATGGCAGCGCCTGGGACGCCATGGCCCGTGCAGGCGAAAACAGAAACTCGCGCCTGAAAGATCAGTTTTATCGCAACCTCGACTCGCAACTGGCGACGCTGGCCATCAACATCACGACTTATGTTGCTGAAGTGAAGAAGCCCGACGGGGAGCGCCTTCAAAACTTCCATGAGTCACAGCTTGACTCTCTGAAACTTCGCGTGTTTTCCCCTGCGCCCATCTATCCCGAACTGGAAATCGCGCGCATCTCCAATGCGATGGACGCAGCCCAGAAAGAGCTCGGTCCGGAAGATCCTTGGGTCAAGGCCGTACTCAATGGCCGTACCCCGCGGCAGGTTGCCACTGATTTCGTCAACGGAACGAAGCTTGCTGACCCAGCTATTCGGAAGTCCCTCATCGAAGGTGGTCAGGCCGCGGTCAGTGCGTCCACGGATCCCTTGATCGTTATAGCGCGCGCGATTGATCCCATACGCCGGGAACAGATTGCGTGGTTCGAACACAACGTCGACGGCATGGAACAGCGCGCTGGCGAACAACTCGGCAAAGCGCGTTTTGCGGTCTACGGGAAATCAACTTATCCGGACGCCACCTTCACTTTGCGGCTCTCCTATGGACAAGCCAAAGGCTATGCGATGAACGGTACGAAGGCTCCATTCAAGACCACCTTATATGGGTTGTACGAACGCGCGGCCAGCTTTGACAATCAGCCGCCCTTCGATCTGCCAAAGCGCTATGTGGATGGAAAAGACAAGTTGGATCTAATCACGCCGCTTAACTTCGTCACGGACAACGACGTTGTCGGCGGGAACTCAGGCTCCCCAGTGGTGAATCGCAAGGCAGAAATCGTTGGCCTGATATTCGACGGCAACATCGAATCGCTCGTCGGCGACTACGTCTATGACGGCACAACGAACCGTTCCGTGGCCGTGCATACGGCAGCGATGACCGAAACGCTCAAGAAGCTCTATGGAGCGCAGCCGCTGCTGAATGAACTACTGGGGCAGTAAGGACCAGTAGAAGGCTACGGAGACCCAGGGCACTTCCCAGATTTTTGATTGAAGGGACGCGAATTTTGAGTTGGTGTCCCGCATCGGGAGAGTGACAACGTCTCCGCATGTTCATTGTGTTTCTATTCCGCGCGGAGAGCCGCCATCGGGTCGAGCCGCGAGGCGCGCCAAGCCGGAAGAAGGCATGCCGCCACAGCGACCGAAAGCAATATTGCCATAACGGACAAAAACACCATTGGATCAAGCGGTTCTGTGCCGTACAGCATCGAGCGAATGAGTTGAGCCGTCGCGACGCTGGCAAAGACACCGAGCACGAGTCCGAGAATTGCAGGGCGAAGCCCATCCAGTAATACCAGGCTGAGCACTCTTTCCCGCTGCGCGCCAAGCGCGATGCGGATACCAATTTCCGCGGTGCGCTGCGCGACGATGTAGGAAAGTACTCCAAACAGTCCAACAGCGGCCAGCACAAGCGACAGCACTGCGAACGCGAGCAGCAGCGTTGCGTCAAAACTGCTGTCCAGCGTGGATCTTCCAATGATCTGGTCCATGGTCAGAATGTCGGAGACAGCCAGCTCCCGGTCAAGCTGCTGAACTACTTGCTGGATGGGCAAGGCGAGCAACGTCGCGTCACGGCTCGAACGTACGGCCAGCGTCGCATCAATTGGGACACCCTCGTAAATGGATGCGTACAGGGGGAAGTACATGATTGGCCGGGCAGGTGCCGCGATATGGAAGCGGGTATCACCGACCACCCCGGCAACTTTGTAGGACCGGCGGCCTAGCGAGAGCAAATGCTTGCCGATAGGATCTTCACCAGGGAAATATTGCTGCGCAAACGATTCGCTGATTACGACTTCGTTCGCTTTGTCAATGCGCTGGCGGCCATCAAAAATTTGTCCGCGCAGCAAAGGAATCCCAAGCGCCGCAAAATAACCTGGATCGGCCCATCGAACGATCGCGTACTGGCTCTGCCCTTGCGGAAGCGGCGGATGCTCCGCGACCCAGAAACCGCTGTCCCCGCCGTAGCCTTGTCCTGGAACGAGTCTGACCAGTCCTGCTGCCTGGATTCCCGGCAGCGAGCGCACGCGCTCCAGCAGCGCTTCATAAAAAGCTACGCGTTCCGCGTCATGAATATATTGTGCTTCAGGCAGGCCAAGACGCATGGTGAGCACATTATTTAAGACACAACCGAGCTCGGAGGTGCGCAGCCGCTGGTAACTCTTCAGCAGCAGGCCGGCTCCGACGAGCAGCACCACTGTAAGTCCCACCTCCAGTGAAAGCAGCCATTTGCGCAGCGTGACTCGCGCGGGCCCCGCGCTGTTTGAGCGCGAGGCTTCCTGGAGCGAGGAAAGAATCTTGTCGCCTGCGGCGGAGATTGAGGAGATGAGTCCTGCGAAAGCAGCACAGAAGAAAATCAAACCCATGGTAAAAGCAACGACCACACCGTCAATGTGAATGGCTTCGACTCGGCTTATGTCTTGTCGCGTGCTTACAAGCCACTGAATGACCGCACGAGCCAACAGCAGTCCGGCCAAACCGCCCGCGGCCGAAAGCAAGAAGCTCTCCGTCACATGCTCGCCAATCAGGCGCCGGCGGCTGCCGCCCAACGCCGCGCGAATGGCAAGTTCTCTTCGCCGGGCCGCTGCGCGAGCCACCAGGAGATTGGCAACGTTCAGGCACGCAATTAAAAGCACGCATCCTGTTGCGGCCAGCAAGACGTACAGTGGCGTCTTGATATTTCCGACCATATCCTCGAGCAGCGGGCGCGCGTCTGCGGCCTTGCTGATGAACGGATTATCGAGATGTTCATCGTGCAGCCGCCGGACGATAAGCGAAATCTCCGCCCTCGCCTGTGTTTCCGTGACCCCCGGTTTAAGCCGCCCGACTGGCACAAAGTCATGGCTATCCAGAACTTCCATGTCCTTGGCAGATTCTTCGTGGTAAATCGGTACCCACAGTTGCACGCCCTGTTCTGGATAGACAAACCAGGATGGCATGATGCCAATGACTGTATAGGCCTTCGCGTTTACACGTATCGTCTGGTTCAACATCGAAGGGTCGCCGCCGAAACGTCTCTTCCACAATCCCCAGCTCAAGATAGTTGTCGCATTTGCGGATGGCTTGTCATCCGCCGCGGTGAAGCCTCTTCCGAACGCGGGTTCGACCCCGAGTGTTGGCAACAAATCCCAGGAAAACTCGACGGCGCGCACTCTTTCGGGAAGCTCTCCGCCCGCTCCCGATAGGTTGTATTCTCCCGAAGTCGAAACGATCGCCATATCCGAAAAACTATGGCTTTGCTTCTTCCACTCGGCGAATGTCCCGCCTGCAACCTCGTTGAACGGAAACTTGTCGTCAGCGCTGTGCTCATACAGCCGCATCAGCCGGCCCGGATCTTTAAAAGGCAGGGGCTTCAGCAGCACGGACCGCACCACGGTGAAAAGCGCCACATTCGCGCCGATGCCGATGGCCATCACCAGGATCGAAAGGAACGCAAAGCACGGTGTTCTGGCCAGCGTGCGCATGCTGATCCGCATGTTCTGAAAAAACATTTCAGCCCCGTTCCAACTCCAGGTCTCGCGCGCCCGCTCGCGCAGCAGCGTGGCATTACCAAACGCCCGTCGTGCCGCGTAACGAGCTTCCTCGCGGCTCATCCCGGCAGCCATGTTTTCGGCGATTTGTTGTTCGAGATGAAAGTCGAGTTCGGCATCGAGGCGTTGCGCCTCCCTTCCGCGATGCAGAAGCATCTTCAATTGCATGCGGATCTTTTCCAGCCAGCGCATCGCCCCTCCTGTTCCGTTCACGCCTTCTCAATGACCAGATTGATCGCCCCGGAGAGCCGGTTCCAGTTCGTGGTTTCCTGTTCCAATTGCTTGCGGCCAGCTGCCGTCAGCGAGTAGAACTTCGCCTGCCGCCCCGTCTCACTCTCCTCCCACTTCCCGCGGATCCATCCCTGCTGCTCTAAGCGGTGCAGCGCCGGATACAGCGATCCCTGCTGCACTTGAAGCACTTCCCCGGAAACTTGCTGGATGCGTTTGGCGATGGCCCAGCCGTGCTTGGCCTCGAGTGAGATGGTCTTGAGAATCAGAAGGTCCAGAGTTCCCTGGACAAGATCGCTTGGTTTTCCCATACCATGATTATCTACACCAAGTGTTGTAGATAGTCAAGGTGTCCGACACGTTTCTGCGCTTTCCAAATTGCCCTCAGATTTTTGATAGAAGGGACGCAAATTTTGAGTTGGTGCTGGCCATTCGGAGAGTGACACCATCTTCGCATGTTCATCGCGAGTGGGTTCATGGCACGGCCTTCCTGCGCTCGATGGTCGATTTTTGTCGTTGAGTTTGAGCGCTTTGATCATGGGCTTTATGAAAAGTTCGCCCCAGCCATAGATTGCCTTCGGGAGGATTTCCCGAGGCAGCGGAGGGGCGCATGAATTACGACTCCGAACGTATTTCCACCACGGTGGAACGCAGAGAGCCTCCGCAAATCCCCGTGGGCACAAATGCGGTCGAAGGCTATAAAGCTTCGATGAACGGCGACGGCCTGCGCATTCTGGATCACCTCCCGGAAATTATCGCGCGAGGCGCCGCAGCTCTCACGCCTGCAGAAAAAGATTTGTTGAAGTGGATCGGCGTATTCTTCCGCAAACCCACGCCGGGAAAATTCATGATGCGCATCCGCATGCCCAACGGTTTCGTGAGGAGCGAGCAACTGCGCACCATCGCGGAGCTTTCGCGGCGGCTTGGCAACAGCGTCCTGGACATCACCACCCGGCAACAAATTGAACTGCGTGGTTTCACACTCGACACCGTGCCGGAAATCTTCGAAAAGCTCCGCGGCGTGGACCTGCGCACGCTGCAGACGGGCATCGACAACGTTCGAAACATAAACGGTTGCGCCATGGCAGGTCTGACGCCGCATGAATTATTTGACGCGTCTCCTGTCGTCCACGAACTGGATCGCATCATCGTCGGCAGCAAGGGCAACCCGGAGTTCACCAACTTGCCGCGCAAATTCAACATCACCGTGACGGGTTGCACGGACAACTGCACGCATGGCGAGTCGCAGGACATCGCGCTGGTTCCCGCGAAGAAGGCCGGCCGGATCGGCTTCAACGTGCTGGTGGGCGGCAAGATGGGCTCGGGAGGATTCACCGTCGCTTCGCCGCTGAATGTGTTTGTGGAGATCTTCCAGGCAGCCGCGGTGGTGGTGGAACTCGTCAAAATTTACCGCGATCATGGCCCGCGGGAGGCGCGCTCTAAGTGTCGTTTTGCTTTTCTGATAGAAGAGTGGGGCGTTCGCCGCTTGCGCGCGGAACTTGTCGTACGCCTCGGCCGCGAGCTCGCGTTTCAGGGCAGAGACATGCGCGGTTCCACGCACGCCGACCATCTCGGTGTGAGTTCACAAAAACAGGCGAACCTTTCGGCGGTGGGGCTTTGCATTCCGACGGGCAGAGTAAACCCTGAACAGCTCGACGAGCTCGCACGCTTGGCTGACGTTTATGGGAACGGTGAGATTCGTCTCACGGTCGCGCAGAACGCCATCATTCCCCATGTTCCGGCGCATCGCGTGGCCGAGCTTTTGGAAGAACCGTTGCTCAAACAGTTCTCGCCTCGTCCTTCTCCCTTTTTGCGCGGATTGGTCGCTTGCGTCGGCACGGATTATTGCAATCTCGCCCTCATCGAAACCAAAAGCCGTGCGCTCGCGCTCTCCGAGGCTCTCCACAACAAAATGGGTAACGGCGTGAATCCTCTTTCGATTCACTGGTCCGGCTGCCCGGCGGGCTGCGGCAATCATCAAGCCGCCGATATCGGTCTTCGCGGTTTCAAGACGAGAATTGACGGAAAAATTGTGGATGCCGTGGCGATCTACACCGGCGGCCGGACCGGCCCTCATGCAGTCGCGGGCCGCGAGATTCTGGAGACCGTGCCGTGCGATGAATCGCTGCCGGATGTGGTGGCTGGCGTCATCCAGTCTTATCGATTCGACATCGAAGCACGGGAGCACGCGAACCTGAGCGATCCGTTGTATGCGGCGGCTGCAACGGCGGGGTTGGCGTCTTGGCGGCTCGCCCGCGCGTAGCCGCAAAAATTTGCGCGGTGGAGAAAGAACGATGACGGACTATGTGAATCCCAAGGAACTGTTGCAAGAGGCCGTGCAGTTGGCGAAGCGCAAGTCCGATCTGCCGGTCCGCGACATGTTGATTCGAGGAATTCTCGCGGGCGCATTTCTTGGGTATGCGACATCGCTGGTATTCGTTGTTCTGTCGCAAGGAATTGCTCCAATCGTTGGCGCAATTCTCTTCCCAGTCGGCTTCGTCATTCTTGTTCTACTGGGATTGGAACTGGTCACCGGCAATTTTGCATTGCTGCCGGCGGGCGTGATGGCGGGGACGGTCCGTGTTTCAAAGCTGCTGCGCAATTGGGGCTGGGTGTATCTCGGAAACTTGATCGGCAGCCTGCTTTATGCGGCGCTTTTTTACGCCTTCGTGAAAGCAATCCTCTGCAACTGGATGGTGACGATCGGTGCAATGCTGGCGCTGATCTCGCGATCCACGGTCGGAAAGATTACTGCCATGTGGCTGCCGATCATGACGTTTTTCGCGCTCGGCTTCGAGCACTCCGTTGTAAACATGTACCTCATTCCGTCGGGCATGATGTTTGGCGCGCCCATTTCTGTGGGCCAGGCGTTCTTGTGGAACTTGCTTCCTGTCACACTGGGCAATGTCGTTGCGGGCGCGCTTTTGACGGGCGTGGCGCTTTACGCAACTTATCCTAGCGAAGCAGCAGTTTCCGTCGCCACGCAGATACAAGCGGTTACAACCGAGCAGAACGAAAAACCGGGGACATTCGCGGCCGCCGCTGGCCTTCGCTAAGGCTCGCTCGCCTTGCGTGAGTCGTCGCGATTCCCTGCTACTGCGAAGAGGCGCAGCGGACCTGTACTTCAGCCGCTAGTTCGGGATCCATCAATGCCAAGCGCCCGTGCGAAGCGGAGCAAACCTGCGCCGCCGTGATCCCTGAGGCGCCACGGAGGTCTGCGCCGGCAAGATTCGCGCCATCCATTTCCACTCCGGGTAGAATCGCTCCCGCGAAGTAGGCGCCCCGCAAATCCGCCCTCTTCAAATCCGCGTCCAGCAGGATTGTGCCTTTGAGGCGCGCACCGGTGAGGTTCGCTTCCTCAAGTTTGGCGGAAGATAAATCCGCCTGCTCCAGATTTGCAAACGAAAGCACCGCATGTTCGAGTTTTGTATCTCGCATGTCCGTGCGTGAAAGGTCGGTCCGTAGGAGTTGAGCGTTCCGTAAATTCACCGCGTAAAGCGATGCTCCGGAGATTCTCGCATTCGAAAGGACTGCATTCTCAAACGTCCCGTAAGAGAGATCGACAAAGCGCATGTCTGCCGCCGCGAAATTTGCGCCGGTGGCATTGGCCGAGACCAACACGGCATGCGTTACCTGAGCGCGGTCGAGAATCGCAGAACGCAGCAAAGCTTCACGCAAATTCGCTCCTCGCAAGTCGGCCTCGGAAAGGTACACTCCCTCAAGATTCGCGCGCCACAATTTTGCGTTGATCAGAAAAGCCCGGTAGCCGCGCGCGAACCGCAAATTCATTTGATTCAGCCGCGCGCCTCTGATTTCCCCTACAGTCTCGTCCGTCCAGTCCGTGCCTGGCGGCGGAGGCACCGAGAGCGTCGCTTCCGTTAAATCCGCGTAAGGCCGGTAGCCAACGGATTGAAACACCATCGAAGCCCAGCGTTTCACGTCCCCCGTTGACTCTTCCGCGGAAGTACCACGGTCGAAGGGCAATCCCCTGTTCACGCCGAGCGAGAAAAGAAAAAGGATGCATCCGCAGGCCAGGGCCGCCCGCGTAGTCCCCAGGATCATTCGAATGACGTTCTTCGATTTCGGCATCCGGATGTCGCCCGGGCGCAGCACCCGCGACACCACAAACGGGACACAGGTCGCCGTTATCACCGAAAGCGTGATCACAAATACATGCAGGAGGGTTCCCCGGAAATCCTGCCGTGGCAAATACCGAAGCCAGAAAAAGAACATGGTTGCGGGCACAATCCAGTATGCCAGGGCCGTCGAGAGCACCGTTTCGAAGACGGTCATCGTTGAACGCGATTCCCCTTGCCACCGGAAGTGCCTGCGCACCAACCCCATCAAATACCACGGGCCGTCTTTCTCCAGCGTCTGGCCATCCGGAAAAACAGCGGGGAGCGCGGCCATGCTTCCCCACAACCTCAGCAGCAGAAAATGAAAACGCAGCGAAAGCACCAGAAGGACGAGCGGGCCGCCGAGATAAAGGCTCGTCATCGGCAGCAGATTGCCGAGTCGCGCGGAAGGCACTGCCGACGCATTGAGAAGCAGCCGCACGTCTGTTGTGAACGCGATCAGCGCGCAGCAGAGCACGCTCGCTCCCACGGTGAGGAAATAAAACCACCGCGCGATCTTGGTCGCATCGCCGATAGCTTTCGAACTGTCCACCGCGGAAATCGATTCAGGCAGCACGGCGTCGAAAAGATTCGTCCCGCCCAACCGCCCAAACCACAGACCTTCGGCACCATAGAGATTGGCGCCCATCAAATTTGCGCCGCGCAATTCCGTACCCAGCAGGTTGGCATTCTGCAGATTCGAACGCACCAGGCTCGCGCCTCGCAAATTGGCCATCGATAAATCCGCGCCTACAAGGTTCGTTCGGTGCAAATGTGCGCCCTGTAAGTTGACGCCCGTCAGGTCTGCTTTGGCCAGATTCACGCCGCAGAGATCGGCCTTGGCTCCCGTTTCACCGCCGGATTCCACCCACATTTTGTGCTGATCCAGAATCTCGGCAAGATCGATCAGCGAAATCCCTACGGAATTTCCTTCGCCTGAAGGTGCTCCCGCGGCGGAATCGTCCACGGATATTTCGCTCTTCAGTTCTTCAATTTCTTTAATTGCGTCTAGTTGCAGGGCCATTCGAACGTTATCCCCCAGCTTTCTTGACTTGCGCTCGCCCCGTCCTGCCGCGCTATAACGCACACATTTGGCGCGTCGCGGCGCCTATCGGCACTCCCGAATTCTTGGGATGCCAAGTCTTCCCGGCACGGTTCGAGTTCCCCCACAGGCGGTGCTTCTGTCAGGCTGCTCCATCTTCTCCTATCAGGACTGTGGAAATCGCCTGCCCGCAAGTACAGGCGGCGCAGAGGTAACGGGCAGCCGGAAGGTGAACGAAGAAACCGCTTCGAGTAGGGAGTTAACCGCCAGAGGGTAATATAAACGGATGAAGGGCGTGGTGAAAGTGCTAAATTCAAATAGTTGCCAAGAATAACAGTGCCGGGGCAGCTTCGCTGAGGAGTGGCCTCTGAAAATGAAACTAGAAATTAGAAATTAGAAAAGAGAAACTAGAAATTAGAACGCACAAAAAACGCACATAACATACGCTACGAACGGAAGCATGGGATCCGGTTCCATACTGCCGTCCGTGTTTTGCCGATCCTTATGCTCTTACGCAAAAGGATCGCGTTGAAGGCGGTGAATTGCGCTGGCAGACCATCGGTATGGTTGGAGGAATTGTGCTGCTAATGGTCGCACATACGGTACGGGATAAGGGAGGGGATGAAATCATTCGCATCATCTCGGCCCGAAAAGCCACGAGAAAGGAATCCAAACGCTATGACGAAAATCGTGAAGAAAGTTCTTTCTGACATCCGCCTGAGCGCCAAACAAGAACGCGAGTTGAAGAAGCTCGCAGATCGGCCCGACAGCGAAATCGACTTTTCGGATATTCCGGAACTGACGGAGAAGTTCTGGCGAAACGCTGTGCGGAATCCATTCTACCGGCCGGTGCAGAAGCAGGTCACTCTTAGACTCGATGCCGATGTGATTGCGTGGCTGCGGCGGCGGGGCAAGGGCTACCAGACGCGAGCCAATGCTTTGCTGCGGGCGGCGATGCTGGAAGACGTTAGCGAAAAAGCGAGCTAAGGGGGAGCGATCATGCGATCGGCGAAAGTCGGTGCGTGCATTTTCGGCATTGTGGGCGTTTGCTGTGAGGGGCAAAGAGTTTCTGCACAAGTTTCTGCGCAGACGGCCGAACAAGAACCAGCAAGGGGCAGACGCATTGTGATCGCGGCAAGCACGGTGCTGGATGGCAGGGGTGGCGTGCTGCACGACACGCGGATTGTTGTGGAAGGCGCGAAGATTGTGGCGATCGAGACAAACGCTGGACCGGGTGCCGCGCCGGCGGACTACGACCTGCGCGGATTGACGGTGCTGCCGGGATGGATCGACGCGCACGCGCACATTACCTGGAACTTCGGCAAGGACGGGAAAAATGCGGGTATGGGAGGGACGACCCAAGAGGATGCATATCAATCGGCGTCCAATGCGTGGGTGACGCTGATGGCGGGGTTCACAACGGTGCAAAGCCCGGGCGCGGCAAACGATATTCTGCTGCGCGACGCGATCGCGAAAGGATTGCTGGCGGGGCCGCGGATCCTTACGGCCGTCGAGCCGCTGTTCGGGCAAGGCGAGAAGACGGGGACGCCGGAAGAGATCCGCGCGTTCGTGCGAAAACAAAAGGCGGCGGGCGCGGACGTGATCAAGGTCTTCGCGTCGCAGAGCATCCGGCAGGGCGGAGGGATGACGCTTTCGCAGGAGCAATTGAACGCCGCCTGTGATGAAGCGAAGAAGCAGGGACTGCGCACGCTGGTGCACGCTTACAAGGATGCGGTGCGGGCGGCGACTGTCGCGGGGTGCACGGAGATCGAGCACGGCACAATGGCGACGGATGAGGACTTGAAATTGATGGCGGAGAAAGGCACCTATCTGGATCCGCAGGCGGGGCTGATCATCGAGAACTATTTGCTGCACAAGGAACAATACATCGGGACGCCCGGCTACACGGCCGAAGGGTTTGCAGCTATGGAGAAAATTCTGCCGATGAACCACGAGCTGGTGCAGCACGCGCGGAAAACTCCGGGGCTGAAAATTGTTTTCGGCACGGACGCGGTGGCGGGTGCGCACGGGCGAAACGCCGAGGAGTTCATCGACCGCGTGCGTGACGGCGGAGTGGACCCCATGGCGGCGATGGTTTCCGCCAACTCACTGGGCGCGGAAGCGCTGAGGATGGCAGACCAGATCGGGACGATTGCGCCGGGATTGCAGGCGGACATCATCGCTCTGGATGGCGATCCGTTGAAAGACATAACAGCGGTGCGACGGGTGGTATTCGTGATGAAGGGCGGAGTGGTTTACAAGAATGTTTCGCGGGGAGCAATTCCCGTGTATGCGGGCGTGCAGCCTTAAACACGAAATTGAAATTAGAAAATTTAGATTGGAAAAGCGAGAAGAGAAGAACCGCACAGCCTGGCTGTGCCACTGGGTGCGGACAGCGGGCGTACACCGCGCTAGTTGGAGTCGGAGTCGTCGGAGTCTGGGGAATCGAGGCCGGCGCGGCCGATAAGTCTGCGAAGGGCGTCTTCACCACCGGCGCCGCGCTGGGTTCCGGCGATATTGCCATCGCGGTCGATCACAACATAAATAGGATAAGAGGTGGCGGCGTACATGGCGGCGAGATTGGTGTCTTCCATGAAAACGATTTTGCAATTGCGGGGATGCTGATCGAGATACTTCTTGACGGTCTTCTTGGACTCGCCGACGTCAATGGCGAGAAGGATCAAGCCCTTGGTGGCAAGCTCATGGCCGATTTTGTCGACGAAAGAGGCCTCGTCGGCGCAGAAGCCGCACCAGGTGGTCCAGAACTCGAGGAGAACGACTTTGCCTTTGATGGTTTCGTTGGTGAACTTTTCGCCGGTGGTGGTGATAGCGTTGAAGCGCGGCGCGGGCTCTTTGTCTTTGGGGACCGCAAAGGCGCACAGAGAGGCGAGGATTAAAAAGCAGCAAAGCGTGACGCGCAAGGGGAGGGTTCGCCACATGGGGAGATATAAGCAAATGCCGACACCGCGTGTCAATTACTTTGTTGGTACGTCTCCTCAAAAAGTGTATTACGGGCAGTAATACAAAATCCCCTGACAATACGCCGCAGATTTATTTTGCGGATGGCTTCGGCGGCTCGGGCAAGCTTTGATTGGCGCGGAAGATGACGTAAGCGCGAATGGCTGAGGCATCATCGCGAGAGAGTTCCCTTTCGAAAGAGACCATGCCGGCTTGTTTGAGCTGGCCCTTCAGCACGATTTCAAACCATTGATCGTTGTCGAGCGTGCCGGAGTAGCGGAGGTCGGGGAGGACGCCGCCGCTGACGGCGACGTCGCCGTGGCAGGTGGAGCAGTAGAGCTGGAAAAGGGCTTCGCCTTTGTGCACAGTAGCGGCGGTGGCGGTGGGTTTGGGTGGTTTGAGTTGCGGCGGTGTGAACGGGGGAAGCGGTGGCAGGCTGGCCTTGCTGCCTAATTTGAAGGCAAGCAGGCGGTGGATATTTTGTGTGCGGCCGGCGGAGAGTGCGACTTCGCCAGAGGCGAGAGTAAAGACGCCTCCCCAGCCGGCGAGGACGGCCACGTATTGTTCGCCGTTGACGGTGTAGCTCATGGGAGCGGCGACGACGCCGCTCTGCGCGTCGGCGGACCACAGCTTTTGGCCGTTGTCGGCGCGATAGGCTTCGAGGTTTCCTTGCGCGGTCCCTTCAAAAACTAGGTTGCCGGCAGTCGAGAGGAGTCCGCCGTTCGTGGGGGTCTTGCGTTCCACGCGCCAGATTTCTTTTTGTTGCACAGGATCCCAGGCGGAAAGGTGTCCCTTGATGGTGGCGAGGATTGCTTTCTTGATCTCCGGCTTTTGTGGCATGCCTGCGGCCACGAAATCGATGCCGACGTTAAAGGCGAGATCGCTTTGACGGGGATGTTGCCCGGATTTGTAAAGGAAGCCGCTATCCGAGACAGGGATGTAGGCCAAGCCGGTGAGCGGACTGAAGGACATGGAGTGCCAAGTGTGCGCGCCGTCCGGTCCGGGGACAAGAGGCGAACCGGATTTTTGATTTTCGTAAGTGGCGGCGGCGTTGACGAGGGGGTGGCCGGTTTTCAGATCGATGGCGCTGGCCCAGGAGACGGCGGTGTAGGGCTTCGCGGAAAGTAACTCGCCAGTGGCGCGGTCAAGCACGTAGAAGAAGCCGTTCTTCGGAGCGTGAAGCAGAACTTTTCGCGGGGAGTTGTTGATGGTGAGGTCGGCAAGGATGATGGACTGGTTGGAATCGTAATCCCAGGCGTCGCCGGGAGTCTCCTGATAATGCCAGACGTATTCGCCGGTGTCGGCTTTGAGCGCAACGATGGAGCAGATGAAGAGATTGTCGCCGCCGTGGGGGCTGCGAGCGGGGCGGTCCCAGGGAGTGCCGTTGCCGACACCGAAGTAGACGAGATCGAGATCGGGGTCATAGGAGATGGAGTCCCAGACGGTGCCGCCTCCGCCGACTTTCCACCACTGGCCGGTCCAGGTTTTTGCGGCCTTTTCGAGAATGGGAGACTCGAACGGTTTGGAAGGATCGCCGGGCACCGTGTAGAAGCGCCAGGCCATTTTTCCGTTGTCGGCATCGTAGGCGGAGATGTAGCCGCGCACGCCGTATTCGGATCCGCCATTGCCGATCAGAACTTTGCCCTTCACGACGCGGGGTGCGCCAGTGATGGAGTAGCGGTACTTGCGATCGACGGTAAGGGCTTCCCACGCGGGCTTGCCGGTGGCGGCATCGAGGGCCACGAGGCGGCCATCGAGCGTGGCGACGAAAACTTTTCCGCGCCAAACGGCGACGCCGCGATTGACAACGTCGCAGCAGGCGTTGATGGCCCACTCGGGTGGAACTTTCGGGTCGTAGGACCAGAGTCTTTCGCCGGTGGCGGCTTTGACGGCGAAGACTTTGCTCCACGTGGTGGTGAAGTACATGACGCCATCCACAACGATGGGTGTCGCCTCATCACCGCGGTGGCTGTCGAGATCCACATACCAAGCGAGAGCGAGCTGGCCGACGTTTTGATCGTTGATCTGCTTCAAGGGGCTGAAGCGCTGCTCGTTGTAGGTGCGGCCATAGCTCATCCAGTTGCCGGGCTCGTTATCGGCGTGGACGAGCCGCGAGGCGTCAACGCTGGCCGGTGATGTTGCTTCGCGTGCGGCTGCTGGAGAATTCGACCTCGGGCGGCAACCGGCGGCGCACAAAAGTACTAGCGCGCTGGCGAGGCTGAGAAACTTTTTGCCGGGCATGAAATCTCCTGCGTTTATCGGAAAAGGCACCGAAGCCCTGAATCAAGTTGGCAAGGGCGATGACGACGAATCACGTCACAACTGCCTGGATGCGGAGCGATCGATGGAGAGTGCTCCAGAACCCCTGATCATGATGGCCAGGCAGATCACGAGGGCCAGGATGTGGTATTCGTAGCCTTCACCTTTCTGCATGCCAGACCAGTTAGCAAAGAAACCGAAATGCCGATGGACGAGAATGATGGCGACAACCATGTTGGTGGCGATGCCGAAAGCGGCCACGCGGCCGAGGAATCCGACGATTAAGGCGATGCCGCCAAGGAATTCGGCGGCAATAGCCAGAACTGCCAGCGCGGCGGGGATATGCATCATCTGCGTAAAGAAGCCCAGCGTGCCCCGGAAGCCGTACCCTCCGAACAAGCCAAGCGTCTTTTGGGCACCGTGGGCAAAGAATACGATGCCAAGCACAAGCCGAAGAAGGGTCATTACGAAATCGTCGGAAGTGTTCATGAGCTTTTGAAACATGGCCGTCTCCTTCTCTTTATGAATTTT
>WNFC01023824.1_pt1 | contig 21518 bp, 23 predicted proteins | sample 5400541 | NCBI WGS metagenome assembly WNFC01 (sample SAMN13153342, study PRJNA577476) | soil metagenome | isolation source: 120 cm saprolite under Douglas fir tree site 2 hole 2 replicate 1 | place: USA:California | collected 2015-04-18
CATTCCATCGACGATATGGCGGCTCCGATCTCGAGCGGTTCGTTCCGGACGATGGGGATGATCGTCGCGCCCTGTTCGATGCGTTCGATGTCGGAAATCTCGACCGGCGTGACGACAACATTGCTGACGCGCGCAGCCGACGTGACCTTAAAGGAACGGCGGAGGCTGGTGTTGCTGGTGCGGGAGACGCCGCTCCATACCGGCCATCTCAGAAGCATGACCGCGCTCTCGGAAATGGGAGCGATCATCGCGCCTCCCGTTCCCGCCTTCTATGCCAAGCCGGATACGCTCGAGGATATGGTCAACCACACCGTTGGCCGTGCCCTCGATCTCTTCGATATCGACGTTGGTGTGGCGCATCGTTGGGGCGAGCAGGAGGAATCCCGGCGCCGTCCTGCGGCAGAGCGAGAGACCTGATGGGCAAGCGACGAGAGGACTACCGATGAAGAACACCGAGGTTGCCCCCACGGCGGCGAGCCACAATGCGTCTCCCGATCTGAGAAGCTGGCTGCGGCGTCTCGCCGCGACTGGCAGGCTAGCCGTGACGCGAAACGGCATCTCGCTGATCGACGAATTGGCGGCGGTATCCAAGAGGCTTGAGCTTGAGCGTGCTGTCATGTTTCCGCGTCCGGGCGGCCATCCGATGACTGTCGTTTCCAATCTGTTTGTCGATCGCGGCTGGATCGCGGATTCGATCGGCGTGCCGACCGAAGATCTGCTGGCGCGGTTCCAGCAAGCCGTACGGCAGCCGCTACCGTGGACCGAAGTAACGGATGCAGCCGTGCAGGAAGTCGTCCATCGCGACATCGATCTGCTCAAACTTCTGCCCATTCCAAAGCACAACGAGCACGACAGCGGCCCCTACATCACAGCGGCGCTGTTGATCGCGCGGAATCCGAAGACAGGAATCCAGAACGTGTCGATCCACCGGTGTCAGGTCAGCGGCCCGGACAGGATCGGCGTTCTTCTGCTGCCCAGGCATACCCATCACTATTTCAGGATGGCGGAAGAAGCCGGCGAGGCGCTCGAAATCGCGCTCGTGATCGGCGTCCACCCGGCGTGCATCCTGGCTTCGCAGGCGATCGCCGCACTCGACGAGGACGAAATGGAAATCGCCGGCGCACTGATGGGCGCTCCAGTGGAGGTGGTGAAGTGCAAGACCAACCGGGTTCGGGTGCCGGCCCACGCCGAGATCGTGATCGAAGGGCGGATCTTGCCAAAGATCCGCGAGCCCGAGGGCCCCTTCGGCGAGTTTCCGCAGTATTACGGCCCCCGCGCCAATCGTGAAGTCATTCATGTCGACGCCGTGACGCATCGCGGCAATGCGATCTTTCATACCATCGTCGGCGGGGGCATGGAGCATCTGCTGCTGGGGGAAATTCCTCGCGAGGCAACGTTGCTTGAGCATCTCCAGCGAAGTTTTCCCAGCGTGCAGGATGTGCGGCTGACCCGGGGCGGGACCTGCCGCTATCACCTTGTCGTCAAAATCGACAAGCGCAGCAACGGAGAGCCAAAGAACATCATCATGGGCGCTTTCGGCGGACACTATGATGTCAAGCAGGTCGTGGTGGTGGACCTCGACGTCGACATCGACGACCCCCATGAGATCGAATGGGCCGTGGCCACCCGATTTCAGGCGGATCGCGACCTGGTTGTTGTCTCCGGTGCACAAGGCTCGAAACTCGATCCGTCAAGCCAGGAGGGCATCAGCGCCAAGATGGGGATCGATGCGACCAAGCCGGTGGAAGCTGAAGTGATGAAATTCAAGCGCATCCATGTCAAAGGTCTCGAAGAAGTCGAGCTTGATAGCGTGCTGGAGCAAGACGCAAAGGCCGCGTTCGCGAGGGTCACCGCGGGGTTTGATGCGCACGCCTGAACGAAACGGGAATTCCAGCAAATATCCTGACCAGCGAATTGATTCTGCGTTGCAGCTTCAAGGATGAGACGAATGGGCAAGTCGAGAGAGCGCAGGGTATGGCCGATCTTCCGCCTTGCTGAAAACATTTCTTCCATACGTCGTGATGGCGTGACTGGAGGACGTTCTTCGGATGCCGCGCGCGGCCGGCCGATGGGCCGAGAACAATGCGGCTCGCCGACGCAGAAGCGGCACGCGCGATGCGTGTGGCACGTGCGCTGCGCAACGGCGGGGATCAAAGGCCGCGGCGCGCTGAACGACTTTGTCGAGATCAAGAACCTTTATCAGAATACCGGTGTGGTATAGACGGTAGAGGATCTGCACTTCGATGACGTCATCGTCGAGTATCCCGACCATGATCCTCGACAAAATCAGCGGCTCGTTGCTGGCCGGGTAGGCGTGCTCTTGCATACGGTATCATCAGGTCTTTGCCATTTCAGCCGCGTTCGGCATCGCCGACAAACGTTGGCCGGTGCTCCCCTCGATCTTGAGCTTGCGCTCCATGAAATCGAGGAATGCGCTAAGGCGCCGCGACTCCTTGCGCCGGCCGAGGAAGGTTGCGCTGACCTGCAGGGACGGACTCTCCCAGTCGGTGAGCACACGCACCAGCCGCTTCGCCTTGATATCGCTTTGACACATGATGTTCGGGAGAATGCCAAGGCCGACGCCGCCGATGACGAGCTCGCGCGCGACGCCGATGTGATTCACGGTGACCCGTCCGACCACGTCGATGACCTTGGCGCCAAGTCCGCTGCGAAAATTCCAGACGCCTTCGGCGCGCTGATGTTCGGTTACGACGCAATCGAAATGTTCGAAATCGTCTACGCTAAGGGGAACTCCCTTTCTTTCAAGGAACGATGGGCTCGCATAAACGCCTCGCGAAATACTCGCCAGGTGGCGGATGCCGCCGTGGGTTTCGGGAAGAGTGCCCAGTTGAACCGCGACGTCGTACGGTTCAACCGAAACGTCGATCCAACGGCTGTTCGCGTCGATCACAAGATGGATGTCGGGATAACTGACGGCGAACGCCGCGATCGCGCTGCTAAGCCAACCGGTGCCAAAGTCCACGGGCATGCTGACGCGGAGCATTCCCCGCAGTTCGGTTTGCATGCGCGTCGTTCCGAGGCCCGCTTCTTCTATTTCGGCTGCGATGCGTTCGCAATGCTCGTAAAGCACATGACCGATGTCGGTGACGGCGAGCTTGCGGCCCCCCTTTTTGAACAGGATGGCGCCGAGCTGATCTTCCAGAAACATCAGCTTGCGGCTGACAGTGGATTTTGGAATGTCGAGCTTCTTCGACGCTTTGCTGATGCTGCCAGCATTGACGACTTCGAAAAACAGCAGCAGCGCGTTGAGGTCCAGTTTTCTCGTCACGAACTGCGCTCTTCGGTCTCGGGCTTCAGACACGTCAAGCCCAATCAATCGTCCCATCTATGGAACAGTAAGGGTTTAAAAATGCGCTATCGTCCCGACTTTGGCAAGCTTAGGCTGGATTCAGGTTTGCCGCTGCAGTCTGCGCGCGCTTTCGGACCGGCCGCAGCGAAGCCAAAAAGCAAAGAATCCTGCGCCACGCACGGATCCCCGGAGGAAAAATGACGGAAGCTACAAGGCGGAACTTCCTCGCCGCTTCGGCCGCGGGCTCTTTGATACTGTCATCGACCATCCGACGTGCGTTCGCGGCTGCGGATATACGGGTGCGCTGGGCCTCCCTGCAGCCGGGATTCACAGTGCTGCCCGTTCAGTACATCCTCGCCAACGATCTCGGTCGCAGGAACGGTCTCTCTTTTCCGGATCCTGCGCCGTATACCGCGGTGTCGACCTACTACAACGATTTTGTCGCCGGAAACTACGACGTATGTATTGGCAGTTGGGACACGTTCGCTGCCCGCTACCAGGCCGGCGTTCCCATCAAATACGTCTGCACGATCACGGATGCCAACATGATCTCGTTGTTGGCGCCCAAGGCCGGTGTTGCCGATGTGTCGCAGCTCAAAGGCAAGACGATTGCTGCCCTGCAGTCGACCGGCACCTATCGGATGGTCAGAGCTCTCATCAACGAAGCTTTCGGTTTCGACATCGAAAAGGATGCGACGATCCAGAACGTCGACAATCCTGCGGCCTCGGTAACGCTGCTGATGGCCGATCGTGCCGATGCGGCCTTGTCATGGGAGCCCAACATCACCACGGGCCTGATGAAGAAGCCCGACCTGCGGGTCATCATGAAAGCAGGCGATGTCTACAAAAGGCTTTCGGGAGGGTTGGAGCTGCCGTACTTCGGCGTTGCGATCCGGAAGGAGTTGGCCGACGCCAATCCTGGTATTGCTGCGAAGGTCGGGAAGGTTTTTGAAGATTGCCTCAGCGGCATCAATGCCGACACCGCCAAGGCGACCGATCTGTTTGGCAGCAAGACTGGCGTTCCCGCAGACATCCTGAAGGAGGCGATGGGTTCCAAGCGCCTTACTTTCAACTATCGCCCCATGAGCGACGATCTTTCGAGGTCGTCGATATTGCTGGCGAGCGAGTTTTTGGCGCGCAACCGTCTGCTGACCAAACCGGTCGATGATAAGTTCTTTGCGGTCTGAGACATCATGACGGAACGACCGATGTCGATTGCGGTGGACTCCGGCCGAACATCAGGTGCGGAGGACCCGGCCGCTGCGGGACTCGTCAAGCCGCTCGCCGTAGCGGTCGAGGCTCGGAGAAATCCCGAGGCTCGGCGCGACATCGTCGCGACGTGCATCGTCGTCGTTCTGCTTCTTGCGGCGATGGAAATCACCAGCCGCTTCGTGCCTGATTACATCATGCCGTCGCCCGTGGCGGTCTGGAACGCTGCACGGGAGCTGTTCTTTTCCGATCCCTATCACGTCGCGGTCACGCTGGTGCGGCTGACCGTCTCCGTCACGATTGCGATGGTTACGGGCGTGCTGATTGGTCTGGCGATGGGGATGTTCCCCTCGGTGCGGCCATACCTGAAGGCCATCGTCGTCATCGACACCGGAATTCCGGCGCTGTCGTGGATGCTGATCGCGGTGTTCTGGTTCAAGAATCCGGAGTCGCGGATATTCTTCATTCTGCTCGTCATCCTGCTGCCGTTCTACGCTCTCAACGTCTACGAAGGTGTGCGGGCGTTGCCGAAAGAGCTCGTCGACATGATCGAGAGCTTCCGCCCGTCGCGATGGCAGGTGCTTCGCTATCTCATTCTACCGCACATCGTGGCCTATATCTTCCTGACGACAAAATCGGTGATCGGATACGCGATCCGCATGGTGATCTTCGCCGAGCTCGTCGCATCCGCAGTCGGGATCGGCGCGCGCATGAACCTCGCGCAATCGACGTTCCGGATCGATCAGGTGCTGGCCTGGACCTTCTTCCTCGTGATCCTGAACCTGCTGCTTCAGGCATTCGTAAATGGCCTGGAGAAGATCTCCTTGAAATGGCGCGCCGAGGCGACGGTAAGATGACCGAAGAGAATCTTATCGAGGTTCGCGGCGTCAAGAAGATGTTCGGCGCCTATCTGGCAGTCGACAACCTGTCGATGGATGTACGTCGCGGCGAGATCGTGGTTCTGCTCGGGCAGACCGGCGCCGGAAAAAGCACGGTGTTGAATCTGATCATGGGCACGACGCGTCCTGACTCCGGCCAGATTCGGGTGGCGGGCTTCGATCCCTATGCCTCCTTCAAAGCCCTTAAAGGACGGCTTTCGGTCAGCTTCCAGACCGACAGGCTCTTACCGTGGCGCACCGCAATCGAAAACGTCGAACTAGGGCTTCTCATTCTTGGAAAATCGAGGTCACAGGCACGGGCGCGCGCCAAGGAATGGCTTGCGCGGGTACGGCTCGACGGCGCCGACGACAAATACGTCCATGAGCTGTCGGGTGGCATGCGGCAGCGCGTATCGCTAGCCCGCGCGCTTGCGATCGATCCCGAAATCGTCTTCCTCGACGAATCGTTCAGTCAACTCGACCATGTCACGTCAAAGGCCTTGCGCCGGGACTTCCTCCAGATCGCGCGCGAATTCCAGAAGACGTGTTTGCTTATTACTCACCGCATCGACGACGCACTCGAAATGGCTGACCGCGCGCTGGTGTTGAGCTCTCCGGCCAAGGTAGCTCTCGAAGTCGGCATCAGCGATGAGGCGAGGTTGAACCCGCGCAAGATCGCGGATCTCCACGCTCAGATCGCATCCGCCATGGGCGGAGAAGCCCCAGCCGAACATTGAAATCATCGGAGACGAAGACACATGGGTTACCAGGACGTTATCCTCAACAGGGAAAAGGGGTGGGTCGAAATCACGATCAACCGGCCCGAGAAGCTGAATTCGCTGCGAGAACAGACAGCCGACGAAATTCTCGGGATTCTCAATGAAGTCGAGCACGACAGGGATGTGCGGGCAGTCATTCTGCTCGGCAGCGAGAAGGCGTTTTGTACCGGCATCGACACCAGCGAATTTCAGATCGAGGAAAACGGCTATTTTGATTTCTACCGTTGGCCTTCCCGAGATCAAGCTCGGCATGATGCCGGGTGGCGGTGGAACGCAGACGCTGCCGCGGCTGATAGGCAAGCCACTTGCCAAGGAACTGATGTGGACCGGTCGCCGGATTACGGCCGCCGAAGCCGAGCGTTACCGCATCCTCAATCATGTGACCGAGCAGGGCAAGGCGCTCGACAAGGCGCGCGAGATCGCCAGGAGCATCAGCGACAACGCGCCGATCCCGGTCATGATGACGAAGTCGGTCATCGACCGCGGCGTCGACATGTCGCTCGCAGACGGCTTCGACGCCGAGGGGGATGCTTCCTTCCTGCTCTACTTCACTAGGGATCGTGACGAAGGACTGAAGGCCTTCCGTGAAAAGCGGTCGCCAGAATTCCGCGGAGAATGAAAATGACTGCAAGGAAACGCGACATCGTCATCGCCGGCTATTCGGAAACGGCGATCGACTTCAAGACCGGTCGCAGCGCGTACGATCTGGGAGGCGAGGCCCTGGCAAAGCTGCTTGCCGCGACTGGAATTTCGAAGGATGCCATCGACGGCCTGTCGGTGACGACGCCGCTCAGCGAATGTCCCAATCCGTTTTTTGCCGTGTACATGACCGAGGCCCTGGGGATCACGCCCACTTGGCTCAACTATGGCGGCACGGGCGGGTGTTCGGCAACAGGAGGCGTTGCACGCGCTGCTTCCGCCATTCGCGACGGGCATTGCGAGGTCGCGGTCGTACTGTCGGCGGACGCCCCAAGCACCGCATGGCGCGCCAACTACGGGGCTTACCGTTCGGAATTCCAGGATCCGCCCGGCGTGCAGGGGCCGCCGGCGACCTTTGGGTTGCTGATGAGCAGATATGATCATCTGTTCGGTATCAAGTCGGAAGCGCTTGGGAAGATTGCCATCACGCAACGCGCGCATGCCCTGCACAACGAGAATGCCTACGCCAAATTCAAGACTCCGATCACGATGGTGGACTACGAGAAGTCGCGCGTTATTGCCGATCCGTTGCGTCTTCTTGATTGCGTGATGTTCTGCGACGGAGCCAACGCCTTCCTCGTAACAACCGAACAGAAGGCGCGCAGTCTCGGGATCAGCAAAATGGTTTTTCCGACGGCCTATGCCGAAGTTACCAACTTCAACGGCAATCAGCCGCTCGCGGAAATCACCGAGACCGGCTTCTCGAAGGTTGCACCCCGCGTCTACCAGCAATCCGGGCTTACCCCTAAAGATATCCGCATGTTCCAGCCCTACGATGACTTCACCATCGCGGTGATGATGAAGTTTGAGGATTTCGGTTTCTGCAAGCGGGGGCAGGGCAGCGACTTTACCCTCGATACCGATCTCTCGCACAAAGGAACGCTGCCGCTGAATACGGGCGGCGGCCAGATTTCTGCCGGTCAACCCGGATTGGCCAGCGGCGGACTCAATCTCGCCGAGGCGGTACGCCAGATGTTTGGCGAAGGCGGCGGGCGTCAAGTGGCGAATCCGAAGAACGCGCTGGTTACCGGCATCGGCGTCATTCCTTACGCGCGGAATTGGGGTACCAGCGCCGCTATGATCCTGGAGGCTTGAAGATGGCAGACGAAAAGGCGGGACGTCCGGTCCCAAAACCATCGGTTTACGTCGACACCCAACCGTTCTGGGACGGCGCCAAGGCAGGCAAGCTGGTGCTGCAGTTCTGCAAGGACACCGGAAAGTTTCAGCACTATCCGCGCCCGGTGAGCATCTTCACCGGCAGCCGCAATCTCGAATGGCGCGAAGTATCGGGCAAGGGCACGATCTACGCCTGCACGGTGATCCGGGTTCCGGGCCCGGGCCTGGAGGGCAGGTTGCCGCTTTCTGTCGCAACCGTGGAACTCGACGAAGGCGTGCGGATTCTTGGCAACATCCTGGACGTGGATCCTGACACGGTTGCGATCGGACAGCGCGTCGTCGTGGCGTGGGATCGTCTGTCGGACGATGTCCAATATCCGGCCTTCAAGGTCGTCTGAGGAATTCGACATGCGGCTGGAAACCATTCTTCGCGCGCAAGCCGTGCGCCACCCCGACAAGATCGCACTCATCTGCGGCGACGAACGACTCGCCTATCGCGATTTCGACCAGAGAATCCAGCGCGTGGCGAATGGACTCAGGAAACATGGCGTTGGTCCGGGGGATCGGATCGTCGTATTTCTTTCGAACGGAATCGAGATCATCGAACTGTTCTACGCGGCGTTCTCGGTGGGCGCGATCGTGATCCCTGTCACGACGCGGCTCACGTCGCACGAACTGCAACATATCTGTTCGGACAGTCGGCCCTTCGCGATCGTTTTCGAAGGAGACGGGACATCAATTTCCGATGTCCTGCAGGCAAATCCGGACGCCATCCGGATCACGACGGGGAGGGAGTTTGCGGGCGCTGTCGAATACGCCGGGCTTCGGAACGCGGATCCCGATCCGCTGCCGCCTCTGTCCATCGAGTCGGACGACGCCGTTATCATGTACACATCGGGTACGACAGGCAAACCCAAAGGCGCCATCATTACCCACTCCAATGTCGTCATCCAGCATTACTTCATGAATGCCGTCGAGTGGGGAATATCGAGCGACGACCGTTATCTGGTCACGACACCGCTTGCCCATCGGACGGGCTTTGCCCGGCTCGCCAATTCGTTGACGCTGGGCGGCACGCTCGTTGTCATGAAGAAGTTCGATCCTCGCGAGACCGTTGAGACGATCGGGAGGGAGAAAATTACCGTCGCCGGCATGGTTCCGACGGTATGCCGCATGCTGCTTCCCGAGATCAAGGCCGCGCCCTCGCGCTGCGGTTCGCTTCGCCGCATCGTGGTCACGGGCGAGGCTTTCCCGGTCGAGCTGAAGCAGCAGTTTCTCGCGCTGCTCCCGGACGTGCGGCTGGTATCGTTCTTCGCGATGACCGAAGTAGGCGGTGTAACCTCGCTTTCGCACGAGGAGCAGTTTGATCACGCCTCGTCGATCGGTCGGCCGACGCCCGGTGTGGAGGTGCGGATCGTCGATGACGCCGGCGTCGAAGTGAAGACGGGCGAGCCGGGTGAAATGCTCGTACGCGTGGGGCAGCCCGGCCGTTATTCCGTGATGCGCGGCTACTACAATCGACCTGATGAGACGGCTAAGACCATCAAGGACGGATGGATCCATACCGGTGACGTCGCCAGGGCCGATCAAGACGGCTACCTCTATATTGTCGATCGCAAGAAAGACATGGTGCTCAGCGGCGGCTTCAATATCTACACGAAAGAGGTGGAGCAGGCCCTTCTGCAAAACCCTGATATAGCCGACGCCGCGGTGGTTGGGGTGCCCGATGCTGTCTTTGGAGAAGCGGTCGCGGCCTTTATCGAGCGGGAGCAAGGAAGCACTCCGACGCCTGCCTCGGTTGTCGAGCACGTCCGCAATCTGGTCGCCGGCTACAAGAAGCCCAAATACGTCTTCATCGTCGATGCGCTACCGCGAAATTCGCTCGGTAAGGTGCTCAAGCGGGAACTGCGCGATCAGGCCGCCGATCTCGTCGACGGCGCGCAGGGCCTCGAGAAGAGCGCCTAGAGCATGATGTGTTGGAACTGGATCGATTCGTCCCGTAAGCGCGAGGCACTAACGATCTCGTGTCCCGGACCCGGCATACCGTCCCTTCGGCGGTGCACGGCAGGGCCTGGACAAAAAATCGCGAAAACAACCCCACAAAACTCAGTTGAGCTCCAAGGCCGAGGTCGAGATTGCGCATATTCTCCAGGACGTCGATGAGCCTTTCGGTATCGAGTTGTGGTCCGGCACGCTTGAGTGCCTGGATCAGGACGTTGGCCGAAACGTAGCCTTCGAGCGACACGTAGTCCGGCGCTTCGCCGGGAAAATACTTGGTCAGGGCGTTCTTGTATTCGAGAACGATGGATGAGTAACCGGAAACCGCCGGCACAACCTGGGTCACGATTGCGCCGGTTGAATAGCGCGGTCCCAACAGCTTCAATTCTTCGGCCAGCGCGGTGCTGCCGACGAATGATACGTTGCTGTAGAGCATGTCAGGATAGAGGTCTCGGGTTTTCTCGATGAATCTTGCCGCGGCCCGATAGGATGCAATCATCACCACCGCTTTGATGGGCACCTTCTGGGCCTTCAACAGATTGACGGCATCGTCGACATCGACGGTGTTTCGCTTGTACTCAAGCCGCAGAATGCCGGCGTCGCTGAAGCCGAGCGTACGAAATGCCTTTGCGACACCTGCGTACCCCGCGTCGCCGCCTGGATCCTGCTGGGGGGCGAATACGGCGATCTGTCTGGGTAGTATCCGGCGCATTTTGATAAAATAGCGCACGGCCGCGTCGGTCTCCTCGGTGTAGCTCGCCCGATAGTTGAATACGTAGCGATCAGGAGGATCGTTGCGGATGACATTCGCGCCTGTGAAGCCGCCGAAGAACAGCATCCGCCGCTCGAGCGCGTACGGTACCGCGACGGCTGCGGTGGACGTTCCGACATTCCCAATCACACCGAATACCTGGTCCTTGTCGTAGAGCTGCTTCATGGCCTCGGCAGTGCGCGCCGGGGTAAAGGCGTCGTCGGCGGCAATCAGCTTGAGCATCCGGCCTTCGACGCCGCCCGCGTCATTGACCCGGTTGAAAGCAATCTCGATCCCGAGCTTCATCTGGCGGCCAAGTTCCTTTGAAGCGCCGGAAAAAGGTGCCGCAATTCCAAACCGGATTTCGCGATCAGTTACGCCGCGGACCGCGGGACCGGTGGGGACCGCCGCGGTCGGCGCCGTAGCGGCGGCGGCGGACAAAGATGGTGAGATAACAGCCGGCAAGGTTGGCGCCGTCGGCCGGGCGATCGACCGTTCGAGATCAGCAAGTTGGCGGTCTGCCATTCCGCAATCAATCCGTCCCGACGTCACGGTGCCACGGCCGTTCGCGACGTTGCGATCGAGCACCTGCGTAAGGTCGGAGCGCTCGGCCTCGGTGGTCGAAGCTTCCGTGATCACCGCCGTGAACTTGTCGACGATGATCTGAATACGGGGGCGCGCGATGTCCCGGCAGGCCAACGCCGAACCGATGATCGGTCCGACGCGGCCGGCGAGATCGCGGACAACGTCGGTCTTGTCACCAGCCGCTGCGCCCGTAACGCCTGCGAGCAACGCACTGAATAGAACTAACATCCAACGAGGGGTCATCGCAGGCTCCGCAAGACCAAGGTCACATCAGGCATCGTTGTTCTCTCCGCGTCGGGCTATCGATTGCGATGGGGGGCTGAGGGCGGCGTAGGGTTCTGTTGCCGTCGCACAAATTGCTGAAGCCGCGTTCCAAGCGATGAAGTACGTCGCGCGGAAGAACGCGCGATCGGTCTGAACAGGATGCTAGGTTTGGCTGGAAAATTTGAATCCAAACGCTGGACGCCGGATCAGCGCCGCACGATTGAATCCGCGCTCGTCGCCGAGACATATCTCGCGACCGCGTCGCCCATGCCGTTTCCATTGCCTCATCCCCTCGGCAAATGTCCGCCTTGAACGGCGGAGGAAATGACCTTCAGATTTCGAGCTGGAGGGCCATTAAGGTATAATACAACCATTAATTGACGTCATAACGTCGAAATATTGTCGAAATTAGGGCAAGACCGTGGTTATTGATATATCAATGGAATATTGGATGTTGGGCGGTTGCGTTGGATGCGGAGCGCGTTCCAACGCGTGCACATGCGGTCGGCGATCTCCACGAGGTGTCGTCGATGTTCACCATGGAACAGATCAAATCGACAACCGAGCTGCCGCTGGTCAATGCCTCGACCAGATCCGGCCGCCATGAAGCACAGACAGCGCAACATTCGCTCCTCACGTCATGAACGGTGGCCCATGCCGCGGACTTGATCGGCGTCCTTGAGACTTCGAGACGGTATCGAAACCGGTTAAGTCACGACTTCGATCTCATGGAAGCTCGCAGTTTTATTCTGAAAGGCGCGCATCGCCGATCAATTGGCACGATCGCACTTTTCAAGCCCTTCTAAACTGAACCTGCGGCCGAGCCTTGAGCGAAATCGACGTGAATTGCATACTTGCAGCATGATGACTTTAGACCAGCCATGATGCCGCACATCTACGAACACGTGTTCGAGCAGTTCCGTATCGTCGTGCATTACGTCGGCGAGAGTTTTGGCGATGCCGCCAATACGATTCTGATCCCGAAATATGCCTTGTTCGATGCCACCGTCAGCTTCGACTTCGAATAGCTGCGTCCCGTCAAATACGCCTGGGACTAGGAGACGAGTTTTGGCGTCCGGAAGTTCGTCGCTGCGAAAGTGGGCCTGGGTCCACAAATGGTCCAGCATCGTCTGCACGATCTTTATGCTGCTGCTATGCATCACGGGGCTGCCGCTGATCTTCCATGAGGAGATCGACGATCTGCTTCATGAGCAGGTGAAGGCGGGGCAGGTGCCCGAGGGTACGCCGCTTGTGGACCTCGACCGCGCGGTAGCAAGCGGCCTTGCGGCCGCGCCAAAGCAGGTCGCGCACTTCCTGATCTGGGATCCCGGCGATGCCAATTCGCTGCTGTTGAGCGTCGGCCCATCGATCGACGTCAACCCGACTGATAATCGCATCATCCGGGTTGACGCACATACCGGCACCTTCCTCGACGCGCCCGACGTTACCGGGCGCTTCACTTACATCATGCTCAAGCTCCACACCGACATGTTCGCCGGCCTATCGGGAAAGCTGTTTCTGGGGCTGATGGGTATGCTGTTTTGCGCGGCGATCGTATCGGGGATCGTGGTCTACGCGCCGTCGATGCGGAAGCTGAACTTCGGCGCCTACCGGCACGAACGGCCTCGCGTCGTCCGGTGGCTCGATCTGCATAACCTCGCCGGCATATTGCTCGTCGTCTGGATGCTGGCGGTTGGGTTCACCGGCGTCATCAATACCTGGGCCGACCTTGTCATCAAGGTCTGGCAATTCGGACAGCTAGCGGAGATGACGTCGCAATATGCCGACCGCCCTCCGGTCACTCAGCCGACGTCGCTGACGGCTGCGGTCGCAACGGCACAGCACGCGCAACCGGATATGAAACCGGCCTTCGTGGCGTTTCCCGGTTCCATCTTCAGCAGCAAGAGCCACTACGGCGTCTTCATGCGCGGCAATACGTCGTTGACCGCGAAGTTGCTGAAGCCCGCGCTCATCGATGCCGCCACCGGGAAATTGACCGAAACAAGGAATCTGTCCTGGTACGTCACCGCGCTATTGATTTCACAACCGCTTCACTTTGGCGATTACGGCGGCATGCCCTTGAAAATCATCTGGGCGGTGCTCGACGTCATCACCATCGTCGTTTTGATAACCGGCCTCTATCTGTGGCTGCGCCGTCGTCGGTCGGGTTCGAGCGTGGGAAGAATGCCGGCCGCGACGCAGGCCGCGTCGAACGATCCGGTGCTGACCTTATGACCAGCGCCCGTCCTGGCGTTCGACGAAAAACCATCGGGCAGATATTCGGCATCCCGCTTCTGACGGCACTTCTCAGCGCCATTGGTCTGGTATCCGCGCTCGTCGGCGACGGAATTTGGGATAGTGTTTCCTGGGTCATGCTTTTGTTTCCGATCCTGCTTTGCGGTTATTGTTTGCGGCAAGCCCAGAAATGAATCGAATGTAGACCACTTGTTGCATGGAGCAGCAATTGACGGTCTCTGTCGAGGTGCGGATTGTGAAGATCACAAAATCGACTCGCGCAAGATCATCGGCGGCGAACAGGAATCTGGTCTGCCATCATATTTCAGGCGTTAAACCGACACAGGTTTGCCGCGCGACAGGTCCGATTTTTGCCGCTCACCCGGCCTACCGCTTGCGTCATCGTCATCGATTGGCACGCATCGATGACGGGACGGGGATATTCAAAACATCCTGACGACATGATCGAGAGGCGCTGGCGGTTTCGAGGCTGTCGTCGACGTAACCGCAGCCTGCAGGCGGTCCAATGCCACAGTTCCGTTATCGAGCCGTCACGCACGCAGGAGAAATCATCGTCGGCGAAGTCGACGCGTCGTCGCGCGAGGAGGTGGTGCGGCGCATCGAGTATCTGGGACACCTGACGATTGATGCCGAGGTCGCGGCAACGGGAATCCTGACCCGCAGCCACCGGCGCGGCGGAAAGCCGCCGCGATCTCGCGACGTTTCCATTTTTTTACGCCAGCTGGCACTGCTGATCGGCGCCGGATTGACGCTCGAGGCGGCGCTCCAAACGCTCGGCGAAGACACCAGCAAGGCATTGGCCGGCTTCTCCAATGGGCTGCGCGCATCGATCTCCGCGGGCGAAAGCTTCGCGGAGGCCCTGGAACACCATTCCTCGATCATCGATCCCGCCTATGTCGCCATGGTGCGGGTGGGGGAGGCGTCGGGCAAGCTCGAAGCGGTGTTGCGTGCGATCGTCGAAGATCGAACGCGCCGGGAGCTGATGACTGACAGGATCAACTCGGCGATCCGCTATCCCTTGTTTCTTATCGGCACGGCCACGATCATTCTCTTGTTTTTTCTGATCTACGTCGTCCCGCAGTTCGAGCCGGTGTTCAAGGACCTCGGAGGGCGTCTTAATTCGGGGGCGGCGTTGATCGTGGCCGCTTCCATTTGGCTGCGTAGCAATGTCGACCTGTTTCTGGGGATGTGTTTGTCTTTGGTGCTCGGCGCCTGGCTATTATTGAGCAGGCGCGAATGGCGGGCACGGATGGTCGCCGCGATCGCAAAGCTTCCGGGAATTTCGGGGCCGATGGGCGACCGACGTACCGCGCGGATCGTCGGAACGCTCGGCCTTTTGCTCGAAAATGGCGTGGCGCTTCCGACCGCGCTGAAAATTCTACGCGATGTCCTGACCGAGCCGGACTACGTTGCCGCGGTCGACCGTGTGCACGAGCAGGTGCGAAATGGTCGACGTTTCGCTGACGCCCTGGCGGAAACCGATCTGCTTCCGCCGCTTGCGGTAAGGATGCTGAGGGTCGGAGACGAAGTGGGGGATCTTGCCTCCATCGTGCGTCAGGCGTCGCATTTCTATGAGCACAAGCTCGGCATGGGCCTCGACAGGCTGATGGGCGCGATCGGTCCCGCCACGATTGTTGTTGTCAGTATTGTCATTGGTACGCTGATCGTATCGATCATGAGCGCGCTCCTCAGCATCACGGAGCTTGCGCAATGATCAGGGTCGCGAGGATAGATCGGGTTCCGCGGTCGAAACCTCGAACGCGGACCACCGATCGCCGCGCCGGCTTCACGCTCATCGAGGTCGTGGCCGTGATGCTCATTATTGCGTTGGTCGCGTCGCTTGCGGTCACGATGATGCCCGGCACTGGACGAGGCCGGCTCAAGGCCCTGACGCTCGAAACCGCCGCACTGCTTCGGCGCGAGCGTCTCGGTGCGGTTCTGACGGGGCGAGACCGTCTGGTGTCTATCGATGGCGAGCGTCGTGTTCTGGTCGGCGACGGTGGCGATGTCGTCGCAATCCCGCGCGACGTCGTCCTCGACATCCTCGGCGTCGACGCATTGTGGTCGGGGCGCCAGGCTGTCGTGCGTTTTAATCCGGACGGAGCCTCGACCGGAGCGGTGCTGAAACTGTCACGTGAAAAGGCCGAATATGAAATTCGCGTCAATTGGTACACCGGCGGCGTCGCGATCGCACCGTGACGGCGGCGGCAACGGGCAGGCGGGTTTCACCCTGCTCGAGGCGCTCGTTGCGTTGGCGCTGGTTCTCGCTTTTGCAGCCGTGCTTGGTCCGCACCTGTCTCAGGCGCGCCGCATCATGGCCCAGGCCGACGGCCGGGTCGCGGCGCAAGTCCTGCTGCGTTCGCTGCTCGATGCTCCTTTCGACCGTTCCGGCCTGGTGAAGGCCTCGCGGGACGGCGAAACCGGCGGACTGCGATGGCGTATCGTCGCCGAACCGGTTGTCGCCGCCGCGCCCGGTGCACCGGACCGACCGAATTGGCTGGCGTTTCGCGTGATGGCAAGTGTGGCGTGGGGCTCCGGCCAGGTTATTACGGCCGAAACAATACGGCTCGGCAGGCCGCCGGAGCAATGAAGATGCAGCGGGACCAAACGCGTGCCGGATGTGATGGCTTCACCTTGGTGGAGGTTCTCGCCGCGCTGGCGATCGCCTCCGTGATCATCATGGCCAGCACCGCGCTGATTCACAACGTGGCGCTTTTTTTCGACCGCGGAACCCGGGGTGTGACCGAAGCGGAGCGCCTGATGCTCGCTGTCGAGCGTCTGGCTGGCGATTTCAGCTCGGCCCGCTTCATTTCGCGAAGAACGGAGGACGGCCGGCCGCGCTGCGTCGGGGTTGCGCGACGACGACCTCATCAGTTTGATGGTCGAGGAGGACGGTGAAGTCAGGCGCCTGGTCAGACGTCGTGCGACCTGGCCCGGACCGCGCGCGCGCTTCGAGGACGTAACGCCGCAAGATCCGGTCGTTCTGATCGAGGGCAAGTTGGACATTTCATTCGCGTTCGGGCGCGTCACGCCGGATGGCGCCCTCGCGTGGTACGCGAGCTGGGCTGGAGAATGGGTGTTGCCCCGCTATGTGCGGTTGATTCTGCGGGACCGGGCCACTGGCGCCGATCTGCTCGGCGAAGCCGATTTCGTGATTCGCGCCAATGCTCCCGCGGCCTGCGGGCGATCCGACGCGGCGGTTGCTTGCCTGTCCGTCGCGCCTTCGGTGCAGAGCGACGCATCCGAGCCGGAAAGGCAAGTGCGATGAAACGCAGCGATCCGCGCCGCGGAGTGATTTTGGTGACCGTGCTGTGGTCGATCGCGCTGCTGTCGGCGCTTGCGATGGCGGCGTCGGTCACCTTCCGCGGGTTCGCGGGCGTTATGGCGGTCGAGCGCGATCGCGTGCAGGGCGACGCGCTGCTGTCGGCGGGGCTCGAGACGGCTGCCGGCATCATCGACACGTTGGGCGATGCCCCGCTCCTGGATATCGAAGCGAAGGTCAGCCTTGCCACCGGTTCGGTACGCTCGCGCCTCAGCGATGAGGGGGGTCGCATCGACGTTGGAAAAGCGCCTGCCGCAGTTCTCGCTGCGCTGTTGCGCTCCGTCGGTGCTACGGAGGCCGCGGCGAACGATGTCGCGCAGCGAATCGTTGAACGACGCTATCCCGGCAATGCGGCTCGTCCGAACACCACGCCTCGTTCGGCCAATGCCACGACCAGAACGCCGGGAACGGGGCAGCCATTTTCCGACGTGCGGCAGCTCCAGCTCATTCCCGGAATGCTCCCGCACTGGGTGGCTGCAATTGCGCCGCTTGCGACTGTATTCGGCGGTGAAACCGTAAATCCGCTTACCGCGCCACCGGGCGTCATCGCGGCACTCCCTGGAGTCGAGAGAGATCAGGTCGCAGCGTTTCTCAAGGCACGCCGCAGTTTTCCGGCGGATGTCGATCGGCTCGTGCGGCTTGTCGGGCCGGCGCAACGTTATCTGGCGGTCAAGCCGCCGCGCGTCGCGTCGGTGGAGCTCGTGGCCGAACTCGCGAGCGGCTATGCCGTTGCCGCTCGGTCGGTGATCGCTGTCCTGCCTCAGGATAGCCAACCTTATCGCATACTTGTCTGGACCCCGGTGCCGTCCCCCAGGCTCCTTTAGAGGGTCGTCCGAAAGCGCAAAGGCAGAGTCATGCGTATCGGCGCTATCTTGAGACGATGGATCGAAACCCTTGCGACGTTGTATCTGGCCTGGCGTGAAAGCCGGCGTGAACATCGCTCGCTGATCGTCACGCGCGAGAACCAGCATGTCTTCGTTCGGCGAGCGGAGCCGAACCGGGATGCGATGCTGCGGGACGCTCAGGCAGGAAAGATCCTCGCGACCTTGACCCTTGGAACGGGAGTTTCGGCGGATGTGTCGCGCGCGGTTAACAACAATTTTGTCGTTCTCGAATTTCCCGCCGACAAAGTCGTGGTGCGGCGAATCACGGTGCCGGCGCAGGCGCGCAAGTTCCTGTCCGGAGTCATCCGCAACCAGATCGAGCGCCTGTCGCCTTGGCCGGCCAATGACGTCGTGTATGGGTTCGCGGCCGAAGCGGGCGCAGCAGATGCCGCGGCGGTCGAAGTACGAATTCTCATGGCGGCGCGCAGCGACGTCGACGCAGCGCGGCAGGATCTGGCCGCGCTCGGCATACCGGTCGATCGGGTCGTGGCGCGTGACTCGGATAGCGAAGCCACCGATGAGGTCGCGGGTTCGGTAACGTTGTGGTCGCGGCTTGCCGACACGTCGCGTGACAGCCTTGGCGACGCGGCCCGGACCATTGGTATCGGGATTGCCGCCTCAGTGACGGCGAGTGTCGTTCTGAGTTTGTGGGCGTTGGCGTCAGCCGCCTCGATTCGAAATGAGAGTGAGGACATGGCCGCCCGCTCCAAGGTCTTGCAGCGACAGGTTCAAACCGGCCGTTCGGCATCTTCGACGGCATCAATGCCGCCGGCAGAGCGGGCGTGGCTCTCAAAAGAGATGTCCATATCTAGCGTGATCGTGATGGAGGCGCTGTCTCGGGCTCTGCCCGAATCCGCCTATGTCACCGAAATTCGCCTGGAAAAGGAAAACCTCCGGATTATGGGGCTGGCCGATGACGCTCCGGGATTGCTCGCACCATTGGAGCGATCCGAGCATATGACCGACGTGCATTTCTTTGCTCCGACGGCGCGAGGGCCGGACGGCAAACTTTTCAGGTTTTCGATCGAGGCACGCGTCGAACCGCGCATCAAGATTGGGGAGGATTGAGGTATGCCGAGACTCGACCGTGAGCAGGCAATTTCCGTCGCGGTTCTTGTTCTGCTGCTTCTGGTGTCCGTATCCGTGGTCGGGATGTTGTTTCAGATGCGCGCCGACGCGGTGCAGGAAAGTTCCGAACGTCGCGAGATACTCTCGCGCCTCGAAGCCAAGCTGCGAGCAAACGCAAGTCGGCCGACCGCAGCGGCGCCGCCCACCGCATTCCTCGATGCGTCGACCCCGGGCCTGGCGAGCGCGCAACTGCAGTCCTATCTCGCGCAACTGGCCGGCGATCAACGTGCGAGCCTTGTTTCGTCCGGCGGAGAAGCTGCCAAGCGCGACGACGCACCTGATACGATCAGGCTGCAGGCCACGCTTGATATGAACCTGCAGTCGTTGCGCGCGGTGCTGTATCAGCTGGAAAGCGGAACGCCGTACGTATTCGTGGATGCGCTGGCGGTGCAGCCGATCGGCGCAACAGCGGGTCGTGTCGCCGAAGATCCGCTGTTGCGGACTACTTTAAGCTTGCGCGCGTTTTGGCGGCGAGGTGCGCCGTGAGATATTCCCGGCCGCCGGCGGCATTTATTCTTCTCTTGTTCCTGTCAGCCTCGGCGTTCAGCACCGCCGCGAGGACCGAAGAGCAGGAACGGTCCGCCGCTGCGCCCGCCAATCCCGTTGCGGCGCAACCCCTGGATCAGCTGTCAACGATCCTCGATCGCCCGCTGTTTTCGCCGGGTCGTCGTCCGCCTGCGCCGCCGCCTCCGCCGGTCGTGCAGGCGCCTCCGCCGCCCGCACCGCCGCCTCCGCCGCCGGACCTCGTTCTTTTCGGTGTTGTGATGGACGGGGAGGGCGCCCGCGCCGTCGTTCGCGCCGGGGCGGACAAGAAAATCTTGCGCGCGCAGATCGGCGACGACATCGACGGATGGAAGGTCAGTCAGATCGAAGGACGCAAGGTGGTGTTGTCGCTTGACGGCCGCTTCGCCACCTTCAAGCTTTTCAACGATGATCGCGGGAGATCGGAGCCTGCCGGCGGGCCAGCTTCAGCCGCATCGGGCGAACCGAAAGATTCGCAGCGACGGATTCAGGCGCAGCAAACTCCACCGCAGGCCGGTGCACCGCAACCCGGCCAGCCGAGAAAACGTCGACGGAGCCGAGAGTAAGTTCGGCTTCATGCTGGTTGCACAGAGTATTTCTTACACCAAAAAATTAGCGCCTGTACGCAAAATGGTCTTTGCTTTGCCGCATATATCGCGGCGCTCGCCGCACAATGCTCGCAGAATGCCCTTTGTTGTCGATGATAATCGTTTTGGATTTGATCAGCAGGCACCTGATGGTTCGCCTGCCGATCGGCTTTCTTGACTCGCTATCTGAAGTACGCGGGCGTTCGCCGTCGATGTGGTCATGGGGCGCCACGGCGAGGAGTAGTGTAGTGAGTAGCTTGCATGGGTGGGGTCTGGTTAAGTTTCCACGGGCTTGCGTCGTAGCCTCGATCTTCCTCGCATTGGGCGGCTGTGTAACGTCGAATGTAACTCCCACGGCGGGCGTTGCGCCGGTCGATGCGATGGATTCTGTTCGCAACACTGATTTCAGCGCGCGCTTTCCAATCGCGGACGAGGGAGATTCCGGCGGGACGAAGGGATCTTCTCAGCCATTCTTGTTTCCGGGCTCGGACGTGGCACCAGATCCGCAGCGCGATCGCGATCCGGATATGCGGTCTGCCTCGCTGCAGCCTGCCGCATTTCTCAAGGGCGACGGCGTCGAGATGAATTTCGACGGGGCCGACGTGCAGACGGTCGCGAAGACCCTGCTCGGAGACATTCTCCAGCTCAATTTCGTCGTCGATCCACGTGTCCAGGGCAATGTAACGCTGGCCTCGGCCGGTCCAATTCCTCGCAAGGACGTGCTGCCGGCATTCGAAAGCGTCTTGCGAATGTCGAACGCCGCGATCGTGCACTCCGGCAATCTGGTGAAGATCGTTCCAATTCCCGAAGCTGGCGCCGGTGGTGCGATCAGCGTCGGGGCAGGAGAGCCAGGCTTCGGCGTTTCGCTGGTGCCTCTGCGCTACACCTCGGCTTCAACGGTGGCGAAGACGGCCGAGAGCTTTCTGTCACGTCCGGGCGCCATTCGTGTGGTCCAGTCCCGTAATCTGTTGCTGATCCAGGGTACGACCGCGGAGCGTCAAGCCGCGCTCGACGTGGTCGCGACCTTCGACGTGGAATGGCTGCAAAACCAGTCGGTTGGCGTCTATCCGCTCAAATCGACCTCGCCGGAAACGATGATCGGAGAGCTTGAGCGGGTATTCGAAACGAACGAGGGCGGATTGGGACAGGGAGTGGTCCGCTTCCAGCCGATCTCGCGGATGAATGCGGTGATGGTGGTAACAAAAAATCCGAAGCTGCTGGCCCAGACCA
>WNFC01002068.1_pt1 | contig 21515 bp, 19 predicted proteins | sample 5400541 | NCBI WGS metagenome assembly WNFC01 (sample SAMN13153342, study PRJNA577476) | soil metagenome | isolation source: 120 cm saprolite under Douglas fir tree site 2 hole 2 replicate 1 | place: USA:California | collected 2015-04-18
GCGATCAGCGAATCGCTGAGCTTGTCCTACGAGGAGGTCAAGTTCGAGTACACCGAGCAGAAGGCGGACGGCACCAAAGGTGCGGTGGTCCAGGCCGGGTGGAATCTGGCGCAGAACAAGAAGGCTGCCTAACGGGCAAACGGTGCCGGCTCTCGCCGTTGGTGCGGCGACAGAGATCGTCGGCGGGTTATTGGGGAAGCCGCGTAGCGCAATCTACGCGGCTTTCTGGTTGCGGTCGACGGCGGCGGGCCCGTAAGGACAGGAGGGCTCACAATCGCCGGTTTGGACGACAAAACCCGTCTCATATCAGTCCGCCGCCGATGCACGTATACCGGCCGGCCCACGAGGCCAAGGACGCCAAGAAGGCCATCGAACTCCGCAACGAATTCGGAGAACGGGGCATCGCCGGCAGGAGATTGCGGCCCCTCACCGAGCCGTGCTGCGGCCCGAAGTTGACCGCTACGTCGATAGCCGAGCGTTCGTCGGTCGCCTCGACATCGCCCTTGCGGGCAGCGCGGAGATCGTCCAGGACGTCGTCGCCTGCGGCTCGCTGGAAGAAGGTCGTTTCGGCATGGCTGTTGCATGCGGTCGGAACTGCGCAACCGATCAGGCGTTGCTATTTACATACCGTCCCACCCCAGGCACCGTCCGTGGAGTCGACGGCGGTGGCTCTGGTCTGCATACCCCAATTGTGGAAATATCCCGCCAAGAAGGGGCTTTGACCAATGACGCTCCCAAACGATCCGCACGGTTTTCGCAGCAGCGCTGAGGCCGCTCGCGCCAGGCTGGCGGTGATCGACGAGCGGTTCGTCGCCCGGCAGCGCCTCGTGGTGCAGCGGGACCACGCGCGCAGGGCGACGTTTAGCGCTGACAAGCAGCTTGGTGAAATCGATGCGTCGCTCAACGACCTCCATGGTCACCGGCGCGTGGTGCCTCTCGGCGATCTTGCCCATCGTCGGGCGAAGGCGGTCGAGGCCGTGCGCGCCGCGGCGCAAGAATTTGTAGCGATTGAGGCCCGGCTTAGCGAATACAGTGACGTTCCGACCAGCCCACACGATCTCCGGGTGCACGTCGCCGATCTGACCAGGCGCGCCGGCCTGGTGCGGCGATAAGGCAGGCCCTCGAAAACGGCATCGCATAACTCGACAGGCCGCGGACAATCTCAGCGACCGTGACCCACACCTTCCGGCCCGGCTTCTGCACCGGGCTTTCTTTTGATTCTCAGCCCTCCCCACTCGGGCATCCGAGCAGGCTATCTCCCCACAGCTCGACTGCCGGGAATTCCATCGCGTCCGCGGCTGTGATGCGACCTGGTAAGAATGTGAACAGGCCGGCAACAATCAGCGCACCGAAGAAAGACCAAGCATCGCGCGACGATGATCCTCGACCGCATGTTTATGCGCGCGCCACACCGCGACCGCAAGCATCACCAGCGTCAATATCGCCAGCAGGTGGATGAGACCCAGGGGCCCCAAATCCGGTGCTGATGATCAGACTGCTCTTTACGCATGCGATCGTCACAGCTTGCTTATTCCAGGGATTGCATGAAGCGCCTGCGATTCGATCAAAACCGGAACGAAAATAGCGCGTCAGTCCGATCTGGGCAGTAAACATTGGACGCAGATAGCCCGCACATACAAAGATAAAAACGGTTTTGGCAGCTTTTGAACCACCGCTCCATCAGCGGCTTCAGTTTGCCGAAAATCATCGGCCGATGCCCCACATCGCTTCGATAATCATTACGCCCTGAAGCATGATCCTATAGCAACGCCGAGATAAACGAGGCAGATTTGTGCAATCCTAAAGCGCTTCTCCTGACTAGCGTTCGTGTGCGGTCGCATTCGAGCGGTTCCGCGCCGACCCGCCACCCAAATGGAGGACTATCCCATGACTTCGAAGATCAGCGCACCAGTGGTGATTGCGATAGCGGCAATCCTGTCCATTTCAAGTGCGTCATATGCGGCATCTCAAAAAAATAGAATCCCGGTGTCCGGTGAGACCGGGTACACCAACCCGGCCGCTTGTCTGGGCGGCGCATGCACAAGCGAAAATCCGGACCGCGTGAGGCAACCTTGTTCTGGCTCACAATGTTACAAGCGGACGCGTACGAATAAGTCGTCCGAGGTCGTTTTCGAAATAGTCCGGGCAGGATGACGATCGCGCCGATGACGAACGGGAGGCGTGTTCCAACCACGCCTTCCGGTCCATCATGCGAGCTCCTTGCGTGCGTAACCAAACCCAACGTTCGGAGCGCAACGCTCGGCGGGACGGCAGACGGGCGCGGTTCGCAGAAATGCGCTTGGCGACCGGTGGCGATTCGCCGTTCCACTGCGGCTCAACAATCAGCGCGATAAACCTCGCATCCTGTTCCATCCGCTGATGCATAAAATCTCGACAGCTAGGAATCTTGGGGTTAGCGGTGGCACACCGGCAGCGACCTGGATATGACAAAGGGCCCGATGTCGTCCGATGTCGTCTGCGATGCGGCGCCTTGTCTTTCTCGCTATTGTTCGGCGGCGGCACAGTTATGGCGCAATCGGAGCCCGCGGAACCGCGGCCGTTCCCTGCCCGGGTCAAAGAGGTCGCGCGTGGCCTGAGTGATCATCCGCGATTGAAAGAAATGACACAGCAGGAGCGCGAGGATGTGGTCGAATTTGTCGTCGGCAATATGTTATTCGTGCTGCTCCACGAGTTGGCCCATACGGCTGTTGCAGACCTGAAAGTTTACGTGCTCGGACATGAGGAGGACGCGGCGGACGATTTTGCCATCCTGAGATTGCTAAAGGTCGGATCGGCTTTCACGCACCGCGTACTTGCCGAAGCAACGAAGGGCTGGTTTTTCAGCGCGCGGCGCGATCGAAATGACGGAGAGCCCCTTGCGTTCTACGACGAGCATAGTCTGGATCAGCAGCGCGCATACCACATCGTGTGTCTGATGGTTGGGTTCAACCCCGACGAGATGGTCGATCTCTACGATGAAATGAAGTTGCCGGACGAGCGCCGAGAGAGCTGCAAAAGGGACTTCGCCAAGGCATCATTATCCTGGGAGACTGCGCTGAAGACTCACCATCGCGAGGTGGATGAGCCGAAAACAAAGATCGAAGTCGCCTATGGCGATGGCACAGGGAAGCTCGATATATTCGCTCAAGGCTTTCGCACCGTGCGAATGCTGGAGACCGTGGCCGAGCGTATCTCCGAACTTGCTTGGCCTGCTCCGTTCACCTTGGAGATGCAAAGCTGCGGATTTATCAATGCCCGCTGGACTGATGAAACCCGCAAACTAACCCTGTGCTACGAATTGGCTGCCGACTTTGCCGAGCTTTATCACGACTTCAACAAGCTTCCGATGGAAAAAAGGGAGCGCGAGAGGGCATCGGTCCGATCATCGGCGCCCGCGGTAGTATCAGAGGTTAATCGGCATCGAGTTTTGAACTCATTGAGAGACGACGGCCGCCGCTGCCCACACCGGCGAAGGCGCTGATGCGGGTCACGACCAGACTTTGGCCAGATCGGGGGCGATGAAGGTGATCGGTTGACCTTTCCGTCGCATCTGGCCGAATACGGCGGTAAACGACCGCTGAACTTCATGTGCACCGTGACGTAGTTTCCGGCGAAGATGACCTTTTCAAGCTCAACCCTGATATCAGGCACGGCGGCGAGGAAATTCCGCGGCGCGAATGCAGGACCCTCCGGTCCTTGAGGCCCGGCCTTCCGGCAAGCGCGTTCGCCGAGCTTGCATAGTTCGGCGGCGTTCGTCTGAAGTTGCGGCAAATAGCTGAGGTGCAAGCCAGCTTTTTCCTGTCGCAGGCCCCGGCCAATGGGATCGGCGCGCAACAATGTTGAGCACGAAAGTCGCGCACTACTCCGCTTCAATTGCCACACACTTGATCATTTGCGTCTGCTTGAGGACAAGAAGCCCAGAATGCTGACGGTATCGGCATCCAGCGGCATAGTGGACGCTAACGCCACCCGAGCGGGTCCGACGTCGCTCACACAATTTGGTCTTGAATTGGCGGCGTCGTTTTCAGAACATGGAAAATGATTTGAAGCGATCACGCATAGAAAGCTCGTGAAGCTTCGCGGGACGGAGAAGCAGGTGAGCGATCAGCGGTGGGCCGACATTGCGGCGGCGTTCGGCCCGTTTCGTCTCTTCGCAGCTCAGCGCCTGCTGCTGGAACATGAGAAGCCGCTCAGGCTCGGCAGTCGGGCGCTCGAGATCCTCACGGTACTCGTGGAAAATCCCGGCGAGCTGGTAACCAAGGAAGAGCTGATAGGCCGCGTCTGGCCGGATACATTCGTCGAAGAGGGGAACCTTCGCGTCCATATGGCCGCCCTACGTCGTGCGCTCGGCGATGGCCAGGCCGGCAACCGCTATGTGGTGACAGTTCCGGGCCGCGGTTATCGCTTTGTTGCGCCGGTTTCTGTGCTGGAGCCGTCGGCGCCGGCGCCGGCGCCGGCGAAATCGAGAGAGGAGGCGGCCAGCAATCTACCGCTTCTGCTGACCCGCATGGTCGGGCGGGCCGAGATCGTCGCCGCCCTCGCGGTCCAGCTGGCCCAACGGCGCTTCATCACCATCGTCGGCGCAGGCGGCATCGGCAAGACGACGGTCGCGGTCGCAATAGCGGATGCCGTGATGCCGAACTACCGCGATAAAGTCGCCTTTGTCGATTTGTCCCCGCTCACCGATGCGGCCCTCATCCCCAGCATGGTCGTGGCCATACTGGGCCTGCCGACGCATTCCGAAAACGCCCTGACAGCGTTGATCGCTTTCCTGTCCGACAAGGAGATGCTCTTAGTGCTTGATAGCTGCGAGCACGTTGTGGACGCCGTTGCCAATCTGGTCGAGCGCGTACGGGAGGCGGCGCCTGGCGTGCATATTCTGGCCACCAGCCGGGAGCCATTGCGCGCGGCGGGCGAACGACTTTATCGCCTGCTGCCGCTCGGCGTTCCACCGTCTTCGGTTCGGCTCAAAGCCGAGGAAGCCCTGGCTTTTCCGGCCATCCAACTCTTTGTCGAACGGGCTGCCGCTGTGCTTGACGGGTTTGAACTTACCGATGCCAACGCGCCGATCATTGCCGATATTTGCCGCCGGCTCGACGGCATTGCGCTCGCAATCGAACTCGCTGCCGGCCGGATCGACGCGTTCGGACTAAGAGAGCTCGCGGCACGCCTTGATGATCGGTTTCGCCTCCTGACCCGCGGCCGCCGCACCGCGCTGCCGCGGCACCAGACGCTCAGCACGACTCTCGATTGGAGCTACCAGTTGCTCCCCGAATCCGAGCGCACGGTTTTGCACCGTGTCGCAGTTTTCGCTGGACGTTTCACGCTCGAAGCAGTCGAGGCCGTGATTTCCGGCGGCGAAAGCGTCGTCGATCAAGTCGCGAACCTCGTTGCTAAGTCGCTCATTACCGCGGATATCGGTGGTGATGTCGTTTACTATCGGTTGCTGGAGACGACGCGAGCCTACGCCCTGGACAAACTCGAAGAGAGCGGCGAAAGGTCGGAATATGTGCGGCGCCACGCGGACTATTTTCGCGCCCTGTTTCGACGCGCAGAGCTCGAATGGGACCGGCGGCCCACCGCGGAGTGGGTCGCGGCCTACGTCAGCCAGACCGACAATGTGCGTGCAGCATTGGAGTGGGCCTTCTCGGCGTCCGGAGACGGGGAGCTCGGCATCGATCTCACCATCGTCACCGTGCCGTTGTGGCTCCAGTTATCCCTGATGGACGAATGCCGCAAACACGTGGACCGGGCGCTCGCGGCCGCGCGAGCGCGAACCGAGCATGACCCGCGCCGCGACATGCAACTCAATGCCGCGCTCGGATCGTCGCTCGTCTACACCAGCATGGCGCCAGAGGCGCGCTCGGCGTGGGGCCGCGCATTGGAGATCGCGAAAGGCGTCGGCGACACCGATTACCAGTTGCGCTCATTGTGGGGTCTGTGGGTCGACGGCCTCAACACCGGCGGTTTCAAAAATGCGCTCTCGCTCGCAAACCAATTTTACGGCGTCGCGGCGCATTCGTCTGACCCGCTTGACGCGCTCATGGGCGATCGGATGATCGGTATCGCGCAGCACTTCATCGGCGAGCAACGCGAAGCCCGTCAGCATATCGACCGCATGCTGGCGCGTTACGTAACGCCCATACGGGCATCGCATATCGCGCGGTATCAGTTCGACCAGCGCGTCACCGCGCACGCCTTCCAGGCCCGCATCCTCTGGCTGCTGGGATTTCCAGATCAGGCGATGCAGATCGTCGGCACGATGGTGGAAGACGCTCTGTCGATTGGCCATGCGTTGTCTTTGTGCAACGCGCTTGGCCAGGGGGCTTGTCCGATCTCGCTGTTCTGCGGAAACCTGGTCGCCGCTGAACGCTATCTCAATATGCTCCTCGACCACACGGCCAGGCATGCGCTCGAGGCCTGGCATGCCTGGGCCTTGTGTTTTCGCGGCGCCGTGCTGATCCGGCGGGGCGAGGTCGCGCCCGGTTTGCAGGCTTTGCGATCAATTCTCGATAAAGGTCCGGAATTCCGGGCGCTGCCTCGTTATCTCGCAGTCTTTGGCGAGCTCGCGCAGGCAATGGGGCGCAGTGGCGAGATTCCGCAGGCTCTTGCTGCAATAGAGCTCGCTATCGAGCGTTCCGAGCTGCGCGAGGAACGATGGTATCTTGCTGAACTCCTGCGCATCAAGGGCGAGCTCTTATTGCGGGACAATGCAACCTCCGCGGCGCGGACAGCGGCAGATTGCTTCCAGGTTTCCCTTGATTGGGCGCGGCGGCAGGCCGCGCTCTCATGGGAACTGCGCACCGCCACGAGCTTCGCGCGGCTGCGGCGCGACAACGGCGACGTCCTCGCCGCGCGCAATGTTCTGACGCCAGTCTATGGCCGCTTCACGGAGGGATTCGGCACGACCGATTTGAAGGCGGCGAAGGAACTGCTCGACGAGCTGCAGTGACCACCGCCGTTCACTCCTGCTTTAGCCCGAGCTCGCCGACGATCCGTTTCTGCTCGATGAGGTCGCGCGCGATGTAGGCGCGATAGTCGTCCGTGCTCAAATATACGGGCTCCTGCTCGAGCTGACGAAGCAGCGCGACAAAGGACGGCTCCTCCATCCCTTTCTTGAAGGCATCGTGAAGGACTTTGACGACGGCCTCATCCATTCCCTTCGGGCCGGCAATCCCATAGGTGGAGTTGGCGACGACGTCAATCCCAACCTCCGGCAGGATCGGCACGTTCGGCCAGTTTCGGGTCCGGGTCGAGCCATAAGTGACAAGTAATCGCAATTGACCGGAATTAACGAGCGGCGCCCAAGCGGCGGCGTCGGATACGGCCTGTATATGGCCGCCCAGGAGCGCATTGCTCGATTCCGCAAAGCTTTTGAATGGTACGCCCGTCCATTCGATCCCTTTTCGTTTGGCAATCTGCCGCATCACGATATACGGGCTGACCGCGCCGCCCGCCGAACCGTAAGTGATCTTGTTAGAATTGGCCCGCGCATAGGCGATGAATTCGTCGAACGTCTTCCAGGGTGAACCGCTACGCACCACCAAACCCGCCACAAGACCAGAAATGCCGATGATGTAAGTGAAATCGGTAGCCGGGTCGTAGGTCGTCTTCGTCATGAACGGAAGGCGCAACACACCGGTGTGAACCTGAGTAATGGTGTATCCGTCTGGCTTGGCCGATGCCGCAACCTGGGCAGGCCCGAGAGTGCCGGTAGCGCTTGGCCGATTTTCCAGCACAATCGGCTGACCGAGGTGTTTCTCGGCCGCGATCGCAAGCGCGCGCAACTGAATGTCGACCGCGCCGCCTACTGAGAACGGTATGACGAAAGTGACCGGCCTAGTCGGATAAGTTTGTGATTGCGCAGGCGCCTTGCAAGCCACGCACGCAAGAATGCCAGCCGCCAGTCGGACAACAATGTCCCGCATGAACCTCTCCTTGCGTTGCGCCGCATTTCGGCGCGGGGCGTCCTGGACTGCACGTTCGCCAAGGTTCGGCAAGCAAAGCGTGGCGTAATGCGAGCCCGCACGAGGTCAGAGAAAACTTTGTCACGGCCTGCGGCGTGAAGCAACTGCTACGGCCGTCATGGCTTGCAACTGCAAGCCTCCAATGTGATTACGGAAGGCTCCTATCGCCTGGCACGCCGGAACGCACTCGGCGACGCGTTAAGATGCTCGCGGAAGCGACGCGAGAAATGGCTTTGGTCAGAAAAGCCTGTTGCCAGTGCGATCTCGGCCAATGGCATTTCAGTGTCAGCCAAAAGCTCCTGCGCTCTTTCGAGTCGGCGTTGCACCAGATAGTCGTGCGGCGTCGCTCCGACCGACTGCTTGAAAGCGCGGGCGAAGTGGCATCTCGACAGATTTGCGACTGCGGCGAGGTCGGCGAGATCTATATTGGACTCCAGGTTGGCATCGACATGCGCACGCACCCGCCGCAGGACGCCGGGCGGCAACCCGCCGCGGGCCTGCTCGTTCACCGGGAGTTGTGGAAAACTCGCAATGGCGTCGATGCGTGGCCGAACATGCAGGCGGCCGTCCGCGCCGATTCCCATCACCGCCTTGACTTCAGGGGGCGTGATCACCGTCGACCACTTCTCCGCTAAGCAGGATTCGGCCGGCTGGCCAACGGATGGGCAACCAAAACAGCTATCGCCGACGTGATCCGGAACCTCGATCCGTTGGGCAGCCCGGGAATCTCTGCTTAGCCTGTTCGGGACCAGCAGTGCTGCCACATCACACCGCGCCTTTCCCTGGAATGGCGCGGGATTGCGTTCGAACAACGCCCACAGGCTGGCCGGTTTCGCCAAGTTTCTTGGGCCAGGCAAATCGGCGCTCATCATGGCGCGGCCGTAACGGTCGGCGGCGATGATGTTCTGCTGCCCGTCGACGGCGAACAGCTTCGGCGCAAGCGACGGGTCGGTCGGAGTGACGGCGACGATCCAGGCAGCACGGTGGCAGTCCCGGAACGCCCGCTCTTCGATGGCGCGTGCGGTGGCTTGAACAAGAGCGCGGGTCAATGGCGCAGGCGCGTCAGGCTCGCCGGCGTCGAGCGAGACCAGGTCGAGGGTACCGGCCAGTTCGCCATTGGCATCGAAGACCGGCGTTGCGGCGCTGCTCAGTCCGCCGTGACGGATACGAAAGTGAGAACCAAAGTCAACAAGCGTCGACTCGTGCGCGGCAACCCGGCTTTGCACCTCTATCGTGGCATTGGGTAGATGAGCGGTTGTGGCTTTCTCCTCAATTCTGTCCCGGCCGGAATCCTTACGGCCGGGGAAATCAACAACGGCACCTGCCGGATCGCAGAACCGAACCTCATAGCGCGCCTGTCGCGCGATGTTGCACAGACGATTGAGTTCCTCCTGCGCGCCGAGCAGCATGGTCTGCAACGATTGAGACCGGTGGGACACGCCACAATTGGCGGGCAAACCGTGCGAAGCCCTGACGGTGTTCGCATTCATCCGGCTCTCGAACATGGCGATCTCCTTCTTGCGCCGTGTGACTCTCAGTGACCGCCATGTTGCCCGCCTGATCGCCATGTTTCGAGTTAATGGTTGCGAATCCTTGCTGCGCTCCGTTTAGCGCGAGCCGCAATGCCGTCCGGCTAAACAATGCCGCTTCGCGGAGCGCCAAGAGGCAGCCGGCTGGGGCGACGCCCTCCGTTTAACAATTTTTTTCAAATTTTTATCCGCACGGCGCTCGATAGCATGCCCAGGCGATTGACGTCACGGCCCGCGAGGGGTTTTTCCAGTGCAGAGGCTGGCGTCGTCTCGGACAGCCACTCGTGCTTCGTTTCCGACGCTTGATTCTTTTAATAGTGTCGTCGTCCGCGAAAGCGGGCGATCCATTAACCCGCAGCAGCTCGCTAGAAATGCGAGTCTAGGGGCTACTGGGGTGCCCGCCTTCGCGGGGCATGACACAAAAAATGGAATGAACAGTCAGAGTTGCAGCGCTAGATCGGATTTCGATCGTCTTAAATCACACATCGGCGTCGTCGCCGAGCTTGTCCCGGCGACCCCGAACAGGAAGGCACAGAGTAAGAATAATCGGGGGGGCCGGGACAAGCCCGGCCACGACGCGCGGGAGAGATCAAGTGCTTCAACGTGATCGGAATCCGCTCAGTGCCCAACGGCACTATTGGCGAGCTAGCGGCCACTCGTGAAAGTGCCGATAAGACGCAGTGCTTAAAAAAGCGCCAACCATCCGGCGAGCGAGATCGCCAGATGACCGCACGCGGAGCGGGAGGGAAAATCTTGACCGGCACTCTCATCCGGGCGGGATATTAGCGCGGCTCTCCACCCCGCCGGCTTGTCTCGAACAGGAACCAGGTACGGCCTTCGGCCTCGTCGATCCAGGTTTCAAGGAGGCTGGCGGTGGCAACATCGCCCTCCTCGTCGCACATCGCGTGAATCTCGCGCATCCGCGCCGCGAGCTGAGTGTTATCCTCGCGCAGTTCGGCCAGCATGTCGAGCGCGGTGACGTACTCAGCGTCATTATCCAGCACATGCTGAAGACGACTGATGTGGCCGATCGACCGCAATGTCGTTCCGCCGACTTTGCGCACCCGTTCGGCAATAGCATCGGTGGTGGCAAAAATCTGTGTGGCTTGTTCGTCGAACATCAAGTGGTAGTCTCGGAAATGCGGGCCGGAGACGTGCCAATGGAAATTTTTCGTTTTGACATAGAGCGCAAACATGTCGGCGAGCAGGGCCGTCAGAGCGCCGGATATATCTCGGATTGCATTGGTCGATGAGAAAGGCTGCGACACTTTTCGCTCCTTATTTTTGATTGCCAAACCAAACTCCAAGATAGCGTGCCGGCTTGTGCGCAAAATTGAACGGTGTCGCGCAAATATGCACGTTCTTGCGCATATCGCTCATTGCGACGCGCAAAACCGCGAACGCCGGGGGCGACATTCCCGGCGACCGGCATCCCTCAACAGCGATGATGGGTCGGCGAAGCCTCCTTTAAGAGCGCTCTTTCGTGCATTCTGGGATTGCGGTTCGTCACTACCTGGCGACCATAGCGCTTGGCGTGCAGAGGTTGGATGAGTCGGGACTTTAGCCGGCCCGCAGCGAAACGGCTTAACTTTGATCGCCGGTTTTCTTCAAATCGGAGCTATCCGATTCAATCCGCCGCTGGCTCGAGACCGTAAGGAATCCAGGGGCGACCTGTGACCCAAGGAGTCCCCTTTCAACCCGTCGAAATGGAGATGAGCCATGGTATTCGACCTCGCGACTTACACCACGGTACACACCGTCATAAGCCTACTCGCTCTCGTTTCGGGCGTCGTCGTCGTCACCGATCTGTTTGCCCCGAGAGTGCGTCGGTCGTGGACGGCCTTGTTTCTCGTTACAGCCGTTTTGACAAGTGCGACCGGCTTCGGATTCCCGTTCCACGGCGTATTGCCGTCCCACGTCTTGAGCGGGATTGCGCTGGTGACACTGGCAGCAGCGATCTATGCACTTTATGCGGCGCGCCTCTCGGGTTTCTGGCGTCTGACCTACGCGACATCGATCGTGGCGAACCTGTTTTTCCTGGTGTTTGTCGGAATCGTTCAAGCCTTCGGCAAGATTCCGCTCCTCCATAGCCTCGGCCCGAACGGCAACGAGTTGCCGGTGACCGTGTCGCAGATCGTTGCACTGGTGATTTTCGTCGCCCTTGGTATTGCGGCCGCAAAAGTCTTCCATCCGCCGGCGCCGGAAGCGGTGACCTGAGCGATGCGGCGGCTCTAGGGCGCCTGTCAATCATGTGGAACCACTTCTCTAGAGTCACGGCCGGGCGTGTCCCGGCCATCTACGTCTTGCTTGCCGATGCACGGAAAACGGCTCGCGATCGACGATTTGCGGGCGGTTTCTCGATCGTGGCGTCTCCGGCAGATTCTGGACCGAGCCAGTGATCGCGAATCGGTCTTTCGCTGCTTTCTCAACAAGCGTGCGGTTTTTGACCAAGATGGACGACTGAAAAACCCGGATCTTGGCCTCGTTCATGCAACGGAGTCCTGCCATGCCTCGTCTCAGCCGCCGATCGGCCCTGACCCTTGTTATTTCTAGCTCGCTGGCGACGCCCGTGACGGCCGTCACGCCCATCGCCGCGACGCCAGCCGCCGCTGAGGTCAGGTCGTGGCCCGCAGCGTTTCATGCCCATGAGATGCCGGTCAGCGGCGGAACGCAATATGTCCGCGCCGGCGGGCACGGACCGGCCGTTGTGCTGTTGCACGGTTTCGGTGACACTTGCGACATGTGGGTGCCACTCGCCGCGGGGCTGGTGAAATCCCATACGGTCATCGTTCCCGACCTGCGTGGCATGGGCCTACCGTCCCATCCCGAGGGCGGATACGAAAAGATCGCGCAGGCCCGCGACCTCGCCGCAATCCTGGACCAGCTGGGAACCCAAAAAGTCGCGCTCGTCACCCACGACATCGGCAATATGGCGGGTCGGCGGCGATCATTCTTATAGTGCCGGTTTGGCGACCGAGATCGGGTTCGCCGCGGCCAATGTGCGTAGCGCCGTCATTACCAATTCCGGTCACTGGATCATGGAGGAACAACCGGAACAGGCCATTGCGGTCATCCTTCCGTTCCTCGAAGACAAATGAGGCCGCCGTCATGCCCGTCCCCGGACTTGATCCGGGATTGTCGGGGCGTCCGTGTCTTCCAGCGGAGTCCGCTCATGCAGGAAATCAGAGTTGGCGGCGAGTTCGACATGGACTGCATCCTCAGGCATGCAGTCGGTCTCTCGTGGAAGACCCGGCCTTCGCAATTGGCGGTCGCCGCGGTGCGCGGCCACCGCTGGCTCGGTCTGCGCGACGATGCCAGAAGGCAATCTGAACATCCCGTTTTTCGCCATCCCGTTTTTCGCCATCCCGCATCTCGGAGAAAAACGCTTTTGGAGGCTTCGATTGCGCGCAAATGGGTGTACACTCTTGAGCGGCCGAGAGGCCGAAGACTCAATTCCGGCCAAGGGAGGAGAGAAACGATGCTTAGCCATGGGAGTCGGATCCCAGCTGTAATCGCGGCTGGAGTGTTGTTTGTTAGCGTTCACTCGATTCAGGCGGCAGACTTTGCCGGCAGCGTTCAGGGTGTGGTCAAGAGTGCTTCCGGGCAGGCGCTTTCCGGAGCGTATGTCAAATTGATCAATCCGGAGAGACGTCTGACGTTCATGCTCGTCAGTCAAGCGCAAGGCCGTTACACAATGAACAACCTGCCCCCGGGGGATTACACGGTGCAGGGTATCGGGGACGGCTTCCAGAGCAAGCCCACGCCGGTGACTTTGACGGCCGGCAAGCCGGCGACGGCCGACGTGTCGCTGACGGATACGCAAGCGGACGTGCCGAATGGATGGGTTCGGAGCCCCGGGCGCGTCGCCGGCAACGAACTGGATTACCAGCGGGAGCCGCCGAATCTGCCGGAAGGGGCAGGCAAGGCGATCGTGGAGCAGAAGTGCGCCCAATGCCATTTCCTATGGCGGATGACGCAGCAGAGATGGAGCCACGACAATTGGGAGAAAAAGATCGCCTGGATGCGAGAACGTATCCATGACAAGCGGGGGGCCGTCGATCTGACCGACGAGGAAGCGAAGACCGTGGTCGATTATCTGGCGGCGAATTTCTCACTCGATGCGCCAAGGGCTGATCCCAATGGCCGCTTGTCGAGAACCCTGCTGCAAGGCGCCGCCACCCGATATATCGCCGTGGATTATGCGGTTCCGAATCTGGACTCGGCCCTTCACGACATCACGGTGGATTCGCAGGGCATTGCCTGGGTGAACGAACTCAACCAATACAAACTCGGACGATTCGATCCGAAGACGTATGAGTTCACCGAGGTCAGTCCGCCCCCCGGGCCGAAGCCGCTTACTGCTCTCAATCACATGGGTCCGCCGGTGCGAGGCGCCGGGGACTCGATCTGGATGACGGAGGTTGGCGCCAACCGCCGCTGGTTGCAGTTCGACACCAAGTACCAGCAGTTCACCGCCTATCCGGCCGACTTTATTAGGGGGCAGATCACCGGCAACAGCATAAAAGCCGACCCCAATGGGAAGATGGTCTGGTCGACTGCCGGCACCCGGATCGTCGGATTGAATGTCGAAACCAAGCAGTTCGTCGCCTATGACATTCCTCACTTCGTCGAGACCAAGACGAACCCAGGCGCTTACGGGATCGATGTCGCGGGGGATGGCAGGGTTTGGTTTGCCGAGCGGGAAGCCAACAAAATAGCCCGGCTGGACCCTGAGACGGGAAAGATCGACGAGTTCAAGACTCCCGGGCTCGACATTCCGCGCCGGATGGGAGCGGATTGGGAGGGCAATATCTGGATCGGCTTCCATGAGACCAGCGAGCTCGTGAAGGTCGATCAGAAAACCGGCAAAATGACGCACTACTCACCTCCGACGCCGAACAATGGCGCGTATCACGTGGTCACCGATGCAAAGCACAAGGTGATTTGGCTGACCGAACAGACGGCGGACAAAATCGCCCGCTTCGATCCCAAGACGGAAACGTGGACGGAGTTCGCGCTGCCGATCGCGGAGTCGGATGCAAGAAGGATTGAAATCGATCCATCCAACCCGAACCGCATCTGGTGGTCGGGCGACACCTCGAGCCATTTGGGCTACATCGAGGTGCTCGACCAGTAGGAAGCGAATCGAGCAGTGGCGGAGGGCACCCCAGTCCTCCGCCACCATAATCATTGTGGATTTCTGTCTTGCTTCTCTAGCCGTGCTTAACGAACGCCACTTGGAGCGAACGCTACTTGGCGTGAAGTCGTTGATGTAATTGGCGCGCCCGACAGGATTCGAACCTGTGACCTCTGCCTTCGGAGGGCAACGCTCTATCCAGCTGAGCTACGGGCGCTTCGCGCGATTCAATACCTGATCGACAGACCCTGGGCAACGGGCGCCGGGCGGAAGCCCGCAGGAGCCCAAACATGCCATTTGGGGGTGCCTGGGTATTGATGCCAGAGCTGCGGCATCGACCGGGAGCGTGGCACGCTTCTGGACGCCGTCGGCTGCACCCTCGCCGCGACCCCAATCCGTAATCGCCGATTCCTGAGTCCTCCCAAGGTCTCGGCTGGATTTTCCTGTCCACAAGGGCGAGGCAAGGGGACGCGGGTCGGTTAGATATTCACGCCGCGTTCATCCACAAAAGTGCAATACTTTCACCCGGGAAAGTGCAATAAATAGGCAGCGTGCCTGCTCAGTGGTCACCCCTGTTCTGTCACCCCCAATTCAAGGATTTGTTTCGGAATTGCTGCAAAATTGGCGAATATCGAAGCCGGCATATTGGCCGGGGGGGCGGTCGACGGAACGCGTTGCGGACGGATTGGCTTTGGCCATCATTGCGGCGGTCGCGGTCATCGCTGCCTTCACATTTCGCGATTACGGCCTCGGCTGGGATGATTACGTCCACGCCGAGTACGGCGGATTGCTGCTCAATCTTTATTCATCCGGCTTTACCGACCAGCGGGCGCTTTCGTTTGTCAATCTTTATGCCTACGGCGGCGGCTTCGACCTGCTCTCGGCGCTCGCCGCCAAGGTGCTGCCGTTCGATCTGTTCGAGACGCGCCGGCTGATGGGCGCTGTCATCGGGATCATTGGCATTTCTCTGACATGGCGCCTGGGGCGGCGAATCGGCGGGCCGCTCGCGGGACTTATCGCGGTCGCCCTCCTGGTGACATGCCCGCTCTACTACGGCAACATGTACATAAACGCCAAGGACTCGCCATTTGCGGTCGCCACGGTGTTCCTGACGTTGAGCCTGGTGCGCGCGTTCGAGGAATATCCGCGCCCCTCGCCGATCACCTGCGCGATGGTCGGCAGCGCCGCCGGCCTCGCGATCGGCACGCGGGTATTAGGGGGAATTGCGGTCATCAACGGGCTCGCCGCATTGACCCTCATCTTCGCGATCGAGGCGCGTCGCGACGGCTTGCGCGAGGCCGGCGCCCATGTCGGCCGTTTTGTCCTCTGCTTCCTTCCTGCCCTCGTGCTCGGCTACGCCGTGATGGCGATGGTGTGGCCATGGTCGGTCACCGAGCCGCTCAATCCGCTGCGTGCCGCCGCATACTTCTCCCACTTCTTTGAGAAGCCATGGAACGAGCTGTTCGACGGCGTGGTGGTCCCGGTGCCGGAAATGCCGCGCCGCTACGTGCCGACGCTCTTCCTGCTCAAAGAGCCGGAAATCTTCCTGCTGCTCGGCGTTGGCGGTACTGCGGGCGCCCTGCTGGCAGCTTTGCGGCATGACATTGCGCCGACGCGCCGCGCCATCCTCATCCTCCTCGCCTTCGCGGCAGTGTTTCCGATCGCGCTCGCAGTGCTGACCAAGCCGGCAATGTATAACGGCATTCGCCATTTCGTGTTCGTGGCGCCGGCGATGGCAGTCCTCGGCGGGCTTGCCGGGGCGTGGGTTGCCGAGCGGCTCTGGCGCGCGTGGCGACCGGCAACGGCGTTGGCGGCCGTCGTTCTGCTCGTCGGATTGCTCCTGCCGATCAACGAGATGGTGAAACTGCATCCCTACCAATACACCCATTTCAACGTCATCTCCGGCGGCATCCGAGCCGCCGACGACCGCTACATGCTCGATTACTGGGGTCTAGCCTTCAAGGAGGCCGCGCTGGAATTGCGGGCCAAACTCACCGAATCCATGGAGACCCCGACCGACAAGCGACGTTGGCGAGTCGCTATCTGCGGGCCGCAGCGGCCCGCACAGGTCGAGCTCGGACCGGAATTCCGGATCACCTGGGACCCCAGGGGCGCAGACTTCGCACTGAGCCTGGGCGAGTTCTATTGCAGCCAGCTCACCGAGCCGGTGCTGGTCGAGGTCCAGCGCGAGGGCGTCATCTACGCCCGCGTCTACGACATTCGGGGCCGCACCGTGACGAGCCTGAATATGCGGCAATAGCGCGCCGTGGCCGTAGGATGGGGTTGAAGCGCCGCGAAACCGCTACACCCGCGAGGACAGCCTCAGATGGTTTTGCAAGGCTCAACCGCTCACTATTTGACTTGATCGAAATCCGCTATCGTCGGGGTATTTATCTGCTGTGGAGTTATTATGACTAAAGATCAGGTGAAGGAAATTCTCGATCGCGTACTCACTTGGCCGCCAAAACGGCAGGCCGACGTTGCGCACGTGGTCGAGCTTATGGAACAACAGGACAACAGTGCGCTCCGACTTACCAAAGAGCAACTTGCTGAAGTGCGGCGCCGCCGCGCGAAGAAAAATCCGAAATACGTCTCGCTGGCACAGGCGCGGAAGCGTTTTCGCGACCTCGATGTATGAGGGTTATCTTCGCCGATGAAGCATTGGACGACCTTCAAGACATTTTTAGTTGGATTGCCAAAGATAATCGGCGAGCTGCCGAAAAAATCGTCGCACGAATACTCGATAAGGCCGAGCGCCTCGCAATTCCGGGTCTCGCCCACATGGGACGTCCTGGGCTAGACCACGGCACACGCGAACTCATTGAGTATCCCTACATCATTGTCTATGAAGTCCACGAAGATCGCGGGGATATCGTAGTGCTCTCCGTTGTCCATGGCGCGCAGGACCGCGAGAATAAGGGCGTCTAGGTGGTACCCGGATAGGGCATAGGTGACCGCCACTGCCAAACTACGCCGCCAGCGCCTCCAGAATCCGTGCCCAGCTCCGCGTACCCTTGTGAAAGCTCGTGAGATCGTACTTTTCGTTCGGCGAGTGGACGCGGTCGTCATCGAGCGCAAAGCCGATCAGCAGCGTGTCGATCCCGATGAGCCGCTTGAAATCCGCAACGATCGGGATCGAGCCCCCGCACCCGATCAGAACCGCCTCTTTGCCCCATTCCTGGGTGAGCGCGGCGCGCGCTTCGGCAAGCTGAGGCAGCCTCCAATCCAGCGCGATCGGGGGCGCGCCGGTATGGTCGGTGAACTCGGCTGTGCAATCGGCCGGCAGGCGCGCGCGCACGAAGGCGCGGAATGCATCGCGGATTTTCCCCGGATCCTGCTTGCCGACCAGACGGAACGAGATTTTGGCGGAGGCTTCTGCCGGAATCACGGTCTTGGCTCCCGGGCCGGTGTAGCCGCCCGAGATGCCGTTCACGTCGCAAGTCGGCCGCGAAAAAATCTGCTCGATCACCAGACGCCTCTTTTCGCCGGCCGGTACCGCGAGACCAACCTGGCCCAAGAATTTTTCCGGCGTCAGGCCCATCGCGGTCCAGGACTTCTTCACCTCGTCAGGCAGTTCCGGCACGTCGTCGTAGAATCCCGGGATGGTGATGCGACCATCGCCGTCGTGAATCGCGGCGATGATCTTGGCGAGCACGCGGATGGGGTTCTGCGCCGCCCCGCCGAACAGTCCGGAATGCAGATCGCGGTCGGCGCCCTTGATCTTGACTTCCTCATAGACGAGGCCGCGCAACGCGGTCGTGATGGCCGGCGTAGCCGGGTCCCACATGCCGGTGTCGCAGACGAGCGCGATGTCGCCCGCAAGTTCCGCCTTGTGCGCCACAAGCCAGCCGGGCAGGTGCTTGGAGCCGCACTCCTCCTCGCCTTCAATAATGAAAGTAATGTCCACCGGTATCGAGCCCGTCACCGCCTTCCAGGCCCGGCAGGCTTCGATAAAGGTCATGACCTGGCCTTTATCGTCGCAAGCGCCGCGCGCCACGATCACCTTGCGTCCATCCGGGAGTGTGTCGATGCGTGGCTCGAACGGCGGCGTCTGCCACAAATCGATCGGGTCGACCGGCTGGACGTCGTAGTGACCGTAAAAGATAACGCGCTTACGCCGACGACTTTCGGAAGGCGCAGTTTTGGCGAACACCACCGGATGCCCATCGGTCGGATGGACCTCGGCAGCGATATCGAGCGTCGAGAGATCGGCGGCGAGGCTGAATGCCGCCGTGCGGCATTCGTCCGCGTAGGCTGGGTCGGTAGAAATCGATTTGATGGACAAGAACTTGAAAAGTCGATTGAGACTGTTGTCGCGCTCGGCATCGATGCGCGCAAGTACCTTATCGAGATCGGTCATGGTTGCCTTCCACCAATTGTCGGACTCTCCGGCGCTGCATCGACCATTCCGGACCGCCCGTCTCTGCGAGAACCAGATCCTTCAGGTCGAAGTTCACGTTCAGGTCGAAGTTCACGTCGAGTTGATCAGTACGACGTGTACCGAACACAGCGCATTTTGAACATACCGCACTTTATAATGCACTCACCGATGGCGCACGAGCCCACCGGCGCTAACAGCGGCGCGCCGCAGCGTTCTATCAGCGCCAGCGTTGTCGATTTGCAACACGTCGCCGCCAAATTTTTGCTCGGCCTTGTCTAGGCAGATGTAGTGCGCAATATGTTTTTGTCTTGCTGGCGGAGCAAGATACACACACGAGGAGGCCATGGACGAGCTCGTCGACCAAGTCGCCGGTAATGTGGGTATTGACCGGCCAGTGGCGGAACGAGCCGTGGGAATCATCCTCGATTTCCTGGCGCAGGAAGGTCCGGCCGACACGGTGCAGGCCCTGCTCGGACGTTTGCCTGGCGCGGCCGAGGCCGTTGCCTCCGCGCGTGCTGAAGGTGGAGGCGGGCTGTTCGCCGGCGCGGGCGGAATCATGGGCGTCGGCAGCCGGCTGATGTCGGCTGGGCTGGACATGGGCGAGATACAGGGCGTCACGCGCGAACTTATCGCTTATGCCCGCGACAAGGCAGGCGATCGCGATGTCAACGCGATCGTCGAAGCCATTCCCGGTCTCAGCCAATTTATTTGAAATATGCCAGCCGGGTTTGGGGGTCATCGAAACATGCCGTTCTCAATCTCTGAACTTGACGGCCTTGGGCCGGGCTTTGCGATCAAAATGAGGAAAGCTGGAATTCGCACGACGGAAAAGCTGCTTGAGACCGCCAAGAGTCTCAAGGGCCGGCAAATGCTGGCGGAGAAAACGGAGATCGATCAGAAACAACTTCTCTGCGTCGCCAATCTCATCGATCGCATGCGCATCAAAGGCGTAGGACCGGAATATGCCGAGCTGTTGGAAGCCGCCGGTGTCAAAACCGTTAGGGAACTCCGGTATCGTAATCCGGTTCGGCTTGCTGAGGCGATGGCGAAGGCGAACCTGGAGCGAAAGTTCGTTCGCGTGCTACCCTCCCAGCACACAGTGGAGCGCTGGATTGATCAGGCTAAGAAGCTGCCCGTGAAGATTTCCTATTAGTACGACTTAAGTCAGAAGGTATTTGTAACTTAGTAGGATTACGGCGCCTTCCGGTTAGATTGAAGGCCCATTTTGGCGAAACCGGAGTTGAAAATGCGGGCGCGGTTTCGCTTGACACCGGACGCGCAACCGCAAACATCGGAGCCATGAACGCTGCTTTGCCTCACCTCTCCGACGCATCCGGGACTGCGTCGACCACGAATGCAAGCGTCCTCGCCAGGCTCTTGGCGCTGCAACGCCCGCTGGTCATGGGGATATTGAACGTCACCCCCGATTCGTTCTCGGACGGCGGCGCCTTTCTTGCCCCCGATGCTGCTGTCGCGCATGCCGAGCAAATGATAACGGAGGGCGCCGACATTATCGATATTGGCGGGGAATCCAGTCGCCCGTATGGCAATCGCGTCGCGGTTTCGGCCGAAGACGAATTGCGACGCCTCGAATTCGTGTTGCCGGCGGCAGTGCGCCTGGCGCGGCCGGTTTCGATCGACACCATGAAGGCGACGGTCGCGGCCTGGGCGCTCGACCACGGCGCCGCTATCGTCAACGATGTCTGGGGCTTGCAACGCGACCCCGAGATGGCGGACGTCGTCGCACGCCATCGTGCGCCGGTCATCGTCATGCACAATCGCGACGTCGCAGACGCGGGCATCGACATCATGGCCGACATTGCGGCGTTCTTCGAGCGCTCGCTCGCCATCGCCGCCCGTGCCGGCATCGCGCGCGACCTCATCGTGCTCGATCCCGGCATCGGTTTCGGCAAGACGGCCGAACAGAGCATGACAGCGATCGCCAGGCTCGACCGGCTGAAGACATTCGGCCTGCCGCTTCTGGTTGGCGCCTCGCGCAAGCGTCTCATCAATGCGGTTGTTCCGGCGCCGGCAGACCAGCGGCTCGGCGGATCGCTCGCGGCCCATATCCTCGCAGCCGAGCGCGGCGCCACGATCATCCGTGCCCACGATGTGGCCGCAACCGTGCAGGCGCTGCGGGTCATGGCGGCAATCGAGGCGAACGCATGATCGGCATCACCTTGGCACGGACGGGTGTTGCAATCCGACGCACGCGCAAGTGTTGAGGCGCTATGGCGGAGGCGCTGCTCGGGATCGGCGGCAATTTGGGGGATGTGCGAACGACGCTCGGACGCGCTGTCACGGCATTGTGCGATGGCCGCGACGTTAAGCTCGTCGCTCGTTCCTCGGACTATCGTACGCCGCCATGGGGTGTGACCGACCAGCCGCCTTTCATCAATCTCGCGATCATGGTCGAAACCGCGCTGACGCCTCGCGCCCTCCTTGACCGTGCGCTCCGCGTCGAGGCGATGTTTGGTCGCGACCGCACCAAGGAACGGCGC
>WNFC01003560.1_pt1 | contig 21515 bp, 21 predicted proteins | sample 5400541 | NCBI WGS metagenome assembly WNFC01 (sample SAMN13153342, study PRJNA577476) | soil metagenome | isolation source: 120 cm saprolite under Douglas fir tree site 2 hole 2 replicate 1 | place: USA:California | collected 2015-04-18
CCACCGCAGCCTGACATCTCGTCACGGCCCGCGACCTACAGCCCGGCCGGACTCCGGCCTGCCCGCCAGGCACCCCGCACCATTACCCGTTGTCACACTCAGGACTAACGTCAAAGACCTGGCACCAAAGGTGCCCTAGATCGGTGGTGGCCTTGTGCAGCGCGTCGGCGCGGATGTTCGCCACCCGGGCGTGGATGCGGGCGAGCCGGGCGGTGCGTTTGCGCCGGTTCGCGCCGCCGCGCGCCGCGCGGGAGTGCGCCCGGTTGGCCCGCTTCAACGCGCGCAGCGCCGCGGCCAGCGGCTTGGGTCCGGTGATGGTGATGACGTGCCCGGTGTCGTCGGCACCGGTCAGCAGGGTCCTGACGCCGAGGTCGATCCCGATCGCCGAACCGGGCCGGGCGTGGCGAGCCGGGATTGCCCGCTCAACTTCGACGGCAAACGACACGAACCACCGCTGAGCAGTGCGGGACACGGTAGCCGACAAGATGCGGGCTGTGCCGTTCCCCAGCCGGCGGGCGAGCTTGCGGGTGGACTCGTGGGTGTGGATGACCCCGAGGCGGGGCAGCGTAACCGTGCTGCCCGTGCAGCGCATCACGCCCGCGCCGAACCGGAAGGAATCCCGGCATTTCCCGCGTTTCTTGAACCTGGGGAACCCGAGCCGCCTGCCCTTCCGCTGCCCCTTCTTCGACGCGATGAAGGCGCGCAGCGCCCGGTCCAGGTCCCGGAAGGCTTCCTGGTAGGCGCATTTGGAGTTCTCCCCCCACCACGCCAGCGCCGGGTCGGCCTTCTTCGCCGCGTTCCAGAGCTTGTGCAGGTTGATGGCCGAGTACCACCTGCCCTCGGCGGCGTAGCGTTCCTGGCATCGGGCCAGGCCCCAGTTCCACGCGAACCGCGCCGCGCCCGCATGCGAGCGCAGGGCCCGCTCCTGCGCCGGGGAAGGGTCCAGGGCGAACCGGTACGCCTGGACGACCCTCGCCGCCGCCCCGCCCTGCCCGCCGCTACTGACCGAACCCATGGACCGATCATCGCAGTAGGGTCTGACATTCCCTAGACACCAACGGCCGCGTCCTCAAGCACACCAAAGCATCCTGCTGCTCACTCAACCCGCTACACTTTTCAACCCCCCGAGACATGACGTCCATTCGGCTGGGTAGGTTTCGCAGCCCAGCTTGATCAAGGCCCAGTGGCCGCAGACCGGGAGGTAGAGCGAGGATGATCGAGCCAGATACCGAGAGCGGTAACCCGGCGCTAGAGGCCGCGGCACGCGAACTTCAGGCCGCCGAGCATGACGCGCAAGTCGCCTTCGACTGCATCGCCCTAGGTGACATCGACCGGGCCCACACGCACGCGCTGACCGCCAGGGTTGCGGTCGACGCGGCGGTGACCGCGCTGGCGGCGGCGCTCGGCCAGGCGAGGCAAAGCCTGGGGTAGCCGGGAGCTACCGTCGGACTTGACCTCTTCTAGCTAAGGGCGAGCGCCTTCAGCAGCGCCTTCATCCAGGGACCGAGATCGGCCGGCGTCCTGGCCGAGATGAGGTGACCGTCGACCACGGTCGCCTCGTCCACCCAGTCGGCGCCGGCGTTGACCATGTCGTCGCGGATCGCGCCCACGCTGGTGGCCCGGCGGCCCTTGATGATCTTGGCCGAGATCGGCACCCAGCCCGCGTGGCAGATGAAGGCGATCGGCTTCTTCGCGTCGTCGAACGCCCGCACCAGGTCCAGCACGGTTTCCGAGCGCCGCAGCTTGTCGGGCGCGTAGCCGCCCGGGATGACCAGGGCGTCGAAGTCGCCTTCGGCCACTTGGTCCACGGTGGTGTCCACGGGCACCGGCCCGTAGCCTTTCTTTCCCCGTACCGGGTGGTCATCCAGCCCGGCCACGGTCACCTCGACGTCCTCCTCGACCAGCCGGTACAGCGGGTAAAGCAGTTCCATGTCCTCGAAGTCATCGGCGGCCAGAAGAAGGACCTTGCGCTGTGGGAGCACCATGAATCCGACCATACCTGCGCGCAAGGCGGTGACCCGTGCCGAGGTCAGCATCGTGTGACTCGCCCGCCCCGGCGCCGGTGGTGATGCCGAGGATGATGATGGTGGCCATGGCGCGTTTGGTGATGCCGACGGTGCCGATGGTGCGGGTGTTTCCTGCCGTGACGGAGGCCTCGTGCAGACGCGGTGTACCGGGAGGCAATGGCCAGCACGTCCCTGACGTACCAGCAGGCATGGTTGTAGGCGAAGATCGCCCGCCTGAGCCCCTGGGGCGACCCGCCCGCCGCGCCGTCGGCGCACAGCATCCGGGCGGCGGTGAAGATCGCGTCCGCGGGGTCGTAAGGGGTGAGCTTGCGGGACGGGTCGACCTTGACGGCGTATTCGGCGAACGTGGCCGGCAAGAACTGCATCGGGCCTTCGGCGCCTTTGCGGTTCTTGCCCTTATGGACGCCGCGGGCCGTGGACCGGCCGTTGTTCGATTCCATCGTCCCGATCCCAGCGAGCACCTCCCAGGAAAGCCCGGGACAGGTCTTGGCTGCGTGCTTGTACCAAGTCAGGTAGCGCGCCGGGATGGCCGCCAGCCTGGGAGGGCTGGCCGCGGTGGCCACGTTGGCCGGTAGCAGGGCCGCCGCCGCGAGCATGAGCACGGCGACGGCCAGCGTCGCCGCCCGGTGCCCGCGTCGGCTCGCTCCGGCGTTCTCGCAGGTCGCCGGGCCGTGTATACAGTGCACACGGCATTTATGCACCGCTTCAACGTTCCGTAACCATCTTGACTACTTAATGTGATGAAAGCTGGTCGGAGGGGCGTGCACCTCGGCTCGGATGGCGGCCGCGACGAGGATCGCGGACAGCGCGAGCAGCCAGCCGCCCTCGATGAGCTGGAAGTGCCAGAACCGGGTGTCGGGCTGGTAAGCCGTCCACATGGTGTAGTGCTGCTGGGTCAGCCAGTCCTGGAAGGCGTTCGGGGCCTGCGAATTCTGCACGCTGGCGGGAGCGTGCTGAGCCAGGCTGTTCAGCGCCCCCTGGCTCAGTGCCTTGCCATCCGGAGCGGTGATCCACTGGCTCACCACCCAGCCGGAGTTGACGTTCCACCCCTTGACGACGATCGCCGCCTCGTAGTGCGGTCGCAGCTGGGTGGCGGTCCCGATGGCGAGCACAATCCAGACGATCAGGGAAACGGCCATCGCGGGGAGGGTGCGCCGGAAGAGCGCCTCGGTGAAGGCGGCGATCGCGAACGCGACCAGGGTCCAGGCCGCGAAGGCCACGCCGAGCAGCGGCCAGCGGCTCATCGAGCACGAGCAGGTCGGGTCGCCGGGCCAGAGCCACGGTGAGCGCGAGCTGCGCCTTCTGGCCGCAGGACAGCTGGCCGACCTTCTTCTTCAGCGGGATGTCCAGCTCGGCCAGCCTGGCCTGCGCCCGCTGCTGGTCCCAGCGCCGGTTCAGGTTGCGGGCGACGTGCAACATGTCGGCGACCGGCAGGTTCGCATACAGCGGTGCGTCCTGGGCCACGAAGGCGATCCGGTCCAGGGCGCCCGGCGACCCGGCGGGCGTGCCGTTCAGCACGGTCACCGCGCCGGTTGTCGCGGTGGCCAGGCCGATAAGAGTCGGCCGTCCGGTCACGACATACGGCTGAGCGGCGTTCCTGGGTAGACCTAGGTACACCTGGGGTTCGGGGTCCAGCGCCACTGACAACCCTGGCCGCCGCCGGGCAGACTGACAGGGACGGAATGCGGCGAAGGAGGCTCTGCTATGGTCACCGCGATCTCGCCGCCGCGCAGCAGACCCGGGCTCGGCCTTGGCGCCGGGCTGGTGGCCGCCGCGCGCGGACTCGCGTTCTGCGGGCTGATGCTGGCCGGCCTGGGGCTGCTGCTGGTCTTGCTGGCGGCGCTCGGCCTGACCGCGCTGGGCGCCGGGCTCCTCATCATCGGCAACGGCGGTCCTCGTGATCAGCGGGCGTTGCTGGTCGTACTGGTCCTGGCGGCCGGGCTGGGCATCGGCCGGTTCTACGGGCCGGCCGCGCTGCTGGCCATGCGCCGGCTGGCCAACCTGACCAGGCGGCTGGCCGGCGAGTGGTGCGGTGTGCCGATCGTCGGCTCTTACCGCACGCCGCCTGGTTCCGGTGATAGCAGGCTCAGCTTCTCGGAGCGGCTCGGCTGGCTGCTCACCGACGGCGCGACCTGGCGGGATCTGCTGTGGGTGACCGCGAACGTGCTGCTGGGGTGGGTTCTGGCCGCCGCGTCCGCGGTTCTGGTAGTGGTGGGAATGGTGGTGTTCATCGGGCCTACGCTGATTCATACGATCCCGCCTCCCGCCTTCCCCGGAAATACCAAGCCGACCCTGGCGGTGCTGGGTGCCGCGATGACGGTGCTGGGGGTCTCGGTGGCTCCGTGGCTGCTGCGCGGCTACGGCCTGCTGGCCGGCTCGATGCTGGCGCCGGCCGGGAAGGCCGAGCTCGCGCTGCGGGTCCGCCAGCTGTCGCAGACCCGCACGGAGGCCCTCGACACCGGGGCCGCCGAAATCCGCCGGATCGAGCGGGACCTGCACGACGGAGCGCAGGCCAGGCTGGTCGCCATGGGCATGACCCTGGATGCCGCGGGGCAGATCATCGACACCAATCCCGCCGCCGCCCGGGCGCTGCTCTTCGAGGCCCGCGACGCCTCGGTCAAGGCCCTGGCCGAACTGCGCGACCTGGTCCGCGGCATTCACCCGCCGGTGCTGGCCGACCGCGGCCTGGCCGACGCGATCCGGGCGCTAGCCCGCTGGCCGACCGCGGCCTGGCCGACGCGATCCGGGCGCTAGCCCGGCAGACCTGGATCGACATCCGGCACTCCGACGGGATGCTGCGGATCGGCGTCACCGATAACGGCCACGGCGGTGCCGACCCGGCCCGCGGCAGCGGACTGCGCGGGATCGAGCGGCGGCTGGCTCCGTTCGACGGCGTCCTGGCCGTCAGCAGCCCGCCGGGCGGCCCGACGGCTGTCACCATGGAGATCCCGTGCGCGTGGTCATCGCCGAAGACCTCTTCCTGCTAAGGGACGGCCTGACGCGCATGCTGCAGGCCCATGGCCTGCAGATCGCCGCCGCCGTCGACAACGGCGCCGACCTGCTCACCGCGATCGCCACGGACCAGCCGGACGTGGCCATCGTCGACGTCCGGCTGCCGCCCACGTTCACCGACGAGGGCATCCGGGCCGCGCTGGCCGCGCGGCGTGAGGTGCCCGGCCTGCCGGTGCTCGTGCTTTCCCAGTACGTCGAGCAGCTGTACGCCCGCGAGCTGTTGGCCAGTGGCAGCGGGGGCATCGGGTACCTGCTCAAGGACCGGGTGTTCGACAGCACCCAGTTCCTGGACGCCGTCCGCCGGGTGGCGGCCGGCGGCACCGCGATGGACCCGGAGGTGATCGCGCGCTTGCTCGCTCGTAACACCGGCGACGGCAACCTGGCCGCACTGAGCCCGCGCGAACGCGAGGTGCTCGCCCTGATGGCCGAGGGCCGGTCCAACGCCGCCATCGCCCAGCGGCTCGTGATCACCGAACGCGCCGTGGCCAAGCACACCGCCTCCATCTTCGCAAAGCTGAACCTGCAGCCCTCCGACGACGACAACCGGCGGGTGCTCGCCGTCCTCGCCTACCTGGGCGGTTGACGCCAGGCGGCGCCTGCCGGCCATGGCCGCGCCACGGCCGGGCCGCGTCCCCGGGATGCATAACCTCTCCGTGGCTGGGCAGTATTGGGGCGCATACTCTTACCGCAGACGGGGGGTCAGATGACCAAGGAACCGCAGCCGACGCCGACTCCGGCGGCCGCCCCCTCGCCGCAGCCCGAGCTCGCGCCGGGGAGCCCGGGGAGCCCGGGCCAGGGGCCGACGGTTCCGCCGCAGTCGGCTGCGCCGCCTGTCGCCCCGCCGCTGCCGCAGCACAGGATCAGGCGCACCAGGATCGGCGGCCTCTGGGTGAGCGTGGGCTTCTTCGCCGTCGTCCTGCTGCTCCTGCTGATCTTCATCTTGCAGAACGGCAAGACGGTCGACGTCTCTTACCTCGGCGCGCACGGCCATTTCCCGCTCGGCGTGGCCCTGCTGCTCTCGGCGGTCAGCGGCGTGTTCCTGGTCGTCCTGGCCGGCGCGGCGCGCATCAGCCAGCTCCGGGCCGTGGCCCGGCGTCACCGGCGGGCCGACGCGAAGCACGTCGCGGCGGCTAAGGCCGCGGAGGGACCGGCGGGCCCCGCCCGCTAGGACCAGGCTCGCTCAGCGGCTGGCGTTCACGACCCGCGCAATACGCCGCACGGCCTCGTGCAGCTGGTCAGGGGTGTGCGCGGCATATCCCAGAACGATCCCGGGTACCCCCGGCCGCTGACGGTGCCAGGACAGCGGGTGGACGAGCACCCCCGCCTGCAGGATCGCCTCCGCCAGATCCGTGTCCGGGCCGGCCAGCCCGGGGAACGTGATGAGCAGGTGAAGCCCTGCCGCGATGCCCTGCACGCGGGCCGCGGCCAGGTGCTCGCGCAGCGCCCGGAGCAGGGCGTCGCGCCGGCTCCGCTGCCGCTTGCGGACCAGCCGGATGTGCTGCTCGAGCTCGCCGCTCGCGATCAGCCGGGCCAGCACCAGCTGCGGCAGCGCGGGGCTGCCCAGGTCGCTGGCATGCTTGGCCTCGACCAGGTCCGCGTGCAGCCGGCGGGGAGGGATCAGCCAGCCCAGGCGCATGCCGGGGGCCAGCGTCTTGGACGTGCTACCCGCGTAAGCGACGAGGCCTGGCGCCGAAGCCTGCAGCGCGGGGACCGGTGCCCGGTCGTATCGGTACTCCGCGTCGTAGTCGTCCTCGATGACCAGGGCATCAGCCCCGGCGGCCCAGTCCAGCAGGTCGCGGCGGCGCCGCGGGGCCAGCACGACTCCGGTGGGGAACTGGTGCGCCGGCGTGAGCAGCACCGCCCGCAGGTCGCCGCGCACCAGGTCATCGACCTGCAGCCCGTGCTCGTCCACCGGGACCGGCACCGGTCGCAGGCCCCAGTAGGCGAGCTCGTCGCGGGACCCGCGCGAGCCCGGGTCTTCGATCGCGATCTCGCTCACCGCCCGGGCCCGCAGCACCTGGGCCAGCAGGGCGAGGGCCTGGGCCACCCCGGTGACCACGATGATGTCGTCAGGATCCGCGCGCAGCCCGCGGGTGCGCGCCAGCCAGTCGGCGAGCTCGGTCCGCAGCCACTGGCTGCCGCGGGGATCGCCGTAGCCGAGGTCGGCCACGCTGGCCTGCTCGAGCACCAACCGTTCGGCGCGCAGCCAGGCGGCGCGCGGAAACCCGGAGAGGTCAGGCACGCCGGGGGAGAGGTCGATCTCCGCCCGCGTCCGCCAGCGCTGCGGCAGCAGCGCGGGATCCGGCCGCCCCGGCCGAGGGCGGGGCCGCGGCGCCGGCCGGGGCGATGGCGCTGACGGCGCCTGCGGCGCCATCCGGGAGACCCCGAGGACCCTCGTCCCAGCCCCTGGGCGCGCGCTGACCAGCCCCTCCTCGGCGAGCCGCTGGTATGCCTCCACGATCACGCCCCGCGAGACGCCTAGGTCATCGGCCAGCAGCCGGGTCGCGGGCACCGGCGCCCCGGCCTGCAGCCGCCCGTCGATGATGGCGGCCCGGATAGCGTCGGCCAGCCAGCCGGTCAGCCCGCGCGCCGGCGCCGCCGCCGGACTCAGCTGCAGGAAGTCCGCTCCGCTGCCTGCGACCGTCATTGGTCCATTATAAAGTCGTTCCATTGGCCCTGTTCGCTGGACCATCAGGCTCATACCGTAGCGTCGTGCCAGGTCTTCGCGCTCCCGATGTGCCCGATGTGCCCGTTGCTCCGGCCGCCCCGCCCGCCCCCCGGCGGGGCACGGCGATCAGCGTGGCCGCCGGAGCCACGGCCATGGTCTGCGTTGGCGGCAGCGTCGCGGTCTCATCGGTGCTCGCGGGGGCGCCGGTGTTCACCGCCGAGGCGGTGCGGTACGCCGTGGCCTGCCTGCTGCTCGTCGCCCTCGCCCGGCTGACCGGCCGGCGGCTGAGCATGCCGCGCGGCGCGGAGTGGCTGTGGCTGACCGGTATCGCCGTGACCGGCCTGGTGGTGTTCAACCTCGCGCTGGTCGAGGGATCCAGGCACGCCGAACCCGCCGTCCTCGGCGTGGCCGTGGCCTGCGTCCCCTCGCTGCTGGCCGTGGTCGGACCGCTGCTCGAGGGGTCTCGTCCGCGCTCGTCCCTGGTGGCCGCCGCCCTGGTGGTGACCTGCGGCGCCGCTCTGGTGCAAGGTCTTGGCCGCACCGACGCGACCGGCGTGGCCTGGGCCGTCGTGGTCTTCGGCTGCGAAGCCGCGTTCACCCTGCTGGCCATACCGGTCCTCGGCCGGCACGGCCCGTGGGGGGTGTCGGTGCACGCCACCTGGCTCGCGACGGTGATGTTCGCCGTGTTCGGGATGGCGCGGGAAGGACCAGCCGCCGTGGCGCGGCTGAGCCGGCCGGACTGGCTCGCCGTCGGCTACCTCGCCGTCGCGGTCACGGCGGTGGCCTTCGTCCTGTGGTATTCCAGCGTCAGGCGGCTCGGGGCCAGCCGGGCCGGCCTGCTCACCGGCGTGGCTCCGGTCGCCGCGGCAGCCACCGGCGTCCTACTCGGCGGCCCGGCGCCCGGGCCGCTAGTCTGGGCCGGCATCGCCGTCGTCGCGGCCGGCCTGACGCTCGGCTTCGCCAGGGAGGACTTATGCACTTCCAGCATTCCGCCGACATCTGGCGTGACTTCCCCGCCCTGGTCCCCGGGGTCCTGTACGCCGGGGGAATCAGCAGCGACGTTGCGGTCGGGGCCCGCGCCGACAGGTTCGCCGCCATCGCCAAGGCGCGGCTGGCGGACGGCCCGGAGGGCGAGTTGCCGGAGATCCAGGCGTGGCGGCGAGCTTTCGCCACGATGGGCCTCAAGCCGACCCAGTACCGCTGTGCCGCCGAATCGCTGCTGCGGCGCTTCCGCAAGGAGGGGAGCCTGCCACGGCTTCACCCCCTGGTCGACCTGTGCAACGCCGTCTCGCTGGCCTTCGCCATCCCGGTCGCTGTCCTGGACGTCGCGAAGATCACCTGGCCGCTCGAGGTGCGGTACGCGGCCGGCGATGAGGACTACCTGACGTTCGCCGGCGACATCGAGCACCCCGCCGCCGGCGAGGTGATCTTCGCCGACCAGGCCGGGCGGGCGCACGCCCGGCGCTGGACGAACCGGCAGAGCGGCCTTTCCGCGGTCCGGGACTCCACCGCCGCGGTGCTGATCGTGGCCGAAGCGCTGCACGACTCGGCCGCGTCCGACGTGTGCGAGCTCACCGCGGCCATCGCCGGCGAGCTAGCCGCCGTCTGGTCTGCCGCCCCCGCGTCGGCCGTGCTGACCCCGGCCTCGCCCCGCTTCAGGTTCGAAGCATGAGCCACGTCCGTTGCATGAGCCACGTCGAAGCGCGAGCCACGTCCAGAGCGCGAGCCACGTCCGGGGCGTGAGCCACGTCCGGGGCGTGAGCCCGGTTACGCCAGCGCGGCGACCGTGAGTGATCCGGTGCGAGTCAGCAGGGCGTGTTCGGCCTCCTGGGTCGGCTTCGGCTGGCCCGCCCGGCCGCGATAGCGTCCCGGCGCGACCGCGCCGCGCTGGTAGGCGCTGATCGCGGCGGTGGCCGCGTCGAGGCCGACCGGGCCGTAGTACAGGCCGTGCGGCAAGATCACCAGGTTGGCGGCGAACCGGTGGCCGCCGACGTGCGTCGTCTCCCAGATCTGCCCGGGATGCCGGGCGGCCAGCGCCTGCGCGAGCGGGCCGCCGAAACGCGCGCAGCAGGCGCTGCGTCGGCCGTGCGTGCACACAAGGAAGACCGGCTCGGCGGCCGGCGACCCGAACGTCGGCGCGATCCCGGCCGCCAGGTCCTTCAGGTCAAGTTCGGTCAACGCAGGCGACCCCGCGGACACCGACCCGCGCCGCAGCCAGGGCTCGCGGCCCGCGGTCCAGCCGACCAGCACGCTGCGCACGTCGCCCACCTGGCGGCGGCCCGGCCTGCGGATCATCTGGACCCTGATGCCGAACCCGACAGCGGAACCGACCAGGGCGCGAAGCGGCGCGGGCAGCGCGGCGTCGGCGGCCTCATGCGGCCACGGCCCCGGGTGCTCGATCAGCAGCCAGGCCCGGGACGCCTCCGGCGCCGAAGCCGCCGAAGACTCCGTCCCGTCATGGAATTCCGCGCCGTGCTCACATGCACCGGCCACCCTAGCCGACCTCCGATCCTTGCTCCTTCTCATGCTAGTTGTCACAGGTCAAGGTCCGCGCCAGGCGACCCAGCCGCCGTCCCGGCTGGAGGCGACGACCCGCCAGCCCGCCGGGGCATGTGGCCAGCTGGCCTGCGCGGGCTGGCCGGCCGGCCATGGCATCTCGGCTACCGTCACGCCGGCCGGGGGTGGCTGGCTGGCCGGGTTGAAGAACGTGAGCTCCGTCCAGGAAACCTGGTACGCCAGCGGCACCCAGGCCTGCCAGCCGAGGTCGGAGGCGACGGCGACCTGCTCGCCCGGCCGCACCCCGCTGGCGCTCACCGGCACGTTCACCGCCTGGGCCGCCGCGGTGGCGGCCCGCGAGACGTGGCTGGTCATCTGGGCCACGGCCACCAGGCTCACCGCGGCCACGCAGGCCCCGAAGGCCAGGACGACGGCCCGCCAGCGGCGCACGGCGAGCGCGAAGGCGACCCAGCAGGCGAGCAAGCCCAGCGTCACCGCCGTGGCCACCGGCACGCTGGCCTGGGTCCAGTCCTGGGTCAGCACGGCCGGCTCGGCGAAATTGAACCCTGACCCGAACCCGGCCGTGGGCAGCGACGATCCCGCGTAGATGGCCACCGTCACGGCGGCCACGACGAACAGGCCCGCGACGCAGGCGGCGCAGCCGAGGATCGGCCGGATACCCGCCCGCAGCAGCACCACCGCGCCGGCCAGGAAAAACACGATGACCATGCCGTCCAGGTAGCGCCCGGACGCCCAGGTCTGCGATTGGTCCGGGGGCAGCGCGGCCGGCGCGGTGCAGGCGATGCCCGCGCTGACCGCCACCGAGAGCCCGGCCATGATCCGCAGGTCGGCCCGGATGCCGCGGCGCGCCACGACGGCCGCCGCGGCGACCAGGCCGATCCCCGCGATGCCCCAGCTGTCCAGCACCAGCCGCCACAGCTGGCCGGCCGCCATCTCAGACACGTGGATCGCGCCGTACACGCTGGCCAGCCGCGTCGCTAGCTGATCGGACAGGCTGCGCGTGCCGTCCGGGTAGATGGCCGAGGCGAGATAGCGGTTCAGGGTCCAGCCCGCGCCGACGGTGACGAGCGCAGTCAGGGCGGCCGCCGCCACGCTGCCCCGCGCGACGGGCCGGCGCCAGGCTATGAACGCGCCCACGGCGGCGTAGCCGGCCAGCATTACCAGCCCCCTGGAGTGGACCGCGTAGGCGTATCCGGCCAGCAGGGCGGAGCCCGCCGCCGCCGCGTACCTGCCCCGGACAGACGAGGCGGTGAGCCAGCTGTGCACGGCGAGCAGCCACGCCAGCACCAAGACCGGGAAGACCGCGTCGGTCATCGCGTACTCGCTGTAGAAGAACCCGGCCGGCACCAGGCCGGCCACCATGGCCACGCCGTACGCGGCCGGGCGGTCCAGACCGAGCCTGCGGCAGGCCAGGTAGCCGAGCGGCAGCACGGCGGCGCTGATCGCCGCGTTGATCATCAGCACGGCGTGATAGACGGTGACGGGGTTGCTGGTGAACCAGTACACCGGCGTGATCAGCAGCGGATAGCCGCCCGGGTACAGCGTCGAGCCGGACAGGTCGGCACCGGGCCCGCCCGCGAGCACCCGCGCCGCGATCAGGTACGCGGTCTCGTCCGGATTGGCCAGCGGCACCACCTGCATGCGGCCGAACCAGGCGCGCAGCCCGGCCTGGCCCAGCCAGCCGGCCACCAGCAGCAGGCCCCACCGCAGGCCCGCGCTCCGGGGCGGCGCCGCCATGTCCCTGGTGCCCGGCGTGATCAGCAGGCGTGCCAAGGCTGATGCCTCCCTGGTCTCGAAGGATGGCCCCGGCCTTGGGCCCCGGGCGTCACGCTCCCAGCGCACGCCGGAAACCGGCGGCGTGGCCGCGCGCAGGACCAGCGTGGTGGTTCAGGCTGAGAACTAGATCGGCGGATCGTGTGTCCACGCCAAGAACTCGCTGGCTGTCACCGCATGTCAGCCGGGGCCGGCGGCCGCCCGCACCCTCGGATGGGCCGCCGGCGACAGGGTTCGGCTGGGCCGCCGGCGGCAGGGTGTAGCATCGGTCGCGTGTCACAGCGGTATCGGCGCTTTACCCTGGCTTCCGGCGGAGCCAGGCGCCAGTGCCTGCGCTTATCACCGCCTGGAGCCAGTAAGACGACAGACCGCCCTGTAACGCTAAGGGGTGTGCTGGCTCCCGGTGCCCGGGCAGCGGCCCGCCCGGGAGGAGAAGCGCCTGATGCCGCGCACCAGGGATACCCGCATCACCGGCTACGAGCCGCTGTTTTCCCCCGCGGCCCTGCTCGATGAGCTGCCGCTGAGCGACGAGGCCACGGCCACGGTGGAACAGAGCCGGGCCGAGATCCGCGCCGTGCTCGACGGTTCCGACGACCGCCTGCTGGTGATCGCCGGGCCCTGCTCGGTGCACGACCCGGCGGCCGCGCTCGAATACGCGGGCCGCCTGCGGGCGCTGCGGGAGAGCAGCGGCGCTGACCTGATGATCGTGATGCGGGTGTACTTCGAGAAGCCGCGGACGGTGACCGGCTGGAAAGGCCTGATCAACGACCCGGGCATGGACGGCGGCCACGACGTGCACCACGGCCTGCGTACCGCCCGGCGGCTGCTGCTGGACATCGTCTCCCTCGGCCTGCCGGTGGGCTGCGAATGGCTCGACCCGATCACGCCGCAGTACATCGCGGACACGGTGACCTGGGGCGCGATCGGCGCGCGGACCACCGAGAGCCAGGTCCACCGCCAGCTCGCCTCCGGCCTGTCGATGCCGGTCGGGTTCAAGAACGGCACCGACGGAGACGTCCAGGTGGCGGTGGACGCCTGCCGGGCGTCGGCCGCCGGGCACACGTTCTTCGGCGTCACCCATAACGGTGTCGCCGCGGTGGTGACCACGGCGGGCAACCCGGACACCCACGTGATCCTGCGCGGCGGCCGGACCGGCCCGAACTACGAGGCCAGCCACACCGCCAAGGCGCTTGACCTGATCGCCGCGGCCGGGCTGCCGCGCCGGCTGATGGTGGACGCGAGCCACGGCAACAGCGGCAAGGACCACCGCCGCCAGCCGGTGGTGGCGGCCTCGATCGCGGAGCAGGTGGCGGCCGGGGAGCGCGGCCTGACCGGCGTGATGCTGGAGAGCTTCCTGCGCGAGGGCAAGCAGGACCCCGGCCCCCCGGCGACGCTCACCTACGGGCAGAGCGTCACCGACGCGTGCATGGACTTCGAGACCACCGCCGCCGTACTAGACAACCTGGCCGCCGCCGTCCGTACCCGCCGTAGATATTTATTCCGAACGGACCGGGGTGTCTCGTCCGCCTAACGCAGCTGCACTGTCTCCCATGATCGTGTGCCAGAGAGCGTCATTTTCCGAGCCTTCCGGCACATGATCATGGAAGCGGGCAGGCCTATCCGACGGCTGGCAGGCGGGTGAGGGCGTCGTCGATGCGCTCCTGGGACAGCTCGTAATCGATCATCTCGCCGGACAGGTAGCGCTCGTACGCGGCCATGTCGAAGTGCCCGTGGCCGCACAGCGCGGTGAGGATCACCTTCTGCTCGCCGGATTCGGTGCAGCGTTTGGCCTCTTCGATGACGGCCGCGAGCGCGTGCGACGGTTCCGGGGCCGGGATGATCCCCTCGGACCGGGCGAAGGTCACGGCGGCGGCGAAGCACTCCCGCTGCGGCTTGGCCACCGCCTCGAACAGGCCGAGCTCGTAGGCGTGCGAGAGCAGCGGCGACATGCCGTGGTAGCGCAGCCCGCCGGCGTGCACCGGGTCCGGGATGAAGTCGTGGCCGAGCGTGTGCATCTTCAGCAGCGGGGTGAGCCCGGCCGTGTCGCCGAAGTCGTACGCGTACCGCCCGCGGGTGAACGACGGGCAGGCCGACGGCTCGACCGCGCGGATGACCGGATTGCCCCGGCCGGCCAGCTTCTCCCGCAGGAACGGCAGGAAAAGCCCGGCGAAGTTGGAGCCGCCGCCGGTGCAGCCGACGATCAGGTCCGGCATCGACTCGCCGAACGCGGCGAACTGCTTGAGCGCCTCCTGGCCGATCACCGTCTGGTGCATGAGCACGTGGTTGAGCACGCTGCCGAGGGCGTACCTGGTGTCCGCGCTGCCGCCGGCCGCCTCGACCGCCTCGCTGATCGCGATGCCCAGGCTGCCCGGCGTGTCCGGGTGGGCGGCGAGCACGTCCGCGCCCGCCTTGGTGGCCCGGGACGGGCTAGCGTGCACGGTGGCGCCCCAGGTCTCCATCATCGTGCGCCGGTACGGCTTCTGGTCGTAGGAGGCGCGGACCATCCAGATCTCGCAGTCGATGCCGTACTGGGCGCAGGCGAAGGCGAGCGCGCTGCCCCACTGGCCGGCGCCGGTCTCGGTGGTGAGCCGCTTGGTGCCCTCGGCCGCGTTGTAGAACGCTTGCGGGACCGCGGTGTTCGGCTTGTGCGACCCGGCCGGGGACACGCCCTCGTACTTGTAGTAGATGCGCGCCGGGGTGTTCAGCGCCTTTTCCAGCCGGTGCGCGCGGAACAGCGGGGTAGGCCGCCACAGCCGGTAGACGTCGAGCACGTCGGCCGGGATGTCGATGTAGGAGTCGGTGGCCACTTCCTGGCGGATGAGCTCCATCGGGAACAGCGGCGCCAGGTCTTCCGGGCCCACCGGCTGCAGCGTCCCCGGGTGCAGCGGCGGGGGCGGCGGCGCGGGCAGGTCGGGTATCACGTTGTACCACTGGCGGGGGATCTCGGACTCATCCAGGGTGATCTTGGTGCGTTCGCTCACGACGGCCTCCGATCTCCAGTCAAACATCTTTTCCGAACCCTACGCTCTGCTGGCCCGGGGGGACGACCCCCCCAGACCCCCCGCTCCTGGAGGGACCCATCCCCCCAGACCCCCCTTGGGGGGGACGAGCCCCCCAGACCCCCCGGGGGGGACCCAGCCTCCCAGACCCCCCGGGGGGGACCCAGCCTCCCAGACCCCCTTGGGGGGGACCCAGCCTCCCAGACCCCCTTGGGGGGCCCCTCCCCCCCGACCCCCCTTGCCGGGGTCAGGCGACGAGGGTCTTGACGGCGGCGGTCAGCTCGGCCATCGCCTTCTTCGCGTCGGCGAAGTACATGCTGGTCTTCGGGTCGGTGTACAGCTCGTTGTCGATGCCGGCGTAGCCGTGCCCCATCGAGCGCTTGATCACGATGATGGACTTGGCCTGGTCGACGTCCAGGATCGGCATGCCGGAGATCTCGTTGCCCGGACGGCGGGCGGCCGGGTTGGTCACGTCGTTGGCCCCGATGACCAGGGCCACGTCGGTGCGGGCGAACTCCGGGTTGATCTCGTCCATCTCCTTCAGCTGCGGGTACGGGACGTTCGCCTCGGCCAGGAGCACGTTCATGTGGCCGGGCATCCGGCCCGCCACCGGGTGGATGGCGTAGCTGACCTCGATGCCGCGATCCTCCAGGGTCTTGGCCAGCTCGGCCACGCCGTGCTGGGCTTGCGCGGCGGCCAGGCCGTAGCCGGGCACGATGATCACCTTGGACGCGTAGGCGAGCTGGATGGCCGCGTCGTCGGCCGCGATCGAGCGGACCTGGGCGTCCCCGGCCGCCGCCAGCGGGATCGCGCTGTCCCCGGTGCCGAACCCGCCCAGGATGATGTTGGCCAGCGACCGGTTCATCGCGTCGGCCATCAGCTTGGTGAGGATGCCACCGGACGCGCCGACCAGCGCGCCGGCCACGATCAGCGCCCAGTTCGCGATCACGAAGCCCGCCATCGCCACCGCGGTGCCGGTGAACGCGTTCAGCAGCGAGATCACCACCGGCATGTCCGCGCCGCCGATCGGCAGCACCATCATCACCCCGAACGCCAGCGAGGCGAGCACCACGATGAGCAGCGCGGGCAGGCTGGCCGTGCCGAGCATGAACGCGGCCGCGCCGATGGCCACCACGCCGAGCGCCACGTTGATGGCGCGGCCGCCGCGCAGTATGATCGGCCGCCCGGGGATGAGTCCCTGCAGCTTGCCCGCCGCGATGATCGACCCGGAGAATGTCACCGAGCCGATGATCACGTCGAGCACCGTGAACACGGTCGTGGTGCCGAGCACGCCGCCGGCGTGGGACTCGGAGTCGATGTAGCCGTAGATCGCCACCAGCGCGGCGGCGCCGCCGCCGACCGAGTTGAACATCGACACCAGCTGCGGCATCGCGGTCATCTGCACGGTCTGCGCGGCGTACAGGCCCACGGCGGAGCCGATCAGCGCGCCGGAGATCAGCACGATCCAGCCGGTCGCGGTGACCGTGCCGGAGTGGATCATGAGGATGAGCGTGGCCAAGCCCGCGATCACCATGCCCAGCGTGGAGACCTGGTTGCCGCGGCGCGCAGTGGCCGGGCTGTTCATCAGGTGCAGGCCGCCCACGAAGCACGCCGCCGCCAGCACGTAGACGAGCTGGATGTCGCCGGTGAACCCGCTCATGGCGTGTCTCCCGCTCGCGGCCGCGCCTTCAGCCGGGCGCCCTGGATTAGCCCCTTGAGGCCCTTGTGGCCGTTAAGCGCTTCCGGGCCCTCCGGCGGGGCCTTCCGGCGGAACATCTTCAGCATTCGCCCGGTCACTACGTACCCGCCCACCACGTTGGCCGCGGCGAAGACCGAGGCGATGAACGCGAGTATGTACCCGACGACGTTGTGTGCCGTCACCCCGATCAGCAGGGCGCCCGCCAGCACGATGCCGTGGATCGAGTTGGTCGCCGACATCAGCGGCGTGTGCAGCGTGGCCGGCACCTTCCCGATGACCTCGATGCCGACGAGCAGCGCGAGCACGAAAATGGTCAGGTCAGTCACTAGGGCCGTCGACACCGGCGCCTCCCTCGGCTGGTAGCAGCAGGCCGGCCACGCCCGGGTGGACGACCTTTCCGTCGTGCGCGATCACCACGCCGGCCTGGATCTCGTCGCCGGGGTCGATGGCCAGCGCACCGTCCCTGGTCAGGTGCAGCAGCAGCGCGGAGATGTTCCGCGAGTAGGCGTTCGACGCCGCGGTCGGCACCGTGGCGGGCAGGTTGTCCGCGCCCACGATCGTGACCCCGTTGCCGGTGACGACCGTCTCGCCGGGCCGGGAGCCGGTCACGTTGCCGCCCAGCGCGCTGGCGCCCATGTCCACGATGACCGAGCCCGGGGTCATCGCCTTGATCGCGTCCTCGGTCACCAGCAGCGGCGGCCTGCGCCCCGGCACCTGCGCGGTCGTGATCACCACGTCGTGCCGGGCGATATGGCCGGTCAGCTCGTCCTGCTGGGCCTGCCGCTCTTCGGCGGTCAGCTCGCGCGCGTAGCCGCCCTCGCCGGCCGCCGAGCCGACCGAGGTCAGCTCGACGAACGTGGCGCCGAGCGATTCCACCTCGTCTTTCGAGCTGGGCCGGACGTCATAGCCGCTCACGACCGCGCCGAGCCGCCGGGCGGTGCCGATCGCCTGCAGCCCGGCCACGCCGGTGCCGAGCACGAGCACCTTGGCGGGCCTGGCCGTGCCGGCCGCGGTGATCAGCAGCGGGAAGAACCGGCCGAACTCGCTCGCGGCGACCAGGACGGCCTTGTAGCCGGCCACGTTGGACTGGGAGGTGAGCGCGTCCATCGGCTGGGCCCGGGACAGCGTGCGCGGCAGCCCGTCCAGGCTGATCACGGTGACTCCCCTGGCGGCCAGCGTGGCGGCCAGGTCGGGGTCGGCCAGCGGGGCCAGCATGCCGATGATCGCCTGGCCCTTCCTGAGCTCGTTCACCGCCGCAGCCGACGGCTTGGTGACGGTCAGGATGACGTCCGCGGCCTGGTACAGCTCGGCGGCGCTGACGATCGACGCGCCCGCGTCGGCGTAGACGGCGTCGGGCAGCCAGGCGGCCTCGCCCGCCCCGCTCTCCACCAGCACGTCGATCCCGGCGGGACGCAGCCTGGCGATCGCATCCGGCACCAGGGCCACGCGACGCTCGCCCGGCGAGGTCTCCTTGACGACAGCTGCCTTCATTTCGCGCGACCTCGTATCCATTCTCCGGTTCTGCGGGTTCTGCGGGTTCTGCCGGAATCATCTAACTATATTCATATCCATCATGGCCCAGGCAGGTAAGGGCCTTGCGCCGCGGTCCGCCGGGCCCTTAGCCACTATGTCCGCCCGACGCTAGCCTCTGGTCATTTCCCGTAGGTTACCTAGCCATTTCCCACGGGTTACCTCAGGGCTACGCCTCGGCGCGCAGCAGCTTGCTGATCTTCTCCCCGGCCGCGACCACGGCGGCGGCGTGCATCCGGCCCGGCGACCTGGTCAGGCGCTCGATCGGGCCGGACACCGAGACCGCGGCCAGCACCCGGCCGCCGGGCCCGCGCACCGGGGCCGACACGGACGCGACGCCGGGCTCGCGCTCGGCCGCGGTGGCCGCCCAGCCGCGCCGGCGGACCTGGGCCAGCGTGGTCGCGGTGAACTTGGCACCGCGCAGCCCGCGGTGCATGCGCCCGCCTTCCTCCCAGGCCAGCAGGATCTGGGCGGCTGAGCCGGCGGTCATCGGCAGCGCGCTGCCGACCGGGACGGTGTCCCGCAGCCCGCTCGTCCGCTCGGCTGCGGCCACGCAGATGCGCGTGTCGGCGTGCGGCCGGTACAGCTGGGCGCTCTCCCCGGTGATGTCCCTGAGCTGGGTCAAGACGGGCTGCGCGATCGCCAGCAGCCGGTCCTCGCCGGCCGCGGCGGCCAGCTCGCCGATTCTCGGGCCGAGCACGAACCGGCCCTGCGCGTCGCGGGCCAGCATCCGGTGGCTCTCGAGCGCGACCGCGATCCGGTGCGCGGTCGGCCGGGCCAGGCCCGTCGCCTTGACCAGCTGCGCCAGGGAGGCCGGGCCGCTCTCCAGCGCCGACAGGACGGAAACCGTCTTGTCTAGGACGCCGACTCCGCTAGAGTTGTTCATGTTATGAATACTGCCGTCTCGGAATGCGAGACGCAAGCCGAAGGGAGAGGGCGTGATGGGCCGTACGCTCGCCGAGAAAATCTGGGACGCCCACGTGGTCCGCAGCGCGGAGGGCGAGCCCGACCTGCTCTATATCGACCTTCATCTGCTGCATGAGGTGACCAGCCCGCAGGCGTTCGACGGGCTGCGGGCGGCCAGCCGCAAGGTGCGGCGTCCCGACCTGACCATCGCCACCGAGGACCACAACGTGCCTACGACCGGGATCACCGGTCCCGGCATGCCCCCACCCACCTCCCCAACCCCCCTCACTGGCCCCGGCAGCCCCTTCACCGACCCGGTGTCCCGCACGCAGGTCGAGGCGCTGCGGAAGAACTGCGCGGAGTTCGGCGTCCGGCTGTACCCGATGGGCGACGCCAACCAGGGCATCGTGCACGTCATCGGCCCGCAGCTCGGGCTGACCCAGCCGGGCCTGACGATCGTGTGCGGCGACTCGCACACCTCCACCCACGGCGCGCTCGGCGCGCTGGCCTTCGGCATCGGGACCAGCGAGGTCGAGCACGTGCTCGCCACCCAGACGCTGCCGCAACTGAGGCCAAAGACGATGGCGATCACGGTGAAAGGCGCGCTGCCCGAAGGCGTGACGGCCAAGGACCTGATCCTGGCCATCATCGCGAAGATCGGCACCGGCGGCGGGCAGGGCTACGTGCTCGAGTACCGCGGCCCGGCCGTCCGCGCGCTGTCCATGGCGGGCCGGCTGACCATCTGCAACATGTCCATCGAGGCCGGCGCCCGGGCCGGCCTGGTGGCTCCGGACGATGTGACGTTCTCCTACCTGGAGGGTCGGCGGCACGCGCCGTCGGGGGCCGCGTGGGAGGCTGCGCTCGACTACTGGCGCACGCTGCCCAGCGAGGCGGATGCGGCCTTCGATCGCGAGGTGATCCTGGACGCCGGGACGCTGACGCCGTACGTGACCTGGGGCACCAACCCGGGGCAGGCGCTGCCGCTCGCGTCGTCGGTGCCGGACCCCGGCTCGTTCGCCGACCCGGGCGCCCGCGCCGCCGCGGAGCGCGCGCTGGCCTACATGGACCTGAAGCCGGGCACCGCGTTGCACGACATCGCCGTGGACACGGTCTTCGTCGGCTCCTGCACCAACGGCCGGATCGAGGACCTGCGGGCCGCCGCCTCGGTGCTGCGGGGACGGCGGGTGGCCCCGTCCGTCCGGATGCTCGTGGTGCCCGGGTCGATGGCGGTGCGGGCGCAGGCCGAACGCGAAGGGCTGGACGCGGTCTTCACTGCGGCCGGTGCGCAGTGGCGGTCGGCGGGCTGCTCGATGTGCCTCGGCATGAACCCGGACAAGCTGAGCCCGGGCGAGCGCAGCGCGTCCACCTCCAACCGCAACTTCGAGGGCCGTCAGGGCAAGGGCGGGCGCACTCACCTGGTGTCGCCCGAGGTCGCCGCCGCCACCGCCGTGACCGGCCACCTCACCGCGCCCGCCGACCTGTAAGGCCCGCCGACCTGTAAGGAGAGTCTCGCGATGGAACCGTTCACCACTCACGTCGGCCGCGCCGTGCCGCTGCGCCGCAGCAACGTGGACACCGACCAGATCATCCCGGCCGAGTACCTCAAGCGGGTGAGCCGGACCGGGTTCGGCGAGGGCCTGTTCGCCGCCTGGCGCGAGGACCCGTCCTTCGTGCTCAACCAGGCGCAGTACGCCGGCGCGACGATCCTGGTCGCGGGCACCGACTTCGGCACCGGGTCGTCACGCGAGCACGCGGTCTGGGCGCTCACCGACTACGGCTTCCGGGCCGTGATCGCGCCCCGCTTCGGCGACATCTTCCGCACGAACGCGACCAAGGCCGGCCTGCTGCCGGTCGCGCTGCCCGAGGCCACCGTGACCGCCCTGCAGGACGCCGTGGAGGCCGACCCGGGCACCGAGGTCGTCGTGGACCTGGGCCGCCGCGCCGTGCTGGCCGACGCGGCCGGGATCACGGCGCTCTTCGAGATCGACGACTACACCCGCTGGCGGCTGATGGAGGGCCTCGACGACATCGGCCTCACCCTCCGCCACGTCGACGCCATCACCGCCTTCGAGCACTCCCGCCCCACCTTCCTCCCCGTCACCGCCTGACCCACCCGTCCGCGTGGCTTCCGGTATCGAGCCGGCTCGATGCTCCATCGAGCCGGCTATTACCGGCTCGATGCTCCATCGTGCCGGTCGCGCGGGCTCGCGAGCGCGTGGTCAGCCCGCAGGCGGACGCACAAACAGCAGATATCCGGGCATCTGGTTACTTTGGGTATAGCTGCTGGATGCTGAGGCGTGTGATATTGGCCGACACGCCGGCCAATGTGGCCATGGTTATTGTGCAACGGCGCTGGATCGCCTACTTTCGGGCAGGTCAGAGGT
>WNFC01007170.1_pt1 | contig 21515 bp, 21 predicted proteins | sample 5400541 | NCBI WGS metagenome assembly WNFC01 (sample SAMN13153342, study PRJNA577476) | soil metagenome | isolation source: 120 cm saprolite under Douglas fir tree site 2 hole 2 replicate 1 | place: USA:California | collected 2015-04-18
GACGCGATGATCGCCTGGGGCGACGCGGCGGCGATTCGCCGGCGCATCGACGAGCATTGGGCGGCCGGCGCCGACCACGTCTGCATCCAGACGCTCAACCCCAACGAGGCCACACCCGGCCTGCCCGACGAGCGGCTGCTCGCCGCCCTCGCGCCGACGAGTCAACCGGGCCATTGACGGAAAGGAGTGCGCGCCATGAAGCACGGAGTCGTCTTTCCACAGACGGAATTCGGCAACGACGTGCAGGCCATCAAGGACTACGCGCAGACGGCCGAGGGGCTCGGCTATGACTACCTGCTCGTCTACGACCACGTGCTCGGGGCGCACCCGAGCCGTGAGCCGAAGCTGACGGGGCCGTACACGTACGAGCATCCCTTCCACGAGCCCATGGTGTTCTTCGGATTCCTGTCGGCGATCACCACCAAGCTCGAGCTCGTCACCGGCATCCTCATCCTGCCGCAGCGCCAGACCACGCTCGTGGCCAAGCAGACCGCCGAGGTCGACGTCCTGAGCGGAGGCCGCCTGCGCCTCGGCATCGGCATCGGCTGGAACTACGTCGAGTACGACGCGCTCGGCGAAGAGTTCCGGACGCGTGGGCGCCGTGTCGAGGAGCAGATCGAGGTCTTGCGCAAGCTCTGGACCCAGCCGCTCGTCACGCACAAGGGCGCGCACCACGTCATCGACAATGCCGGCATCAATCCCCTGCCCATTCGGCGTCCCATCCCGGTCTGGTTCGGGGGCGCCGCAGAGCCCGTGCTCAGGCGCGCCGCGCGGATCGGGGACGGCTGGATGCCGGCGGGCCGACCGCCGGATGATCGGATGAAGGGTTACTTGGACCAGCTCAATGGCTACCTGGCGGCGGCCGGCCGCGATCGCACGCAGTTCGGCATCGACCCCTGGATCAGCATTCAAGGGCTCGACAAGGACGAATGGCGCCGCCGCGTCGAGGCGTGGCGTGGCCTGGGGGCCAGCCATCTGGCCGTGGATACGATGCGCGCCGGCTTCGCGACGCCGCGGGCCCACATCGACGCGATCCGGTCGTTCCGGGAGGTGCTGAGCTAATCATGCGGTTCGGCGTGACCATTCCGAACAACTGGGGCATCGCGGATCCGCGCCAGGTCCTCGCCATGGGGCCGCTCGCCGAGGCGCTCGGTTATGACTCCGTTTGGGTCATGGACTGGGCGGGCACGCTCGACCGGCTGGCCCAGCTCGACTTCACGCACATCGCGCGCGCGTTCCTGTCGAACGTCGGGCCCGTGCTGGCGACGCAGGAGCGCTCGGGGAGCACCGTGGAGCGGCTGGCCGCGTTCGCGACGTGGGTCGATTCGGGTCTCGCCGTGGGCCCGCTGATCGGCGGCTTCGTCGTCGCCCGCCTCGGCCTGCCGCTGCTGTATGACGCGCTCGCCGTCTGCATCGTGGGCGTGCTGGTGGTGCACCGGCTGGCGAGCGGCGGGCCGGTGTATGCGATCCGCGGCATTGACGCCCCCCGCGGCGGATCGTAGCCTCGCGGTCATGGAGTACCCGGTCCGGACTCGCCAGTGGACGCGGGCGGAGTACGACCGGTTGATCGAGATCGGCGTCTTTCGCCCGGGAGATGCGGTCGAGCTGCTCGGGGGCGATCTCGTCGTCGCCGAGCCTCAGAGCAGTCCTCACTACACGGCCATCCACCTGGCCGGGGACGCGCTGCGGACCGCATTCGGGGCGGGCTGGGTAATTCGCACGCAGGCGCCGATCGCGCTGGACGATCAGTCGGAGCCGGAGCCGGACGTCGCGGTCGCGCAGGGCACGCCGCGCGAGTACGTTGGCGAGCATCCGGCGCGGCCCGTGCTGGTCGTCGAGGTCGCCCTGTCCAGCGTCGCGCTCGATCGGGACCACAAGGGCAGCCTCTACGCGCGCGCGCAATTGGCCGACTACTGGATCGTCAACCTCGTGGACCGCGTGCTCGAGGTCTATCGCCAGCCCGTGAGCGATTCGGCGGCGGTGTTCGGCTGGAGGTATGGATCCCGGCAGACCCTGCGCGCCGAGGCGTCGATCGCCCCGCTGGCGGCGCCGGAGGCGGGCGTGCGCGTCAGCGATCTGCTGCCGTAACCCTCAGTCGGCGTCCAGCGGGTCTGTCGCGTCGGGCCCGATCCACTGAATCCCGGCGCCGGCGCCCTTGACGGCTGTCACCTCCACCTCGACGACCAGCTCGGATCGCGCCAGGCCGCTGATGCGGCAGCCGAGCGACGTCGGGTGGCTCTTCGCGAAGGGCGCCGGGCCCTCACCGTACTTCCGGTTCTGCTGGGCGCCGTCGACGGTGAACATGCGGCGCCGCACGACGTCGCGCATCGACGCGCCGGCCTGCTCGAGCGCCCAGCCGATGGTGTCGATGGCGAGGTCGTACTGCCGCGCCCAGTCGCCCGCCGCCTGCACCTCGCCGGTGGAGGACACGGAAGTACAGCCGCTGACGTAGACCTGATTGCCCACGGCGACGGCGCGCGCGTAGCCGCGCGGCTTCTCACGCAGGTGCTGGGTGTAGATGTCGCGGCGCGAGCGGGCGGCGCCGAGCACCGCTTCGGCCTCGATCTCGACGAGCAGCTCGGGGCGGACCAGCGCCGGGATGCCGAGCAGGGTGGAGACCGGCCGCACGTCGCCGAGGGCGTCCACGAACGCCCGCGTGTACTCCGCGCTCTGCCCGAGATCGGTCAGGTACGTCTTGGTGTAGACGAGATCGCCAGGCGCTCCGCCCGCCGCGGCCAGCGCGTGGAAGATCGTGTCCATGGTCGCGCGCGTCTGGCGGTACATGTCGCCGGGCCCCTCGACGCCGCCGGCCCTGAGCGCGGTCGAGCCCGAGATGAAGACGCGATCGCCCACGCGGACGGCCCGCGAGTAGGCGTACACGCTCTCGAGCGGACCGCCCGACGAGATCCGCTGCGCGGAGGCGGCGGCGCCGTCGACGGCGTCGAGCTCGATCTCGACGAGCTGCGTCGGCCGGGCCAGGCCGTTGACCTGCACCAGCGTGGCGGCGGGTCGCGCGTCGCGGAAGTAGCGGGCGATCGCGCGGGCGGCCGCGTCGCCCACGGCGATGTCGGTGACGTACACGCGGCTGCGCACGACGTCGTCGAGCCGCCCGCCCGCCTTGCCCATGCTCCAGGCGGCGATCTTCATGATGGCGTCGACCTGGGCGGTGACGTCGCCCTCGCCGCGGACGTCGCCCTGCCGGTCGATGGCGGTCGTGCCGGACTGCAGCACGGTGTCGCCGACGCGCAGCGCACGCGAGTAGTGGGCGGTCTGTTCGAGCTGGCGGCCGGAGGCGACGTTGAGGCGGGATGTCGGTGTCATGCGCGAGAGAGTACTACGTCGAGGGGGTGGCCGGCCCCGGCGAGATCAGGCCGCGGACGCTCCAGGTTGGTACCGGCCGGGCCAGCCCCTTGAGCGCCAGCGCGCCCACGTCCTCGGCGTCGATCATGTCCTCCACGGCCGCGGCGACCCGGGCGGAGACGAGGATCTGGCCCCCGCCGGCCTCGCCGCACAGTCGCGCCGCCAGATTCGTGACGGTGCCGATCGCGCCGTAGTCCAGGCGGCCGGCCGCGTCAGGCGCCCGGCTCGCGGGTGATGCGCGCGCCAAGCGAGCGCAGGCGCTCGTCGATGCGCTCGTAGCCGCGGTCCACCTGGTGCGCGTTCATGATCGAGGACGTGCCGCGCGCGCACAGCGCGGCGCCGATGAGGGCCATGCCCGCGCGGATGTCGGGGGAGACCATCGGCGCGGCCCGCAGCTCGGTGGGGCCGACCACCACCGCCCGGTGCGGATCGCACAGGATGATCCGGGCGCCCATCGCGATGAGGCTGTCCACGAAGAAGAGACGGCTCTCGAATAGCTTCTCGTGGATGAGCACGGTCCCGCGGCTCTGGGTCGCCAGCACGAGCGCGAGCGAGGTCAGGTCGGCGGGGAAGCCCGGCCACGGCGCGTCGTCCACCTTCGGAATCGCCCCGTCGGCGTCCGCGGCGACCCGCAGCTCCTGCGGCCCGGGGACGACCAGCGTCGTGCCGTCGAGCGCGGTCTCCACGCCCAGCCGCCGGTACGCCAGGCGGATCATGCGCAGGTCCTCCGGGATCACGTCGCGGATGCGGAGGTCGCCGCCGGTCATTGCGGCCAGGGCCACGAAGGAGCCGATCTCGATGTGATCGGGGCCCAGGCGATGGCGGCCGGGCGCGAGCTCGCGGACGCCCGCGATGCGGAGCTGGTTGGTGCCGATGCCGCTGATCCGGGCGCCCAGGGCGTTGAGGAAGCGGCACAGGCCCTGGACGTGCGGCTCGCTGGCCGCGTTCAGGATGACGGTCTCCCCCTCGGCCAGCACCGCCGCCATCACCGTGTTCTCGGTGCCGGTCACGCTCATCTCGTCGAGGAAGACCTCGGTGCCCCGGAAGCGGCCCTCGAGGGTCAAGTGGAGCGTGGGGCCGGCCTCGACCCGCGCGCCCAGCGCGTTCAGCGCGAGCAGGTGGGTGTCGAGCCGCCGCCGCCCGATCCGGTCGCCGCCGGGAGGCGGGAGCAGGGCCTGTCCCGTCCGCGCGAGCAGGCCGGGCGCCAGCAGCACCGAGCCGCGGAGCTGCGACATCACCCCCGGATCGGGGTCGCGGCCCTTGAGCGCGCTCGCGTCCAGGCGCACGGTGCCGTGGTCGTCGACGGCCACTTGCACCCCCAGGTGGCGAAGCCCCTCGAGCAGCGCGGTCACGTCCCGGATGCGAGGCACGTTGTCGACGACCACTGGGCCCGCGACCAGCAGGCAGGCCGCGAGCACGGGCAGGGCCTCGTTCTTGTTGCCGGCCGGCGTCACCGTCCCCCGCAGGGGATGGCCGCCCTCCACCAGGAATCGATCTCCCGTCACGTGGGCCTCCTCGTCAATACTAACCGACCCGCGCGGACATAAAGGCACGGGAGAGCGGTCGCCGAGAGGCCGGTGTATGATCGCGGCGAGCCCGCATGACCGAGCGTTTGTTCGTCCTCGACGGCCCCGGCTTCCTCTTCCGCGCCTACCACGCGATTCCCTTCCTCTCCACCTCGAAGGGTGTGCCGAGCCACGCGGTCTTCGGCATGTCCACCATGCTGTGGAAGCTCCTGCGCGAGGACAATCCCGAGTACTTCGCGGTCGCTTGGGACCCGCCCGGCCCGACCTTCCGCGAGGAGAAGTTCGCCGCCTACAAGGAGACACGCGCCCCCACGCCCGACGATCTCCGCACCCAGATTCCCTACGTGAAGACGCTCTTCGAAGCCCTGCGTCTGCCGCTCCTGGAAGTGCCGGGCTTCGAGGCCGACGACGTGCTCGGCACCGTGGTGGATCGCACCCACGACCTCCCGATCGAGATCGTCCTGGTCACCTCCGACAAGGACATGCTCCAGCTCGTGAGCCCGCGGGTGCGCGTGTTCTCGACCACCGGCCGGGGCGGGGACCGCGTGGTCTTCGACGAGGCCGCGGTGAAGGCCAAGTGGGGGGTGGAGCCCGCGCAGATCCCCGACATCCTGGCCCTGATGGGCGACTCCATCGACAATATCCCCGGCGTGCCCGGCGTGGGCGAGAAGACCGCGGCCAAGCTGATCGGCCAGTTCGGCGGCGTGGCCCGGCTCTACGAGAACCTCTCATTGGTGCCGGGGAAGCTGCGCGAGACACTGGCCGCCAACCGTAAGCAGGCGCTGCTCTCCCGTGAGCTGGCCACCGTGAGCACGCGGGTGCCGATCACGGTGGATCTGGAGGCCTTCCGGCGCCGCGAGCCCGACTGGGAGCGCCTGCGCGCGCTCTGGACCGAGCTCGAGTTCCATAGCCTCCTGCGCCAGCTCCCCGCCGAGCCGGCGCCCGAAGCCACCGGCGGCGACGTCCCGACCCTGGCCGACGCGGCCGGGCTCGCGCGCTACCTGGCCGCGGTGCCCGCCGGCGAGCCGCTCGCCGTCGAAGCGGTCGGCGAGGGGGGCCCGCCGGATCCGGCGATGACGGCTATTGGGCTGTATCACCCGGCCGCGGGCGCGGCCGTGCTCGCACTCGAGCCCGGGAAGGCCACGGTGCCCGATCTCGGAGGGCGGACGCTGATCGGCCACGACGTCAAGGCGCTGGCCGAGTGGTGGCTGGCCCGCGGCGGCACGCTGCCCGCCTACCTGCTGAACCCGGCGCGCACCAACTACAAGCTCGAGGAGGTCTGCGCCGAGCTGCTCGGCCAGGGGCCCGGCATCGCGCGGCCCGGCACGCGGGCCAGGTGGATCTGGGAGCTGTGGGCGATGGAGCCGCGCGCGCTGCAGGAGGTGGGCCTCCACGAGCTCTACCAGAACATCGAGCGTCCCCTGATCGGGGTGCTCGCGCGCATGGAGCGGCACGGCATCCGGGTGGACCCGGTCCGGCTCGGGGAGTTCTCGCGCGAGCTCGAGGTGCACCTCGAGCGGACGACGCGCGAGATCTTCACGTTGGCGGGCGAGGAGTTCAATATCGGCTCGCCCAAGCAGCTCGCCCACATCCTGTTCGAGAAGCTCAAGCTGCCGCCGGTGAAGCGGACCAAGACCGGCTACTCGACCGACGCGGACGTGCTCGAGCACCTCGCGCTCGGCCACGAGCTGCCCGCGCGCATCGTCGAGCACCGCACGCTCGCCAAGCTCAAGTCCACCTACGCGGACTCGCTGCCCACGCTCCTGAATCCGGTGACCGGGCGCATCCACACCTCGTTCAACCAGCTCGTGGCCGCGACCGGACGGTTGTCGTCGAGCAACCCCAACGTCCAGAACATTCCCGTGCGCACCGAGCTGGGCCGGCGCATCCGCGCCGCCTTCGTGCCCGAGCCGGGCTGGCGGTTCCTCGCCGCGGACTACTCGCAGATCGAGCTGCGCATCCTGGCCCACGTCTCGGGTGAGGAGAGCCTGATCGAGGCCTTCCGCCGTGGGGAGGACATCCACGCCCGCACCGCCTCGGAAGTCTTCGGCGTCGCCCTGGAGGCGGTGACCCCGGAGCAGCGCGACATCGCCAAGACCACGAACTTCTCGGTGATCTACGGCGTCACCGCCTTCGGGCTCTCGCGCGGCCTCGACATCAGCCCCAAGCAGGCGCAGGAGTTCCTCGACCGGTTCTTCGCCCGGCATCCCAAGGTCAAGGCCTATCTCGCCCGCACCGTCGCGGAAGGCCGCGAGCGCGGCTTCGTCACCACGCTGCTCGGCCGCCGGCGCTACCTGCCGGAGCTGCGTAGCGGCAACCCGAATCTGCGGGGCTTCGGCGAGCGCATGGCCACCAACGCGCCCATCCAGGGCACCGCCGCGGACCTCGTCAAGATCGCGATGGTCCGGGTGGCCCAGGAGCTGGACGCGCACCGGCTCGAGAGCCGCATGCTGCTGCAGGTGCACGACGAGCTGCTGTTCGAGGCGCCGCCCGCGGAGCTCCCGCGCCTCCAGGCGCTGGCCACGGAGGTCATGGAATCCGCGCTCTCGCTCGACGTGCCGCTCAAGGTGGACGTGAAGACCGGCGCCGACTGGGCCGCGGTATGAGGCGCTTCCTCCTGGTCGGCCTCACCGGCGGCATCGCCACCGGCAAGAGCACGGTCACCGGGCTCCTGGGGAGCCCGGGCGTGCGGGTGGTGGACGCCGACGCGCTCGCCCGCGAAGTCGTGGAGCCGGGCACGTCCGCCCACGCCCTGATCGTCGCCGAGTTCGGTCGTGACGTGCTGCAGCCCGACGGCCGCCTCGGTCGGGCGCGCCTGGGCGCGATCGTCTTCCAGGATGAGGCCAAGCGGAAGCGGCTCGAGGCCATCACTCATCCGGCGATCCGCGCGCGGTTCGAACAGCTCATGGCGGATCTCGAGCGCCAGCGCTTCGACGGCATCCTGATCTGGGATGCCGCCCTGCTGGTCGAGTCCGGCGGCCACAACAAGATGGACAAGGTCGTGGTGGTGACCACCGACCCGGCCACCCAGCTCCGCCGGCTGATGGCGCGCGACGGCTCGACGGAGGAGGCCGCGCACGCCCGCACCGCGAGCCAGATGCCGCTGGCCGTGAAGGCCCGCGCGGCCGATTACGTCATCGACAACTCGGGCACCCGCGAGGGGACGGCAGCACGCGTGCGTGACGTCTACCGCGCCCTCCTCGATGATCTGCGGCAGCACCAGGCGCGGCGGTGAGCCCGCGCCGGAACGCGCGCGCGGCCGCGCCGCGCGCCCCGGTGCGCCGGGCGTCCACCCGCGGCCGCACCCGTGCCCTCGGCCAGCACTTCCTACGGGACCGGTCGGTGGTGGACCGCATTGTGGACCTGGTCGGGCCGACCGCGCGGGACCTGGTCGTCGAGATCGGGCCGGGCCGCGGCGCCCTCACCGAGACGCTGGCCGCCCGCGCCGGCCGGCTCCTCACGCTCGAGATCGACGCGGAGATGGCCGCGAATCTCCAGGCCCGGTTCGCGGCGTCGTCGCACGTGCAGGTGCGGCAGGCGGACGCGCGCCAGTTCGACTACCGGACGCTGCGCGCGCTCGCGCCCGATCCCACCGGCCGGGTGCTCGTGGTCGGCAACCTCCCGTACAGCGTGGGCAAGCCCATCCTGGCGGCCCTGGTCGAGGCCGCCCCGGCCATCGACGAGATGGCGCTCATGCTCCAGAAGGAGGTGGCCGAGCGCGTCGCCGCCGAGCCGGGTGGGAAGACCTACGGCGCGCTCTCGGTGCTGACCCAGGTGTCGGTCGCGGCACGCCTGGCCTTCTTGGTGTCGCCGGGCGCCTTCAGCCCGCCGCCCCAGGTGGACTCGGCGGTGCTGCATCTCCGGTCCCATCGCCAGCCGCCCGTGGCGGTGGCCGACCCCGCCCGCTTCGCCACGGTCGTGCGCGCGGCCTTCGGCCAGCGCCGCAAGAGCCTCGCCAACGCGCTGGCCGCCGGGCTGGGACTGGGCGCCGAGCGGGCCCGCCGCCTCATCGAAGCCGCCGACATCGATCCGGGTCGCCGTGCCGAGACGCTGTCGCTGGCCGAGTTTGCCCGGCTCGCGGCGGCGCCCGAGTCATCGTGGCGCGCAGGCCCGCCACTACCTCGCGGGTAATTGAGGTTGAGCGCCCCGGGGCTCACGATGAAGCCGATGCTACGTCATGGCCTGCTCGTTCTCGCGGCGCTTGCCGTCGTCGTCGGCGCCTGGGCCGGAGCTCGCGGCGTGAGCCTCCTGGCCCGGGGCCTCAGGCGCGGTGAGGATCCGAGCGCCCCGCTGTGGGTCGTCCGGGGCCTTCGGGGCATCATCGTGGCCCTCTGCATGGCGTCCCTCGCGGTCGGGACCGTCCTCGGCGAGGTGTGGCTGGTCGTCTTCGGCGCTCTCTGGCTCGCCGAGGAGATCTACGAGACGGGGGTGCTCGCGCTCATCCTCCGCGCGGGAGCGCGCGAAAGCGAACGGTCGTCGACCGTCTGACGGGTCGCGCCTCCCTCCCGCGTTCCTTGGGCCTGGCTAGGGCCCGGTGGTAGGATGAAAAGGCCGCAATGAACACCACTTACAGACCAGAGCCCGTTCCGATCGACGCGCCCGGCGAGCCCGCGGTGAGGCTCATCCCGCTGGGCGGCCTCGGCGAGATCGGGCTCAACATGATGCTGATCGAGTGCGGCCCCGACATCTTGGCAGTGGACTGCGGGCTGCTCTTTCCGGACGACGAGATGCCCGGCGTGGATTTCGCCATCCCGGACTGGGCATATCTCCGCGAGCGGCGCGACGCGTTCCGCGCCGTCGTGCTCACGCACGGCCACGAGGACCATATCGGCGCCCTGTCCTACCTGCTCCGGGAGTTCCCGGTGCCGGTCTACGGCACGCCACTGACCCTGGCGATCGCAAAGCACCGGCTCGCCGAGAACGGCGTGCTCGAGCAGGCCGACCTGCGCACCTACGCGCCGGGCGATCGGATCGCCATCGGCGGCTTCACGGTGGAGCCGATCCGGGTGACGCACTCGATCGCCGACGGCATCGGCCTCGCCATCGAGACGCCGCTCGGCACCGTGGTTCACACCGGCGACTTCAAGCTCGATGCGCACCCGGTGGACCACCAGCAGCCGGACTACTCGCGCTTCGCGGCGCTGGGCGAGCGCGGCGTGCTCGTGCTCTGCTCCGACTCGACCAATGTCGGCCGGCCGGGGCACACCGGCTCCGAGACCTTGGTGGGCCAGGCGCTCGCGGGCCGCTTCGCGGAGGCGCCGGGGCGCATCATCGTCGCCACCTTCGCCTCCCACATCCACCGCATCCAGCAGGTGCTCGACCTGGCCGCTCAGTGCCACCGGCACGTGGCGCTGCTCGGCAAGAGCATGATGACGAACGTGGCGGTGGCGCAGGACATGGGCTACCTCACGGTGCCGGAGGGCCTGGTCCTGCCGCTCGAGGAGCTGGCCGAGCTGCCCGCTCAGCGCCAGGTGATCGTCTCCACCGGCAGCCAGGGCGAGCCCAACTCGGCGCTCTCGCTGATCGCGGCGGGCGACCACAAGTACGTCCACGCGGGGCCGGGCGACCTGGTGATCTTCTCCTCGCGCGTGATCCCGGGCAACGAGCGCGTGATCGGCCGCGTGATCAACGCGCTCCTGCGCCGCGGTGCCGAGGTGCTCTGGGAGGACGTGGCCTTCGTGCACGTCTCGGGGCACGCGAGCCAGGAGGATCTCAAGCAGATGCTCGCGCTGACGCGCCCGCGCTACTTCGTGCCGGTGCACGGCGAGTTCCGGCACCTGCTCCAGCACGCGCGGCTGGCCGAAGGCGTGGGCATTCCCAAGGACCGCATCTTCCTCATCGAGGACGGCCTCGGGCTGGAAGTCACCGCGTCCTGTACCCGGGTGCTCGGGGGCTACCCGGCCGGACCGGTGCTGGTGGACGGCAAGGGCGTGGGCGACGTGGGCAGCGTGGTCCTCCGCGACCGCCAGCTCCTGGCCGAGGCGGGCATGCTGGTGATCGCGCTCACCATCGACCGCACGACCGGCTTGATCGTGGCGGGACCCGAGATCGTCTCCCGCGGGTTCGTCTACATGAAGGAGGCCGACGCCCTGATGGACGAGGTCAAGACCGCGGTGCGGGACGCGCTGGCCGGCCGGAAGGCGCCGGAGGCCTTCGACCGCGAGCTGGTGGGGGCCATGGTGCGCAGCGCGGCGCGGCGCTTCATCAACCAGCGGTTCCAGCGCAAGCCGGTGGTGCTGCCCGTGATCCTGGAGGTGTGATGGCGGAGAAGGTGACGATCGAGAAGGTGCTGGCCCCGGGCCCGAACGGCCACGGGCCGCGCGAGACCCCTCGCGACGGGGCGCCCCGACGCCGCGGGACGCGGCATGGGAAAGCCGAGCCCGGCCGCTGGGTGCGCGAGGCCAAGGGCATTCTCGCGCTGGCCCTCTCCGGCTTCGGCTTCGTGGCGCTCTACGCCTACGACCCGACGGTTCATCCGCTCGACCAGTCCAGTCCGGTGGGGCCCGTCGGGGCCTGGCTCGGCTGGGGCTCCTTCCACGCCTTCGGCTATGCCGGCTACCTCTTCCCGGTGCTGCTGGCCCTCTACGGCGTCTCGGCCTTCGTGCGGCCTCGCGTGGCCCACGGCTGGCAGGCCGGGGTGGGGCTCCTGATCCTGCTGGTGAGCGCCACCGGCGTCCTGGCCCGCGCCTCCGACACGCTGGCCGAGTACCGGCTGCACAAGGGCGGCGTGGTGGGCTGGGCGGTCTCCGAAGGGCTCAGGGTCTCCATCGGCACGGTGGGCACCTGGATCATCCTGCTCGCCCTCATCCCGGTCGGCGTGCTCTTCGTCACGCGCATCCCGTACAGCGTGCTCTCGCGCGCGCTGCGGGCGCGCTTCGGACGGCTGCGGCGACCGGACGCCAGGAAGGGCCGCCCGAGCCCGGTGTCGGCGGATCTGCCGCTGATGGCCGCGGTGCCGCCGGGCGGGTGGCCGGCCGGGGATCAGGTGGCCGCCCCGCCGCCGCTGGTGGTGAAGGAGCAGCCGAAGGTCAAGTCGGGGCTCGCGGACAAGGGCCTCGCCTGGCAGGAGACGTTCGACTTCGGCAAGGGCGGCGCGGAGGCGTTCAAGCTGCCCGCGGTCGGCCTGCTCGCGGCGCCGCCGGCCTCCTCGCTCCAGCGCACGCGCGAAGAGCTGGAAGGCAACGCGCAGACGCTCAAGAAGAAGCTCCACGACTTCGGGGTGGACGGCCACATCGTGCAGGCGAGCCCGGGCCCGGTGATCACGTCCTACGAGTTCGAGCCGGCGGCGGGCGTCAAGGTGAGCCAGGTGGTGAACCTGGCCGACGACCTGGCCCTCGCCATGAAGGTGGCGGCGGTGCGCATCGTCGGGCCGATTCCGGGGCGCGGCACGGTGGCGGTCGAGGTGCCGAACCCGGAGACGGCGACGGTGTACCTGCGCGAGATCCTGGTGAGCCCGGAGTTCGTCTCGACCAAGGGCCGGCTGCCTCTGGCCCTCGGCAAGGACACCACCGGCAACCCGGTGATCGGGGACCTCGCGGCCATGCCGCACCTGCTCATCGCCGGATCCACCGGCAGCGGCAAGTCGGTCGGCCTCAACACCATGATCTGTTCGCTGCTCTACAAGGCCACGCCGGCGGACGTCCGGCTCCTGCTGATCGACCCGAAGCGGCTCGAGCTCGGCGTCTACGAGAAGATCCCACACCTGCTCGCGCCGGTCGTCACCGACGCGAAGGAAGCCTCCGCGCGTCTGAAGTGGATCGTGGGCAAGATGGACGCCCGCTACAAGCAGCTCCAGGCCCAGGCGGTCCGCAACATCGAGGGCTACAACAAGGAAGTGCCGCCGGAGGAGCGGCTGCCCTACTGGGTGGTGGTGGTGGACGAGCTGGCCGACCTGATGATGGTCTCGGCCGGCGAGGTCCAGAACTCGCTGATCCGCCTGGCCCAGATCGCCCGCGCGGTGGGCATCCACCTGATCATCGCCACCCAGCGGCCGTCGGTGGACGTGGTGACCGGCTTGATCAAGGCCAACTTCCCGACGCGCATCGCCTTCCAGGTGGCCTCGAAGGTGGACTCGCGGACCGTGCTCGACGGGAACGGGGCCGAGCAGCTCCTGGGCCGCGGCGACATGATCTACGTGCCGCCCGGCGCGAGCCGGCAGATGCGCGTGCACGGCGCCTGGGTCTCCGACAAGGAAGTGAAGGCCATGTGCGAGTTCCTGCGGACGCAGGGCTCGGCGGTGTACGAGACGGTGGAGCTGCCCGCCGAGGCGGCCGGTGGGGGAGGCAGCGGTGAAGACCGCGACGATATCTACTGGGACGCGGTGAACCTGGTGATCGCGCAGCGGGCCGCGTCCATCTCGTTCCTGCAGCGGCGGCTCGGCCTGGGCTATCCCAAGGCCGCGCGCTTCATCGACATGATGGAGCAGGACCGCGTCATCGGACCCGGCCACGGCGCCAAGCCGCGTGAGATCCTCGTCGGCCCCGAGTACCTCGCGAAGCGGGGGAAGTAGCCGTGACACGACAGAGCCCCTCACCCCGGCCCTCTCCCCAGAGGGGAGAGGGAGTCATCTACCCTCGCCCCCGGAGGGGGAGAGGGCAGGGTGAGGGGGCGGTGTTCGTCCTGGCCCTCTGCCTCCTCCTGCTCGTCCCGACCGCCGCGACCGCCCAGACCCTCGACGAGGTGGTCAACGGCGTCGAGACCACCTACGGCAAGATCGTGGACCTCCGCGCCGAGTTCACCCAGACCGCCCGCAACAAGAGCCTCGGCCAGGACATCAAGGCGGAGGGTGTCGTGCTGCTCAAGAAGGGCGGCAAGATGCGCTGGGACTACAAGAGCCCCGCACCCCAGCAGATCGTCTCGGACGGCACCTCCCTCTGGGTGTACACGCCCGAGCTGAACCAGGTGAACAAGGGCAACGCGCCCAAGGCCCTGGCGGGGCCGGCGGGCAGCTTCCTCTCCGGGCTCGGCAAGCTGCGCGAGGAGTTCACGGTGCGCTTCCTCAATCCGGCGAGCCCGCGCGACGGCACGGGCCGGCCGGTGCTCGACCTCACGCCCAAGCAGCCGACCCCGCTCCTCACGCGCCTGGTGATCACGGTGGATCCGAAGGACTACGTGGTCCGCCAGGCGGTGCTCTACGACCAGTTCCAGAACACGGTCACCATGACCTTCAACCGAGTCGCCATCAATCCGGGGCTCAGCGACACGCTCTTCGTCTTCACGCCGCCGAAGGACGCGGCGGTGGTGCCGCTCGACCCGCGCTAGCCGAGGACCCCCCATGGCCGCCGAGAACAGCTTCGACGTCGCCTGCAAGATCGACATGCAGGAGGTCACCAACGCGATCGACCAGGCCCGCCGCGACATCACGACGCGCTACGATCTCAAGGGCGCGAAGAACGAGATCACCCCGGAGAAGATGGACATCGTGCTCACCTCGAGCGACGACATGAAGCTCAAGGCGGTGCTGGATATCCTGGAGTCCAAGCTCCACCGCCGCGGCATCGACCTCAAGGCCCTGACCATCAACGATCCCGAGCCGGCGGGCGGCGGCCTCGTGCGTCAGAAGATCACGCTCCAGGATGGCGTGCCCATGGAGAAGGCGAAGGAGATCGTGCGCCTCATCAAGGACTCCAAGCTGAAGGTCCAGGCCTCCATCCAGGAGAAGCAGGTGCGGGTCACCGGCAAGAACCGCGATGACCTCCAGGCGGTCATCGCCCTGCTCAAGGGCAAGGATCTCGGCATCGCGCTCCAGTTCACGAACTACCGCTCCACGTAGATCCACCCCCATCCCCTCCGCCGTAAGTCAGGGTGAACCCGGAGAGCGGGGCGCCCACCGCCCCCTCCGCCCGGGCCAACTCTAGCCGGAAAGGATGGGACGATATGAAGCGGACAGTCGCGTTCGTGCTGCTCAGCGCCCTGGCCGTCCTGCCCGCGGTGGCGCTCGCCAAGAGCGACCCGATGGTGGGTGGACAGGCAATGTACCCGAGCAAGGACATCGTGGACAACGCGGTGAACTCGGCGGACCACACCACGCTGGTGGCGGCGGTCAAGGCGGCCGGCCTGGTAGACACCCTCAAGGGCAAGGGGCCGTTCACCGTCTTTGCTCCCACCAACGCGGCGTTCTCCGCGCTCCCCGCGGGCACGGTGGATGGGCTGCTCAAGCCGGAGAACAAGGCGGGCCTCACGAAGGTGCTGACCTATCACGTGGTGCCCGGCAAGCTCGACGCCGCCGCGCTCCAGAAGGCCATCAAGGCGGGCAACGGCACCGCCACGCTCAAGACGGCCAGCGGCGGCATGCTGTGGGCCATGATGAACGGTGACCGTAACATCGTGCTCCGAGACGAGAAGGGCGCGGTGGCCAGCATCTCGACGTACGACGTCTACCAGTCCAACGGCGTGATCCACGTGATCGACCGCGTGGTGCTCCCCAACTAGGCCCCCTGAAGAGCCTTTCCTCCTCATCCCCCTCTCCCCTCAGGGGAGAGGGCAGGGTGAGGGGTGGTTCAACGACCCGACGGGGGCGTTAGTCGTTCACCACCGGATTCCGCCGGACGGTCGGCACCCCGATCTTGATGAACGGATGCGCCTCCGCCGCGTGGCAGGCCGTGCAGGCCGCGCGCATGGTCTCGATCCGCTGCTTGAACAGCGCGAGGTCCTTGGCCTTGATTGCGTCCATCACTTGCGGATACGGCCCTTTGAGGAACAGCGCGTCCGCGTTCTTGCGGTACTGCGGCCGTCGCTCGAGGCCAACTGTGATCGCGTTGCCCATCTCGTGTGCCATGTGCGCGGCATACTCCCAGTTGCCGTCGACCCCGCCGAAGTACATCTCGGTGTATCGGTAGGCGACCTCCGCCATCGTGGTCTCGAACCCACGGAGCTGCCGCTCGATGGCGGCCGCGCGGGCGTTCGGAGTCAGGCGCACGTACCAGCCGCCCTTGTCGGCCGACGGCGAGGGCGAGTGGCTATGGCCCTGCGCCCGCACCGCCTCCCAGCCCGCGGCGACGCCCAGGCCCAGCAGAGCGGCGGCGACCGCCATCACGAGGAACGAGCGGATCCGGCTATCGGGTCGTGTCATGAGCGTGGTCCTTTCACCGTGAAGCTTTCACCGTGAACGTGAAACGGTTGTCGACGATATGGCCGTCCACCGAGAGGACACGATACTTGACCGTGTAGAGGCCGGACTGCCGCGTCTCCACCGTGACCGACAGCCGGCGCGGATCGTCCGGGCTCACCGTCACGTCGCCCGCGTCCACCTGCGCGCCGGCCTCGTTCCACACCGACACCGTGCTGTAGGCGGGCTCGAGCCGCTCGTTGAACCAGAGCTGCACGCGCTCCGGCATCTGGCCCAGCACCGCGCGATGCGCGGGCACCGACCGCACCAGGGAGGCGTGCGCCCCCACGCGTGACGCGGGGCAGAGGAGACCGGCAAGGAGCGCGACCGCCAGCGCCACGCCCCGCCACTGCCGTGCGTGGCCCAGAAGGGCGGGGGCCCTCACCGCTTCCCGGCCGGCTCCGGCGCGAGCACCGTGAAGAGCACGATGCCCTCGGTCACGTGGCCGTCGGCGGCCATGACCTTCCAGCGCGCCTGGTAGGCGCCTGGGTCGAGGGGCGGCAAGAGGTACGCGAGGGTGTCGGCCGGTGTATCTGGCTCCTGGCGCAGCAGCGCGATGGTCTTCTGGCGTGGCCCCACGAGCTGGACGGAGCAGAGCGGCTTCTCGAGGCGGCTGTTGAAGCGCAGGACGAGCCGCTTCGGGCTCGGGAGCGACTCCTCGTGGCGCGGGGTGGACTCGAGGATGATCGCATGCGCCAGCGCGTCGGGAAGCCCCGATAGGCATGCTCCGATCATACTCAAGATCACAAGGACCGCGAGCCCCCACCGCCGACCGGCCGGCGCCAGCCGGAGCGGCCTCATCGGGCCTTCGGGAGGCGGACGGGCTGCACGATCGTCTTGAGGAAGGGGAACTGCTCCTCGTGCCAGGCCACCAGGAACGAGCCGTCGGGCGCGAAGGTGATGTCGGGCGAATAGGCCTTGATGGCGGTGGACAGCACGCGGATGGGGCTCAAGGTGCGTCCCGCGTCGAGGGTGTAGCGCAGCAGGATGCGGCGGCGTACCGCGGTGGACTCCTCCCACACGATCACCGCGCGGCCCGCCGGGTCCACCGCCATGCGCGCCTGGTCGGGGATGGAGGTGGCCGAGGTGTGCAGGCGCTTGGGCGGCCCGAAGCGACGCCCGTCGGTCGAGACGGCGAAGCGCAGGTCGGGTCGGATATCGCTCCCCTCCGTGTACCAGCTCATGTACACGCGACCCTTCGCGTCCAGGCCCACCGCGCCGCCCCGATGGGGGCAGGCATTGATCTTCCAGTGATCGGCGCTCACCAGCGTGGCATCGCCGAAGGTGCGCCCGCCGTCGCGCGAGACCGCCAGGACCATGTCGCGAATATCGCCCGGGAAGACGCGTCGCCGGGTGAGCGCCACCGTGTTGCCCACGCCGGTGGCCGCGTCCACGCGGCAGCACACGCAGGTGTCGTCGCCGACCTTCCGGACGCCCTCGACCCGCGTGCCCTGCTCGACCACGCGGGCCACCCAGGTGGCAGGGTCCTTGCGGCCCTCGTGGCCGTCGATCCAGGTGAGCAGCACGGTGCCGTCGGCCGCCACCGCGAGGCCGTCGAATGAGTGGGAGATGGGCCGGTCCTCGTTCACGCGGAGGGGCGGCTCGAAGCGCCGGCCGCCGTCGAGCGAGCGGGAAAGCTGCAGGTCGGAGGCGAAGAGCGTGCCCTCGGGCTTGGGTTTCTCCGACGACCAGGACACGTAGACCGCACCGCCCGGGGCGACCGCCAGCCGCGGCGGATGGTGGAGCGCCTCGACGGTGAGCGCCTCGGGGTTGACCCGCACCGGCGCGCCCCCGTCGCCCATGTGATCGCCCATCTGGAGGAGGTAGAGCTGGTTGGCGTGGCCTTCCTGGGCCGCCCACGCCACGAGCGGGCGGCCGCCCGGGCCCGCCGCCACCGCCGCGCCGGAGAGGTGAAACTCATGCCCCCGGGTCAGGTGCTTGTACTCGAGGCGCGGCCCGAGCGTCAGCTCCGTCGCCTGCGCGGTCGCGGAGGCCGCCAGGACGAGCGCGACCGCCACGCCGATCCGTCTCGTGCTCATCGCCACCTCCAGGAGAGGCCGCCGTAGAACGACCGGCCGTCGCCGGGGAAGAAGAAGCGCCGGTTGGCGTCGTCCGTCGCCACCGCCCCCGAGTAGCTGGTGTCGGTCAGGTTGCGGGCCTCGAAGAACACGCCGAGGCCGCTCGGCTTGTGCTCGAAGCCGGCCTTGAAGTTGACGAGCGTGTAGGCGGCGCGCGCCCGCAGCGTATCCCCGGTGCGCCCGAGCCCGATCCGCGACAGGATGTCCTTCACCAGCAGCAGGTCCACCCCCGCCTCCACGCCGGTGTGACGTGAGCGGTCGATATTGCGGTAGCGCGGGATCGTGAACGGGGCGCCCGGGAAGGGCTGGACGTTCACGTTCTGGATCTCGTCCCACAGCTCGGCGTCGTAGACCGCGACGTCCCAGGCGAGCCGCTCGCCCGCGTTGCCCCGGGTGCCCACCTCGAACTGCCAGGACTTCTGCGCGGCGAGCTGCCCCAGGTTGCCGCCGAGCTGGCCGGGCGCGGTCAGCTCCACGAGCGCCGGCGGCTCGTGGGCGTGGCTGGCATTGCCGAAGACCTGCACGGTGGGCGCCACCTTCCAGACGAAGCCGGCCCGGGGTGAGGTGGAGAAGAAGTCGACCGCGTCGGACTGGTTGCCGTTCGACAGGAAGCGATCGCGGACTTCTCGGGTGGCGTAGTTGACCCGGCCGCCGGCCACCGCAGTGAACGTGGAGGTGAGGTCGAGCTGCTCCTCGAGGTAGCCCGCGATATTGTTGGCGATATTGAACTGGTCCTTGGTCTTGGCGCCGCGGTTACCCAGGTTGTTGACGAGGTTGATGTCGATCTGGCGGGTGCCGAAGAACTGGAAGCCCGCGGTGAGCCGGCTGGCCAGGCCGAAGAAGGGCGCGGTCAGCACATAGCGCAGCTCGGTGCCGTAGCTGTAGGTCGTGTCGTCGATGATCGCGAACGACAGCGGGTGATCCATGTCCTGGTAGTTGAGCTGGGTGAACCACTCGAGCACCTGGTTCTCGCTGAGCGGCGTGCGGACGGTCAGGGCCCCCCGCGTGTAGTCGTAGTTGCGCTCTTCGCTGAACGCGCTGGCGGCTCCATCTCCTGCTGGGTGAGGGCGCCGGGCAGGTTCTCCTCGTTCTGGACATAGCCGAGGTCGAGCCGCACCGTCGTTCCCCCGGCGGGCGATAGCCGAGGCTGGCGTAGGCGCGGCGCCGGATCTGGTCTCCGTGTTGCCGGAACCCGTTCACCTCGGTATCGCTCAGGCCGACATAGAGATCGAACGGCCCGTAAACCTGGCCGGTCCCCACGTAGTTCTTGAGATAGCCGAACGAGCCGGCGGCGCTCCGCAGCTCGATGAGCGGGGTGTCGTAGCCGGTCTTGGTGACGAGGTTGATGGCGCCGCCCAGGGTGTAGCCGCCGAATCGCAGGGCGTTGGCGCCCTTGTAGACCTCGATGCGCTTGGTGGTCAGGAGCTCCAGTGACTCGAAGTCGCCGAAGCCGTCGGCGTTGCCGTAGGGAAAGCCGTCGATCAGGATATTGAGGCCCCGCAGGTGGAAGTTGCTGCGGAGGCCGGAGCCGCGAATTGAGATCTGACTCTCGTCCGCCGCGCCGAAGCGGGGCTGCACGAACACGCCCGGCACGAAGTCGAGCGCGTCCTTGAGATTGGCCGCGCGTGACTGCTCGATCTTCTGCTGGCCGACCACCTCGGTGGCGCCCGGCACGCGGCGCAGCTCCTCGCGGGCCTCGGTGTCGGTCCGCGTGCGCTCGTCGGGCACGCGGCTGCCCTCGACGACCACTGGCGGGAGCGTGGTCTCCGGCCGCGGCTGGGCCGTTGCGACCATGGGAGTGAGAGCGACGGCGAGGGCCAGGATGATGGGGCGCATGGATCTCCTCACTGGGTGAGCCGGAATTCGACGGGGAGCAGCACCCACATGGCGACGGCGTCGGCGCCGCGGCGGGCCGGCTCGAAGCGCCAGCGTCGCACCGCCTCCATCGCCGCCTGATCGAGGTCGGGGTGCCCGGCGGAGTGCTCCACGCGCACGTCGCCGATGCGGCCGTCCGCCAGGACGTGCACGCGCAGCATGGTGGTGCCCTGGATACCGAGCCGGCGGGGCGCGGACGGGTAGGCCGGGCGCACCTGATAGCCGCCCTGCGGCCGCGCGGTACGGGTGACGCCATCCGGCGCCGTGCTGGAGGGCTTCGCGGCCACCACCGGGGCCGACGGCGGCAGCGCCACCGTGGTGCTGCTCGCGGCGGGAGCCGCCGAGCCCGGGGCCGGCGCGGGCTCGCTGATGGCGGGCAGGGTGGCCCCCGCCGCCGGCGCGGGCGCGACCTCCGCGGGGGCGGGGGCCGGCGCCGGCGCGACGGCCTCCTCGACCTTCGGGGCGGCGGCCTCCAGCGGCCGCGGCGGCTCCGGTCGCCGGACCGGGCTCGCCCGCTCACGCCGTGGCGGTGCCGGGGGCGCGGGCTCCCGCGGTGGCTCGGCGGCGTCGAGGGTGACGAGCTGCACGGGGAGCACCGGCGGCTGCAGCGCCACCACGCTGATCACCCATTGCTGGCCCAGGATGAGACCGGTGACCAGCCCCGCATGGAGCAGGCAGGACACGCCGATCGGCATCGCACGCCACCACGACAGCTCGTTGAGCACGAACGCTTCCCTCCGCATGCGCCAGGATCGAAACCGCGACAGCCGGGATACCCCGCGCGTGGCCGCGGCGCACGGAGCGCGCGGGGCGCGGGAGACCGCAGGGGGCTACCGGATCGCGGAGGGAGGGCGCGCCCCTGGTCGGGGCTGAGGAAGCGGGCCAGGGGGGAAGCCGGTGGAGCGGCCTCGGCCGGGCCGATGACGGGCAGCACGACGGAAGACAGCCCGAGGTCGTCCACCTCGACGGCCGCCAGATGCGCGGAGGCCGCGGCCACCATGCACTCTTCCTGCTGCTTCGGGTCGAAGCCGTGATGCACCGAGTGCAGCGCGTGCTCGAACGCGAAGACGCAGAGGAGGAGGGTGAGCGCCACGACCAGCGCGCCGCGCGGGCGCCGCCACAGGGCCCCCGCGACAAGCGCCAGCGCGGCGGCCAATGCGGCAAATAGATACCAGGGCAGCGCGGGCGGCGCGGGGGCGGCGCTCAGGACCGGGATGATCGCGGGGGCCTCCGCCGTCGGGAGGACCACGGCGGACGGCGCCGGTGAGACGATGTGAGCCGCGGCGGGACCAGCGATGGCCAGGATGGCCAGCGTCAGCAGCAGCGCCAAGGACACACGGTGGACTCGCGGCATACGCGACAAGGTAACCACTCAACCGGGCCAGGTCAAGGAAGGTTCCAGGGGCTGTGTTTGACGTGGCCGGAGAGCCTGTGGGATCATAAGCGCCCGTCATGAAAGTCCATTTCACAACCCTCGGCTGCCCCAAGAACCAGGTGGACTCCGAGCTGATGCTGGGCATGCTGACCGAGGCCGGGCATCAGATCGTGGAGGCCGCGGAGGCCGCCGAC
>WNFC01009736.1_pt1 | contig 21515 bp, 17 predicted proteins | sample 5400541 | NCBI WGS metagenome assembly WNFC01 (sample SAMN13153342, study PRJNA577476) | soil metagenome | isolation source: 120 cm saprolite under Douglas fir tree site 2 hole 2 replicate 1 | place: USA:California | collected 2015-04-18
GACGTTTCCCTCGGTCAGATCCCGGGGCCGATGATGTACGTGCCGTACGGCCAGGGTCCTTTTTGGGGGGCGAATTTGGTGGTCAAGAGCGCTCTGAGCACCGCTGCGGTAGCCGCTGCCATTCGGCAGGAAGTGCAGAAGATCGATAAAGATCTGCCGGTCACGGATATCGCCAGGATGCCTGACCTGATCAACGCTTCGGTGGCGCAGCCCAGGTTTCGCGCCTTCTTGCTCGGCTTGTTCGCGGCCATGGCGCTGGTGCTTGCCGCTACCGGAATCTTCGGCGTGATTTCCTATTCGGTCTCGCGTCGGACCAACGAGATCGGCATCCGCGTGGCACTGGGCGCCTCGCGCAGCACAATTCTGAGCATGATCTTGCGGGAAACTCTACTCCTAGCCTGCGCTGGCCTTGCCGTGGGGCTCCCCTGCGCGCTCGCGGCTTCTCACCTTGTCGCCCACATGCTCTTCAACGTCTCCGCCAATGACCCCGCCACGCTGGCCGCCGCTGCCCTTGCACTCGCTGCGGTGGCAACCCTCGCCGGATGTATCCCCGCGCGGCGCGCCACGCGCGTCGATCCTATAGTCGCATTGAGATACGAATAGTCGTTGGCGCTGGGGACCCGTCGGCGTCGGCGCAATCGAGCTACATCGACAGACGGAGCCGACGGCAAACGGACCTTCAACTGGCCGAGCGACCCGCCGAGAAGATGCACTATACTAAGCCCCTTGCAGGAATGCTTTCAGCACAGAGGTGGCAACTATGGGAATCGAGCGGCGCGAATTTCTTAAGACGACGGGAAAGGCGATAACTGTAGGCGCAGCGACGCTTGCGCTAGGCGGCAAGATTCTCGGCGCAAACGATCGTGTGCGGGTGGCCGTTTGCGGAGTGCGAGGCCGCGGCAACGATCATATCCGTGGTTTTGCGCGCGTCCCAGGAACAGAGATCTCCACACTGTGCGATGTGGATGAAAACGTGTCGAACCAGCGCCTCGGGGATATGGAGAAGCTGGGTTTGCCAAAGGCAAAAGCGTGCGTCGATGTTCGCAAGCTGCTGGAGGACAAAGATATCGACGCCATCTCCATTGCCACACCGAATCATTGGCACTCGCTGATGGCGATTTGGGCCTGCCAGGCGGGGAAAGATGTGTATGTGGAAAAGCCGTGCTCGCACAACACATTTGAAGGACGGCAACTGGTGCGCGCGGTGAAGAAGTACAACCGAATTTGCCAGCACGGCAGCCAGTCGCGATCGAACCCCGGCATGGTGGAAGCGATTCATCACCTGAGTGACGGGACGATCGGCGATGTCTACATGGCCCGCGCGCTTTGCTACAAGTGGCGGCCATCGATTGGCCACGCTGCGGAGGAAGCCGTTCCCGCCGGTGTCAATTACGACCTGTGGACCGGTCCCGCACCGCTGAAGCCGTTCACGCGTAATCGCTTTCACTATAACTGGCACTGGATCTGGGATACAGGGAACGGTGAAGTCGGGAACCAAGCCATACATGAAATCGATATTGCGCGATGGGGCTTGGGCGTTGGCTTCCCGGTGTCCGTTTCCGCCATGGGCGGACACTTCATGTTCCAGGACGATCAGGAAACGCCTAACACCCTGAATGCCAGCTTCGTTTTTGAGGGTGCGGATGGCAAGCGCAAGATGATGGAGCTCGAAGTCCGCCACTGGATTACCAATCACGAGGCGGAAATCGGCAGCGGCGCTTACGGAGCCAGCGGTGTTCCCCCCGCGGGACTCACCGCCGTTGCGAACAAAAAGCCTGCCGACAAGCAACAGTCCCTGGGGCCGAAAGATGCCAAGACGAACACCGTCGGCAACATTTTTTATGGATCAAACGGGTATCTTGCCATCGACGGATACGACGCTTATAAAACGTGGATAACGGATCAGGTCGAACCGGGGCGGTCCGGCAAGGGTTCAGGCGACCACTACGCGAACTTCATTGACTGCGTGCGCAGCCGCCGTGCCCAGGATATTCATTCGCCGATTGAGGAAGCGCACATCTCGACGACACTCGTGCACCTGGCCAATGCCTCGTACCGCCTTGGCCGCACGCTGCGATTCGATCCTGCGCAGGAGCAAGTCATTGGCGACGAGAAAGCCAATGGCCTGCTGCGTGGCAGTTATCGGGCACCTTACATCGTGCCGGAACAAGTTTGAACTGGATGCGCTCAGCGGATGCACTCGGCGTTCGGTTTCCGATTGCGCCACGGGGTAGGGTGCCCGAGGGAACATTTGGGGGGCAATTTTCGTTCCATAGTATGGCAGGCCGAGACAGGCTGCCCGCGGTTTACGAGAAATTGACCGAGGGTGGTCGCGCATGTCACCGTACCAGGATTCGAGGCTGATGAGACGTTGGAGCAGGATGCCCAACTGGTCCAGCAATGCCTCCAGGGCGACGGTTCGGCCTGGGAGGAGCTTGTGCGCCGCCATTCGCGCCGAATCTTCAACATTTGCTATAGGTTCACGGGGAATGGCACGGAGTCGGAAGACCTCTCGCAGGAGGTCTTTCTGCGGGTTTACCGGACGCTGGGGAGCTATCGCTCGGCGCACGGCGGGTTTGCGACTTGGGTGACCAGCGTGACGCGCAACCTGCTGATCGACCATTACCGGCGGAGCAAGCGGGACCGGGTGACGGATTCGCTGGATGACGCGATGCCAGCCGTCGAGAACAAGGAGTCCGCGGCGCGGCGGCCGGACGAGCAGGCGCTGCTGGGGGAACTCAGCGGGCAGGTGCAGACGGCGCTCACCAAGCTTTCGCCGGAATTGCGGGAGGCAGTGATTTTGCGGGACTTGCAACAATTGGAATACGGTGAGATACAACGGGTTTTATCGGTGCCGGAAGGCACGGTAAAATCGAGGATCAACCGCGGGCGGATTGAATTGGCGCGCGTTTTGCACCAGATGGGCGTGCGGCCGTCGTGACCCGTACAAGCGAGGTTGAATTTGACGTTGAGATCCTTCGGCTTCGCAAAAGGCGCGAGCCTCAGGATGACAAGGAGCGGTTGAGGCGGTTTTCAGTAGGGCTTTGGAGTGCGGTATGACTTGGACTTGCGAACAAACGGAAGCGCGGCTTAGCGATTATCTCGACGGGGTGCTGAATCCTGCTGAGCTGGCGGAATTTACCGCGCATGTGCCTTCGTGCGCGCGATGCGGGCCTTTGGTGGGCAGCGTCTCGGATTTGCTGACCGGTTTGCATGGTATGGAGCTGATTGCAGAACCGCCGCGGCTGGTGTACTCGATTCTGGACAAGACCTTGGGGCCGCGCGAATCGCTAACCGGCTGGCGCGCGATTTTGGGCTGGGTTCGCGGAGTTGCTTCGATTCGGTTTGCTTACGGTGCGCTGTCCGTGGCGGCTACGCTGATTATTTTTATAACGGCGTCGGGATTCAACTGGCGGCATCCGAAGCTGGCGGATCTCAAGCCGGCAACGATTTATCGAAACGCGGACAGCAAGGCGCATTTGGCGTATGCGAGCAGCGCGAAATTTGTAAACAATTTGCGCGTGGTGAACGAAATTCAATCGCGTTTGCGCGATGAGAACGAGCTCCGCGCAAACCCGGAAAGCACCGTTCCAGAATCGTCCCCGCAGAAGCAGCCTGGCAGCAGTGATGGCTCGAGGCCCGCAACGCCGCGGCAGCAGAACCGCGCCAATGATTTGGCGCGGCAAGTAGAAATGCTGGCGATGGAAATGCCGACCGTTTGCGGCGGGCTTGGCGGATTGTGATTTCGAGGAGCGTGCTATGAAGTGTGCGGTGCATCCCGATGCGGATGCCGTAGGGTACTGCCGCAATTGCGGCAAGGCATTGTGCGCAGTCTGCGTACGGCCAGTTCGCGACGTGCTGTATTGCGAAGATTGCCTCGCGAACGTGCTGGGTCATACCAGCCCGGTGCCGGCCCAGAATTTCGGCATGCCGGCGGGCGGTGTCGCTCCGGCCGGAGCGGCTGCGGCACGCCCGGGGAATCCGGCGCTGGCGTTCATCTTGGGATTCATGTTTCCCGGGCTCGGAGCGGTTTATAACGGACAGTACAACAAGGCCCTGATTCACATCGTGGTGTTCGCCACGCTGATCCTTGGCCTATCCAGCGATATGGATGGCGGGATGAAGGCGGTGATGGGAATCATGCTGGGCGGATTTATCTTTTACATGGCCTTCGATGCCATGCAAACGGCGCAAGCCCACAGCCGCGGCGAAATATCGGTCGACCCACTGCAAGCCTGGAGCAAGGAACGCCCGATCGGTCCGATTATCCTGATCGGGGCGGGCGTGCTTTTCCTTTTGTACAATTTCGATATCTTCCCGTTCTACCGCATCGAGAGATTTTGGCCGTTGATCCTGATTGCAGTGGGCGTTCTGATGTTCAGGAACCGGCTGGCTGGACGCTCATGAGAGGTGCAGGCGATGGGTGATCGAATCCGCTGCCGGTGCCCCCGGTGCACCATCCGCGGGCTGATGGGCCCTGCGGTGATCATTACCATCGGCGTGTTGTTTCTGCTAAACGAAGTTCGCGGCGATGCCTTCGATTTCTCCAAGACCTATCCGTTCATTCTTATCGTGATCGGCGCGATACTGCTGGGATCCTCAATGGCGCCGATGGATGGCCACATCGATTCGGCCACAGCGCCGCCGCCGCCCACCGTTCCCCCGGCAACGTCCGGCCCCGCGCAGAATTCGCTGCCGGGCCAGGGACAATAACCGCTCATGGCCGGACTTCGCCCACGCGGCAGCAGCGTTTTCAGCGGACTGGTCCTCATTGTCATCGGCTTGCTGCTGCTGCTGCACAACTACCGCGGCTTTGAACTGACTGGAGTCATTCTGCGCTGGTGGCCGCTGATTTTGATTTTCTGGGGCGCGATCAAGATCTATGAGCGAACCACCGGTGTGCGAGGGTCGCAGCCGGGCGCTTCACGAATCACGGCAGGGGAAATCTTTCTGGTGCTGGGCCTGCTCGCGCTGGTGGGGATCGTCATTGGTGTGGACCATGCGCGCCGGCACATTCCGGGGATGGACGATATCGATATTGGCATGGGCGAGGCCTTTGCCAGCAGCATTGATGTGGCGCCCAAACCGGTGCCGGCGAATGCGCGTGTGGCGGTGCGCGGCGGGCGCGGCGATATCAGCGTTCGCGCCTCCGATACACCGGAAATTCGCGTGGCGGGCAAGGTGAAGGTGAAGAGCTGGAGCGAGAACGCGGCGAAGAAGCTAAGCGAGCGGGTTTCCGCAGAGATTGTTCAGAACGGCGACGGGTACGAAGTGCGGCCCACCGGCGTCCGAGGCGGGAACTCGCGTGTCAGCGTAGACATGGATATCACGGTGCCGAAGAAGGCTCTGCTGACTGTGCATAGCGAAAAGGGCGACGTGAGCGTTTCGGACATGGCGTCGCAGGTCAGCATCGAGAACGGCAAGGGCGACATCGAAGTGCGCGGCACGACCGGCGACGTGAGCCTGGATATGCGCCACGGGGACGCCAAGATCTCGGACACCAAGGGCGACGTGAAGATTTCCGGACATGGCGGAAGCGTTGAGGTCGTGAACGCCAGCGGCAGTTTTACCATTAATGGAGAATTTGTGGGGCCGATTCGGGCGGATAAAGTGACCAAGGGCGTGCGCTTTGTGTCGCACCGCACGGATTTGACGCTGACGCAACTCTCCGGCCACATGGAAGCGGGGCCGGGAAATTTGGATGTGGTCGATGCGCCGGGGAACCTGATCGCGCGAACGCGCGATGAAGACATCACCATCGAAAACGCCGGCGGTAAAGTGAAGATCGAGAACCGCAACGGAAATATTCAGGTGCGCTTCTCTTCGCCGCCGAAAGAAGACATAGAAATCACGAACGCCTCCGCGCCGATTACTTTGACTTTGCCGGAGTCCTCTAGTTTTGAGATTCTGGCGGACTGCCATTCAGGTGATATCGACTCCGAATTCGAGTCCGATACGTTGAAGAAAGCTTCGACGGATTCCGGCGACTCGCATCTGGAAGGCAAGTACGGGCGAGGGCGCGGGCCGAAGATCATCCTGAAGACCAGCTACGGTTCGATTTCAATCCACAAGACAAGCTAAGCGCTTTACTTCCGCGCAGATTGATGCTCAGCGTGTCACTGGATTCATCCCGACCGCCACGTACACTTTCTCTGAAGCAGTTACCTGAAACATCTGGCGTGCCTTAAACCCGGCCATGTCGGCCATCAGGGCATCGGGCATCTGCCGAATGCGGGTGTTGAAGAGATTGATGGCGTCGTTGTAGAACTCGCGGCGGTCGGCGATTTGATTCTCGAGGGCCGTTATACGTTCTTGGAGCTCAAGGAACGTCGCGTTGGCCTTTAGATCGGGATAGTTCTCTGCGGTGGCGAAGAGGCGCTGAACAGAGGCGCTCAGAGTGCCGCTGAGCTGCGCTTTCTGGTTTACGGTGACCGCGGCTGCGTATTTGGCCCTGGCCTCGGTCAACTGCTGCAGAGTCTCGCGCTCGTATTGCATGTAGCCCTTGCAAACATCCGCCAAACGAGGTAGTTCATCGTGCCTCTGCTTGAGCAGAACGTCGATGTTGGCCCAGGCTTTGTCGATGTCGTTTCGCAGCGCGACGAGGCCGTTATAAAGCGTCCCGAGATAAATCAGCAGCCCCGCTGCCACGAACACGAGCACAAAAAAAGGGATCACACCCATGCCGGCTCCTGTGCTTTCCTACAACCATCCCCAATAGACCAGCAGAAAATAGATGCACGCTAACGTGAAAACCGGGCTGCCCCAGATGTACAGCACGGACTTCCTGGCCAAAGCTTGCACAACTTCGCGTTGGCTATGCGATGAAATCGTGAACGGATCACCGCGCTCTCCTTTGCAGATGGCCACTGGAGGGTGGAGATCGAAAGCGGTCTTGAGTGGCGTGCCTGCTGCATTACTCTGTTGTTGCGGGTTCGGAGACGAAATCTCGACAGGTGCGTCCGCGGCGTTCTCGGCGGCTACCGCAATGCCAGTCGAATTGCCGAGACCTGGAACATTGGGTGCTGTCCGTGAGGATTCGGTCAGGACGGGCACCGGGAGAGACACGCCGATTCGATTCAACTGGTGGACGACGCGATCGGGAAGCACAATGGGACCGCTAGCCGTGGTGCGTGCCTCGATTCGGACGTTCTTGTTCCCTGACATTTGCTCCATCAGTTTCATCGCGATATCGGATCCGGGCTCTCCAAGGGTAAATTTGAAGGTAAGCGAGCGGGAGGTGACGCCGGAGCCGAAGGAAACGCGCGCATTGGTCGCGTGCGGCGCCGGTGTCCAGGATATCTGGCCGTAATTTTCGCCCAAGTTGCCGAAGACGAACAGAGGATATCCGGGCTTTATGATCCGCTCCTCCAATCGAATTTTGTCACCGGAGAGCAATCCGCGCAGGGCCACAAATTTCCGGATATTTTCGGGAATGATGCTGCCTTTGCCAAAACTCGACGTCTGCACTTCATCCGTAAAGTTGCGATGCACATCGAGGTCAGCGCCCTGCGGATTGACCAACACTTTTCCTGTGCTGTCGTCGAGAAAAAAAGGAACACACAAGCTCTCGTCCAACACCTGCTCCCATTTGTGGTCGTTTCCTGACTCCACCCATTGCCAAGCCTTCACCCGATAGTAGTAACAAGGGTCGCCGGTAATGGCCGCGGAGATTGTTTGCGGTCCTGTGGGCATCCCGCTCACTTCCACCAAGCCTATGGAAGCGCTACGAATTTTTGAGAAGGGAGTGTTTAGGATGAGCCGCTTGTATCGCAGCATGCGGAATCCCTGAAAAAACAAGGCGACGCCGCCGACGGCGCCAACCAGCGCCAACAACATAAGCCAGGAACCATCGGAGGCGGAGTAGAACACGGAGTATGCCGTCTGGGCGCACAAAGAGTTGACCTCCTGGACTACAACCTGACTTAATTCCCTCTATTGTAAGCGTTGAAAAACACGGGCAGGCCGGAGGTTAGCGACAAGATTTCCAATTGCGCACCCCTGCGCGACGGCGGAAAGGTCAGTCTCTTCTATCTTTCGGCGACGCGTTCGAGATCATCAAAAAAAGTTGGATATGACACGCCGGCGCAGTCGGCGTCGCGGATTATGGTGGCGCCGCTCGCACCGAGGGCTGCTATGGCGAAGGCCATGGCGATGCGGTGATCGCCGTGGGGTTCGATTTCCGCGGCGCGCAATTTCCCGGCTGCGCGGCCTTCGACGCGCAGGCCGTCTGGGCGTTCTTCGACGGTTGCGCCCATGCGGCGCAAATTCTCGGCCAGCGCGGCGATGCGGTCGCTTTCCTTTACGCGCAACTCCGCGGCATCGCGGATCTCGATTCCCTGCTCCGTGTACGGGCCGAGCGCCGCGAGCATGGGTAATTCGTCTATAACTAACGGAATTTGCACGCCTTCAATCACCCCGCCTTTGAGTGATGCGCCTTTCACCGCCAAGTCGCCGACGATTTCACCGTGGGAGCTGCGTACGGACAGCATCTGGAGGGAGGCACCCATGGAGGCGAACACATCGAGAATCGCGGTGCGCGTGGGATTTAGGCCGACGTTGTGAATCAGCAGGTTCGAGTCTGGAAAAAGAGAAGCGGCGGCGATAAAAAAGACCGCCGACGACAGGTCTCCGGGCACGTCCAGGGAGCGCCCGTGTAATTTCGCGGCGCCATTTCCCGCGGCCAGCCCCTGGATGCGGATGGTCTTGCCGCTTTTTTCGATACGCGCGCCAAATTCCTCGAGAGCCAGCTCGGTGTGATCGCGGGTGCGGGCGGGCTCGGTGACGATGGTCTCGCCCTCGGCAAATAGTCCGGCGAGCAGGACTGCGGATTTTACCTGGGCGCTGGCCATGGGCATCTTGAAATCGATGGCGTGCAGGCGGCCGCCGCGAATTTCGAGAGGGGCGAAATTGTCATCGCGCGCGCGGATGTCCGCACCCATCTGGCGCAGCGGACCGACCACGCGCTTCATGGGGCGCTTTTGCAGCGAGGCGTCGCCGGTCAATTGCGATGCAAATTCCTGGCCGGCAAGAATGCCGGTGAGCAAACGCATGGTGGTGCCGGAATTTCCGGCGTCAAGAGCGCGGCGTGTGCCCTTCAATCCGCGCAGGCCGTGCCCGGTGATGCGCACCGTGTCTTTGTCGAGCTTCACCTCGGCGCCCAGCGCTTTCATGCAATCGAGGGTGCTATGGCAATCGGCGGCAGCGGCAAAATGTCGCAACTCGCTGGCACCCTCGGCTAGCGCGGCAATCATGGCATAGCGGTGGGAGATGGATTTGTCGCCGGGGGGCTCGACGCCGCCGGTGAGCTGCTTTGCGGAATGAATGGTGCGTTTTTTCACTCAGCAATTTTAACATGGCACATCAGAAGGAAGAATTTCACCACAGAGGTCACAGAGCGCACGGAGTTCGGAGCGGAGGGAACCTGTCCGTTTGTACAGTTTTGGCCGCGCAACAGTGCGCTAGAGCCTGCAATCTTTTCCTGAGTGCTTACGTATTATTTAGTGCGGGAGAACTCCGATGTCCGCACGCAGCACGGCCCTTCAAATCGCCGCGAAAGCCGGAATGCTTCTTGGCGCGCTTTTTGTATTCACGATTTTGCTGGCGGCTTTGCCGGCACATCGCGCTCCGGCGCCGCAAGCGCCCGTGCAAGAATCCGCCACGCAGGCGCCGGATGTCGATCACGGCAGCATGCCCGGCATGGACATGAGCGACGAGCATGCGAATGAGAAAGCCGCGGTGCACGACATGACGCCGGGCCATCACGACGCGCACAGCCAGCATATGACCATGACGGCGATGCGCGAGCGAACTCCGGAAGACGTGCAACGCGCGAATGAAGTTGTGGCGCAACTTCGGGCTGGGATCGAGAAGTATCGCGATTATCGCGTCGCGTTGAACGACGGCTTCAAGATTTTCTTGCCGAATATTCCGCAACCGGAATACCACTTCACGAGCTATCGCAATGGCTTTCTTGAAGCTTTTACGTTTGATCCAGGGCGGCCGACGTCGCTGCTGTATCGGAAGACTTCAACGGGATACGAACTGGTGGGCGCGATGTACACCATGCCCAAGCGGGCGAGCGAGGATCAGCTTAACGCGCGTGTGCCGCTGAGCGTGGCGATGTGGCACCTGCATACGAATCTGTGCATGCCACCGCGCGCGCAATTGCGCAACGCGGACTGGACCAAGTTCGGCCTGAAAGGCTCGATCGCCACACCGGATGCTTGCGACGCAGTCGGGGGGCGCTTCCGGCCGTCGATTTTCGGATGGATGGTACATGTCTATCCCTACGAAGGTAGACTCGATAAAGTCTTCGCGATGCACCACCACATGGATTAGTGCTGGTCGTGGAATGCGATAAGCGCACAGCCAGGATTGGCTGTGCCACGAATATTCACTTTCGTTTTGAGCGTGGTGACGCTGCTGGCCTGCTACATCCCGGCGCGCCGGGCGATGCGCGTGGATCCGCTGGTTGCGCTTCGCTATGAATAACTGTGTCGCTACGACGGCGCTCAAGGAAGCGTGAACGCCACCAGTGCGTCGCTCAACTTCTCTTCGGTGATTTTTGGATGTCCTCCAGCGGCGACCACCAAATATTGCTTTCCATTCCTTCCCAGCCGGTAGGTCATCGGCATGGCGTTTGCGCTTGGCCGGAAGTTGCGCCTTCCAAAGCTCCCTGCCAGTTTCAATGTCAAAGCCGCGGATGTGGGAATCGGTTGTGCCGGCGATGAAGACCACGCCACCTGCCGTTACGATGGGGCCGCCGAGACTGATCGAGCCCGGCGGAATCTGCTGCTTGTGCGCACCGCCAAAATCCTCCATCGAGCCGAGCGGCACTTGCCAGCGAATTTTCCCTTCCGTCATGTCGACTGCCGTGAGCAGTCCCCAGGGCGGCGCGCTGCACGGCAAATCCGAAGGAGATTGCAGGAAGCGCCGATACAAGCCGTACGGCGCGCCTATCTGGTCGCCATAGTCGCCGTCTTCAGTGAGCGAGCCGCGCTGATCATACTTGGCGCGTGGAATCAAGCGCGCAAGCGCGACGATATTGTTTGTATTTGTAACCAGCAAACTGTGCCGCGGGTCGAACGCGTAGCCGCTCCAGGTCATGCCGCCGGTGTTGCCAGGCACCATGAGTGTTCCCCTTAGACTGGGCGGCGTGAAAATTCCTTCGTTGCGCAACTGCGCGATTGCCTTGCGACAACCCTCGCGATCTTCCGGCGTCGGCCCCCAGGCGTCATCGGCAGGCATTTGGTGCGCGGCCAGCGGCGGTGGAGCGACCGGAAACGGCTGTGTCGGCGAAGTCATTTCTCCTGGGACGTCGCTCTGCGGCACGGCGCGCTCTTCGACGGGAAACACTGGCTTGCCAGTGTCGCGATTCAGCACGTAGAGCAAGCCGGACTTGTTGCCCTGAATGACGACCGGGACATCCTTTTCAGCGTGGCGCAAGGTGGCAAGCAAAGGCGGCGACGCGCTATCGAAATCCCACAAGTCGTGGTGCACAAGCTGAAATCCCCAGGCGACTTCGCCGGTTTTTGCGCGCAACGCCACGACTGAATTGGCCCACTTGTCGTCGCCGGGCCGCAGGCCACCGTAATAGTCGGGGCTGGCGCTTCCGGTGGGAACAAAGATCAAATCTCGCTCAGGGTCGACAGCCATGATCGACCAGGCATTGCCCGCACCGCTGCGAAATGCTTTTGCACTCGCCGCTGCGGCCGACTGGTCTGGTGCAATTGGGTCCCAGCTCCAGCGCAGTGTGCCGGTGCGCGCGTCATAGGCGCGCACGACGCCGCGCGCCATATCGACGCGGTGATTATCGTCAATAGCTGAGCCGACGATCACCAGGTCATCGATCACCGCGGGCGGTGAAGTCATGTGGTACCAGCCGGCGTGATAGCCGGAGACATCGCTCAAATTCACTTGGCCATCCCTGCCAAAGTCTGCGCAAGGCGCGCCGTTCGCCGCATCGATGGCCACGAGGCGCGCATCTTGCGTGGACTCGAAAATTCTTCGGCGGCAGGGCTGACCGCTCGGCCGTGCGGAATCGAGCCAAGTCGCAGCGCCGCGATTGATGAGCCCATCGCCGTAGTCACCATCCAAGTCAATTTTCGGGTCATAGGCCCAGCGCTGCGTGCCGGTTTCCGGATCAAGGGCGATCACGCGATTAAACGGAGTTGTGAGATAGAGCGTCCCGTCAACCAGAAGCGGCGTGGTTTCAAAACCGCTGCGCTTTCGGTCGCCGTGGCCCTCGGAAATGTCTCCGGTGTGGAAGGTCCACGCAACCTTCAGCGTCGAGACGTTCTCACGGTTGATTTGCGTCAGCGGCGAATAGCGCATGCCGCCGGCGTCGTGCCCATAGTAGGCCCACTCGTCATCCGCCGCGCTTCCCGCCCTTGCCGTGGTCTTCACGGCGCCTGCGCTGAAGCCAAGTGCGATAGCGAGAGCAAACGCGCGCCACAACCAGCTCTTCGCGCGCTTACATTTGTTCATCCAGCACCAGAGCCTTAGGCGACGTGAATCAACTATAGAGGAGTTACCGTATCATTCTGCGTGCAAACAGGGGAGAAAAACATTCAGGGACTAGGGAAAAACGACGAAAGTGCGGGCTGGGATCAAGGAGTCGTCTGGGCAATTTCTCGAAACGAGAGAACCTGATAGGGCGCTAAGGCTAGCGCAGCCCCTACCCATTTGCTGCTGTAGTGAATTCCGTTTCCTCCCCCAGTTTGCTTGAAGGACGCGGGTCCCAGAGCAGATAACAAAGTGCCGGAAAAAGGGTCGCGCGTCTGCGCGATTAGCAAGACGCCATTAATTTGCCCTGTTCCAATTTTGGTGGAAACAAACTGCCCTTTCCCTATCACCAAAACAACTCCGTCCCAAGAGGCGTCCGGGTCGTATGTCAGCGTACCTGTCACTAGCAACAGTCCGTAGCCCGTATTGTGCCACGCGTTAATGGTCAAGTCCCCGTTGACAACGACGGCCATCGGGTTCGTCGCAGACATCCCAGCGGGCATAATATTAATGAAATCGGTTTGCGTAACTGGCCCGTTGATGACCTTGTCTGCGCTTTGGGTAATGTTCTGCACCAAAGCATCGAGACTGCTCGGCGTCTGAAGGAGAGTTGGCACGGAGACGGGGCCTACGGCGATAACGCCTGACGGACTGACGTAGTTAGATGCTGGAACTGCGGCTGCTGAAATGTTGGATGAGTCAGAGGTGTTTGTAAATCCGATGGCGCCTACACCGGATGGCGTTCCCGAAGGAGCATCCATATCATTGCCATTGATGGAGAAACGGCTCGCGCCCGATGGTCCTGTGAATGTCACGCCATTGCCAACTAGGGTCAGCGCTGACGGAAAGCTGGGCATTGCCGCCGCTAAGGAGCCCGTCGTGACGGTGTACTGCACCATGCGCCGGCTGCCGTAAGGAGTCACGGCGAGCGATGTAATTGTAAGTACCTGCGCCGCACCCGACGGGACGCCATTCTTGCTATCAAAGACATTCTTGCCATCAAAGAAGAGCGGCGTATTGTCGATAAGGCCGTCCGCATCGGAGTCAAAGTTCACGGACACGGACTTTTCCGTGCGCGGCGTGATGCGCACCCATTTGTACAACGGTCCGGCAATATTGGCGCTGGCGATCGGCGAATTCGATATCACGGTGTTGTAATTAGCGCCGCTCGGGATGGCGGTGCCCCATTCCGTTAGGTACTCATTGTCCGCGTAGGGATTACCCGCGCTCAAATCCAGCGGATTCACCACCTCGCCCGCCGACGGATTCAAGATGTAGCACACGCGGGTCGTGGGCATCATCGCGCTGGGTGCTGGGAAGACACAACTCGCAATGGAGCTTGGATCGCGAGCCCACAGCCGGCCACGCCCTTCCTCCAAACCTGCCTTCGCGTCGTAGAACGCGTGCATCGCGGACTTGTAATTCCCCTTCATGGCCGTCTCGGTACCGGCCATCAAGATTAGCGCCGTGGCCACTACGCTGATGAGCATCAGTGTGAAAATGGCGATCACAAGGGCCACGCCCCGTTCTGTTTGCCGACGATTTTTCTGTGCTTTCACGGTTTCTTCACTGGTTCGGATTAAAGCGCATGGCCTGGCCGTTCAACGTGATGGTACGGTATTGATGCGTTTGCGGGTCGGGCTGCAGTGAACGCACCATCAAGGAGATATTCACTTCACGAATACTGGAGGGCAGTTGCGTTGCCCCGTCACACGGCTGTTGCGTTAGCCCCGCATCACAAACGTAGGAAAAAATCGGCAGCGAGTTGCTGCCGTTAATGACGTTCTCAAGGTACGGCACTAAGACTGAGGATCCCGAAGTTGCCGTCACCGGATCCGTAAAAGGCGCTTTTAGCGCCACGCCTCGCATTAGAGTGGTGGTCTGTAGCGAATAGCGAATCCATTGGACGCCGTTACCCAGGTCCGCTTCCAGGATCAGATCGTATTGTCCCGGAACCGTGCAAGTTCCCCCAACTCCGACTGTACATGGCGTCGCAGGATAGCTTGGCGCCCAGGCAAACGGCAATGCGTACCTGTTCGCATTCGCATTATTGTTCGCCACCGTCGCGCTCAAGGAGCTCATGGGCGGGTAGCCGGCCGAGTGCACGTCGCGCACGATCTGATCCAGGGCTACGTTGGCTTGCTGGAAGGCCTCCGTTACCGTGCTTTCGCCCTGGTAGCGCAATTGCGCGCTCATCAAGAGGGAAAACGCAATCCCGGTAACGATGGTGAACAGGATCGTTCCCACCAGCAATTCCACTAGTGAGAACCCTCCAGCGCTGTGCTTCCGTTTTCTCATTGCAATCGCTCAGAACTCACTTCTGCACGGAACTATCTAACGTCACAGGCAGCAATAACTGCTGGTCGCCAGCACTATTGGCGCGGCGGCAACCGATAACGATGCGCCTGCCCACAACGACTCCGTTGTTGAGCTGGGGGAATACCGCCCAGCGCAATTCAAAGCTCGCACCAGTTGGATCGTTTGGATCCGCATACGTGGTCGAGAACCCCGCCGGAGGCGTTGTGCCAGGCGAAAAATCGATGACCACGGATTGCCCAGACATCAGCACTGATGCGCCCGGCGAGCCCACACCGCCCAGGCTAATCGCCTGGTTATTGATGTCCGGGAAGGCGCCCACGCTGAGCGGCTGGCTCAACATCTGATCCAATTCGCGCTGGCAAACCACGGTGGCCATGGTATCCAAGCGGTTTCCAACGCTGGACTTCAAGCTTGCGGGCACCAATTGCACCACGGAAATTATTCCGACCATCAGAATGGAGCTGGCCAGGATCATTTCCAGTACGGAAAAGCCGTTCTGCTTCCTATCGCTTCTTGCAAAACCCCGATTCTCGTTCGCCACGCTCATCCTTGCTCCTGACCTTACATCCATGTCCACGTGCCGCCAGTAGGGGCCTTCCAAAGCTTGGTTTGCCCCATCGGAATGACGGTGACCGCTCGACACCCGTATTGTGTTTGGTTCGTATATCCAATCGCCAGGAAATAAGGCAAGATCTGGGTACCGACCGGATAATTCACCGTGCCGCGGTAGTCGAACCTAATGGTGCCTGCAAAATCCTGCAGGTTAGTCGCGATGCTCGCTTTATCGGGAGTCAGGGACTGACCGTTTGCGATCTGCATGTCGCTCGGCAACATAAGCATCGGCTCGCCCGCGTCCAGCTTTCCATTGCCGTTCAAATCGATATAAAAGACGGTATTCCCGTTTGGCGGCGCTTGGAGCATGCTTACAGTAGTGTTGCGCCGTATCGCTGTGTATCGCGCGAGCTCGACGAAATTTGCGGTTTGCTGCGCCATGCTGTTGAGACGATAATTCTGAATCGCTCCAACCAACACCGGCAGCGCCACGCTCACCAGAATCAATCCGACGGCAAGCGTCATTACCATTTCAACCAGCGTTAATCCCAGTTCGTTGCGGCGAAATGATCTGCGCCGTGGACTCATGGTTGACCCCGAACGTTCACTCAGACTCAGACTATGGCGACACTGAGAAGGCGTGGTCATTATGCTAACCAGTTGCGGCGAACGCAACTCCCCTCTGGCACTAGTAGTCTCAGGACTCTCGATTAGTACTTGAGCACTCTCGGATCGGCCAAAGAGCTGCTTCACTCGCTCGCAAAACAGACAGTTTGTTTGAAGTCGGGATCGAGGCTCTTGGCCACTTGAGGTGATCACGGAATCTACACAAAATGCTGGACGTTACCCCCCCCACACACACAAAAAAATCTTCCGTTTTTCCCTTGACAAACGGCGACTCCTCGCGTACAGTAGGAGCCGTACAATATTGCGCCTTGCGCCCGGCGCCGCCAGCACTCTTGCTGGCGTTTTTGCTTTCTGGAGCCTGCCTAACAGACCCAAGCCAAGCGCTTTGTTTTCCAGTCTTCTTGCACAGTTCTTGTGCAATGCAAGTTCTTTAGAATCAACACTTGCAAAAGTGTATCAAAACAAACGACTTTAACTTCCTTTAGAATGAACACTTATGAAAAAAGGGGGGAGGGGGGCCCTGCACAAGAGACAGTAGCGCCCCAATTTGAATGTTGCAGCCAAGTCCGACGATGTTTGATCGATCCCGTCGATAAACCAAGCTTGGTCGATGCCCCTGCGATCTGGCGCAGATTAGAGACACTACCCATGCGTCCAATTGCCACAAGTACCCGTCCCAAGTATCATTAACGATTCATGCCGCCCGCCGCGCTCCATCTGTCCGCACGAATCTTCCGAGCACTCTGCCGCGCCTTAACAATCGCACTTCTTCCAGTCGTCGCCGTTGCGCAATCAACTGAGATCCTTCCGCTCGACCAAGTCCGAGCCGGCATGCAGGGCTACGCGTATACCATCTTCGCCGGCGACCAGGTTGAAAAGTTCGACCTCGAGGTAATCGGAGTGATGCCCAACTTCCTCGGGCCTCGCCAATCCATCATCCTCGTCCAACTCAAAGGCCCCAAGGTCGAGCGCACCGGCGTCGTTGCCGGAATGAGTGGCAGCCCCGTTTATCTCGACGGCAAACTCGCAGGCGCACTTTCCCTCAAGCTCGGCATCTTCACCAAAGATCCCATCGCCGGCGTGACGCCCATCGAAGACGTCGTGCGACCGCCCACGCAGAACGGCGGGCAACAATTTCCGCTGCCTCTCGACACTTCGGCAGTACAAGAATCAACTACAGCCTTTTCACTCCCGACGGGTTCCACTCTCTCGCCCATCGAGACGCCGCTCGTTTTCTCCGGCTTTCAATCCGCCACGCTGCAACGATTCGCGCCGCAAATCCACAGCTACGGCTTCGTCGCAGCGCAAGGGGGCACGTCCGCTCCGCGCCCGGACGACGCGCATCTCGTCCCCGGCGACATGGCCGGAATGGTTCTTGTGCAAGGCGACGCCTCCATCAACTCCGCTTGCACCGTCACTGCCGTGCAAGCCGACCGCGTCTTTCTCTGCGGCCATCCCTTTCTCAATCTCGGCAACGTCCAACTCCCGATGGCGCGCAGCCGCGTTTTAACCACGCTCTCTTCCGATCTGGCCTCCACCAAAATCGTGAATGTTGGCGGCTCCATCGGAACCATCACCGGCGACCACCTCACCGCTGTTACCGGAAAACTTGGCGCTCCGCCACCAATGATCCCGCTTGATCTCACCGTCGCCACGCCAATCGGCGAAAAAAAATTGCACTTCGACGTGGTTAACCACCCCAAGCTCACTCCCCTGCTCGTGGCCATTACCGCGTTCAACGGCCTCACGCAAAACGCCATCTACGGGGAAGGCACGACTCTACATCTAACCGGCGAAATTCGCCTGCGCGGTCACACTCCCGTGCAAATCGAAAATACGTATGCCCCGGGCGACGCTCTTATCCCCGACGGTCTCCCGCTAGCCATCAGCGTGCAAAATATTTTTGCGCGCCTATTTGTAAATACCTTCGAAGTTCCTGAGGTCGAGCGCATCGCTCTTCGCGTGGAAAGCGTTCCCGGCCGCCAATCCTTCACGATCGACAGCGCCTGGCTCGAAAAGGGCGAAGCGGCTCCCGGCGAAACCCTGCGCGTCCGCGTTCTCTTGCATCCGTATCGCGGTTCGGCCCGCGTTGAAGAAACGACTGTTCGGGTCCCCGACCAAATCGCCCGCGGCGCCACGCTGCGCATCCTCGTCACCGACGGCGATACCCTCAACCGCGCCTCACGTGGCTTCGCCTTCGGCGGCTCCAGCGGGCCATCCGGACTCGACCAGCTCATCGCTTTCCTCAATCGCGAGCGCCGCAACGATCGCCTTTACGTCGGACTGTTCTTGCCCTCGCCCACCCTCCTATGGGAAGACAAAGAACTTCCCAACATTCCCCTCTCTCAAATTAACGTAATCGATGGCCGCCCTGCTCCCGGCAGCGTCCAGGTCCTTCGCGAATCCCTCACTAGCGAATCTTCCGTCCCGCTGGGTGGCCCGGTTTCCGGCGTAATCTCCTTAAACCTGCAAATTCGATAAGAGCTCCAATGCCATCATTCACGAATCACAACATGCAGTGTCATCCTGAGCGCACCCGAAAAGGATGTGTCAAGGACCTCAATGCCGGCGCCGCTCCAATGCAAATCTTCACGCGCGTCCTTTACCTCCTTCCATTCCTCTTCCTCCTTTACCTCCCTTCCACGCGTGCCGAGCACACCCGCACCTGGCGCCAAGCCTCTTACGAGGATTTTCTCAAAGGCACTCCCCGTGGCGTAGCAGTGCGAAGCGACGGCCGCCTCGAACTTGCCCCGAAATTCACGCTCGTCTCCGACGCAGACGCCTCCTATCTCTGGTCCTTGCGCGTTGACCCGAAAGGCACGCTCTACGCGGCAGGCGGCTCGCCCGCAAAAGTCTTCCGCTTTGATGGCAGCGGGGCAGGCAAGCCCACGACGGTTTTTGAATCCACCGACCTCGTCGCGCAAGCTATCGCCTTCGACGCCAAAGGCGCGCTCTACGTCGCCACATCTCCCGACGGCAAGGTCTATCGCGTCTCAGCCTCCGGCGAAAAAACTGTCTTCTTCGATCCCAAGGCCAAATACATTTGGGATCTTGCCCTTGCTCCCGACGGGACTCTCTACGTCGCCACCGGTGACAAGGGGCAAATCTTCGCAGTATCCCCCGAGGGCAAGAGCGAACTGTTTTACGCCAGCGACGAAGCCCACATCCGCGTCCTGGCCCTCGACACGCGCAACTATCTTCTGGCAGGCACGGAACCGAGCGGCCGCATTCTACGCGTAAGCCGCCCTAGCAGCAAAAACGCCCGCAAAGACAAAGATGCACCCGCCGCCGAAGGTTTCGTTCTCTATGAAACCGCCAAGCGAGAAGTCACCGCGCTCGCCGTGGCTCCCGACGGAAAAATCTACGCCGCCGCCATCGGAGAAAAGCAGCGGCCCTCCACGCCGGCGCCCACCACCGTAATCACTACGCCCCAAGGCACCACCACAATTACCGGCGGCGCTGTCGTGCTCGGCGGCCAGCCTCAGGGACAAACGCCATTCATCCCTTTTCCGCAACAGCTTTCCTCCAGCATTTATCGACTTTCACCCGACGGCGCGCCGGAAGAGCTCTGGAATTCCCGCGACGACGTTGTTTACTCGCTCACGATCAATTCCGATGGGCGTCTTCTCGCCGGCACCGGCAACAATGGCGCGCTTCTCGCCATCGACGGCCGCGGCGTTTTCGCTCAACTCGCCAAGGCCGGCTCCGCGCAGATTACGGGCATCACCCGCAACTCCGCGGGTAAACTCTTCCTCTGCACCGCAAATCCCGGAAAGGTCTTTTCTGTTGGCCCCGAATATGAGTCTGAAGGCACCTACGAATCGCGTTCCTTCGACGCCCAGCTCTTTTCGCAGTGGGGACGCCTGGATTGGTGGAGCCCTCCGGCCACGCTTTCCGACGGGGGCAGCGAGAAACCTTTTTCAGCGTCCAGCGCACCGCGCCTGGAGTTTTTTGTGCGCTCCGGCAACACCGAAGATCCCGGCAAGGAATGGTCCCGCTGGTTCGGTCCGTACTCCAAGCCAATCAGCAGCGTCGAATGCCCGCCCGCCCGTTTCGTGCAATGGAAGGCCACGATTCACGACGGACGGTCTGGCGACGGCATTAGCTGGGTCAGCCTCGCATACCTTCCCCGTAATGTGGCGCCGGTCATCGACGCCATCGCCGTGCAGGATCCTGGCGTGCGCACGCAAGCCAACATCATCATCCAAACTGGACAGCAAGCGAGCGTCAATCTGCGTCAGCCGCAAACTTCCAATCCGACCGGCTTGGTCATCACGCAAAGCTCTTCTCCCGCGCGATTCGAACAGCCCCCACAAGGGTTCCAGCAAAAAGGCTTTCAGTCTGTTCTGTGGGCCGCGCACGACGATAATGACGACGAGCTGCGCTTCGCCGTCTACTTCCGCGGCGAAAGTGAAATCGAGTGGAAACTCCTGAAGGACAAACTCGAGCAGAAATTTTATTCCTGGGACAGCACCGCCATGCCCGACGGTGCCTATTACCTCAAAATCGCAGCCACCGACGCCCCCTCGAATCCCCCCGCCCAAGCCCTCACCGCCGAACGCGAAAGCGAGCGTTTCGTGGTCGACAACACTCCGCCAGTGATCGAGGGATTGAACGCCTTGCCAGGAAAGCTTCAGAGCAGTATTCAGTTCACCGCGCGCGATGCCACCAGCAGCATCGAGCGGGCCCAATGCAGCATCGATGGCGGCGACTGGATCATCGTAAGTCCGAAGGGCGGCATCAGCGACGCACCTGAAGAACAATACGATTTTTCGGTCCGCGCGTTATCACCCGGCGAGCACACCGTCGCCGTGCGCGCCTACGACCGCTTCGACAACGTCGGCAGCGCCAAAATCACAATAGCGATTCAACTAATTTTCAGCGTTATGAAAGAGGCGGTGTCATCCTGAGGGCATCCGACGAGGATGCCCGAAGGACCTCAACTGCGGCGTCGCTAAAATTGTTCCGAAGCAAGTGGGGGCGTTCAAAAATCGCGGCTCTTGGGCTCGTTAACCCTTCACGGCGTATGGTATTTCTCAATCTCCGCGCCAAATCCGATCCGCCCATCCCCGTAGGGTTCATTCCGCACGTGCACCACTCGCGCCGTACAATGCGTCTCCTGTGGGTTGCTGCCGGTCACTTCCGCCGGCATGCGCAGCGTGCAATCCATCGGCATGCCTACTTGTAGCGGCGCCGACGACGCAAAGAAAAATCCGCCCCGCGAAATATTAATGACCTCCGTGAAGTGCTCGCTCTTGTCTGAGGCTAGATTGATCGCACGAAAGCGTAGCGAAGTGCGCATACTGTAGCGGGCGATCTGGCGGCGTTCTGAACCCATAACTTTGTCCTCCCTGCCAGCAAGGAATGCGCGTTCCTCCGGCCCGAGAGGGTATTCATCAGCCTAACAGAGCTACTCGGCCGGTCAAGTAACAAACCTTCGCAAAGCTTTCACAAAACCCTCAGTACGGAAGTGTAGTACTCGCGCCTTCTCTTGCCCTTCGCAAGCCGCGGAG
>WNFC01004486.1_pt1 | contig 21514 bp, 19 predicted proteins | sample 5400541 | NCBI WGS metagenome assembly WNFC01 (sample SAMN13153342, study PRJNA577476) | soil metagenome | isolation source: 120 cm saprolite under Douglas fir tree site 2 hole 2 replicate 1 | place: USA:California | collected 2015-04-18
GACCTCGCGGCAGACGAGCCAGTTGACGATTGCGTCGAGGTGGACGGGGCCGGGCTTGAGGGAGCTTGCGGCGGTAAGTTGAACGGGGAAGGCGACTTCGTCTTCGTAGCCGAAATCCATGAGCGGGCCCAGGGGGAGACGGCTGGGGATGGGGAACTGCATCGGACCGGCGGTGATTCCGTCGGGGAGGGTCCAGGTGATTTTGGGTGGCTCGCCGGAGTCGCCGGCGTTGATCCAGTAGACGTGCCAGTGCTCCTCGAGCGTGAGGACGAGGCCGGCCTGGAGGGTGGCGCCGGGGGCGATGCTGGGGGCGAGCGAGACGAGTTCGGCAGTGAGATGCTGGGCTTTGACCGGGCCGGGGCCGCCGTCGCCAACGACCTGAAGCTGGGCGTTTGTGGACGGATGAAAGAGGAAGGTGCAGGCGACAAGCAGCAACGTGCTAAGGCGGCGAATGTTCATCAGTTATCAATTGTAGGGCTTTGGGGCGGCGGCATATGTCACTTGAATGTCAAGAGGCGGATGTCAAACGACGGTGCTCGACCATGATGCAGCGGTCCATCACTACGTGGATGCCGCCGGCTTCGGCGCGGGTGGCGGCTTCCGGGTTGATGATTCCCTGCTGGACCCAGAGGTTGGGAAGGCCGAGTTGGAGCATCTCGTCGACGATTCCGGGGATGAACTTCGGCAGACGGAAGACATTGACGATGTCGGGTTTGATTGGAAGATTGGCGAGGCTTGCGTAGGACTTTTCGCCGAGGACCTCCGGGATGGAGGGGTTGATGGGGTAGATCTTGTAGCCGCGTTGCTGCATGTATGCGGAGACGTAGTGGCTCGGCTTGGATGGGACTTCGGAGAGGCCTATGACGGCGAGGGTGCGCGGGCTTTCTGTCGTGGAGACGCCGAGCATGGTGCGAATGAGTTCGGGTTCGTTCATTTTTTGGGCGATGTCCTGATAATGAATTTAGAGGATGTTGAAAAACGATGATTGTTGGTGTGGAAACATTCCCTCGGTGACCAGGTAGATAGCGTCTTTTTGAATCAAATTGCAGAACTTGAGATTTTGTGCAGTGTAGGAAGGCAAACCCCAGGGGCTAAAGCCCAATGTTTGGCAGGTTGAGAGACCCAAGGCTAAAGCCTTGGGCACCTAGATGCAAAAACGCCGATTCATCGGACACAATCTAGAACCGCGCCCTTTCAAAACAACGACCTTTTCAGCACCTTTTAGGCTCTCGTTACTTGTCCCAGGCGCCGAGGAGACGGCGGAGGACGATGAGTTCGCCGAGATGGTAGGCGTTGTGGTCGGCGATGAGGAGGGCTTCGCGGAGAAGGTTCTGGCCGTCGCCCCAGCGAAAGGGTTTGAAGAGGTCCGATTGCGGATTTTCGATGAGCGCGATGAAGGTTTTGAGATCGGCGTGAACGACCTGGATGGAACGGTCCCAGGCGTCGTCGGTGGGTGGTTCGGGGGATTGCGGCCAGTAGTCCTGTGGCCAGCGCATGGGGTGGTAGCCGCCGGTGGGTGGCGCGGAGAAGTTGAGGATGTCGCGCTGGGAGATGCGGAGGTGCTCGAGAAGCTGCCAGGCGGAGTAGGGGAGATTAGGCGGGACGGTGCCGCGGAGGTCGGCGGGGAGATCCTTGACGGCCTCGTCGAAGGTGGCGTGCGCCTGGCCGCCATGAAGGAGATCGATCAATTGTTGGCGTAAAGGCGCATGTCCGTCCGTGGTAGTGGACTTGGATTTATCTGCTGTCCTGGTCGCGCTCATCGCCGGTTCCCCCTCCGGTGTTTTTATAAGTTGGATGCAACTTAGACGTAAGAGTTACATTGATTTGCGAGCGATGGCGGCGGTGAGCGGAGGAAATGTGGTGATGCCACGCTTCCTTTCGACGATGAGGCCACTCATCGGTGCGCTTTGCCTAGTCATCGCAATTTATGATGCGATATCGTCATCCATCGCGGCTTCGGCTGGGAAGTTTCCTTCGCGCCGGATGCGCAGATAGCCACGAATGAACGGCTCGAGGTCGCCGTCGAGGACCTTGTCCACGTCGCCGACTTCGACGCGGGTGCGAAGATCTTTCGCCATGCGATAAGGCTGCAGGACGTAGCTGCGAATCTGTGAGCCGAACTTTATGTCGAGCTTGGAGTCCTCGAGCTTTTTGCTGACGGCTTTCTTCTTCTCCAGTTCGTATTCATAGAGGCGCGAACGGAGGAGCTTCATCGCTTTTTCTTTGTTCTTGTGCTGGCTGCGCTCGTTCTGGCAGCCGGCGACCAGTCCTGTTGGGATGTGGGTGATGCGGACGGCAGAGTCGGTGGTGTTGACGTGCTGGCCGCCCTTGCCTCCGGAGCGGTAGGTGTCGATGCGGAGGTCGTCTGGCTTGATGTCGATGACGATGGTGTCGTCGATCTCGGGCGAGACGAAGACGCTGGCGAAGCTGGTGTGGCGGCGCTTGGCAGAGTCGAAGGGCGAGATGCGAACCAACCGATGGACGCCGGTTTCTCCGCTTAAAAGCCCGAAGGCGAAGTCGCCGGAGATGGTGAAGGTGGCGGATTTTATGCCGGCCTCGTCACCGTCCTGGATTTCGTTGATTTCAACCTTGAAGTTCTGGCGCTCGCCCCAGCGGATGTACATGCGCATGAGCATCTCGGCCCAGTCCTGGCTCTCGGTACCGCCGGCGCCTGGGTGGACGACGACGATAGCATTGAGCGGGTCGGTCTCCTCGGAGAGCATGGTCTTCGATTCGAGTTTTTCGGCGAAGTCGATTAGAGATGGGATCTCGCGGGCTAGATCGGGTTCGGTGTCTTCGCCCTCCTTGGCGAGTTCGAAGTAGGCTTCGATGTCGTCAGAGCGGCGAGCTAGTTCAGCGTCGTCGGCGAGCAGGGCTTCGAGGCGTTTGCGCTCGCGCATCAGCGGCTGCGAACGTGAGGCGTCGGCCCAGATTGTGGGGTCGGCTATCTTTTCTTCGATGGTGGCTAGTTCGCGGCGGAGTCGGGCCGAGTCAAAGATACTCCCGCAGATCGCGCACTTTGTCGCGGACCGGGGAGTAGGAGTATTCGAGATCGCTAAGCATATCTTTAGATTCTAGTGCATTGGCGCGTTTGGCTCCTGTACCCACGTCCCAAAGGCGGGACGTGGGGCACCCAGATTTGTGGCCCCTCCGATAAGGCTGAAGGCGAGGGCAAGTGTCGTGATGAAAGCGCAGGCGTAGGCGAAAAGATCGCCGTATCTGGCGTAAAACGTCAGATCGTTTTCGTAACCGAAGTGCACGCGGATGCTGGTTCGCTGGTGTCGCGGTGCGGCGGCGGTGACTCGACCGTAGGGATTGATGGCCGCGGTAACTCCTGTGTTGGTGGCGCGAAGGATCCAGCGGTGATTTTCGATGGCGCGCATGCGAACCATATTGAGGTGCTGCCACGCGGCGCTGGTGTCGCCGTACCAGCCGTCGTTGGAGATGTTGATCAGGACATCGGCGCCCTGCTGGGGGAGATGGCGGATCTCGTCGCCGAAGATGGATTCGTAGCAGATGAATGTTCCGTAGGTGTGGCCGCCTGTGGTGAAGACAGTGCGCTGCCTGCCGGGTTCGAAGAGACCTACTTCGTTCAAAAGACTCTTGGCGAAGAAAAAGAACTGCTTGTAGGGAACGTACTCGCCGAAGGGGACGAGATGCATCTTGTCGTAGTGGCCTGTGAAGGTGCCGTCGGAGGTGACAAACGAGGCCCGGTTGTAGAGAGTGTAGCCGGATTTTGAGGTTGTGCTTGGCTCGAAGCCGGTGTTGCCGACGATGACGGGCACTTGAGCGGTGCGAGCGAGCGCTGACATCGCTGCGCGGAACTGCGGGTCTACGTCTTCAAACGGCGCGGGAGACTCGGGCCAGACGATAAGGTCCGTTCGAATTGGTATAGGTGTGCCGGGATCAGCTCCTTCCGCGGGAGGGTGATTGCGGAGCAGAAAAACAGACGGCGTGTCTGCAAGTTCCGGGATGCCCAGGAGGAATCTCGGCGACGGATAGCGGCTGAGATAGGAGAAGGAATCGAGGAATTGTTGCATTGAGGGTTGGGGGCCGGTGTTGGCGGCTCCAACCTCCAGGTTCTCCTGAACGAGGGTCGCTGTGGCCGTGGTGGGAGAGGCCTTGGGGTTTGCGATCAGCCGCAGGCCTGCGATGTAAAGGACGATGATGATGACTCCGGCAACGGTGAGGGCGGGGCGAGTGAAGCGTCGCTCGCGGATACGAATGCGGATGAGCCAGAGAGAATTGACGGCGGCGATGACGAAGGACAGGCCATAGACACCTGTGATGGGCGCGAGACGCGTCAGCAACGGATTATCGACCTGGGCGTTGCCGAGCGGGTCCCAAGGCAGTCCGGTGATGCGGGCGCGGGCGAGTTCTATGGCGACCCAGGCAAAGGGGACCAATAAGAGAGCGGCCTGGCGACCAAAGCGTCTGCGGAAAGCGGCGGTTAGCGTTCCAAACAGCGCGTGGTAAAGCCCGAGGTAGAGACAGAAGAGGAGGAGAATTCCAGCAGCGATGGGTTTGGCGAGGGCGCCGTAAAGGTACATCGTCTGGTAGATCCAGTAACAGTTGCCTAAGTACCAGATAAATCCACAGATGTAACCGAGAGCAGCTCCCTGCCGTAGGGTAAGTGGATTTCCTGTCTTGGCGTTACCTAGAAGCGCCCAGAGAAGAGGAAGAAGTGCTATCCAGCAGAAGGCAGTGCGCCAGAGGGGCGTGGGACCTGCGATAGGAAAAGGGAGAATCTGAAGGATGCCGGAGAGAACGGCCATGGCCCAGAGGCGCAGGGGGATTTGTCGCATCGCGTCTGAAGTCTAACATTGCCCGATTTCGCAGCTACAATAAGCATGGCATGAACGCACTGGCACACATTCTGGCGAAGATTCTTGTACCTCTCTTTTTTACAGGGATGGCCGGCTCCCTGCTGGTTGTAATTTTTACGGTAGTCCGCGACCTGCGACAGGTGTTATCGAAAAAAGATGAGCAAGGCGGTGCGGAGCTTTGACTTACGCTATGATTTTTTCGGAAGCGCAGGCTGGAGTTGACGCCGTATTTTTCAGGGGCGTTTGTTCGATGGTCGGAACAGGTGGCGTTCTCTAGATAATGGGCTTTTCCAAACCAACTCTCGCTCCATCGCAATCCAACCGTGTACGCCTTGTCGTGGCGTCTTCGGTGATGCTCACCTTCATTTCCTTCTGGCGCGCGGCCGCTATCGTGCTCAACGATCTTGGTTCGTCAGCCTTCTACGCAGGAGGACTTGCGGAAGAGGCGGTGGGTAAAGCCGCTCCATGGCTGATTCTTGGAGTCGTTGTCTTCTCCTACGCGGTTCGAGCGGTGTATGTCGAGAGCTGTTCGATGTTTACGAGAGGCGGTGTATATCGCATCGTAAAGGAGGCTCTGGGCGGTACCTTCGCGAAGCTCAGCGTCTCGGCACTGATGTTCGACTATGTGCTGACTGGGCCCATCTCGGGGGTTTCAGCCGGTCATTACATTGTTGGGATGATGAACGATCTGGCGGTGTTCTCCGCCAACCTATTTCTGGTGGCAGAACACGAAGGGCATCGAAGAGTCCAGCGAAAAGGCACTGGACATCATGAAGATTACGACCGTGATGGTCGTTATTTTGTTGGTGTGGGGGATTTTTACGGTCGCCCATCGGGGCGCGGTCCTGCCTCCTCTGCCAGTTCCATCCAATCTGCATTTCAGCCCGGATGCTCTAGGGTTCCTGAAAGGCACGCAGTTCGCGGCATCGCTCGGACTGTTCGGTGTGTTGATGGCGTTCGGTCATTCGGTGCTGGCGATGAGCGGTGAAGAATCGCTCGCGCAAGTCAACCGCGAAATTGAACATCCGAAGCTGAAGAATCTGAAGCGGGCTGCCCTCGTCATCGCGATCTATAGCTTCATGTTCACCGGCGTGTGCACGCTGCTCGCTGTAATGATTATTCCCGATAATGTTCGTGTCCATGTCTATCGCGACAACCTGATCGCCGGCATGGCAATGAACATGGTCGGGCCGCAGGTGCTGAGGATCGTCTTCCGCGTCTTTGTTGTGCTGGTGGGCTTTCTTATTCTGGGGGGGGCCGTCAACACGGCGATCGTAGGTTCTACCGGTGTGCTGATGCGCATCGCAGAGGATGGCGTCCTCACGGACTGGTTTCGCAAGCCGCAACGAAAGTATGGAACCAGCTACAGGATTATCAACCTAGTTGCCGGCATGCAGTTATTGGTGATTGTGCTGACCCACGGCAATGTTCTTGTGATTGGTGAGGCCTACGCGTTCGGCGTGATCTGGAGTTTCACGTTCAATGCACTCGCGATGCTGGTACTTCGCTGGAAGTTCCGTGGAGAACGTGGATCCAAGGTGCCGCTTAACTTGAGAATCGGTAACACAGAGATACCGATTGGATTGATATCGGTGTTTTTGGCGTTATTCACCACCGCCGTCGTGAACCTACTTACAAAATCCGTAGCAACCATAAGCGGTGTTACTTTTGCGGCTGCGTTTTTTCTTGTCTTCACGTTGTCCGAGCGGGTCAACAAGCGGCGTCACGACCTGGCGACGCTGCAGATGAAGGAACACTAATACGGACGATCAGGATCTGGTGGTGCTGGCGGCGCGGATGATGGGTGCCGGAGGGCCCGAGTATGTCCATGCCTCGGAGCAGTTATTCAGCGAACACGAGCAGATGCTCTTCACCAAGGCGGTGTCGGTCGCCGAGAGCTTCGGAAAACATATTTCTTTGCTGGTAGTTCCTGCCGGAGATATTTTTGCTGCGCTGGTCCAGACGGCTAACTCGCTCGATGCAGCGGCTGTGGTCTCTGGACTATCGACGAAGCTCACGGCACAGGAGCAGGCTTATCACGTTGGCCAGGCGTGGGAGGCGCTGCCGGAACCGAAACGTCAGTTTACGTTCTATGTGATCAAGCCGGACGGTGCGGCGCTCAGCTTCCACATTGGACCGCATGCGCCGACGATTGAGCCACATGAGGTACAACTCGTTCACCGCCTCTGGCTCAATCTGCGACGCGCGCCACACATGCAGGACCTTCACCATAGCGACATTTTGACCTATGCCCTAACTCGCATGGCAGCTGAGTTTGCACGGGATAAACAAGGAACCCTGAGAGATCTGCAGAAGTGCATTGAAGAGAGCCACAATCGTCATGGCCTGGGCGGGCGGTACGAAGAAGTGGATGACGCCGGACCAGGATATGCAATTCAAGGGCCACGTTCAGAGGTAAAGACGGACGACAATGCTGCTACTTCGACTAAAACAAAATAATCGCGAGTTACATTTATTTGCTCGATCTTAGTTCGTTCTGTATCGTCGTAACGTGGCAGTAAGAATTCGATCTATGTCTGTGTGGCGCCGAGCGATTGAACCCATCAATACCAACTGGAGGTAACACGTGGAAGTGAACCGTATTATTGCTGAGATTGATGCTCAGATATCGAAGTTGCAACAGGCGCGCGCGCTGCTGGCCGGAACGACGACATCCGCAGGACGCACAGGCCGAGGCCGCCCCAAAGGCAGCAAGAATACTGCTTCCGCCGCATCCACAACGCCACCTCGCAAACGCAAGCTGAGCCCTGAGGGCCGGAAGCGCATTGCCGACGCAATGAAAAAGCGGTGGGCAGAACGTCGGAAGCAGAATCCCAAGACTTAGTTTTGACTTCCAATTGCAAAAGCGCAGGCGTCTCGACTCGAGGCGCCTGCGCGTTTTAATTACTTTAATTGACTAATTTAGCCGGGAGACCTGGGATCTCTCAGGTGTTACCGGGTGATGATTACTTCGCGGAGACTATCCTTAGCGAGGAAAAAACGGTAGTTACTGAACTCACTGAGCATGTTTTCAATCTTGCGATTGTTATAAACATTAAGAAGTGGATAGTTCCCTGCCCGCTGCATCTCGACGACATCGGTGTCCGTGAGATGGTAACGGCAGAAGACCGTGTCCGGATTCGACGTCTGATGGAAGAAGGCAAGCATCAGGCCTCCGGGTTGCAAGACCTGATGGATGCGGGATAATACGGGGACGACCAGGGGCTCGGGCAGGTAATCTACCGTATCCCAGAGAATGACCACGTCGAATATACGGCCGGAGAAGTTGAGGTTGCTCTCAAGAAAGCGATCGACATCGAACCCAGGCTGCTCCCCAGCTTCGCCAGGAATGAGCCACTCCGGCTTGGATGCTTCCTCCACTACGTTTGCCATGTAAATGCTGTGGCCGAGGCTGGTGATGTAGTTGATGTTGGTGGAGGAGGTGGGCCCGATGTCGAGTATTCGCAGTGACTCCTGCGTTCGCAGGTACTTCATCAACTCTTTCCATCCGCTCGAGTGACGAGGCACGCGGCCAGCGTTATTTCCACGTGAACTGCTTGTACTATCGCCACCGCCAAAAAGGTTGCGCATGTGCTCGCTTCCCTTTCTAGTCTAGGCCTTTGGTTGAGAAAAAAGAGGAGCGCTCGCCTCGGCCGGCGCAGGGACAGAGACAGCAGGAGCTGAAGGCTTTGGCACCTCTGAAGTGACCTTGAGTTCGACGCGGCCAGTCAGAATAGCGCTCTCTTCGATCGAGAGCCTGCCCGCAAGGATGTCTCCGTTCACAAGGGCCGACTGACGCAGATCGACCCGCCCTGTGGCTTGAACGTTACCAGTAAGATGGCCGAAGATAACGACCTCGCGAGCACTGACATCGGCCCGGACGCGGGCGTTTGGACCAATGGTTAAGCAGCTTTCCGGGAGAGTGACCGTCCCTTCGACATCTCCGTCGATGAAAAGATCTTCATTGCCGGAGAGCCCTCCCCGGATGATGACCGACTTACCGATGACGGTGGAACCCTCTGCTGGCTTCATAGGCTTTTTGTTCTCCCTTGTGTCTGCGTACTGAAAGTTTGTCTTGCCCGAACTATACCCAAGCTCATGCCGTGAGGCAAACTCTCCAAACTTTGGCGCAGACGCAGCGTCTTACGTAAGATGAGCAGAATGGGCAGACGATGGAGGAGAGAGGTGTGGTTTGGTAAGAGTGGCAGCAACCATGCCTAGCTCCGTTTCATACTGTGCATCCTGGGTGGGAACGGTCGCTGGGCGGCGAAGGTCATGGGGCTGGGTCGCAGTAGCATCTCTCATCCTGTTGAATGCAATGACGGCCCCGCATGGGAGGGCGCAGAGCACCAATGCGCCACAAGATGGGGTGGGCTCCTCGCTGCCGTCAATCTCACTACACGCCCTGGTAGCCGAAGCGGCTGCAAACGAGCTGGTGGCGCTTCATCACAAGGGCTCCTATCTGCGGTATCGCATGGAAACGGTCAACGAGAGGGGCGATCAGGTCCGCGACGTCATCGAAAGTAAGGATGGTACCGTGGCCCGCCTGATTCTAAAGAACGGGAAGCCGTTGACCCCTGAAGAGGATAAGGGGGAGCGTCAGCGTTTGAACGACATGATCGCTTCGCCTGCAGCCTATGCCAAACATGTAAAAAACGGAGAGTCCGAAAAGACGATGGCGGACAAACTGGTGCCACTGATGGCGGAGGCCATGATCAACACCTACACGCCGGGGCAGCCGCAGTCAGGCAGGAACGGCGGAGCGCTGGAGATCGTTCTGGACTACAAGCCGAATCCTAAGTTCGTTCCTCCTAACACGCAGGCCCAGGCGCTAACCGGGCTTCAAGGGCGAGTCTGGATCGATGCGAAGACTCACTACGTGGTTCGTATGGAAGGGACAATCTTCCGCCCGGTTAACTTCGGCTGGGGCATGCTGGCCCACATCTATCCGGGAGGCAAGGTGGTGATGAACCAGACCAACGTCGGCGATAACCGCTGGATCTTCACCGACTTTTCCATGGAGCTGAGCGTGCGCGCATTGATGCTCAAGAGATTGGACATCCGCTCCAGTGCGAAGACCAGCAACTACCAGACGCTTAGTCCGATGAGCTATCAGGACGCAATTCACCTGCTGCTGGCGACGCCGCTGCCAGACCGATAGCCAGATCGATAGATAGATGGTTTCAGGCGGTGACTCGTGCCTTTGCCAAGAGCGTCTGGCGGCGAACGGTCAGGGCTTCGATGCGGTCGCGTTGTACCTCGAAGCCGCGCCCGACGGTGGTTGGCACGACGATCTCGCCTTTGGCGCTGACCGTGACTGCGGGCTCGATGATGTCCTGGGACCAGTAACGGCTGGAGGCCGAAACGTCGCCGGGAAGCGAGAAGTTCGGCAGCGAGGACAAAGCGATATTGTGGGAGCGGCCGATTCCGGTCTCCAGCATGCCGCCGCACCAGACCGGGATGCCGCGTTCCTCGGCGGCATTGTGGACGGCGATCGCTTCGCTGAAGCCGCCGACGCGGCCAACCTTGATGTTGAGGATGCGGCATGATTCCATATCGATAGCGGCCAGGGCGTCGCGCCGGTTGCGAATGGATTCGTCGAGGCAAATGTCCGTCTTGAGGCGTTTCTGCAGCATGGAGTGGAAGTAGAAGTCGTCGTACCAGAGCGGCTGCTCGATCATGAGCAGGTTGAACTGATCCCAGCTGGCGATGTGGTCGAGATCCTTCATCCGGTAGGCGGAATTGGCGTCGCAGCTAAGGGTGATATCGGGCCATCGGTTCCGGACAGCCTCGAAGATTTTGGTATCCCAGCCGGGCTTGCACTTCAGCTTGATGCGCTGGTAGCCGGCGGCGAGTTCGGTCGCAATCTTCTCCATCAACTGCGCCTGTGAAGGCTGGATGCCGATCGAAACGCCACACGGAATGACACTGCGGGTCCCACCAAGCAACTCGGCCAGTGAGATGCGCTCCACTTGAGCTTCAAGATCCCAGACAGCGTTTTCCAGCGCGGCCTTGGCCATGCGATGGCCGCGCACCTGGCGGAAGATATTCGGACAGCTCCCGCCCCGTTCAACCTCGGCATCGAGCAGGCTCGGGCCTAGTTCGCTCTCGGTGATGAGCCAGGCGGTGTCGATCGTCTCGTCACTGAAGTAGGGGTGTTCGCCGGCGACACACTCTCCCCACGCAGTGAGGCCCTCGGCTTCAAGCTCTATCAGGAGGATGCGGCGGGCCGTGGTCAGGCCGAAGCTGGTCTCGAACGGATGGGCCAGCGGCATATTGATCTCGCGCATGTGGATGGCATCGATGTTGAGCATGTCCTGTTCCTGTCTTTCCGGTCGTCTGAATTGTTGTGGAGGTGATGCGGTCGATGAATGTTAGTAAGCGCCTTCCAACGTCGTCATTTTTCTGAAGCTTCCTTCCACGGGCCAAGAAGAAAACTGCCGCTACCCTGAGCGTCAACTTCGTAGCCGATGACGGCAAGGCCACGATGGAACGCCGATTCTAGCGCCTCGCGGTTGCTGCTCTGCAGTGCTCGCGCAAGGCTTCGTTGCTGGGCATCCTGCTTCCATTGGTAGATCGTGTGCGGGACGGTGACACGTTCGATGACTTCGATTGGCGGGGCTTCACCGCGCAGCATACCTGCCACCCGGTCGGAACGCAACCACCACTCCGCGTATAGCCTATCCGTCGGAAGGCCTCCCTGCAATGGGGACGAGGAGGGACCGTAGAAATCGGGCTGGTAGCGCCGGACGATGACGCCGAGCCGCGCAATATTCAGATGGGCGTTGCGGATCTCCAGCGGATCGAAGGTCCATTCCATCAGGTCAAAGCCCCGGGCTATGGCGTCGTCGCGTTGGGCGAGTTTGAGGCGGCGGCCGATGCCGACGTTGCGGTAGTGGGGCAATACGGCCAGCATGTGCGAGTGGAGGTAGGACTTACCGTCACGGTAGCCGGGCAGAGACATGGCGAAACCGACCAAGGTATCGTCTTCGAATGCTCCGATTACCTGGCCGCCAATGCGTTGCGCCACCACAAAGACACGCCGGGGGATGACATCGCCGTCACTATAGCCCCACACTTCAATCTGCAGAACGACGCAGCGCTCGAATTGTTCCAGTGTCGTGAGTGGTTGGATGTGGATGTTGCTCTGGGGGCTTGTGTTCATGGCCTTGGTGGCTCGCTGACGGCGTTCTTCGCCTGATTCCATAGTCGGTCGAGCTCCGACGGCGTGGAGGCCGTCAGAGTGCTGCCCGCTGCAGACTCCATGGCAGCGAAGCGACGCCGGAACTTTGCATTCGTGGCACGCAGAGCCGATTCGGGGTCGACCTTGAGGTGACGAGCGAGGTTGACGGCGGTGAAGAGGAGGTCGCCGAACTCTGCTTCGATGGCCGCTTTGGACTGGCCCTCTGACGAGGGCGTCAACTCGGCCTTCAGCTCGCTGATCTCCTCCTGGAGCTTGTCGAAGAGTCCGTCCGCGTTCGGCCAGTCGAAGCCGACCTTCGCGGCGCGGGAACCAAGCTTGCTTGCCTCCAGGACGGCTGGCATGGCGCGAGGAATATCGTCCAGCATCGACGATTGTGGGCTTGACGATTGTGGGCTTATAGACGCTCTCTTCTCGGATTGCTTGATCTGCTCCCAGTTACGGAGGACGTCGGTGGAGTCCGCAACCTCGGCTCCGGCAAAGATATGGGGATGGCGGCGAATAAGTTTCGCGTTCAGGTTGGAGGCAACGTCCTGCAGGGTGAAGTAGCCAGCCTCAGAGGCCATCTGCGCGTAGAAGAGCACTTGCAGCAGCAGGTCGCCGAGCTCATCCTTCAGGTCGGGCCAGGCGCGACGTTCGATGGCGTCGAAGACCTCGTAGGTCTCCTCCAGCGTGTGCCGCTTGATGGAGTCGAAGGTCTGTTCGCGGTCCCAGGGGCATCCGCCCGGCCCACGCAGGCGAGCCATGATCGCTATGGCTTCGGCGAGCGAAGCGGCAGCGGATGGTGCGGCTTCCAACTGAGGACTCTGCGGTGTCGGTGTAACCATACCTTCAACTTTACCCGATAACATCGGCTTCCCGGATGGAACGCAAATCGATTATGCTTTGCAGCATATGGTGTCTCAGCCTCGAGCGAAAGCCAAACCGACACAACGCAGGAGCCGAAGGGTGCTGCTCCTCATACTGCCTTACCTTGGACTTTGTTTTCCACAGATTTACGCGCGCTCGACACCAGCCCTGTGGGGCTTTCCGTTTTTCTACTGGTATCAATTCGCGTGGGTGATCATTGCGTCCGCGCTGTTGGCAATCGTCTACCGGAAGCTCAAAACTTGAAGTGCAGATGAGCTGGCAGGGTGATATCCATGCTGCCCTGCCGCCGTCAGGAGAAGATGTAACGCGTCGGCAGCATACCGGCCGCGTTACATTGAAGTGGGGTTTGTGCTGCGGGTTGTCGTACGAAGCTTTCGAAATAAGAGGTAGGCCGGCTACTGCTGGCCATTCGGGCCGTTTGAAGCCGTCGTGGACTTCTGGTCGCTCATGTTCGACAGCAGCTTGATGTCGACACGACGATTCTTGGCACGACCGGCGGCTGTGCTGTCGCTTGCTACCTGCTGGTCCTTACCAATTCCGACGAGATAGAACTTGTGCGGCGGGATGTTGTACTTCGACTGTAGATAGTTAGCTACCGCATCCGCGCGACGCTGGCTGAGCTGGTAGTTATAGTTGGCGTCACCCACAGAGTCGGTTCCGCCGGTAAGTTCCAGAATGTAGCCCCGCGCGCTGGAGAGATTGGCCGCCAGATCATCGAGCTGCTTCTTGTCGTCAGCGGTCAGAACATACTTGTCGAAGCCAAAAGTGACGCTTACGTCAGAGAGCTGCTTGTAGTTATCCAGATTGGCGACGACTCCGCTCAGGCTGTCGACACGGTTGTAAGCCTCCTGCGCGGAATGATTCGCAGCATCGGCCGATTGACCGGCGGCAAGCGCATGCTGATCGGCCGTGTTCGCCGCGCTCTGAGCTCCGGCGATTCCGGTCTTGGCGCGCTCGTCGGTGTCCTGAATGTTGCGGTGATCGGCAGCGGTTTTGGTGTCGAGATCGTTGGTCTGCTGGATAATCGGAGCGGTCTGGGAGCGAACGTAGTTTTTGGTCGAGCAACCGACCGTAAAGACGATGACGAAAGCACTGGCTAAAGCGACGGTACAGGCAGACTTTATTTTTGTATCGTATTGACTGGTCGAGCTCATGGATTCACACTCCTGGTTGGAAGTACAGCAACGGAAATCTTACAGCAATCGCCATGCCAAAGGTATTTACAGGTTAAACCGTTTATTTACAGTAATTTATCGAGAAAACGACTGAGCTTAGCCTGACGGAGCGTGGTCGCAATCGGGAACTTTTGATGTGATAGCGCGTCAAATCTTCTGAGCATATGTGTGCACACTGCACGCAGGATGTGGCGCTTTACACTCAAGATACAGGCCCTGATCAACAGCATGGATCTCCACCAGAAAATCCGGACGCTCCCCGCCCAACCTGGGTGCTACCTCTACAAAAATGTGGAGGGCGAGGTGATTTACGTCGGGAAGGCGAAGAACCTTCGCGCCCGGGTACGTTCCTATTTTCTGGAGGCGTCGCAGGCCAATGCGAAGACCGGCTCACTGATGCGCGAAGCCGTCGATGTGGAGTACATCACGGTCGCTAACGAACATGAGGCGTTGGCGCTCGAAAACAACCTCATCAAGCAGAAAAAGCCGCGCTTCAACATCCTGCTCCGCGACGACAAGACTTATCCGTACATCAAGCTGACGATGAGCGACCGTTATCCCAAGGTCTTTGTGACGCGACGACTGCGGAAAGACGGCAGCGCATACTACGGACCATATTTTCCGGGAAATCTGGCCTATCGACTCGTCGACCTGATCCACCGAAGTTTTCTGATTCCAAGCTGCAAGGTCGATCTGTCGCGCTACCATCCGCGCGCATGCCTGCAGTACTACATCAAACGATGCCTGGGACCTTGCGTAGAAGGATTGACGACGCCGGAGAGCTACCGGCAAACCATCCACGATGTGCAGCTCTTCCTCGAGGGCCGTCCGAGCGAGTTGGAACAGGGGTTAACGCAGCGTATGAACGCGGCAGCGCAGGCAGAGCAGTTTGAACTCGCCGCCCGACTCCGCGACCAGATCGTTACCGTGCACCAGATGCAGGACAAGCAGCGGATGGCGACGGCGGACAACGAAGATGCGGACGTCTTCGGCTATCACTACGAGAACGAGATGCTGGCGGTGAACCTGTTTCACATGCGCAGCGGCAAGATCGTTGACCGCCGCGACCTCTTCTGGGAGGATCTGCCGGAGTCGCTGCTGGATACATTGACCGAGGTTGTAGCCGAGACAGACGAGTTGGAAACAATCCCTCGCATGGAACCCGACCCTGCGGCGCCAGCGCCAGAGATCGGGGAAGGCATTCCGGTCGTTCAACACACAGCAGTGTCGGAACCTGGTGCTGCGTTCAGCCCTGCGGCGTTCTTTTCCGCGATGTTGAAACAGATCTACCTCGACCAGAGCTACGTGCCGCGATCGATTCTCGTGCCGGTCGAGTTTCCCGATCGCGCACTTCTCGCGGAGATATTGACGGAGCGGACGGGAAGGCGCGTTGAGATTCTGGCACCGCAGCGCGGCGAAAAGCGGTCGCTGGTTGACCTTGTGTGCCAGAACGCGAAGCAGTCTTATGACCAACGTTTCCGCGTACTACAGCCGGGAATGAAGGCAATTCAGGAGGCCTTGCAAGACGCCCTCACATTGGAAGAGCTGCCGCGCCGGATCGAATGTTTCGATATCTCGCATATTCAAGGCGCAGAGACGGTGGCCTCCATGGTGGTGTGGGAGGACGGCGCGATGAAGAAGTCCGACTACCGCAAGTTTCAAGTGAAGACCGTCACCGGGGTCGATGACTTCGCGAGTATGCGTGAGGTGATCCACCGCCGTTACAAACGGCTGCAGGAGGACAAGAAGCCGTTCCCTTCTCTCATCCTGATCGATGGTGGACTCGGTCAGTTGCACGCGGCCTACTCGGCGCTCGAGGAGATTGGAGTTACATTGCAGCCGCTCGCGTCAATTGCAAAGCGCGAGGAGATCATCTACGTCTATGGCCAGGAGAACGAGCCGATCGTGCTTGATCGGCGGTCTCCCGTGCTCCACCTGATGCAGAAGATTCGCGACGAGAGTCATCGTTTTGCCGTAACCTATCATCGCAAACGGCGGCAGATGCGCGACCGCGATAGTGAGCTGCTATCGATCCCGGGCGTCGGGCCAAGGACGCGACAGCGCTTGATTGAACACTTCGGGAGTGTACGCGGCATCAAGCAGGCTGCACCGGACGCCCTTACCGCCGTCGTGAACCCTGCGACAGCCGAGAAGATCCGCAACTACTTCAAAGCCGAAACTACAAACTCCGACGTTCTGCCAATTCTTAGTTAGTCGCTTTGTCCTGGCGCTCGATCATTGTTGGTTGTGTCCGCCGGACGAAGGAACTGCGCCACCTGTCTTGAAGGTGTTGCACGCTGCGACGGTTCCCTGCTGCAGGCCCTGTTTGAACCAGCCGACACGTTGCGCTGAGGAGCCATGCGTGAAGCTCTCCGGGCTTACGGTTCCGCGCTCCATTCGCTGCAGGTGGTCATCGCCCACTGCCGCCGCTGCCTTCAGGCCGGCCGCGATATCGGCGTCGTGAACAATTTGACGCTGCTCCGTGCTGTGCGCCCATACCCCCGCGAGGCAGTCCGCCTGCAGTTCGAGATCGACTGAGAGAGAGTTTCTCTGCGACGGATCCTGGCCGGAAAGGTGCTGAACCTTCTGTTCGATTCCGAGAATATCCTGCACATGGTGACCAAGCTCGTGCGCGACAACATAAGCCTGCGCAAAGTCCGCATTGCTGCCGCCGAGACGCCTGAGTTCATCCCAGAAGCTCAGGTCGATGTATACCTTTTCGTCAGCAGGACAATAGAACGGCCCTGTCTGTGACTGCGCGACGCCGCAGTCCGAATGCGTATAGTCGCGAAAGAGCACAAGCTTTGCGCGCCGATAGTCTCTCCCCGTCTGCTCCGGCAAAAGTGTTGCCCATGTTTTCTGCACATCATCGAGGGTCCATGAGACAAGATGCGCGGAGCGGTCTTCCGTGGGCTTCGCGGAGTACGGGCGTCCGCCGGAGGCCGTGTTCTGCGATCTTTGCGAAGAGACGGCGCCGCCTCCCGATAGGTAACTGCCGATGTAGTTGCGTCCAGTCACCAGGCTGATAACGAGAAGTACAAGGAAGCCGACGATACCGAGGCCTCCGCCTCCGAAGCCTCCACCACCACCGGAAGAGCCCCGCCTGTCTTCGATATCGCTACTTAGTTCACCGGGCGTCCAGTCCATAGTTCACTCCAGTCATTACCTTTCTATTTTACAAACGGTGGCGGCGGTCCTCTCCAATTCGTAATTGCGAGTTACCCGCAACGGTATGCTACTCTCCGGAAACCGATGCCGAAACTCCAGTCTGAACTACCACGCGTTCTGAACGCATCTCACGCGACCTCCATTGTCGTGGGCATCATCATTGGTAGCGGCATCTTTCTTGTGCCAAGGGAGATGATGGCTGCGGTGGGCTCATCGCGCGCGGTTTATGCGGTGTGGATCGTCGGCGGGCTCCTCTCGCTCTTCGGTGCGATGACCTATGCGGAGATAGCTGCCGCGCGACCGCGATACGGTGGGGAGTATGCTTTTCTGCGCGAGGCCTATGGCGACCTTGCCGGCTTCCTCTATATGTGGACGCAGATTACGGTTGCGAAACCAGCTTCTCTGGCGACCATTGCAGCCGGGCTGGCGCGTGTGCTCGGAACCTTCGCCGTCTTCGGATTCTTCGCACGTCCTGCCTTCGCGCATCTGTTCTGGGGACAGATCTTCGCCATCGCGGTCACATGGTTGATCGCCGGCCTCAACATCATCGGAACAAGAAAGTCCGCCAATGTGCAGCTTCTGCTGACATGGCTCAAGGGCTTGCTCATCGTCGTGATTGCGGGCTTCTGCTTTGGAGCGGCCGGGCATCATGGTTCATGGCACAACTTCGCCACTGACTTCACATTAGCGCGCGGCGGCTTCTCAGGCTTTATGATCGCTCTGGTCGCCGCACTATGGGCCTACGACGGATGGAGCGACGTCGTGACCATGGCCGGCGAGGTGGAGCGGCCGCAGCGCAGTATGCCGCTGGCGCTGGTGGGCGGCGTTGCCATTGTCGGCGCGCTCTACATGCTGACCAACGCGGCCATTCAATATGTCCTGCCTGCAGCCGCAATCGCCGCGGCGGACCGCCCCGCAGCAGACGCAATGCGGGTAGTCGCGGGACAGTGGGGAGCGACGCTGGTGTCGATCGGTATGGCCGTAAGCATTTGCGCGACCTTCGTCGGATCGTCCCTTTCGGGAGCGCGAGTGCCATTTGCAGCCGCTCGCGATGGCCTCTTCTTCAAACAGTTGGCGCATGTCAATTCGCGGTTTCAAACCCCTTCAAGCGCACTCATTCTCCAGGCCGTCCTGAGCACACTGCTGCTGCTCGCGATCGGAAGATTCCAGGCGCTGTTCTCTCTCGCCATCTTCAGCGAGTGGCTCTTCTATTCGCTCACCGCCAGCACCATCTTTGTCTTTCGCCACAGCGATCCAGATGCGACGCGTCCCTACAGCATCTGGGGCTACCCTGTCCTGCCGGCTCTGTTCATCCTGGCAGCGGCGGTCCTTCTGGTGTTTTCCTTTGCAGATCAGCCGCGGAATTCGCTGGTTGGAACAGCCATCATTCTGCTTGGCATTCCAGTGCACTACCTGCTGCAAAGAAGGTCGGCCTCCTGAACCCGGCGGTTCACAGAGCAGATGATTGCAGTGGTTCGCCAACCCGCGAATAGGGCCGCTCCTGCCACTGCCGAGCCTGCGCGATGGAGATGAAGTGCAGGATCATAAACAGCGGTACGGCAAAGGTCGGAATCAAGCTCATCGGAAGCACCGTCATGGCACTGGTTGCAATCCCGTGCGGGTTGATGAACCGGGCAGCCACGCCCATGCCGACTGCATTGACCAGATCTGTAATTCCAAGCAACTGCCAGAGGATGAAACCCTTTCGGTGGTTGGGATTGGCAAGTTTCAATGCGACCAGCGGGGCGGTCGCTCCTATCGCGATGTCTCCCCAACCTGCGGGCAGCGCTAACTGACCCGGCAAGATGTTGTAGGCATACAACACAAGGAAAACAAAGCCTGCGATCCGCCATGCTTGCACAAAGGTCAACGTACTCGGATTCAAAGACAGCAGAAACTGTCGAAATGGTTGCGAGGTAGCAGACCATATCACGAAGATACCGATTGGAATCAACACCGCCAGTCCAATCGGAATCGGCGGTTGGTCCGGTTCAGTCCTGAATAGGTGCAGGGCTGAAGCGGCAAGAGAGAAGAGGAACCAGACGAAGATCAGACGAGTCGTGAGCTTTGCATACTTTGCGTTTGTCATAACGATTCTCCTTAGTCGATGAGTGCGTTGGTTACTTTTTGAGTCAGCTTCATAAGGTTGTCCGAGAGTTCCTCTCCAAGCTGCAGGCGTAACCGTGTTTGCGCCTTCTCCCAGTGGGGCAATGCTTGTTTGAACTCGGTCTCGCCGGCTTTAGACAGTCGCATTCGCCACTCCCTGCGATCCTCGCCACGCCGCTTCGCTATCCAGCCATGGCGGCCCATAATGTTGAGCGTCCGTGTAAGCGTAGTGCTATCCATGGCCAGAATCTGCCCCAGTTCTCCCTGGGTAACTTCACCGGCAAGGGAGAGCGTTTGCAGAACGGTGAACTGCGTGGCCCGCAGCCCAACCGGACGCAGCGCCTCCTCGTAGAGCTGAGTAAGTGCCCGCGATGCACGGCGAAAACTAGCACACATGCAAGGGAGCGATGGGGTGAGCGACTTTGTCATACTCCATTAGATGTATATGCATATAATGGATTCAAAATTAATGAACGGTTCAGAAGCCGCAGACACTACGAATAGAACTTAGCTTCGATTCTGAATGACCCGCTCGTACACTCTCACATACTCGGCTGCAGGCTTGTCCCAGGAAAAGTCCTGCGCCATGGCGCGCTTCATCATCTCCGTCCACTCTTTCTTGTTGCGGAAGGCACTGAGCGCGCGGTGGATAGCATCCAGCAACGCCCACGGACCATAGCCCCAGAACTTGAAGCCGTTCCCGCCGCCGTTGGGCTGCTCATCAATGGTGTCTTCGAGACCCCCTGTAGCGCGAACCACAGGGATGGTGCCGTACTTCAGGCTGTAAATCTGGTTCAGGCCCCCGGGCTCGTAGCGTGAAGGCATCAGGAATATGTCGGCGCCAGCCTCGATCTTGTGCGCCATCACGTTGTCGAACTTCACCTGAACCCGGACTTTCGCGGGGTGACGGCTAGCCATCTCCACCAACAGGCGCTCGTAGTATTCCTCGCCATTGCCGAGGATCGTCAACACCATGTCTTGCTCTACCAGCTTGTCCATAATTTCGACGATGAAGTCGAAGCCCTTCTGTGTCGCGAAGCGGGAGACGATGCCAATCACGGCCGTTTCATCGCTGACGCCTTCAAGTCCAAAGGCATGCAGCAGGTCGCGCCGGCATTCCTTCTTGCCTGCAAGGTTTTCCGCAGAATAGTGCGCCGCAATGTGCGGATCAGTCGCCGGGTTCCACTCCTCGTAGTCGACGCCGTTGAGGATGCCGAAGAGATCGCCGCTGCGCTTCCGTAAAACACCCTCGAGGCCGTTGCCAAACTCGGCTGTTTGGATCTCCTCGGCGTACTTGCGGCTGACAGTAGTGATGGCGTCCGCGTAGACAATGCCGCCTTTCAGAAAGTTCATCGTGTCGTAGTGTTCCAGCTTGTCGAAGGTGAACATGTCCCAGGGCAACAGCAGTTTTTCCATCGTCTGCGGCGGAAACCAGCCCTGATAACCTGCGTTGTGGATCGTCAACACAGCCGGAACGTGACGCAAAACGGGATCAAAGAAGTAGGTGGAGCGCAGCAGGACAGCAAGCATCGCAGTCTGCCAGTCGTGCACATGGAAGACATCGGGAACCTCGATCACCTTCGAAGCTTCGATGACCGCGCGGCTAAGCAGGCCGAAGCGTTCCGCGTTGTCGGGGTAGTCGCCGGAGGGCGTAGCGTAGAGGCTTTCGCGATCGAACAATTCGGGGCAATCGATGAAGTATGTCTGCACTCCCGCATCTACGCCACCGTTGAGGACGCGGACGAAGCGGTTGTAGGACGGGAACGGAATGGTCACGCTCTCAAGAACGACCGGAGGGTTCGGCACGGCCTTGGCGACCTGCCGGTAGTACGGAATAAATACGCTGACCTTGTGGCCAAGCTTGGCCAGGGCACGCGGAAGCGCGCTCACCACATCTGCCAGTCCGCCCGTCTTAGCCCACGGAGTACACTCCGATGCCGCAAATACGATATGCATTCTGTCGTCCTTTTTCTTTTCAACCAAACCGTTAGTCTATAAGAGCACGCGGCGAGTTACACGGATGCAGATGAAACGTAAGCCAAAATTCGGGCAGAACTTTCTTGTGGATGATGCTGCCCGCCATGCCATCGTCGACGCCCTTGGCGATATTAGCAAGCGGACCGTGATCGAGATTGGACCGGGCCATGGCGCCATCACCGAGATACTCG